>Ga0074195_1000601_pt1 | contig 65596 bp, 64 predicted proteins | sample EPASupsiteHSE623_FD_64525 | JGI IMG/M metagenome (GOLD analysis project Ga0074195, IMG submission 64525) | Bioremediated contaminated groundwater from EPA Superfund site, New Mexico - Sample HSE6-23 | ecosystem: Environmental > Aquatic > Deep subsurface > Groundwater > Contaminated ...
ATCAAAACTAGTATTTCTCAAATGGTTGAAATTGGTGCAGTAGTAGAATCAAAACTTGAAGAGATTAGTGTAAGTGCGATATCATTAAGAAATGAATCAAATGAATCTTTAAATAATATTTTAGTAGTTGTAGCTATTGTAGCTATTATATTATTTATCATTATTTCTATGTTAATTTCAAATGTAGTTATAAACTCTTTAAATAACTTTAAAGATGGATTATTGTCATTTTTTGCATATCTAAACCGAGAGACAGTAAATGTTTCATTATTAAATGATAGTGCAAATGATGAGTTTGGAGATATGGCAAAAGTAGTAAATCAAAATATTGAGAAAACTCAAAAAGGTATAGATGAAGACCGAAAACTAATAGATGAAACAATAGCAGTTTTAGGTGAGTTTGAACAAGGTGACTTGTGCCAAAGATTGGATTTAGAAGTTTCTAATCCTGCATTAATGCAATTAAAAGATGTGTTAAATAAAATGGCAGATAATTTAGAAAATAATATTGATAATGTATTGCATATTATTGAAGAGTACTCTTCTTATCATTATTTAAATAAAATCTCAACTAAAAATTTAAAAGAACACCTTTTAAAACTAGCAACTGGAGTAAATACTCTAGGTGACTCAATTACAGAGATGTTAATAGAAAATAAAGTAAATGGATTAACATTAGATGAGAGTTCGAATATACTTCTAGAAAATGTAGATAAATTAAATCAAAGCTCAAATGAAGCAGCAACTTCTTTAGAAGAAACAGCAGCAGCGCTTGAAGAGATAACAAGTAATATTAGAAATAACACAGAAAATATAGCACAAATGTCAAACTTCTCGAATAATGTAACAGATTCAGCAAGAGAAGGTGAGAAATTGGCAAATGAAACAACAATCGCTATGGAAGAGATAAATACTCAAGTTACATCTATAAATGAAGCAATTACAGTAATAGATCAAATAGCATTCCAAACAAATATTCTTTCTTTAAATGCAGCCGTTGAAGCAGCAACAGCAGGAGAAGCTGGAAAAGGATTTGCCGTAGTTGCAGCAGAAGTGAGAAATCTAGCATCTCGTTCAGCAGAAGCAGCTAAAGAGATAAAAACTTTGGTAGAGAATGCAACGCAAAAAGCAAATCATGGAAAAAATATTGCAGGGAATATGATAATTGGTTATAAAAAATTAAATGAAAATATTGCAAAAACAATTAATCTAATAGCTGATATTGAAAATGCTTCAAAAGAGCAACTTTCAGGAATTGAACAAATAAATGATGCAGTTACACAATTAGACCAACAAACACAACAAAATGCATCAGTAGCTTCACAAACCCATGACGTAGCAGTATTAACAGATCAAATAGCAAAACTAGTAGTAAGTGATGCAGATGCTAAAGAGTTCAAAGGTAAAAATGAAGCAAAAGCAAAACCAATGGCTACACAACAAAATCATAATAGTGCAATAAAAAAGAAAAAAGAAGTACACCATAATGACCATAATAATGAAAGTTGGGAAAGCTTTTAATGATTTTGTGTAAAAAATTTTAAGAATGAAATTTTTAGCCTCTTGTCCAAATAGAGTAAAACCTAAATTATTAAGAGAGATGAAAACAGAAGCTTTATTAGTATTTATTCGTACAACACTTGAAGAGTATTTTATTAAATTAGAGAATGAAGAGATAAAATCTCAAATAGGAAATGAAGAAGATATAGAATTTGTATCTTCTTCTTTGCGTGAATTATTATCTAACCTTCAAGAAAGTGTTGTTAGTTCAACATATCTAAGAAGTTTAATTGCAAATATGCACAAAAATAGTGCCTTAAAAATGATAGCAAAAAAAGAAGAACCACTTATGGTTTATTATGACAGCATTATAAAAGCATTAGAAAAAAAATTTTACAATGGGCAGTATTGGATGCCTGAATTAATTGTTATTTCATTATTGAGTGAATGGATTATTGAAGAAAAAAAATCCATTTTCCTATACCCTTTTTTGGGAGATATTAATTATTTAGAATTACTTAATATTTATGATAAAACAAGATTAAATTTAGATGATGAAAAAAGAGAAATAATCATGAATATGTATAAAACTTCTTCATATCTTATATTAAAACTCAAAGAGAGTCATTTTAAAATAATTAACAAAAAAACAAAAAACAGAACAAAAATAAAATAGTCTAAAAGTAGGTTTAATATGAAAGATGAGTTAACTTTGTCAAAAGATATAATGATAGTGTCTGAGACAAATGTAAAAGGAGAAATTGTTTTTGCAAATAATGATTTTTGTAAAATAGCTGGTTATTCAATTGATGAATTGATTGGTAAACCACATAATGTAGTTAGGCATAAAGATATGCCAAAAATGGCCTTTAAAGATTTATGGAAAACTGTACAATCTGGCAGAATATGGAAAGGTATTGTGAAAAATAGAACAAAAGATGGGAAATATTATTGGGTAAATGCAACGGCATTTGCATCAAAAAGTTTAAATGGTGAAACAAGATATATTTCAATAAGAGTAAAACCTACAAAAGAAGAGATAGAAAATGCCCAAAAACTATACTCTACTCTAGAATAGGGGATAATAATGTTTTTTAATAAAAAAGAAGATGAAATCACTCTAAATATTCTAAACGATATAGAGTCGTATTTAAACAATGAAATAAATGGGATACCTATAAATTCAAATGTAAAAAAGAATTCGAAAATTCATAATAAACTATTAAACATCTGTGAATTACTTAATAAAAAAAATGATGAAGAACTAATGATATATGCTGAAATTATATTAGTTTCAGAGAAATTGGCTAATGGAGATTTTGATGATAAAATTCATCATGTGAATACCTCAAATTTAAAACTTAATTACATAGCAAAAATTATTAATAATCTAAACGAGTCTTTAAAAACTAATTTTGAACAAATATTAAATACATTAAACCTTTATTCTAATCAAAATTATATTAGCAGAATAACAACAAAAGAATTATTAGGTTCTTTTAAATTATTAGCAAATGGAGTTAATACTTTAGGTGATTCAATAACAGCAATGTTAGTAGAAAACAAATCAAATGGTTTGACTTTAGATGAGAGTTCAAATATTCTACTTGTAAATGTAGATAAATTAAATGTAAGTTCAACAGCAGCAGCTACAAGTTTAGAAGAAACAGCAGCAGCATTAGAAGAGATAACTTCAAATATTAGAAATAACACACAAAATATCCACAAAATGGCTTCTTATTCAAATAGTGTGACAACATCAGCAAATGATGGAGCAAAACTTGCTAAGCAAACAACTATAGCAATGGATGAAATAAATATACAAGTAAATGCAATAAATGAAGCTATTTCTGTAATTGATCAAATAGCATTTCAAACAAATATTTTAAGTCTAAACGCAGCCGTAGAAGCAGCAACTGCTGGTGAAGCAGGAAAGGGTTTTTCCGTCGTTGCCCAAGAGGTACGAAACCTAGCAGCAAGAAGTGCAGAAGCTGCTAAAGAGATAAAAAATATAGTAGGAAACGCAACATCAAAAGCAAATCAAGGAAAAGAAATAGCAAATGATATGATAAAAGGATATGTAGAATTAAATCAAAATATCACTCAAACCATAAATTTAATACAAGACATAGAGATGTCAAGTAAAGAACAATTAGTTGGGATAGAACAAATCAATGACGCAATAAATAGTTTAGACCAACAAACTCAACAAAATGCAGCAGTAGCATCACAAACCCATGATGTAGCAATTCTTACAGATGAAATTGCAAAATTAGTTGTAAGTAATGCCAATGCAAAAGAGTTTAATGGTAAAAATGAAGTTAAAGCAAAAAAAATAAATTTTGAATAAGAAAGAATTTAATATATTTAATAATAGATAGTCGTTTTTTTTCTTAGAAGTAGTGAAATACATATTTTATCTACTTCTTTGGCATTTTCGTTTATAATCTGTTTTAAAATTACGATGTGATAATTATGTAAATATCATAAAAGACAAAAGGATTATAATGGGATTAGGTGTCCCGTATAGTTTCTTTTATATCCTCTCTTAAACCCCTAAAAATAGTACTTCTTGTACTGTTTAAATCCATGTTTAAATTCTTTAGTCCTTGAAAAGTCCTTGGATATTTTTTATTAATAAATATAAAATAAAATTAATTTTTTTTAATTAATTTATATTTTTAAGTTAAAAATTTTATAAATTTATTTTTATCAGTACATTATTAAACATTTTTTATAAATAGTATTCATTATTCTGCAATATCAATCAAAAAATTCTTTATTGTAATTGTTCACAAAACCCTATATACTAGCTCTACAAATATTTAGAGCTTGGCAAGCTACATATCTGCTTGGTAGATTTATCTCTCGATAGATTTGCTAAGCTCTAAGTATTTTAATTAGATATGTATCTTGCCAAATCTACATTCTAATTTTAAATACAAATCCAAAAATAAATTCAAATGTTAAATATAAAAGTATGAAAGCCACTTAATTGTTGGAAAATATTTTTATGTCTAAAAAAAGGAGTATTTCAGCAATCCTTCACTGTTAGTTTGGCGACTACAAGAATTGCTAAAAAAGTAATAGCATCTTAACAAATATCTAAATAAATTTCAAGCTTTTAATCCACAATTTTTACAAAAAAAAATCAACTTAAGTGTTGAGGATAAAGTATTGTCTAAAAAACTATTAAGCGGTAGAGTATAAGGACTGCACAGTAAGGCGAAATCCTACAATAAAATTAAATACTTATGCAAGGTGAGAATGAACTTACCGAAAATAATCACAGCCAAATAAGAGACCAAATCAGCAAGGTGTGAGGAAGTGTATATGGTACGATTCACCTTGGAGATGCCCGCTCATCTGCAAAAGCAGTAGCAAGAACACTCCTATAGATTTACTAGTTAATATATAAAACAGAGATTTTTAAATAAACGATAAATGTTTATACTAGATTAATTAAAGATATAGGTTATTAGATAAGGGGAGCCGTCTAGTGTAATTGTGTTGTAGATTAAGTGCTGTACAATAATCTACTAAAAGTCGTAAACGAAAGTCCTGCAAAAGCCGTGTCATTTGCATAATTTTAGACTAACTTGTCCTGTACTATTTTGTTAAATTCAAAGTAGTATAAGGGCAAGTTGTCTTCACTCTTGAGCCATTCCCTACCATATCATTTGAACTTTGCCAAAGGCAAACGGCAAGATTAACTTAAAAGAGTGGGGACAACTGAGACAAAAAAGGTGGGAATATTTTTACAAATAATTTATTTATGAAAAGTATAATTTGCATATTAATATTTTTTAAATAAGAGGGTGATAAATCTTACATATTTAGAATGAATTATTAGATAAATTAAATGTAAATGATTAAATTATGACTAGTTCAAAAATTTATAGTCGAACTTTCATTCATGATTAATAGCAAAGTACTTGTACATTTAGTTGTGATTTTTGTTTTAAAGTTATAAATTTTTCTCTATTTTATTGATTTAATCAGCTTTCATTTATCACAATTAGATTTCCATGGATAAGGATCATCTTTTATTAAATTAATTTGAGGTTTCATCAATAAATCTTTTATAGATATATTATTACTAGTCAATACGGATAAAGATTGATCAACAATTTCCCCTTTATCTAATAATTTTTCAGTTTCTCTTTTCTTTAATAGAAAATCTCCAAGCCTTTTTTCATCATGTGTCTTTTCCAAATATGGATAACAAATATTTAAAAATGATTCTTCATCTTTTAAGTTGAGATTTCGCTCTGTTAGACTTAACATTCTATCTATTCTTCCAATTCTTTGTTCATCATCTCCTGTCGTCCAAGCAATACCGTAATGAACAACTTTATTGCAAAAGAATTGTAAATTTACTCCTTCTTGAAGAACAGATGTTGAAACTAATATATCAGGGAAAAAAGGAGAATTGAACCTTTTTATAATACTTTCATTTCTTGAGCTAGCTGTATATGCATAGCTAGGTTGAGCATTGTTAAACTCATTCCATTCATATGAATTACCTTCTTTATCTTTTACTAAATCATTTTCATTTAAACTTACTACTTTTGAATAAAATAATCTAAAGTTTTTAACCATTTCAATAATTTCAGATCTAAGTTTTATTTTATTATCTTTCCATCTTTCTTTTACTATATCAAAGAAATTATCTCTGTTTTTAATTGCAAATATATGACAACAAAATAATTCTACTATACCAATTGAAGAGTATCTACTCGCTTTTCTAATTAAATTAGATAATCCTATTTTTTCATTATCTGTAAATTGTTGTTCTTCTAGCAACTTTTTAATTTCATGATCATATACCCAAAAACTTTTTTTATTATCCATATCAAAAAGGTATCTATACCCTCCTTCATGATTTGAACTGGTATCAAATCTTCTTACAAATTTTGATGCTTCTGTATGTTTACCATCTGATATTCTAAACCAACCTAAAACTTTTGAAGTTATATCATTTTTTTCAATCTCATCATTACTAGCATCTTCATTAACTTCTTTATCAGGTTTAAGTATTCGTTTACATTTTTGATCAAAAGATTCTCTATTTGGAATATTTCCTCTTATTTTTAATTCTTTTTTTATCATATTCCACATTTTAAGATCATATTCATATATTACACCTCGTGAAATTTCTCTTACTGATGGTATTCGCCTTGAAAAAACTAAAGCTTTAGTTTGATTAATATAATTTTCTTCAATTAAATTTTTTCTTGTTGTTTCATATTTTGGATTTTCAGGTGTTTTTTCATCATATACTTCCCTAAATATACCAATTAGATTTTTTAAAATTTCTCTATCATCAGCTGTTTCATGGTCATTACCTTGAAATTCTTCATTTACATTATCTATATTTTTTGAACTTATTGAATTAAATTGATTGGGATCAAACTCTGTACCTTCCAAATAACGCCAAAACTCTTGACCTTTTGCAATATTTTTTTCAATTGATTTTTTTAATAAAAGTTTTTGATAAAGTGCAAAAAATATCTCATTTTTATCATCTTGTTTAAAAAAAGCTGGTATGTCTATCTCTCTTCTGTAGTTATACTTTACCAATCCTTTTTTTGATAAAACCCGAAATCTTCTTATTATTATTTTTTCCCATAATTTCGAATCTTTAGACAATAAATCATTAAAATAGCTTACAATATTATTTAAATCATTGATAGAACTATGATTAGGAGTAGCACTCATCAAAAGTACTGGACATGATATATCTTTAAAAAGAATTTTTGCGGCTTCAGATCTTAATGAACATGATTTATTTCTAAAATATTGGGCTTCATCTATTACTATTAAATGAAACTTTTTCATCTCTTTAGCAAGCTTATTTGCTTCTTCAATATGTTTCTCATTTTTATTGCTTTTATCTTCAATGGCTAAATAACTTAAAGAAGTTGTTTTTACAATGACTAACTTTTTATCATCTACATTACCAAGCCAAGCTTCATTATCTTTTTCATTTAGTCTATTTAAAACTATTACATTATCATTATACGGACTAGGAATAATAAGCTTTTCTTTTTTATGTTTTATATAAAAATCTTTATATTCCCTTTCCCATTGAAATGCAACTTCTCTTCTTGGAGCAAATACTAATATTCTGGCATCTTTGTACTTTTCATCTTTCCATAACATACTCATAACACCAAATGATTGTATTGTTTTCCCCATACCAACTTCATCAGCTAAAAATGCTATATTATGTTTTGAAAGTCGCTGGCACACCCCAGCAACTCCTTCTGCTTGAATACTTGGCATATCTCTTTTTCCTGAATATTCCCAACTTATATTATCTCTATCAAAAGATATATGATTGGAAATTGTATGAGGTGTTATATCTTTCCAATCTTTCATTTATAACCTTTTATTTTTGATGCTAATTCTATAAATCTTTCATTTTTTTCATTAAGTTTTATTTGCTTTATAGGACTAATCATTGCTCTTTTGATTTTTAAATTTTTTAACAAACTATTAAACTCATTAATAATAAACCAACTATATATAGATGAACTACTTTTCATTTCATCTTCTAATAAACTTTTTAAGACTTTTAAACTATTAGGAGCGTAACATACTGTATGAATAAACTCTATAGAATCATATGTTATTTCAGATATTCTCTCTTTTAGTTTCATAAATATTTGAAATATCTCAAAATAACTAAATACTCTTAATTCACTATTGTACTCTTCAATATTTAATTCAGAATCTTCTTCATGAGTTAGTTTAGTTCTATTACTATTTTCAGGAATAGTATCAGTAATAGAATCAATAAAGAAGTCTTGTAGATTAGTATATTTATGAGGATTTCTATAGTTTATATTTGCTCCAACTTCTTCTATATATGCTGATGTAATTATTTTATTTTCATTATTTACTTCGGCTTCTATATGAAATACTCTATCTGATAACAATGCATTAAAAAACTTATCTATTTTTTCTGTGCCACTTTTATCTAATATTAAAAAATATTCTTTACAATTCCCATGTATTCTATCTATTTGCTTTTTTTTAATTCCACCTGGTAAATATAAAGTAAAAGGTAAAAAATCATTTAATCTTTTTTCTTCATTTTCTAAAAAATAAAATCTTATAGTTCTATTCTTCCAATCTGCTTCTAAATGTACTGTTAAATCAAAATAATTATTATCTGAAAGATCATTCTCTTTTAACTCTTCTTCAGTCATTAAAATGGGGGTTTCTAATGCATTTAAATTCCTTGTTAAATTTTTAATTGTAGAACTATCAACTTCATCGATAATAGATGCTTCAATATTATCGTTACCTAAAGCAGCACTAGTAAAATTATGTGAACCTATGCAAATTTTATTTTGTGTTAACCATATTTTTGCGTGTGTCATAAAATCTTTTCTACTAAAAGAATCATCAAAAAATTCAATTTTATCAATATTAGGTAATTTTGATAAACGTATTTTTCCATCTATTTTGTCAGGTATAATTTTAATATTGTAATTTGGAAAAAATCTTTTATAGGTACTTTCTAGTTCGGAAGAGAAATACGGCGACCAAACATATAGACTATTATTTTCATTTTTTAACACTTTAGATAAATCTTTATAAATTAGATCCCATTTCATATTAGTATTTATAGCTTTAGGTACTTTTGTTTTAATATTAAAACTTTCAAAAAATTTAATTACTTGATCAGCTTGTTTTTCACCTATCTCTTTAATTGTAACAGCTTCTCTATTTCTTCCCCATCCACTTAAAGTAAGGTTTGCTGAACCAACCATTAAAAATGTTTTTTTTTCAAATTCAATTAAAGTTACTTTTGGATGAAATAAGCCATTATTATTATATATACCTTGCAACTTAACTGTAGTACGCTTAAATCCTTCTAATGGCATTTTAGCATCATAAAAAAAACATATATCAATTTCAGAATTATCTAATGCTACATTGATTGTTTCAAATTGAGATAAAGTCTTAGGAACTTCATTATCAAGATTTAATAATGGTGGTAAGATGTATCTTTCTATAAAATCTGGTGAAATAGTAAATGTAGTAAACCAAGCTCTTTTTAATTTTCCATATTCTTTTTCTTTAACCAATTTTTTATATTCATTATAAAGATTCATTTATTTTTCCTTTGTCATCCCACATACAATTTCTCTTATACTAGGAATATAATATGGATGAATCCACCATTTATCTTCAGAATTTAAATTATTTTGTAATTCTTCAATATTATTATCTACTTGAACTTGTTGATATACTTTTAGTTCACCATTTTGAAGTATTTTTAACCAAGGTATATTCCCTCTTTCTTTCATTACCTTTTCATGATGCTCTATTAAAGATTTAACTATATCTTTATTTTCTTTTATATTTTTAATTAATGTTATTAATCTTGGGGGAGCACCATTTGGTATTTGATAATCATTTATTGATTTTTGCAATTGAGGATTTATTTTTATTTTATAATTTTGAGTTTTTAAAATTAATTGAAAAATAATATCAAATTGAGCAAGTATAGGTTCTATATTTAAAATATTTTGAATATGATTAATATCTTCTTTCTCATTTGAATTAATATTTTTTAATGCGTTTTCATATATATCTTTAATTCTAAAGTTGTTTTCGCAAGGTTTGTTTTGTAATACAAAATCAAATATAGCTTTAGATGCTCCTGTATTAAAACCAAGATATTCTGGCCAAAAAGCAAATGAAAAGTCTGCTGTTGTTTCATGTGAGTTAAAAGCATTTTGATATCCTTCTACCCAAGAACTTGAGGATGAAAAAGTAATTTCTTTCTCAATATTTTTTAAACATTTAAATATAATTTGCTCTAAGTTTTTTAAATTATCATTTTTATCAATTTCTGAATCAATTTTCTCCCATTGTGTTGAATAAGAACCAGAATAATTATAATTAGAATCAAAAAAATTCATTTTTATAAATGGACCTTTATAACGACCATTTATACCAAGTGTAGTTTGTCTAACTAATAGCATTTCAAATAATCTATTTTTATTTGTTTTATCCCATTTTGGATCACTAAGAAATGCTTCTAAATTAACTGTATCTTCTTTTCCATTATCCCAACGATTAAATGCCATCGATGTACCAAGTATACCTCTTGGTTCTTTCCATTTATTTCCACTAATAACCCTACTATGTGATAACATCATCTCAAGTAAAATAATACTTTTTTCAATGCCCTCTTTATAATTTTTCTTAGATACTGTTTTCCAAAATAAATTACATTTTTCAGGTAGTTTACGCACAATGTTGTGATGAAATAAGTTTATAGTGTAGTTTCTTATATCTGTTGCAACTGAAGTTGTTTTATTATCAAATATTTTTTGACCAAAATGTGTCCAAATTTGTTGAAACCCTAACGGATCTCTATCTACTTGACTAATTAATTCAGGATTGTATTCTGTAAAAATATCATTTGTATTCATTAAATTAGCCTGTTAAAAGTGTATATATTATTCATAATTTAATTTCCTTAATCTAAAACTACAAAAAGGATATCTAACAATTTAAATCTTTTGTTTTATAATTTCAAAAAGTTTGATTAGTAGTTCTTCCTTCATATTAATACCCAAACCACATTATAGTTTCCTGTGGTTTGTATTCTGCAAATATTTCTAAATCTTTTTGTTTAACGCATTCAAACAAATCAAATAGTATTTCTTCTTTTGGATGTTCATTTACTGTCAATAATGCTTTAGGTAAAGTAATGCCTCTTACTCCATAATCAAGAGGATGTTTCAAACCATCTGAAACAGGAATATCTATAGTGGAACGTTTAACTTGAGTCATATGTCTTAATAAAATGATATTGTCTATGTATTCAAATTTTACTTGTTTTCCATCTTTTTGAAAATAAGATTGGGCTGTGAGTAATCCAGTAAAATCATTTTTCAGAGCAGAAATAGGTTCATATATAAAATCATCCCAAACAATAACTAAAACAGATAAAACACTACAATCAGCAATTTTAAAATATTTGAATTTTTCATTTGCTGAGATCAAAAAATCCTTAACTATATTATCCCTTGGTAAGGAAGCTTTCGTTCCAAATATACCTTCAATTACATCTTTAAAACCATTGTCTATTCTTGTAGGGATTTGAAGCCCTGTACTAACTCTTGTTTTCTGATATTCATGATATCTTGGAGATTTCACTTCAACTAAAATTGTTAATTCACCATTATAAATAGAAATTTCAGGATTCTTTTCCGAACCAGTAGCAGTTGGTTCTTCTTCAAATATCCATTCTGTTCCTAAGCTTTCTGCTAAATGCCCTACGACAATAAGTTCTGCTATACATTGAAGAAGTTGATCATAATGTTCTATATTCTTTTGATTAATAGTTGCTATTTTGTCAATAATTCTTTTTGCATAACCTTTTATTCTTTGCTCTACTAAATAACAATTTTGAATAACACTATTTGAAAATGGATGTTTCCTAACCTTTAAATTTTGTTCATGAAAATGATAATTAAATAAATGTGTTTGTTGTTTTGAAATATTATCAATTGCATATTGTCTTATTTCTTCAAGATTCATTTTTTATCCTTTAGTAGTTTTTTATGTATTAATCATTTTCACAATTATGAATAATCTCATCAAAAACTTTCTTTGTTTCTTTATACTTTGATTCATCAAGAAGTTTATTTTTATCTAATTTTATTATATTAGCTATATCTTTAAATGGCTTCAGTTTTTCATTTTCCATCGCACAAAGTATAATTTGATTAGAATTTGATATTTTTTTAGTAATTAAATTAACTATATTTTCATAATTTTTGTCTGATTGTTCTTGTTGATTTGGTGTATCTATTATAAGTGGAGCAATTATTTCATTCTCATGATTATTTATCATTGAATATATTGATAAATAATATGCTAATACCCCTCTTGTATTTTCAGCAGCACCACCTTCTTTAATTATTTTATTATAATCTAAAGGGCTTTTGATTGTAGATAAGTTTACACCCTCTGCATCTAGTAATTTTACATAGGATGTTAATAAATTCATAAAAGAGTCATCAATATTTTGTCTATCCTCTTTTGTCTGCAATTCATTTTGTTCTTTTTTAATTTCTTTTTGTTCATTTTTATACTCATCAATCTTAGATAACTTTTCCTTCTTTGTATTATCAATATTATCACTAATAGATTTATAAGCAAATTTTTCGATAATTTGATTTAAAGGAATACTATTTGTTCCTTCTTTAATAGAGTATTTAGTGTTGATTATATTAATTCTTAATTTGATTTGCTCTAATTCATTTTTCTGATTTAATATTTGTTGATTTAATTTATTAAGTTTACTATTAATATCTTTTAGTTGATTTGTAGCCTCTTCTTTATCTGAAAGAATTGAACTTCTATTTACTATTGAGTTATCATGTGAAGTTCCACATAATGGACATTCAAACTCTTCATCTTCAATATTTTCTACACTAAAAACATAATCTGCATCTAATTCTTTTATTAAATGTTCCGCTATAGTTTTTTGATGTTCCAAGTAAGTTTGATCTACTATTAAAATAGAAAGTTGATCTATCATATTTTCTTGTTGCTTTGACAAGTTTGATAAATCTATTTGCAATTCTTCAGATATTTTTTCGAATTCTTTTTCATCTAAAGTAATAGTAGTTTTAGTAGTATGCTCTTTTACAACATCCAAAGCATAACCGATTTTTTCAATTTCACTATTCAAGTCACTAATTGATTTTTTTCTATCTTGAGATTCTAATTCAAGTTCAAAGAATTTAGGTGTTAAATATCCAGTGTGATATTTGATAACAGTTCTTTTCCAATCTGCATATTGTTGTAAAGAATTAAAACTATCCCAAGCATTACTCCAACTACGCTTCTGATCTATATAAAATGGTAAGAAATAGTATGCTGGAGGTGGTGTTTCTAATATATTATCTTCACCTCTTGATGGTAACAATACTTTAAAATTAACTTTTTCTGCAAATCTTTTAGCAAAATCAGATATTCCTATAAATTTTATTGGCTTTAATTTATTCTCTTGCCAATATATAATATTGCCATGTCTTAATATATTTATTTCATCATCATCTATGGAAAATTTTACTAATGATTTACAATCATTGCCTTTCCAAGTTGTATCAAAATCAGGTTCACAACCAAATGTCCATAATAAAAGTTTTGCAAGTGTAGATTTCCCAACACTATTATCATTTGCAGTTATTAGATTGTAACTCTTTTGAAACTTGAACTGATTCGCCGATTTTTTTGTATCTGATATTAGAAGCAGTTGTTTGTATTGTAAGTTTTTCATTCTGTTTTTTCCTTAGATTCCTGATTAATAATTTATAGTTTTCTTTTTTAGACATTTTTACTCCTTTAATATGAGCTCACATAAAATTGCTGTTTTTATATCAATATCATTTACAAATTTTGTGGCTACTTTTGTAGGTAATGATTGAATACATAGTTCTAAAAGACTTTTAATTTCATCATTGCATTTTTCTATATTCTTATCAATTATTTTTAAAAGTTCTTTTTTAATATCTAATTGATATATGTTCTTATTACCTACTCTTTGAAGATAATATTTTTTAAAAGATTGTTCCCATTTTCTTTTTGATAAAGTGTTTAAACCTAAATCATCTAAATAATCATCAAGTTTTTTGTATACTTGTTCATCAGTTTGACTAATAGTAAATTGATTTATAATTTGAGAAACAGTAATTGATGTTAATGCTTTTTTATCTAGTAATTCACTCCACTCTTGAAAGTCTAAGGTAACACTTCCTTTTCGCGTTAGTTCATCTATTAAAGTGCGGTAAATACTTTCTGCTTTTGTCGAAGATTCAGGAAAAAGTTTTGAAACTATTGTAGCTATTTGACCTATAATTACATCTTCTGTTGATTTTTCTGGTAATTCAGGAACAATGAAATGAATATTAATAGGAAATTTATTCTCACCCAGTTCATTTTCTATTGCATTAGAAAGTTTTTCTAGCTCACTAGAGTCTATATCATTTACACAAATATTATCAGTTTCAAAACCTTTATATTTTGGTTTTAATGTAAACCCATTTGCAGCAACCAAATTAATTGATGAAATAATATTTGAATAATCTTGACACATTGTACTTTGAACTAGTTTTCCAAAAACAGAACTTCCATTTTTTAGCTTAATAAGATTATCACTATTAAATTTTGATTTATTTGTTTTAACTTGATTAAATTCAAAATTTACTTTTTTTACATCTAATGAATTTGCTAAAACTACATCTTCATGTAGCTCAACAAAAACTGCATACTCTTTATCATTTTTATGCTCTTTTAAAATCTTATATAAAGCCCAATGGTACTGATACATATACTTTTTAAAAGTTTGAGCGCCAGCTTTTTCTCTTTGTTGTCTATATAAAGGATTATCTATCATATTATTTTCCTAACTCTTCATAAATCTCTTTAAATTTACTCTTATACATACTATAAACTAATTTTTAGAATCACATATCAATCAAGATCAAAAAATTTGATACTTACATTTCTTTCTTTTGTTGATATACCATAAATACTTCTAATTCTTTATTTTAAACTTTACATTGATTTGTTTCTCTATAAACTCTATACAATACTTTTCAATTCTCCATGCTTCTGATGAGTTTATTGATTTATTTGTTGATGACGAAGTTAGTTCACTAAATGCATCTTGGTTTTGATTTAAGAGTACTTTTGATGATTTATCCCATTCATTTTGTGCCATTTTTAAAAAATATATTGAAACTTCATTTTTGTTAATTCTTGACAACACCTCATATATCCAAAATGATGCATAACCTAAGTTTATTGTACGTAATGCGTCATCATATGTGAATATGAAATAGAATGCTTTAAAATAACAAATTAAAGCATTATTTCTATCATCTAAAAAATCTAAACATCTTCCAATATTTCCAAAAATAGTACCTTGATCATCTTTAGTGATAGGATTATTTTTATCAATCATTTTTTCTAAGATTTTATCACCTAAAAATATACTCAAAGCTTTTTCAATATTTTCATCTTTTCTTGAATCCCTTAATGTTAGTGCGTAATGATGCCTTATATCAAATGTATCTGATTGTTCACCTCTTTCCATTAAATAAAGTGCTTCTTCACAAATAGATAAAGATTTAGAATAATTCTTTAAGAACCAATATACATATGCTTTAACAGAACATAATCTCAAATAAGCTTCACTTTTATCATGAACTGTTGATTCAAATTCTTTAAGCAATTGGTAAGTATACTCTTCATGATCATTTTCTACAAATAATTTGATAGAAGGAATCAAAAAAGGATAGAAAAGTGCTAACTCTTCAATATTTCTTTTTGTCCAAGTTATTGTATTAAAAAACATTTTAGAAACTCTAAGAAGTTCATCAATATAGCCTGCTGTTGACATACTACCTATTACTTCAGAAAGTGTATTCAATGCTTCTTGGTATTTTCCTGCATTAATTAAAAGTTCAGCTTTATGTGTGAAATTTATATATTCGTTATAACTTAGCTTGTATCCTAATCTTTCTTTTAATATTACAACGTATTGATCATAATAATGTGTAATCATTGCAATATATTTGCCACGTTCATGAGAAGGATAATTTGTGCGTATATACTCTTTAACCAATGGGTGTAATTCAATATAGTCAGTACCCCTTTTATCTATAATGAGGTTCAAATTTCTCAAAGCTTTAATAGATTTACTAAACTTATTGTAATTTAGTTCTGCTTCAATCATTTTCCCATATTCTTCAACTGTTTCAGCAACTAGTGATTCTGCCATTGTTCTTAAAACAATCTTATCCCGATCAGTTAGTGTTGACCAAACATTTCCAAGCATCCGCTTTGACATAATAGAAGAATCATTTTCATTTATAGGGTCACCAGATTCTATTTTAGCGAGAAATTCTATTAGCTTATCCTTACCTCTTCTTGCATGTGCAATAATAAGTGATAACCACATAGCATGACCTTTTGTCAGGCTAAATGCTTTTTTTGCAAATTCAATCATCTCTTCACGTTTTATAGAAGTTGGCTCGGTAGTAAAATATTCTATTGTATTATCTTCACTTAATCCTTCGAGTTTAAACTGAAAAAAACTAATCCCTGCATAATGAATAAATGGTCTACAAGTAAATATAAATTTTGAACTATGTTCATAAGCAAGTGCTGCATTAAAAAGTTTCCCAATAGCACCAATAGGTTCAAACTTTTCTAAATCAATATAGCTATCAACATTATCTAGTACAAATGCTATTTTTTTATTGCCTAGTTTTTTAAAAAAAAGAGTTATCAACTGATCGTCATTTAATCCAACAAGTTTATCGTCATAAATATCTGGACAAACTTTCTTAATCATTCCATAAATCTTATGTTGAAACTTATGTTCTTGCTCTTTAAAGTCTCTCCAGTCAATCATATCAAAGTTTTTCTCTTCTTCATCAATATAATGGGATGCTAATGAAGATTTTCCTTCTCCACCTATTCCTGTTATAAAGTAAACTTTAAAACCACCATTTTTTAAAAGGTCTAATTCTTTTTGTCTACCTATCCAGATATTTATGTGAGGCGCAATATCACTTCCATCACTCAAAGATTCATCTGTATCTTCCAATACTTCTATTTCCATTTTATCTTTTTTTTTGACCTCTATAGTTGAGCCTTTTATATTTTGTAATTCATTTAAGAGAATAGATAATTGAGTATAGTTTTCGATTTTTATATTTACAATACCTTTGATTTCAGAATCTTTTGTTGTAACTAAATAATGTTTTGGTCCATATTCCTCCATGAGTGAAGACATATATCCAAAAAGTTCTTTTACATATATATCATTAAATGAAAAGCCTATAAAAATAAATGTATATTCAGAAAGAAGTTTTTTTAATTGAAAAGGAGTAAGTTTATCCTTATTATAAAGTTCTTCGAATTGTTCTTTAAAAATAATACAAGCGTCAAGTCTGTCTAAATCTCCATGCAATTTTATAATATATTCTTCTGCACTTGTTCCTATTTTTGCTAGATTATAAGAACTATCATGTGTAATTATTGTTTTTATTGAACAGTTGTTTTCAATATATTTATCAAAATTTGTTGTTACAAAACGCTTTGAAATTTCTGCTAATGTTTTAAATATTTCAGAACTATAATCTTCTACTTTCAAATTTTTTTCAAATGATTGAAGGATATATTTTTTATGTGTTTTTATTTTTTCTAATACTTCCAGAGGTTCCATAATATCTTCTTTTAGCGCATTATAATAACTTTGTGCCTTTTCAATATCACAATCTTCATGTGATAATAAATTTAATAATATTTGTTTCCATGATGGTAATCCTTCGTTCATTGATATACCAGCACCTAGAAAAATAACTAATTTATTATCCTTAATAGCTTTAATTAATTCCGTAGGTATTGTTTTTTTTTGCACTTTTTACCTTTTTATTTATATTATATAAAACAAAAAAATCAACTTCATTACTAATTTAAGATAATAAATATATTAAATAGAAATTTGTATTCGATTAAATATTTAAACAATATTTTATCTGAAAGGTGTCACATATCGCGTCACAGATTTATTTATTTTAAATAAAACCAAATATGTTATTAAACATTTGTTTTCCAATAGATAAGAAATTTTAATTATCATAAGTTTAAAAAATTATACGAAAACTAAGAAATATATTTTCCATATAATGTCGGAAAATATAAAGTTAGTTTTCGCATATATAATTTGATGTTGAAATTAATATTGTAAATAAAGAGTATAAAATTCAATAAAATCACTCTACATATGTATCCAAAATACAAGTTAAAAGTACTCAATGACTATTTGGGATTGGAGTTTAAGATTTTTTCAATTGCTTATATTTTTTAAGGAAGATTAAATGAAGCTTTAAATTTATAATTTAAAAGCTCACTTCTTTCGTTCAATAACCTCTTAAGGTTTGTGGAACTTTGCAGTTTATACTTTTTGAACACGTAAAACTAATCTGAGTGTTTCGTATTCCAAAACCTAGAGCTTGAGGGATAGATTATTTAGAGGTTTTTGTCCTATTTAACTTTGATAGATCAAATTGATTCTATCATACCATCTAAAGACTCAGATATTTCTACACTAATTAATAATGCAGATAAAGCTCTATATTTTAGTAAGGGAAATGGCTGAAATAAAGCAACTATCTATAAATAGCTTGTGGGACTAATTTTTTTAACTATTTAAAGGAAGTCTTATAGTAAGTTCTATCATATTTTATGATAGAACTTACTCAACACCTTATATAACAGCTTTTCAACAAAACTGACGTTTTCAAACTTTTGCATAATTGACTTTAATTGGAACAGTTTTTAACGTTTATCGTGAGCAATAGTTTTCCTGATGGGGTAAACTATTGGTCTCCCTTATTTGTTATCTGCCCTTAGTTTGATAAGCTTTTTATTTTTGTAAGGTCACCTGAATCTAGTGGTGTTTTATATAATCCTTGCACAAGCCATAATCCACTTTCTTTAATTTTTTGTATAGGTGATGATTGTCCAAGCCATTGGCTTGAAGGTTTACAGTCTTCACATAGTGAGATAGTTGAGATTAATTTTGATTCAAAGTTTAATCTATCAGTTTTTGATTTAACTTCAAAAATAGCAAAGGAAAAATTATATTTGATATATTGGCTTACTTCTTCTTCGGTTGATTTTTGTTTTTCAAAATCAACTAATGATGAATATTTATCTTTATTCACTCTTGTAGTTAAATCCCAATCCCATTGTTTTAAAAAAGAGTCATCTTTTTTTAATAAAATTGCTCTACCAATATTTTTTCTAAAGATACTTCTATCTTTATTTTCTTTTATAAAATGTTCTTTTAGTCTTTTTGCTAAATTATCATTACCTTTGTGGGTACCAACTCTAACAATTCTCTCTCCATTGTGAGCTAATTCATTTTTTTCAAATAAAATATAAATACCATTCTTTGGTAATTCTTCTCCATTGAATGGAAATTTATATCTTTTCAAATTTTGAAAAATATGATGTACATTATTACAAATATCACTCATGTTAATTTCTCCGTTAAAAATTGGAGTTGCTTACCAATTTGAAGCCCTTTCATAGGAATTTTCATATGATTCCTTACATAATAAAATTCAAAATAGTTATTTCTTATCAGAGTTAGATACAACACTAATCTACAATAAAATTTGTTTTTTTAGTGATTCCACATAAGAAATCTTACTTAGCATTTTTTCTGAACTTTGAAGTTGATTTAGCCTATTTTGTGGCAATATAATTTTATTGAAACACTCTTTTCTAATAATTAATATCATATCTTAAACGCGTCACATACAGCGTCACAAATTTGTTTTTTCATAAAATATTTATTTTTAAATAAAACTAATAGGTTGTTAACATCTATTTTTCAACAGATAAGAAATTTTCTAAATCTGCTTTATATGAATTACATTCTTTACATGCTTTAACAATTAAATTTCAATTTCTATCCAATGAACCCTTTGGAACAAATTTTCTTGCAATAATATGTTCTTTATTACTATAGTCTTCATCTAATATTATTTCACAATATGGATATGTAACATTATCTAATAGTTTAGGTAGAGAAGGTAATTCTATAATATTATTTGCATTTATTGGCATCCTTTTCTATATGTATAACGCTTTGCTCACCGGTAAATTAGGAGCACAGCGATTAATTTATCCGTGTGTAGCAATTTGTTAGAAGCCATGAAAATGACTAAATTTCAGGTCTCTGCAAAACCCATCTAAGTCAGAGTAAATAACTTTCTCTGTAATACCAAGGCACAGCAGCTGAAATCGAATGCTGTTAACATAATCTCCTGGAATAATATATTTAGTAATAAACTCAAGATCACCTTGATCTTTCTTGTAATCTTTGTGACAAGTAAAAACACCTTGCTGGCTTTTTAATCTTGCAGTCACATGCCTAGGCATATAAATAAAAGAGTCTAACTCTTCTGTCTCCTGTTGTTGGTAGTTACGGTCATGAAGCCAATTGAGCTGGGCCTTATTTGTATCCAATACAAACAGCGCAGCATCTTGTTTTGAGCTTTTTTCTACTGCAAAATATAAGGCGATTAGCGGCGACAGGCTCCAGTCAATAAGTTTAGTCGGCAGCCCGTGGTGTTGAGCTAGCGCTAAAAGTTCCATTTCCGAATTCAATTGCTTTCCATAGTATTCCGGCAGCTCTGACTGGAATATTGAAAGAGCGTGCTCACACTTAGAATCCAGATCAAAGCCTCGCTCTTTTGCCTTATCCGAATAACGACCCAGTGAAGCAGTAAGACTATATTCATGTTTACTTTGACCTCGATACAAAAAGCCTTTTTGCCCAATTTCATCTATTAAATCAACTACGTCCTGGACTTTTTCTATCCTGTTTTTCATAAGAGCTAAATCCTTCCTTTACTGGGTAATCAACAATGACTTCTAACTATTTATTGAATATACATTATATATAAAACACCATAAAAATCAACAAATAACATGCACAAAAAATGTCGTATATCAAAATGCCTACAAACACCGTAAATAAGGTATTTTTCTAAATATTAATATAAAAAACATTGAAAACTGAGATGCTTCTTAAATAAATTTTAAGTTTATGATATGCTTTTTATGTATGTTTATTGTCGATATTTAGATGATAATAGTACATAATGTATGTATATTAAGGTGATATCGTAATAAATCTGCAAAATGTTAAATAGATCAAGAGGAGTAATGTGGATAGAAAACTGCTACAAAGATGAGTTATAAAACTAGTTCAACAAACTGTTATAATTGGCTTTTTATTTTATATATTACATCTTGTAATACATTCTTATAATCAAAAGTTTATTTGGTATTATAAATTAACTTATAAATATAAAGGTCGTTATATGGACTTTAATAAATTACAATTGATAGCAGAAGAAATTGATAAATATGCTTTTTCAAATGATAAAAATAGTTTAGAAAATAAACTTATTGAACTTGAAAAACTTAATTTTGAAGATTCTTCTTTACAATCTATTACATATTACTTTATTGGTAATATTTGGTCTTCATTAAGAAGAATAAATCATATAGGAGAAAATAGTAATATTTGGAAAATTGAACAAAAAGAGCTTTTTAATGAAATATATTATTATAGAAAATCAATTAATGAAGAAGGTTTTGATAATTTACAACTTGAGTATAAATTATATATCTATACAAATTTAGCAAATGCTTTCAGTCATTATGGACGAACAATTAATGCTCTTAAATATTATGATAAAGCATTATCTTTATTTCCTAATTTTGAAATGGCTTTAGTTAATAAAGCAGAGTGTTTAAGAAGTTATTCACGACTAAGTTATGATTGGAGTCATAAAGAAATATTTCTTAAAAAATCTTATGATATATACCAAGTTGGAGCAGAGGTCTTATATAATATTTTACAAGAAAGAGAAGATGAATATTATTCAAATATACTGAGTAATACAATGCTTGATATATTTGAAATTGAAGAAGTTTTAGGAAAAGAACTTTTAGCACAAGATTATGATTTAAATTCTTATCCTTTAAGAAAGTATAAAAATGAAATTGCATATAGAGAATGGGTTTTAAAGAATACTTTATTTTTAAATCCTATGAATGATTTAGGACTTAATAGTATTGCTACACATGACCCTCTTCATATGCCTGATATGAAAATAGAGATTGAAGTAGGTTTCCCAAAATATATAACACATTTTAATCAAATGAAACAAGAGTATATAACTTATCGTCATTTATTATTTGAGGGAATAAATTCTTTTACAAAAAAATTCTATGATAAGGATACTCATATTGTAGATGATTATGATTATAATTTATATGATATAAATATAGAAAAAGTTAAATTAGCATTTAAAAGTTTCTATTCACTATTTGATAAAATAGCTTTTTTTATAAATGATTATTTCGTTTTAGGTTTAGATGAAAGAAAAGTTGATTTTAGAAAAGTTTGGTATGTAAAAAACGATATTAATTCAAAATTTGATAATTTTGAAAACTTAGCACTAAGGGGACTTTTTCTCATTAGTAAAGATTTATTCTTCAATGATAAAGATGAAAATTCAAAAGAGTATATTAAGGTGTTAGAACCCGATGCTAAAGAAATCAATAAAATACGAAATCATTTGGAACATAAATTTATAATGATAAAACTTTTAGATGTAGAAAACTTTGAACAAGTAAAAGATAGAGAAAGATGTTTTTATATTATAGAAGATGAATTAATAAAGAAAACTCTTCACTTAGCACAATTAGTCAGAGAAGCATTAATATATTTATCATTTTCTATTCATATTGAAGAGAAAAAGAATAGTGACAAAGAAGATATATTCTTTCCAATAGAATTATCAATACTAAAATAGGTAGGTGTTTAATGTCAAAAGTAAAAAGACAACATTATGTTCCTCAGTTTTATTTAAAACAATGGCATAATGAAAAATCTGAAGAACAAATATATGTATATAACAAAGAATTGAGAAAAAGTTTTAGTTCAAATATAAAAGGTGTAGCTTCTTCAAATTATTATTATGATTTTCCAGAACTTGATGAAAAACAAAAGGAAGAATTACTAAAAAATATAGAGAGTGACACTTCAATAAATGAAATAGAAAAAGCAAGTTTACTTGAGTTTTACACAAAACAAGAAATTGAAAAATCACTATCTAACATTGAAACAATTAATTCTAAAATAATTTTGAAAGTGATAACAAAATTACAAGATATAAAAGCTTTACCTTTAACATATTTTAAAAAATATGAGTTTCTATCTTTTGAAGATATATTAGAATTATCTTTTTTTATTGGATTGCAATATTGTAGAACAGAAGAAATGAGAATTTTAAATGAACAATTAACAAAAATATTTGTAAAAAACATTGCTGATACAATTTTGAAGAATCCAGATAAGTTAAAAAATGATAGTGATTTAATAAATTCAATTGGGGAAGATACTGTAACCAGTATAATAGAAAATGTAAATAATGGGATTCTTACTCCAGAATCATATGATATAAGTATAGATGAAAATTATACTAAAATTAATCATCTACATTCAATGTTTGAACAAACAGAACGTATATCTGACATATTAGTTCATTATAAATGGATGGTATGCATTAACAATACTGAAATCCATTTTTTTACAACAGATAATCCTGTATTAAAAAAGGCAAATCTAAATCATCCTTTTTATTCAAATGGTTTTGCAAGTAAAGGGATTGAAATATTTTACCCAATAAGTCCCAAGTATGCAATTATTATTATGGAACCAAGTTACTATAAAGAAGTTGCTCCGGATTTATTTGATTATACAGTTTGGGAATTAAAAAAAGAAAATGTAATACATTACAATGATTTATTAACACAAAATGCAACTACTCAAATTTATTCCAATGTAAACAATTTTGATTGGGTAGAAAAAAGAATAAAAGACACTCCAGAAATTGCAAATAAGAATAGAAAACGTATTATTTCAAATTAAAATACTGAGACACTTCATATAAAATATGTTAAGAGAAAGAAGCCAACCAATCCAAAGGATTGGCTGTCATCTTGATCTGTCAACAGAAAATAAGACACAAAAATATGAGTTATAAAAACAAGTTCAATAACCTGTACCTTCTGGAGTATGTTCACCAATTCAACTCTATTTGGAGCAAGCTTTTCCTTAATAAAAACTGCTCCAAAAGCAAGAGGTTTAGCAACTTAACGTTTAAAATGAGCCGATGAATTACCCACAGGGTAATTTATTGGCTCCACTGATTTGTTATAGATTAATTTTTTTAAGAATATTAACAATCGCTGGTTTTTTATTAATAACTCTTGTTAACATTATTGAACCACTTTCTATATTTTTTTTCTCACTACCTTTAATTAAGTAATCACAAGTATACATATCAATTATTTGGTTGTTTCTTGAAATAACTACTACGCCTTTTTCAACTATTTTATATCTATCATTTTGTGGAAATTCTAATAATGCCAAATGTTGTTTTATTGTTTTGTCTTTACTTGTAGAGTAAATAGATCTTAATTCATTATCATCTTTGTACATTAAAATTTGAACTGGCATGAGTAAGTGACTAAAGTCATTTTTTAATGATTCATCCAAAAATACTTTATGGCTTACTGTCCATGTTCCAATTAAATCATTTTTTACACATCGTCTTAATTCATCATCAGCAAATAATGCTTGAAAATTAAAAATTAGTATAAATCCTAGAAATATTATCTTTTTCATTGTAACTCCATAACGTATGTCGTGAGCAATAGTTTCGCCGTAGAGGAAACTATTAGACTCCTCGTATTTGTTATACTCTTTTTATGAGTTTTTAACTCTTTCGAAATGAACTTTTAAATTTACTTCATTTAATAAGTAATACTTAAAAGTTTTGCACAATTACTTTATACGTCAATAATATCATATCTAAAACGCGTCACATATCACGTCACAGATATGTTTATTTTAAATAAAAACAAATATGTTATTAAACATCTGTTTTCCGATATTCGTAATATTTAAACGATTAATTAATCATATTTTCATACGATAAATAAAAAACCTATTTTTCGTTTAATAACCGAAAAACATAAGAAGAGTTTTCGTGTATAACTGTAAGAAGTGAGAATTATATATAAAATTATATTTATAAAAAAATTATTTTTTATTTAATGAGATATAACCAATCGTTTTATAACCTATTTGTCTTAAATTACATTCAGCTAAAATGTTTAAAATTGTAAATAATTCTTTTAAATAAAATAAAAAGGGAGATAATCCCTTTTTATAGATAAAACTTAAATAGTTTTATCCCAAATTTTTAATAGATTTAAAAAGGTAATGTATGTTTTTTTCAAACATTTGTTTATCTTTAAAAGTTTTTGCAGATAATATTGCTCCTTCTATTCCACTTAATAAAAATAGGGATAAATCACTTATATTAGAAGTTGTTAATTCATTATTTTCAATTGCTTTTTTCAGAATTTCTTCAATAATATTTTTTAAAGCTTGATATTTATTTTTTAATAAAATATCAAATTCTTCATCGTTATTTGACATTTCTTGTATCAAATTTGCTAAAGGACAACCTCTTGGTGCAAATTCATACATATTAATCAACATTCTTTCAAAATTTTCTAAATATGGTGTTTCCCCATCTAATACATCTTTATATTTTTGTCCAAATATCTCTTCACTTTTAATATCAATTGCAGCTAAAACTAGCTCTTTTTTATTTTTAAAATAGTGATATAAAGAACCTTTATTTAGTCCAGCTTTTTCTAAAATCTTTAAAACTGATGTCCCTTGATAACCATATGTATAAACTTCATCAAATGTAATTTCTAATAATAAATCTTTTGTATCTTTTTTTATTTTCATTTTTCACCTCAAATGTATTATATCAAAAAAAATTGACCTTAGAGTCAAATTTACTTGACTTTAAGGTCAAAAAAATTGTATAGTTCTTTTATAATTGACCTTAAGGTCAAATGATAAAGGAAAATAATATGGAAATTAATAATAAAAATACAATCTTAATAACTGGTGGAGCAAGTGGAATTGGTTATGAATTTGCAAAACAACTTAACGATACAAACACGGTTATTATCGTAGGTAGAAATAAAGAAAAACTTGAAAAAGTTAAAAAAGAATTAAAAAATATTCATATTTTTGAATGTGATGTATCAAACCCAAAAGATATAAAAGCTTTATATGAAATTATTTCATATGAATTCCCAAATCTAAATATTTTAATTAATAATGCAGGTTTAATGAATAAATTAGATTTACAAGATGAACTAAGTTACGAAGAATTAACAAAAGAGATGAATATAAATTTTAATGGTTCAGTTTATATGTCTTCACAATTCTTGCCATTACTTAAAAAACAAAAGAAAGCTTCTATTATAAATATTACTTCTGCATTAGCTCATGTTCCTATGGCTCACAGCCCTATTTATTGTGCTTCAAAAGCAGCTCTACACTCTTTTAGTAAATCATTAAGAATACAATTAAAAGATACAAATATCAAAGTTTTTGAAATAGCACCATCACTTACAAAAACTGCAATGGGAGATTCTTTTAGTGAAAAAAACATGAAAATTATAACTACAAAAACAGTAGTAGATACAGCAATAAAAGAGATTAATAAAGGAAAAAAAGAGATTGGAGTTGGACAAACGAACGCTCTTAAAATACTAAATCGTATTTTCCCAAGTTTTGCACTAAAGATAGTTAATAAAGCATAAAAGGTACTACAAATGAATTTGTATAAATATATTTTTTCAGTTACATTATTGGTAATAATCCAATTTTTAACAGGATGTGAATCAGAAGTTAAAGACCCTAGAATTGAAGATAAACTTGTAAATGTTATTAGTGTAAATGAAGCTAAAAAACAAGAACAAAGTTTTACAGGGATTGTTACAGCAAAAGTTCAAAGTAATCTAGGTTTTAGAGTATCTGGAAAAATCGTTGAGCGTTTAGTTAATAAAGGAGAAGAGGTAAAAGCTGGACAAGTTTTAATGAAAATTGATAATAATGATTTATCTTTATTAATTAATGAAAAAGAAAATGCTGTAAAAGCAGCAGAAGCTAATTATATTTTAGCTTTAGCAGATGAACAAAGATATAAAAAATTATTAGAATTAAATGCTGTTCCTTTACAACAATATGAACAAAAAAAAGCTCTTGCTGATACAACAAAAGCACAATTTTCGGCTTCTCAAGCTCAACTAAAAATTGCAAAAAATGAAAAAAACTACTCTTTATTATTAGCAGATGCAGATGGAACAATAGTTGATGTTTTGGCTGAACAAGGTGCAGTTGTAGGAGTTGGACAAACAGTAATTCAACTAGCTCATAAAGGAGCTAGAGAAGCTTCTGTTGATTTACCTGAAACCATACATCCAGAAATTAATTCAAAAGCTCAAGCTAAACTTTTCTCTAAAGATGAGCGTATTTCTGTGCAATTAAGACAATTATCAAATTCTGCTGATTTGCAAACTCGAACTTTTGAAGCTCGTTATATTTTAAGTGCAGAGATTGCCAATGCACCTTTGGGTTCAACTATAACTGTTTATTTAGATGAAAAAAATGATAACAATACAATCGAAATCCCACTTAGTGCGATAACGAATGAAGGAAATGGAACAGGAGTTTGGATTTATAATAGTGATTCTTCAACTATATCTTTTAGAAAAATTGAAATAAATTCCCTTACAGCTGAAACAGCATTAATAAAAAGTGGTCTTTCATCTGAAGATAAAATAGTATCTTTAGGGGCTCATTTTTTACATGAAGGTCAAAAAGTTCGTCTTTCAAACAAGGTATTTCAATGAAAAACTTTAATTTATCAGCTTTAGCTGTTAAAGAAAGAGCTATTACTCTTTTTCTTTTAATATCTTTCGCCTTTGCTGGTATTTATGCTTTTACAAATTTAGGACGAGCAGAAGACCCATCTTTTACCATTAAAATTATGACTGTTACTTCTGTTTGGCCAGGAGCAACACCAAAAGAGATGCAAGATTTAGTTGCTGAACCTTTAGAAAAAAGATTACAAGAGTTGCGTTGGTATGACCATGTTGAAACTTTAACATATTCAGGTTATACAACAATGACATTGTTTTTCAAAGATAATATGCCTCCAAAAGAAGTTGCAGAACAATTTTATCAAGCTAGAAAAAAACTAGGTGATGAATCTTCAAAATTACCCTCAGGCGTAATGGGACCTTTTATTAATGATGAATATTCCGATGTTACTTTTACCCTTTATGCTTTAAAAGCAAAAGATATGCCACAGCGAAAACTTGTTCGTGAAGCTGAAATATTACGACAACGATTATTACATGTTGAGGGAGTAAAAAAAGTTCATATTTTTGGGGAGCAAGACCAAAAAATATTTGTTGAATTTTCCTATGCTAAATTGTCAAATTTAGGTATTAGTCCAAATGTTATTTTTGATGCTATTCAAAAAGAAAATAGTGTTACAGCTTCAGGTTCTATAAATACAAAAGGACCACAAGTTTTCATAAGAGTTGATGGAGCTTATGATGATTTAGAAAAAATAAAAAATACTTCTATTGTTTCAAACGGTCATACTTTTAAACTTTCAGATATTGCTGATGTAAAACGAGGTTATGAAGATCCACCATCTTTTGTAATTCATAATAATTCTGAACCTACATTAATTTTAGGTACGGTTATGAAAGAGGGATACAATGGACTTAAACTTGGAGAAAATTTACAAAAAGAGATAGATAAAATTGCATCTGAATTACCTGTTGGTATAGATTTTACAAAAATAACAGACCAAAGCCAAGTAATCAAAGCTTCTGTTGATGAATTTATGATGAAGTTTTTTATGGCACTTGGTGTTGTTATGTTGGTGTGTTTATTAAGTATGGGATGGAGAGTTGGAATTGTTGTTGCAACAGCAGTTCCTCTTACTTTAGCTATTGTTTTTTTAATAATGTTAGCAACAGATAGGGTTTTAGATAGGGTAACTTTGGGTTCACTTATTATTGCTTTAGGTCTTTTAGTTGATGATGCAATAATTGCCATAGAGATGATGGTTGTAAAACTTGAAGAGGGATTAAATAAAATTGAAGCAGCAGCTTATGCTTGGACACATACAGCAGCACCGATGTTATCAGGAACACTTGTAACTATTATAGGTTTTATTCCTATTGGTTTTGCACTTTCTAGTGCGGGAGAATATGCTGGTAATATTTTTTGGATAGTTGGTTACGCACTTCTTGTTTCTTGGGTAGTTGCAGTTGTATTTACGCCTTATTTAGGTGTTAAATTATTGCCTAATATAAAACCAATAGAAGGTGGTCATCAAGCTATTTATGAAACACCAAATTATCAAAAACTAAGAAAAGCTGTTACTTGGGTAGTTGAGCATAAAAAAGTAGTTCTTTTTACAGTATTAGGATTATTTTTATTATCTGGAATTGGAATGGGATTTTTAAAACAACAATTTTTTCCAACATCTGATAGATCAGAAGTTTTAGTTGATATTCAAATGCCAAAAGGTACAAGTATTGAAGGTACAAAAGCAGTTGTAGAAAAAGTTGAAAAATGGGTTTTAGAACAAAAAGAGGCTAGTGAAGTTACTTCATATATTGGTGGTGGAGCTTCAAGATTTTTCTTTTCATATAATCCAGAACTTCCCGATTCATCATTTGCAAAAATTATCATAAAAACTCCAAATGCCCAAGATAGAGATAATTTAAAATGGCGTTTAAGACAAACTGTTGTTGATGGACTTGCCCTTGAAGCCCATGTGAGAGTTTCACAATTAATTTTTGGACCATTTCCTTTATATCCAGTTGATTTTCGTGTTATGGGAGAAGATGTTAATAAATTACGAGAAATTGCAAACGAAATAAAAGAAGTTATGAGAAAAAATCCCCACACAAGAGAGATAAATCAAGATTGGGGAGAATTAGCACCAGAAGTTCATTTTAAATTTGATCAAGCAAGATTACAACAAATTGGATTAACACCACAAGATGCTGCTTTACAATTACAATTTTTATTAAAAGGAATACCTCTTACACAATTAAGAGAAGATATTCGTACAGTTGATATAGTTGCAAGAAGTGCTGGAACAGAGCGTTTAAGTCCCGATAAACTCTCAAGTTTAACTTTAGTAAGTAATAGTGGCAAAATAATTCCACTTACTCAATTAGGAGAGATAAAAACCGTAGATGAAGATCCTTTCTTAAGACGAAGAGATAGAACTCCAACAATTAGTGTTCGTTGTGATATTCAAGAGGGATTACAACCACCACAAGTTTCAAATGAGATTTTAAAAGAGATTCAACCTCTTATTGAAAAACTTCCAGAGGGTTATAAAATTGAAGTTGGTGGAAATATTGAAGACTCAGAGAAAGCAAATAAAGCACTTTTACCAATGTTTCCAATTATGATTATTTTAACCCTTTTTGTAATTGTGGTACAAGTAAGATCACTTTCAATGATGGCGATGGTATTTTTAACTGCACCACTTGGTTTAATAGGAGCAGTTCCCGTTTTATTATTGTTTAACCAACCATTTGGATTTAATGCTATTCTTGGATTAATTGGATTATCAGGGATTTTAATGAGAAATACACTTATTTTAGTTGTGCAAATAGAACACAATGAAAAAGGAGGAGTTCCATTACATAAAGCAGTAATTGAAGCAACAGTTCAAAGAGCAAGACCTGTTATTTTAACGGCACTTGCTGCTGCTCTTGCATTTATTCCTTTGACTCATTCAGTGTTTTGGGGTTCTATGGCATATACACTTATAGGGGGAACTATTGGAGGAACAGTGTTGATTTTATTATTTTTACCTGCTCTTTATGCCACATGGTTTAAAATAAAATTAGCTGAGAATTCTAATATTAATAACTAATTTTCAATTTGAAGATTGTTCTTTATGTAATTTAAAGAACAATCTCTTTTTCTCAAAATATATCTTTATATTTTCAAGTATTAATGCAGATTGTATAAAAGAGACTAAGAAGATATTAATTAAATTATCACTTATATAAAAAATTATTTTAAACATCTGTTTTCCGACACCTCTTATCTAAATCAAAAAAACTCCTAAAAAACACTAAAATAATATACGAAAAATACTATCGAATTGTGATATGATACGAAAACTATATCAAAGAGGTTTTTCGTATGTTAATAGGTTATGTTAGAGTTTCAACCGATGATCAAAATCTTAATTTGCAAAAAGATGCATTAATAAAATATGGTGTTGATGAAAGAAATATATTTTCAGATAAAACATCTGGCTCAAAAGATAAAAGAATAGGACTTGATAAAGCTATCGAGTTTTTAAAAGATGGTGATACTTTAGTTGTTTGGAAATTAGATAGATTAGGAAGAAGTTTAGCTCATTTAATTGATGTTATTACAAATCTAAAAAATAGAAATGTTTCTTTTGTATCTATTACTGAAGGTATGGATACAACAACAGCTTCAGGTGAATTATTCTTTCATATTTTTGGAGCATTAGCTCAATTTGAAAGATCTTTAATTCAAGAAAGAGTAAAAGCTGGACTGGAATCTGCAAAACTAAGAGGTATTAGAGGTGGACGTCCAAGATCCATTGATGATGAAAAAATGATTGCAATTAAAAAAGCTCTTGAAGATGGAATGAGTAAAGCTGCTGTTTGTAGAACATTTGGAGTTAAACGAAGTACTTTGATTGATAGTTTGAATAGAAGTTAAATTTCTAAGATTTATTATAGAATACACAAAATATAAAAGGAAACTATTCAATCATGAAAAAAACAATTATACTAACAACTCTTTTATTCACAACAACAATTTTCGCTGAATCATTCAATGAATCAAAAAAACTATTAAAAGAAATATATAAAGACCATCAAATAACTTTTTATTGTGGATGTAAATATAATCAACTAGATAAAAATAATATGATAGATAGAAATAGCTGTGGTTATGTTCCAAGAAATGAACTAACAAAAAAAGGTAAAGAGAATGAAAGAACTAATAGGATTGAATGGGAACATATAATGCCTGCTGAAAACTTTGGTAAACATTTACCTTGTTGGCAAGATGGTGGAAGAAAAGCTTGTTCTAAAGACCCTGTGTTTAATAAAATGGAAGCTGATATGCATAATCTTGTTCCTGCTATTGGTGAATTAAATGCAGATAGAAGTAATCTTAGATATGGAGCTGATAAACCAAAAGTTGGAATGTATGGTGAATGTAAATTTGAAGTAGATTTTAATGCTAATAGAACTTATGTAAGAGATGAAATAAAAGGTGATATTGCAAGAGCATATTTTTATATGAGTAATACATATAATATTAACCTTTCTGACCAAGAAAGAAAAATGATGGAAGCTTGGGATAAACAAGACCCAATTGATGAGTGGGAAATTGAAAAGAATAGAAGGATTGAGAAATATAGTAGATAAGAAATAATTCTTATCTACAAATAGTTTCACAAGGAAATACCATCTCTATACTTATCAAGCCTCGATACACCAGATTGACAGCTCCTCAAATAGAAATATATTATCAATTATTTTGTTGTCTTTTTAAATCAACCCAATGTTGTATAACTGAGAATTTTAAAATATAATCTTTTTGAGGGAATTGACTTATTAGTTCATTTCTAAATTCAATATAATAAGAAAGAGAGAATTCATCATCTTTGGTGAAATCACATAAAATAGCAAGAGCTGTTTGAGAACTACCAGAACCATTATATCCCCAACTAAGTCCCATAGGTGAATGATTTCTTAAATCTAGTCTTTTATCAATAATCATATTATTGTTATAAATAGTGGATTCTTTATAAACACACTCATAACCTTTTAACTTAGTATTAACATTATTTGTTATTTGGAATAGATTTACATTTCCTATTAAATTACCAAAATTCATGATGTACCTTTCATAATTAATATAAATTTATTATCAATATTTTCAAATAAAGAAACATCACCTAACGGATTGATTTTTCCAAAGATATTTAATTGAAGGATAAATTTAAAATCAAGTTTCTCTATTATTATAGAAAACTCTTTTGTTTCCTTATTTTGAACTGTCAAACGAAGTGCTGAAATTGTCATCTAGAAATTTAAAGCTAGTTATTTTAGCCTATATATAAATTCTGAATGTAAAGAATTGAACTTCATCCCAGAACAGAAATTTTAAATTCAGATATATATAAGTTTGGATCAAAAACTTCAACTAAATTGGTAGAAAAACTGAGATAGTTTAAGGTAACTTTTTTATTAATTTAACTACCTGTTTTTTCATTTCGTTTGACAAGTATAGCATTTTGTATTGTAATTTATTTTTCACAAATAGGATTTTGAACATAAAACCCACATTCTTTATTATCATTAGTATAATCGTTGTCAATTTGTAAATCACAAGATAAATCTTCATAAATTGCCTTATTATCTTTACAAATAAGAACTACAGTAATTTGGTTTTCATACTTTATTTTTAAATCATAATCTTTAAAGTTATCCATCAATATTGGGTCTTTACTCATAAGAAATCCTGCTACATCATTAACAGCAACACCTCTTCTTTCAATAGCATTATTTGCTCTTTTAGTAAGATTATTTAAATTAGGTTTTAATTCAATTAAATCATCATTACTTTTTAAACTACAACCAGTTAAACCAAGTAGTAAAATTATAAATAAACTTCTTTTTAATGTTATTTTCATATTTTTATCCTTATGCCCAATATTCTAATTTACCAGATGATGTTCTACCATTATCTAAGTTCCAATCTGCAAAATACTCTAAATGAGTAAGACCATTACCAAATACTGCTTCATCCAAAACTTTCCAAGTTAGTTGTACTTGAGATACTGCTTTATTAAATATATCATCATAATGCATAGTTTTATTACCAGGTACTTTTAGATTTTCAATAAACTCTTTTTTATCTACTTCTTCAAACTTAGGGTATATTTTTCCACCATCTAATCCTATTACATGTCTTGAAATATTGGGAAAATTCTGAGTTTCTTCTATTTTTGATACGAAGAAATGAAATCCACTATGCCATGTATCAAATTCAGGTTTATTAACTAAATATTCTTCTTTACTTAATACCTCTAACATTTTCCCCCATACTAAAGAAATTGTTTTATTTAATTCATCAGTATTCCCCTCATTACTACACTCTTTTCCAAACAAAGATAATTGTTCAGTTTCAGAAATTTCTCCATAACCTGTAATCTTTTTATAAATATATACATCTTGATGCATTTCACAGTTTCTATGAGATGCTTCATTACCTTCATATGTACCAACTTTTAATTCAACTACTGGATGAATAACTACATCTGTAACTATATGTCCAGCAAGTCCACAAAGCCATGCGAAAGCTCTTCCTTTATCTTCTTCTTCATTGATTGCTTTAACTTCTTCAATACCTTTTAAAATGAAAGATTTTGTTTTCATTTCTAAGTGCATTAAATCTGCCCATTTTTTATGTTCTCCCGTAATTGCTAGATATGGATAATCTGGACTAACTGAACCTAATTCTATAAAACTTGAGTAATCTGCTAACGCAATAAGTGCATCATTACTAAGACCTAACTCTTCTAATTCATTTTCTGTAAATGCTTTATTTACAACCGTTAAGTGTGCGTATGCTCCTGCCATTATTTTCCCTTTCTTATAATATTTTTAATTAGAAATTTATTTTTCTAAATTGAAAGCCATTGAATGACTTAAACCATGTTTTTTCTTCTTGCCCTAAAATTATATAAAGTAAAAGATTTTGCTCAAATTTACTTTTATAATAATTCTTTACAAAAGTTGTATAATCTACATATGATGGTTTCGGATTAAATTCAGGATGTGTATGCCAATCTCCTAAATAAGTAATTGTTCCTTTACTTTTTTTCCAAATCTCATTCATCTGTTTTTGTAAACACTTTACATTTAATTCCAATCCATATCTGCTATTAGTAGTATGCTCACATACTAAAATATGCGTTATTTGAATCCTATTTGAATTAGGATAGAGTTCTCCCATAAGAACTCCTCCCGTCTCACTATCTTTATCTTTATTTTGCCTATAAGATAAAAGTTCATTTACTAACTTTTTATCTATAGTAATTATTAAAGATTTTGAAGTGAATTTTATTGTTTTCAAAATAACTCTTTTGTACAAAGTGTAAATGATTCAAGATTTTTATAATTTTCTTTTAAATACTCTTTTACATCAGCTATATTTCCTATTGTAGAAATTACAGGTTTTATTTTTAAGTCTAAAATATATTGAACAATCATATTTGCAAAATGATTAACATGCATTTCAGAATTTAAAAAAGAATAAGGCATATAACTTGAATTACATCCAACATCATCTTTTTTTAAACTTTTTCCATATTCATCTTCTAAGATAATAAGTTGTCCAAAAATTTCATCCACAATGTCAGGAATATAAGATTTCAAATCTATAGAATCTTTCTCAAATAAAATTCCATGTCCAGCAATTGCATTTGCTTCTACCCAACATGAAATTACACTTGGTAATTCTCCTAAAATTGCATCTTTAATCATTTTTGTTTCAATAATTGTTGCATCACTGCCTACTGCGCTTACAATTAAATTGGAAGATTTTAATTCTTCATAACAATCTACTACATTATTTGGAATAGCATTAATATTTACACCTATAAACTGTTTTTTTAAGAAATTTTCTAAAGCTAATGCTTTATGTATATTTACATATTCCATACCTAAAAGATGTCTTGAGATATTATCAACACTAAGTCTATCTGGATCAATCAGCACTAAATTAGTACATCCAATTTTTAAAAGTTTATAAGCTAAAGATGCTCCTATTGAACCACATCCAACAATCGCAATTTTTTTATCTTTTTGATTAATTGAAGTATTCATTTCATTACCACCTCTTGAAAAAACTCTTTTCATACTTATATCTTTTGCAATTCCACCGTTAAGTTTTCTATTTATTCTTAAAGGATTTTGAATATCTATAATTGGATTTAAAAGTTCATTTTTTTTACCTATTTTGCGTTTAGCTGTTTCTATAAATAAAAAAGAAAAATGTTCATTACCATTTGGTAGAATAAAAGAAAATAAAACTCCATTGAATAAATTCTTTATGGACTTTAAATTCTTAAATTCTTCAAAATATTCAGTATTTCTTATTACATCTAAAAACTCTTTATAGTTAATAGGTATTTTAGGTGGAAAATTATCATTAAAATTTATATAAAGGATTTTCTTTTTATCAAATGGTATTCTAGAGGCATTAAAAAAGCTTTCTACATCATTTGGATTATCAATTATCATAAGATTTTGAGTAGATTTTGAGATGTATAAATCAAAAAGTTTAAAATCACTTTCATGACTTTTGATAAACTCTTTATTATAGTTTAAAACTAATCTTGAATAGTCCCAATAACTATCAAATTCATCAAATATTTCTTTAGAATCCAATTTACCATTATTAATATCATTTATAAATTGTTCAAGTTTTTTGATATTATCGAACAATAAAAATTCTATATTTTCATAATAAAATTTATCTTTTTCTTCAAACAAACAAATAGCATTAGCATCTATTTTCTCATTTTTTTGCTCTATATGTGGGTAAACAAGAAACAATGAACTATCTTTTATATAAAATTTTGGATACTCTAGGGGAAAAGTCTCCAAAATTCTGATTATAATGCATGTAGGTTTTGTATTGACCATGTATTCTTTTGTCATAGTCAATACTTTATTTTCACTTGGTATGTTTAAAAATCCAATTTCCTTCAAGTACTCTTCGGCTAAAATTTGCACTTTAGTTAATTGTTGATTTTTATGCATATCTTCCTGCTAAATCACTTTTCTCTGGTTTTTTTGTTACCATAGGTTTTTCTTCTACATGTGATCCACTACCTAATACCAAAGTTGCACCGAGACCAACTTCTCCATTATCTGAACCCGTTTCATCTTTTACATAAGATGTAATACCATAATTTTTAACAGCTTCAATTCCATGATTTCTCATTTGTTCAGATGAATACATTTCACTAGTTCCAATGATCTCCCCATTTACTGCATTAAGATTAAAGTATGGGCTACCATCATTTGCTTCAAGTCTGTCATAATTTTTATCCAAAGGACAATTCTTTTGTGTTGATTCTATACCATTTAATGCACCATGCTTACTTGCATAGTTTTCTGATTTTAGAATCACCTCATGATTTGGAGCCTTTAGTACCCAATGGTAAGGCTCTTTAATACCACTATGTTTTATAAGGACATAGTAACCTTCAGAATAATTGCTCATAGCAACTCCTTATAAATTATAATTTAACTATTTATCTATTAAGAATAGGAAGTCATCACCTAAATATTATCTGAGTTTACAACTTAGCTAATATTAAGTGTAATTGTAAACAATATAAGCTTAATTAAAGATTAAATAGTTTACAATTATATTAATAAATATCAATTCTGTAAACTGGATTAAAGTAGGAGTAATTATGCTTGGAGAACGATTAGAACGTGCACGTAAAGCTGCTGGATTATCATTAAGAGCATTAGGTGATTTAGTAGGAGTTAGTCAAACAGCGATTTCAAAGTATGAAAAAGATCTAATAACACCTGATTCTAAAATGATTATCAAATTATCAAATGCATTAAATGTGAAAATTGAATATTTTTTTCGTCCTAAAAAATTTACTTTTTCATTAGAAAATGTTGAATATAGAAAAAGAGAAATAACTCAAAAGAATCTTGATTTAATAAATGCAAAAATTCTTGATAAAATAGAAAAAAGATTTGAATTAGAATCTTTTTTTCCTAAATTACCAAATGATACATTTAAACTTCCATCTGAATTACCAAAAATAGTTTATACATATGAAGAAATTGATGCAATTGCAGATGAAGTAAGAAGTTTTTGGAAACTAGGACTAAATCCAATTCCTGATGTGATAGATGTATTTGAATCAAATGGTATTAGAGTGTTTGATATCGATGAGAATGTAGATAATAATTTTGATGGATTAGCAACATCTATTGAAGGTAAACATATTATTGTTATTAGTAAAGGTTGGCCAGGAGATAGACAACGTTTTACTTTAGCTCATGAACTTGGACATATAGTATTGGCAAATAGATTGAATAAGTCGATTGAAATGGATGATGAAAAAGCAGCAAATCGTTTTGCAGGTGCATTTTTATTACCTAAATATGCAATTAAAGAAGAATTAGGAGAAACAAGAAATTTTATTGAGATACAAGAACTAAGTCTTTTAAAACAAGAATATGGAATTAGTATGCAGGGAGCTTTTATTCGGGCATATCAAACCAATATTATAGAACAAAAACAATATAGTATATTATGGCGTATGTTCAAAAGTAAGGGTTGGTTAGAAAAAGAACCAGGGAAACAACTTCCTTCAGAAAAATCACATATGTTTAATCAATTAGTATTTCATGCATTAGCAGAAAATTTTATTGGAGAATCAAAAGCTGCTGAATTATTAGATATGAGTATTAGTGAATTCTATAAAATTAGAATGATGGAAAATTAAGTTGCAATTATTAATTAGTGATAGCAATGTTTTAATAGACTTAATTGTAATTAATCAAATAGATAATATGTTTAAACTTCCATACTCTTTCATTGTTCCAGATATATTATATGATCAAGAATTAAAAAATGATCATTCTGATTTATTAGAAAAAGGATTGAAAATAAAAGAATTATCATCTAAAACTATCATTTATTCAATGGGACTAATGGATAAATATGATAAGCCAGGAAGAAATGATTTATTTGCTCTTGCTTTAGCAAAACAAGAATCATCTCCTCTTATAACGGGAGATCAAGATTTGAGAGATGCTGCAGAAAAAGAAGCAGTAGTTTTGTATGGAACAATATGGGTTATAGAACAATTGATCGTATATAAGTTTATTACAGTAGATGATGCAAGAATATTTTATTTAGAAATGAAAGAAAAAAAACGTCGATTACCTTGGAAAATTGCAAATGCACAGTTAGAAGAAATTGAAAAAAGCTATAAAAAGGATTAATAATATGCTAAAAACATTACATCCACATACTAGACAATTAATTGATTATAAAGAATACAAAGAATTTACTATAAAGAATGGATATCAAACTTTAAAAGATGCTCCAAGTACGAAATGTCCAATATGTTTAGGAAATATGATTGCAAGAGCAGGACAAACAAAAGATGATGGTCACTTTGCGCATAAAGAAGATCAACCTTGCCCAACAAAAACACCTGCTGCTAGACCATATCTTGTTTTACATCACACACCAATAGATCCATTAATTGTAAAGGCTAATAAAGATTTAATCAAGAATAACCTAGATGCTATATTTACACTCTTAATTGAAATTGCACCTTACCTTGATTTTAAAGAATTTATTAAAATTTTAGAAGAAGCAAAAAGACTTAATATATATCAATATGCTAATTTAATAAAAGAATATATTCCTTATGTTTATGTTACTCTCATTAATTTTTTACCTAATAAAAGTTTTAAACAAAAACGTCTTTATAAATTTATGTTTTTTTATGAAAGTAATATTATAAGTTTTAGTGATTTATGGATAGATAATGGAGTTTCTTCAAAATTATATAGAATATCTTATGATGGTTCAACTACTAAAAAAGTAACAGAAATTGGTATTAATGACAATTATCTTATTTTACCAACTAAAACGTTATCTGCAAAGCAGAAAGATTGGTGTAATCAAGTAATCTAAATTCATTTTAAAAGAAAAAAATGATAAATACTTTAGTAAATAATTTTTTCCCATTCTTGGATTCAAGGATTTTAAAGGATTTTCTATTATAGGTATATTATCAGGCTTTTTATTTTTGGTGCGCTACATAGTATAATAGACAATGTTAATCAATTTAGTAAAATGTATAGTCATTGAACTTTTTTTCGTACCAAATAAAGGAGCATTATTAGTTCCTTATTCTATAAAGTTAACGGATATTATGTATGATTCAGATTTGCAATTTTTAAGATTAGATGACAAAGATTATACTTTAATTGATAGTTTGAATAGAACTTGATATAAAATTAACAAAAAACTTATAAAAATCTTCAACTGAGTCATTTTAGAGTCATTTATATGGATATAATTTATCAAGAACAAATTATTATTAGGCTTTAAATGAAATTTTTTGAATTTACAAAAATAGATTTGATTTTTTTTATAATTGTTATTATATTTTCAGTAATAGCAGTATTCTTATAAAATTAAGAATACTTAAAATTAATAATTTAATTAAATTTCTAAAACCACCTAAGTAAAAACTCTCTAACCCTTTTCTTATGCCCGTTCTCAATTACAAAATGTAATATGAAACCAAGAGTTAATATAAATAAAGCAATTGCATAATCAACTAAACTATTTGAATAAATTATTATATATAATGGTGTAATTATATAAAGTAAAAATAAAAAGGTATATGTAATTTTTTTGTATCTATTAAACATAACTAACTTCTATTTTTTCTCTAAATCTTGAGCAGCTTTTAAAATCTCTTTTAATAAATAATCATACTTTCTTGATTTCTCAAAATATTCTAAAAATGGTCCTACCCATCTTGGAACTGGTATTACTTTTTCATTTACCTTAAATCCCCAATTGTTAATTGTTGAATATGGTATATCCGCAATAGTTGAGAAATCCCTTTGTGTTATTCCTAACTCTTTTAGTCTTGCATTAAACTCTTCTTTTGTCATAAAAAACTCTCTTTACTTCTATATTAGATGAATTATATCATATTAATTTCTATACTAGATAATCTAAAGTTTCTTAAAATAATCCTTATTAGTTTAATTTGTATAAAGTATTATCTATAATAGATATATTGTGTGTATATTTCATAAAAAATAGATTTATATAGAAATAATCTAAAAAACAAAAAAAACTCTAAAAAATCATAAATATATTCCATATTAGACTAATATAGATATTAAATAAACTATATTAGATAATTATATCTTGACAAATTATTCCTATTTAGATTATAATATCTTCATAAATATCTAATATGGATATTAAATTAATAAAAAGGAATCAGATGGAAAATGTAAACTCTTTAACTGATGAATGTAAAAAGGATAAAGAATTTTTCTTTTTTGCACTAAAAAGAATTATTTTAGCTCTTTGTGTAGTATTACTATTTTTTGCTCTTAATAAAAGAGAAGAAGAGAATGGAAATGAAGTAATAAATGCTTTTAAAAATGGCAATGTTGTAATTTGTAAATCATCAATTGTATCTATTAAAAATGGATATGAGTTTGAAGAAAATAAAAAGTCCTTTGTTAGTAATGGTGTAAATATATTTAATCTAAAAAAATGTAATTTAAAATAAAAAAGGAGATTTAAAAATGTGTGATTTTTATAAAAATATGAATATTTTCTTTGTAAAACTAGCTATGTTTGTATCTACTAGTGCTGTTGTGATATTTTTTGGAGGAATAGTATATGTTCTTTTTCTTGGTTTATTCAATGAAAAAGCTTTAAGTGATTTTGATTTTAATGATATATCGATGTTTTTAATCTATACCATTATTCCATTTGCTACTTCAATAAGTATTACTAATAAAATAGAATCAGATTCTCTTTTTCAAGAGATTTAGATTTGTATATAAAATATTAAAAACTATATATGAAAAAATAAAGGAAATAAAATGCTAAACCCAAAAACAATAATAGAATTAGATTATCAGTTTGATAATGACCAAATAGATGAATTAAAAAAATTTCTTGATAAATATTTTAATATCTATAATCATGAAATAAAAATCTATAAAGTAGAAGATTACGCAAAACAGAGTTTGTTTGCTCAAAGTGTATTTGATGAGATTCAGATGCAATTAGAAAAGGAGAGTAATTGATACTCTTCTTTTTTTATAAATCATTTTTCTAAATAATCAATTATTTTTTTTGCATCTTTAAAGCCATTTTCATATGATTTTTTAAACCAAAAAAGTGCATTTTTATTATCCTGATTTACACTTTCACCTTTTAAATACATATATCCCATATAATATTGTGCAATTGCATTATTTTTTTCAGCTGCTTTTTTATACCAAAAAAATGCATCATTTACATTTTCTTTAAAACCTTGAATAGTTCCAGTATGATAAGCTAATCCCAAATATAACTGTGCTAAAGCATTATCATTTTTGGCTGCACGATGATACCATGTTTTTGATTCTTCATATTTTCCTAAGTTGTAGTAAGTTGCACCTAAATCATATTGAGCATTTGAATCATTTTTTTCTGCTAATACTAATAATTTGTCTAATTCTTTATTTTCAGCAAACAATATTTGTATACATAAAAAGAAATATAAAAGAAATTTTTTCATTGTTATTTACCTTATTTTAAAGTAGCTTCAGTAGAAGTTTCTATAGTTGCTGTTTCTTGAACATTTTTAACTTCATTTTCTTTAGCATCCACTTCTTTAGCATCAGAATTTTCATCTTTTTTTCCAGCTCCAAGAAGTTTACCAGCACCTATTAATGTTCCTTGAACAGCTAATGTTGCAGCCATTCCAACGCCTGCTACTACATAAACTGGTGCATTAGCAGTATGTTTTAAAGCTTTTGTAGCAGTTGAATCTTCTTGTTTTACAGCACAACCACTAAAAAAAGTGATTGCTGTTATTATTGAAATTGATTTCTTTAACATTTTTCTAATTCCTTTTTTCTTTCAAATTAAAGAGTTATATATAGATTTATTCACTTATAGCTGAATGATTAAAGAATCATATAATAATAAACTTTACATCGAAATTAACCAATAGGTGAAACTAATTTGAAAAATAATGATTTAGTTCAAGTAGTAGAAGATGTAGAAGAGTTTTATAAAGCTGTATCTAAAAATGTTAAAAAGCTAAGAAAAAAGCATAAATTTACACAATTAGATTTTTCTGCAAATATTGGTTTTAACTCTGTTAGTTTTTATTGTGAATGTGAAAATAATAAAAATGGAAAACATTTTAATTTATTACATGTAGTAAGAATTGCAAAATATCTAAATGTTGATATAAATGAAATAGTTAAATATTAACTATCTTTTTTATTTTGGATTCACATTATAAACAGGTTTAACATGTGTTGTTATTAATAATATAATCATTAAGATAACGAATCCACCCAAAGCTATTGGTATAAATATAAAAAATTGTATTATTGTAAATAATACTCCTAAAAAGAACTTAGCTATTTTTATATTTAAAACTAATCTTATTGCTAATAATATAACTCCAAATGCAAATAGTAAAATTCCATTTAATATATCACCATTTTCTTTTACAGCATCAGAATATAAAATATATCCAAAAAATAAAAGAGCATAAATAATACAATATAAAAAGAATAGCTCATTTGAAAAGAAACCATATTTGTATTTTCTAAAACTAAATGAATTTATTTTTCTAATAAAAAAATAGATTAAACCCATAAAAAGAAAAACTCCAATAATCTTTAATACAGTCATATTTTACTCCTTTAAATATCTAATATAGATAATATATTAATAATTATATATTAATATAGAAAGTAAGTCAATAAATAAAACTATTTAAGTTAAGCATTATTTTTTAATACATCGTTCATAGCAGTTTCGATAAAATTGTCAAAACCTATAGAAAAGTGTGATGAAATGGTTAGATTAATCTATTTTAAATAAATGTACTAAGAAGTAATGATGGTTAAAAATATAGAAGAACAAAAAGAATTAGAATTAATTATAAACTATATAGCTAATAATGTTACTCATTTAGATATTGAAGTTGATTCTATTGAAGAGGCAATTATTGAAGTCAATAGACTTAAAATAGAAAAAGGTTATGATTTATTTCGTGGACAATCTGGTTTATGGCCAGTTATATCTGGTTTAAATAGATTAGATGATGAAAATAGAGAACAGACGCTAAAAAAAGCTTTTTTAATAAAACAATACATTTCTGAATTTGAAAAAGTAAATGAACAAGATAAAATAATTGCAGTGTTGCAACATTATGAATTACCAACAAATTTTATTGATTTTACTACTGACCCAAATGTAGCGGCTTATTTTACAACATTAATAAGTGGGCGAGAACCAAATGAGTATGCTTGTATAATTTGCATTGATACAGAAGAAATAAAATTTTTTCTTGATATTTTGTATAAAGAAATGAAAGAAAAACATTTAGATGGAGAAAAAAAATTACCAAATGCAGAGATAATAGATATATGTGTTGACAATTTATTAAGACAGAAAGCTCAAAAAGGTAAATTTTTATTTTTACCATTTATAGGTTTTGAGATTAGATTACCTTTTAAAAGGATAGTTTTTAAAAACTCCAAAGATAATGTGAAAAAGTTTAATAGAGAGGATTTTTATCCTAAAGAAAAAAGTAAACTTGAAGAAAATATTGATACTATGGTTAAACTTATGAAAATGTTTCATATAATTGATGCCTAATCTAAAATGAAAAAATAGAAATAAAAGAAGTAAATGATACATTTGAAAAACTAATTAATAATAAATAAAATCATCAACTAATTGAAACAACTACATCTCTTGAATGTAGATTAAATTCTGAAAATGATTAAATAAGAATTTCTAATTTGTTGATAATTATTAAAAGAAGAAAACTAAAAAAATCAGAAAAAACTATAACTTCTTTTGTAAACTAAAGTGTAAACAACTGTAAACTTTGGTGTAAATTATGAAATTTATTTTTTGTAAACTAAGTAGGACAAAAACATTTAATACCAATTGATTCCATATAGTTTATTAAAAAAAGGAAACGGTAGAGTCTTTAAAATCTCCTTTTAGTAAAGTAGTTAGTTTACAATTTAGAAGTTACAATTTCTTTTTTATTTATTAGAAGTTTTACTTCAAAATTGTTTTCACTCAATTTCATAAAAGTGGCTTTAAATTTTAGTTATCTAGATTCTAATTTTTATAGTAATTCTAAAAATCTAAGTGATGCTTAAATGTAGTCAAGTTATCAGAACTTTGTAAAAACTGAAAAGTTTAGTTAATACTTTAATTACTAGGGGTTATTAGTCCTTTACTCTAATAATATTTGTTTGCTCTTTCAATGAAATTAAAAAAGAAGATGGACTCAACACATACCTGTAATTTAGAGGCAGGATAGATTTATAATTTAAAAATTTAATAGGATAACTATGAGAGGAAGTGTTTATTATCAAAGTGCAGAACTTTCAAAAGTTGTATTTAAAGAGGGTGCAAAAAAAGAGGATAGAATAAATCCAAACCATGAACACTATAACTGTGTTGCTTCTTTTAATACAATGAAAGCATATAGAAATGTTTGGAACAATTTTTTTAACTTTCTTTTAGAACACTTTAAATTAAAAAACTGTGAACTTATCACTGATGAACATGTTAAATCTTATTTTGAATATAAAATAGAATATTACGCTTCAAAACAATATGCTGATAAAATTTCATCTGCTCTTGGTAAATTAGAGTTTGCATTAAATAAATATTCAATAGAAAAATATATTTCTTCAAATAAAGAACCAATAAAATATGATTTTAAAATTAGGCAAAATATTTTAGATAATGCAAGAGATCTTAACTTAATTGCAGATAATTATCATAATAGAACATACTCTTATCCAAAAGAGTTAATAAATAATCTTCAAAATGAAAATCATAAAATAGCTGCATCAATTCAACTTTTTGGAGGAGCTAGAGTTGAAGCAGTAACTTTAATCAAATATGAACAACTAAAAGGTACTAAAATAGATTCAGTAATAAATGAAGAAGTAGGAATTATTGAAACAAAAGAAAAAGGTGGCAAAGTAGGGGATGTATTAGTTCCTTTGGATATTTATAAAAAACTTGAAAATTATCTAATTGAAAATGATAAATTTAAAATCATCTATCAGCAATATCTAAATGATTTAAAACAAGCCTCAAAACTGTCAAATCAAAAATATCACTCTTCCCATGGATTAAGATGGACCTTTGCTCAAAATAGAGTAAGAGATTATCAACAAAAGGCTAATTACTCTTATTATGAAGCTATTCAAAAGGTTAGTTGGGAGATGAAACATTTTAGAGCTTCTATTACTGAACATTATCTTTCTTAGTATTAATATAAGTTTAAAAGTATATAAATTATAGTATTATAATCCATAAATTTAAAGGAATAAGAATGTATATTCAAAGATTAATTTTAGAAGATATAAAAGAGTATCAAAAATTCTTTCCAGTTTTACTTATTAGTGGTGCAAGACAAGTTGGAAAATCCACTTTAGCATTACACCTAAATATTGATAATTACATAACTTTAGATGATATAAATATGTATGAAATGGCTAAAAATAATCCTAAAGGATTTATTGAGTCATTGAATAAGCCAGTTGTAATTGATGAAATACAAAGATTACCCGAACTTCTTATATCTATAAAAGAGTATGTGGATAAAGACAGAATTAATGGAGAATTTATTTTAACTGGTTCTGCTTCACTTCAAGGATTTAAAGAAATATCAGATTCCCTAGCAGGAAGAATTGGAATAGTTGAGCTTTATCCATTTTCTCTAAAAGAAAAAAATCAAAGTAGTGATAATATAATTGATATTTTTTCGAAAGATTTAAATAAATATCTTTTAACAAAATATGAAGATATAAGTATTGAAAAAGATATTATAGATGGGGGTTATCCAGAAATTAGTAAAATAGATAGCCAAAAAGGTAAATATCTATGGTTTAGCTCATACATTAGAACTTATATAGAATCAGATGCTAAAGAATTAGCAAATATCAGAAATATGGATAAGTTTATAAATATGTACAAACATTGTATGTTTAGAAGTGGAAGTATTTTTAATAAAAATGATATTCAAACACAAGTGGGGCTTGATGGAAAAACTTTTGATAGTTACTTTAGTGTTTTAGAGCATACTTATCAAATACAAAAATTGCAACCATATTTTAATAATCAATTAAAAAGATTAGCTAAAACTCCAAAAATATTTTCTATTGATACAGGAGTTCTTTGTCATCTTTTACAAATTAATACAGAAGATGAATTTAACAAATCACCATTAAAAGGTGAAATACTTGAAACATTTATTTTTAGTGAATTATTAAAAGCAAACTCTTATGCTCAAAGTAGAGCGAATTTGTATTATTATAGAACAACAGATAAAAAAGAAATTGATTTTATTTTAGAGTATTCAAATAAAATTATAGCTCTTGAAATAAAAGCTTCTAAAACAGTAAAAAAAGATGATTTTAAACATATATACAAGTTAAAAGAAGAGATAAACAAAGAGTTTGATAAAGGAATAGTGCTTTATATGGGAGATACTTTTTTAGAAATTGATGAGAATATGTATGCTGTACCTGTTGGGTTTTTAAAATAAAGATGAAGCATTAGTCTTCATCTTTATTATATTTTTGATATTTGGCAATTTTACGATTAATGATATTTAAAAGTTTGTTATTTTCAATTTCAAAATCTTTAATTTTAGAAATCTCTGTTAGTAAAAAATCAAAAATCTTTTTATAATTTGATTCATTTTTTGCTAAAAACTCTTGAGTATCGATATATCGTAAGGTTAAATTACGAGTTATATTTTCAATTTCATATATCTTTGTTTCTAAATTTTTAAGATTTTTTAGAATTTCTTCTTTATTTTTTAAAGAATTATTTCTATCAAGTTTCTTAAAAAAATAAGAAGAAATAATAAAAAAGCTAAAAACTAATAAAATAAATAAAGCTATGAAAAGCTCAATTAGATCTGTATAATTAGCTGTATTGTTCATTTATTTTCTCCTTGTTTTTATGAAAAATCAAAGGATGTTTTTCAATAATTTGCTTTATATATGTATGAGAGATCTTTATTTTATGGTGCTTTTTAATGAAAATAGATATTTCTCGATAACTTCTATGCTCAATAAATAGAGAATTTATTATTGATGACTTATCCAGTAAAAAATTCTCTTTTTTAGAGATTTTTTTTGAATATAATGAGGATTTTATTAAAAAATTTTCATATTTTTTGATCTCAGAAGTAGACATTGTTTTATTCTTTTTTAGCGCTTTTTCTCGCAAATTATAGAAATTACTGATAGAAATATAAAATGCAGCTAACTCAAGTGCTGAAAAGTCAGCACTTGGATGTTCATTTTTAAGCTTGAAAAACTCATTTCGTTTTTCACTAAATATATCAATTTTTACTTCTTGATTTTGATTTCTAAAGAAATTATCTAATTTTTTTAGTATCAAAACTGAAATATTTGCATATCGTAAGATGTAATCATTTGACATTTTAAGCTCAAAATTCAGACATAAAATAATCACGAAATTGTGAGAATTGTTCCATTTGATAATATACTTTGTTTCTCAATTTTGATTTTTTATTTACAAATTCAAAATCTCTTTTTATATACTTTTCAAATTCTTCAATCATCTTTTTATTATTTGAAAATAATTGTAATATTTTTGAGTATTTTATAGATATTCCATCCATTTTTGTTATATAGTTAATATCTTCAAAATTTGTACATATTTCATATTGAGTGTAATACTTTTTTATATTTGAAAAATAGACTATATCTTTTTTTGCAAGTATAAACAACAAATTATGCATTGAATTATGTAACTTTGTATAATCATAATATGAAAATTCATTTTTTATATTTTCAAAATTCTCAACTGCAATATCTGTTTTTTGCAGAAAATTTAAAAGAGCAATTATTAGAATCTTATAATCGACATATAGATACTCATATTTTACTTTTTTCCAGAACACAACACTATGTTTACTTTGTGTTTCTTCATCTATTTTTTCACAAATTTCAATTATTTCGATAACGAAGTCTTTTAAAATTTCATTATCATTGAATATATAATCTAAATCAAATATTGTTTTAATATTTTTGGGGCAATTAATCAACATTTTAAAACCTTTTATGCAACTTTTATAGTATTAGTCAAATATAAAGCGACTTCACAAATAGGAAAAATATAACTACTTTTTTTTCCTTCTGAACTTTTTAAATATTCTGGAATATTAATACCTTCTTTAATTCGTCGATCTATTGTTTGCACGGATTTATCTAGAACTTTAGCAAGTTCAGATTTTGTTAAATTATAGCCATAGTCATTTTTTAATAAAACTACATATTTGTCAAATTTTGTTGGAGTCATTGAAAGTGAAAGAGCAAGTTTTAAATCATTTTCACTTAGTTTTATTTCATTCATATTGTTCCTTTTAGTTAAATATTAGGTACCTATGAATGAAATTGTAATTTATTTATAAAATTCTAGTGGTTAAAAATCAGTTTCTGATTTTTAACCACCAATAAGAGTCTTATAACCGAGATTTTCTATAAATATTTGCATTAATTTATATCTTGATTTTATTGTAGAAATAGAATAATAATCGTTTATTATTCTATTTTGTTTTAAAAATTTATCTTTATTTTCAATGTAAAAATCAAATGGAATATATTTTGTTTTAGATTCTCCTTTTTTTATTTCAAATTTTAATTTGTTAATTTTTATTCCATGATATTTGTTAAATATTTCTTGTAAATATTTAGCTGTTTCATTAATTGAAAAAGTACTTTTTTGATAATAATCATAGATAAAAAAACAATCAGCCCAATCTATAGAATTGAAATTATTTATATCTTCTATTTTATAATGCTTTTCTAAAGTTATTTCACTTAAAGTAGGTAGAATTGAATAATTTTTATTAAATTCTTTTTTCAAATGTAAGATATAAGAAACTAATTCTTTTTCTGGGAGTGCAAAATTTATATACTCCAATGACGATAGCTTAGAAAAATTCTTTGAAGCTTTAATAACTGGTCTAGAAAAATTTGCTTTAATTGAACGTTTTACTTCATGGAAATTAAAATCTTTTTTATCAGTTTCAATTGTATGAATAAAACTTAAACTAGTTTCGACTAGAAATCCAGTATGAATATTTCTTTGAGAATGACATTCTATATAATTATATGAGTGAGAATTTTTTTCTAAATTGTTATTACATTCATTAAATGAATTAAATTTTAAATTGTAAACTGGTGAAAAATTATAGTAATTTATCCATTTTTCATTAGATTGAATATTAAAAAAATATGAATCTTCTAATTTTTCTCGAACTATAGATTTTAAATTAATATCTTCAAAAATATTTTCTTTGTTGTTTAAAAAATTAAAATCTTTTTTTCTCTTTAAAATAAATTTCTCTAATTTCTTAGTTAAAGATATATTTTTTGATAATATATTCCATATTAAAGATAAAATTAAAACATCTAAATTTCTAACAGCCATTTCATAAACAACGCAGTTTATCAACTCATAGTTTTTAAATTCTTCAACATCAGTATATTGATGGTAATTTCTATCAAGTAAATATTCATTAGTCATTGTATAATCCTAAAACCATGTTTTTTCCACTATCAGGAGCCAATTTTGCATATCTTAAAGTCATTGTTATATCCTTATGATTCATTAATTTTTGTATAGTATAAATTGGTGTACCTTTAATTGCAAGATGACTTGCAAAAGTATGTCTTAAAGTATGTGTAACAACTCGATTTTTTCTATCGTCATTTGCTAACCCAATATTGAAATATTTATTATAAATTTTTGTAAGTCTATCTTTAATAACTTGTTCTCCTCTATTTATTATAAAATCATTGGCATTTAAGTTTTTGATTCTTCTTTGTAAAAGATATTTTAATTCATCATTAAAAAACCCCAAATAAGTAGAATTATTTTTATGATCTTTTAATTGCACGGTATTAGATTCTAATTTAATATCTTTTTTTGTGATGCTAAGTATTGTGCTTAATCTGCCACCTGTTTGTAATGCCAACTGTACAAAAATATATAAATATTCTTCATGCTTTACTTCATTTAAAAGTAAGTTTATCTCTTCTAGTGTTAAAAATCTTTCTCTTTTATTATCTACATTAACTCTTTTTACATTTTTATTTACTGGATTATTTCCTTTAAAAATCTCTTTTCGTATAGCAATATTATAAATAGCTCCAATAATTTGAATTAGAGCATTTATGGTACGTTCAGCAAGGACTTTTCTTTTTATTTTTTGAATCTCTTTTATATCATCTGAAGTTATTTCATCAACTGCTCTATGACCAATGAAGGGCTTAATATGGTTTATGTAGCTTTTCCTAATCTTTTCTATATCTTTTACTTCAAATTCTTTTTCTTTAAAATAGATTTCAGCAAAATCATCAAGTTTAGCAATATCTTTCTTTTTTTTCTTTGCAACAGCAGGAGGTTCTTCTCCTAGTCTAAGTTTCATAAGTATTTCATTTCTTATTTGTTTACAATAATTTATTCTAATGCCCTGAGAGTATTTACCTATAGTTTTTAACTTGTCTGTGTCATTTTCACGGTATCTAATAATATACGCTTTATCTACTTCTTTGCCATTTTCGTTTATAATACTTTTATAAAAAATACCTTCCTCATTGGTTGGGATTCTTTTTGATTGCATTTTAAAATTTGTCATTTTTAGTCCTTGAAAAGTCCTTGGGATTTGAAAAATATTGCTAAATATTGATGTTTTATTTTACAATCACAAATCATAAGAAACCCTTAGAAACAACGTTTTGATGGATATTGTAGGTTATTTATAGAAAAAGACAAAAGGATTATAATGGGATTAGGTGTAGGAATAGTAGGACTTCCAAATGTAGGTAAATCAACAACATTCAATGCTTTAACAAAAGCACAAAATGCTGAGGCGCAAAATTATCCATTTTGTACAATTGAGCCAAATAAAGCAATTGTTCCAGTTCCTGATAAAAGATTAACTGCTTTAGCAAAAATTGTTAACCCAGATAAAATTCAACATTCAACTATTGATTTTGTTGATATTGCAGGACTTGTAAGAGGTGCTTCAAAAGGTGAAGGTTTAGGAAATCAATTTTTATCAAATATTAGAGAAGTTGAAGTAATTTTACATATGGTTAGATGTTTTGAAGATGGAAATATCGTACATGTTGAAGGTGATGTAAATCCTTTAAGAGATATTGAAATTATTGAAACAGAGTTAATTTATGCGGATATTTCTCAATTAGAGAAAAAAATTGATAGATTAAAAAAACAATCAAAAGCTTCAAAAGAAGCAGCAGCATCATTAGTAATTGCAGAAGAAATATTCAAACATCTTGAAGAATTACAACCTGTAAAAACATTTGAAAACAAAGAACATGAAATCTTTATTGCCCTTGATAAAGAGTTAAGATTTTTATCAAATAAAGATGTAATTTATGGAGCAAATGTTGATGAAGATTCCCTAGCAGATGGTGGAAATAAATTTGTAGATATTTTAAAAGAACACGCGAATGGTGTAAATGCAGATGTTATCATGTTATGTGCAAAAATTGAAGAAGAACTTATAGGTCTTGAAGATGATGAAGCAGCTGAATTTTTAGCAGATTTAGGTGTTACAGAGTCAGGATTAGAGCAAATTATTCATAAAGCATTTGATAAATTAGGATTACAATCTTATTTTACAGCTGGAAAAGTTGAGGTGAGAGCTTGGACTATTAGAAAAAATACAAAAGCTCCACAAGCAGCAGCGGTTATTCATAATGACTTTGAAAAAGGATTTATTAAAGCTGAAGTTATAGCTTATGAAGATTTTATAAATCTTGGTGGTGAAGCTAAATGTAAAGAAGCTGGAAAGTTAAGACTTGAAGGTAAAGAATATGTGGTGCAAGATGGTGACATAATGCATTTCAGATTTAATGTATAATAATTTATTTACAATTGATATAACTTTGGTTACAATTAAAATAATAATTAAATTAGGAGCTAAAATTGTCATCTAATAACATTTTAGAAAAGATAGAATCTCTTCCACCTCTACCAAAAACGATAATTGAGATTGAAGAGTTTAGAAAAAAGCTTAATAAAGAAGCGATAGATTTATTACAAATAATCGAAAAAGATGCACTAATAATTTCTACACTATTAAAAATTTCTAATTCAGCAATGTTTGGCTTCAGATCTAAAGTTGAAACACCAAGTAGGGCAATTAATTTATTAGGAATAAATTTTACAATTTCAATTGCTATTGGTGGAACTGTTCAAAATTTGTTAATGACAAATTTAGAACCATATGGAATAAATAGCGATGATTTTATGAGAGCTTCAAATATTTCTTCTACATTGGCTAGTTTATGGTTATCTAAAATTGATGTTGATTTAAAAGAAGAGATGATTCTTCCTGCATTATTACAAGAAACTGGTAAATTTATTTTATCAGATTTAATTTTGAGTGAAAAAAAATCTGAATTATTTAAAAGTAAAATTGCATCAGGTGCTAGTGTAGAAGATGTAGAAAAAGAGTTATTAGGTGTAACTACATCACAAATTACAGCACAAATTTTCAGACATTGGAAATTAAGTGATAATTTGATTAATATGATTGAACACGTTGATGATATTTCAAATGCATCTGATGATTTTAAGAAAAAATCACAAATTTTAGATGTAATTAAAACAGCATGTTCTATAAAAGAACCACTAAGTGAAGAAAATATTGAAAAGGCTGCAAAAAAAGCTACTGCTTATGGTTTAGATGTTAAATTATTTAAAAAAGCTATTGAAACTTTACAAGATAGATTGCTAGACGAACTTTAATTTACAAACCTTGAAGTAGGATATGCCATAAATATTCTACTTCCTCATCATTAAAACTAATTACTTTTTTCTTTTCAAATAAATCTTTCATCTTATCTATTTTAAAAATCTTTGAATGCGTACAGCTTGCATGAACTGGTAAAAAACCTCGTACTAATGATACATCTTCTGTAATAATATTTTCACACAACAAACACTCTAGTTCACTATGAAGTCTACCTTCATATTCAAGTAATGAAACATATGATTCACAAATTGCTCGTAACGCATTTTGTTTTATCATAACATGAATTAGATTTTCAAAAGAGTAAAAATAAAAAGCATCAATTTGTTCTACATCTTTTAAGTGGGGATAAAAAAGTTTTATATATCTTTGCCAGCAGTACATTTTTTCATTGTCTAAAATCCAAGAAAACCCTAGTTGAATAACATCTTTTAGTCTTGGAATTGTAGACCTTGTATTTTCAAGCTCAAAATCAATCTTAAACCCTAGATTGATATTTGAGTGTCTAGCACCATAAAACCGATAAGTTGTCATAACCTCATGTTCAGTTAAAATAGATACTATTAAATCATCATCTTTTACAGGTTTAATATCAATTATATAACCTTGCATAAAAAATTTTAGTCCTCATCTTCTTCATCATCTTCTTTTAACATATCATGGATTTCTTCCATAATCTCTTTACACTCTTCATCATCAATTTCACCATTTGATAAATCAACTAACATATCTTCGAAATCTTTTTTCATCTCTTGCATTTGTGTTAATTCTTCTTTTGTGTTTTCATCCTCTTTTTTTGAAGCAATGATTTCAAATAACTCATCCATATAATCTTCAATCTCAATAAGTACTTCATTTTTTATTAAATCTTCTAACTCTTTTTGGATACTCATTTTTACACCTTTTTTAAATTTGCAAATTATAACAAAAAAGAACTACTCTTTTGCTTCAATAAAATCATATTAATTTTGTGCTAAAATACTATAAAATAATTATGTAAGGAAAGTAAATGGCAGAGTTTAATAATGTTTCTATCGCAAAAGCAGCAAACATTCTTTTTGAAGGAAATATTACTAGTAGAACAATTGTGTTTGAAGATAATTCTAGAAAAACATTAGGAATTATGTTACCTGGAGAATATGAACTAAATACAGTACATAAAGAGGTTATGGATATTCAAAGAGGTACTTTAGAAGTTATGTTACCAGCACAAGATTGGGTAAAATACGAAGGTCCTGCATCATTTGAAATTCCTGCAAATTCTAAATTCAAATTAAGAGTACATTCATTAGTTGACTATTGTTGTTCTTTTATAAAAAATCACTAATTTTATAGGTTGTCATTTATTAACAATGCGATGAAATCGCATTGTAATAAAATATTATTTTACAATCTCTTCTTTTATCTCATCAAATTTTAGTAACATTTTACCAAAGTGGTCAGTCATAAATTTTTTTGCTTCATCTTCATTTTTAAATGGAATTAACTCTTCTCCCATTGGTCCATAAATATTTGAACCAACTACATAATAAGCTTTTTTAGCATCAATTGATTCCAAAGAATAGTAATCTGTTGCATTAATTTGCAATATTTCTTCTTTTTCATGGGGATGTTTATATTTTTCTGGATTAAAATAAAATTTCATCATATCTTTTACACCATCAAAATAGTGATTATGTCCATTTTTAAGTTGGATTTGTGCCACCCATTTTGGAAATTTTGATACAAACATTCCACAAACTGGACATTTAGCGTCTTGAGGTACATCAATCATTTTTGATTTATCAACAGCATAAAGAGGATTATATAAATATATTGAAACAGCTTGAAGCATTTGAGGATCTAAATTTTTACAAGTGTTACTATCTATTAAATATTGTTTGGCTTCACCAATTGAATTAAACTCTTTTACTTTAATTGTATCACACATAGATTCAAAGATTTTTTTCCCTTTTTTTGCCATAGGAACTCTTTTTTCATCTAAAATTTCATTATCTTTATTTAGTCCATCTTTTGAAATTTTTAAGCTCTCTTCAAAATTAAGAATTTTTCCACCAAACTCTTTTTGAAACTTTTGAGCTTCTTCTTTTGAGAAAAATGCATATTTACTTACAGGACTCATAGTTCCTTCTTTAGAACTTCCAATTACATAAAATGCTTTTGATGCATCAATTAATTTTAATGAATTCGTATCAACAACTTGAATATATTTTATTTTATCTTCATAATCTTTATGGATTTCTGATTGACAATGAAGAGAACAATATTGCTCTTTATGACCATTTTTAAACTCTGTAACATGGTTTGTTTTATAGTATTTTACTAAGTGCATTCCACATACATTACAAAACTCTTTTGAAGAATCAGTTTTTACTAAAGTAGCATCTTTAGGCTCAACTGTTTGAAACATCTCTTGGGCATTTAGATTTGTAAAAATAAGTGCAAACAGAATTATAAGTAAATTTATACTTTTTTTCATAATTATCCTTGATGATTAATATGTCAAAGTATAGTCAAATGTAGTTAATTTTTTGTTAAATAGAATTTAGAGAAAATAATAAGAAAATTAACTTCATTTTTATCTTAAAATATATACAATATAAACCATACAGTAAATATTAAACAATATATTATATATAATTGTATAATTAATAAACAATTGGAAGATAAATGAATAAGAACTATACCGAGCATTCAATACTTTTGATAGATAAGATACCTGATGTAAATTATTACAAAAGAAAATTATCAGAGTTAAGTCTTAATTGGAATACCTTAAATTTGCTAAATCAAGTAAATGAGGGTGGTGCAAGTATTGAAAATACTCAAAAAGAGTTTGCTAAATTAACAGAGTCATTAATTAATAATTTAGCAATTGAGTCTTTAAAACAGTTATCAAATGAGTTAAATTCTAAATCTCAAGTTGCAGTTGATATTTTAATTAGAAATCTTTTTGAGAGAACAGCAGATATTGGTTTTTTAGCAACAGATGATTCAATCAGAGAGTTTATAAATAGAAGTAAAATGGTTTTAGATTATAGGATAAAGTTTACAACTTTTAATGAAAACAATAAATCTTGTTCAGTTTGTCCTGAACCATTTGTTAGTGAATGTAAAAGTGGAAATAACTCAAATGAGATGAAATTACTAAAAAATATACTTTGTAAAAATAATAATCCAATTGAAAAAGAGAAATTAAATTCTGAACTTTTAGAACTTAAAAAGCAGATGAAACAAAGATTTGAAGAGTATATTTTAAAATATAGTGTTTATTATGATGTTATATTAACTGATACTTTAGGAAATGTTTTAGTAAATTTGGATGATAATAATAAAATCATAAAAACAGATGATTCTGTTATTCAAGAGGCAATAAATAGTGAAAATGATTATGTTGAAAAATTAGGGAAAAGTGATTTAAGAGCTGATAAGGATTTAATTCTAACATACTCTTTTAGAGTTACTCAAAATAATGACAAAAATTCTAAAGTAATAGGTGTATTAATATTATGTTTTGATTTTGTTGGGGAAATGGAAACCATTTTTGGTGCATTAAAACAAACAAATAAAAATTTAAATCTAATGTTATTGGATAAAAATGGTTATATTATTTCCACAAGTAACAAATTTAATATGCCAGTTGGAACTAAAATGCAAAAAGTTCTTGATAAAGAGTTTGGTATTATAGATTTTAGTGGTAAAAAATTTATTGTAAAAAGTGCTAACACAAAAGGTTACGAAGGATTTTTTGGTTTAGAGTGGTCTGGACATGTTATGATTGATATTGATGAGGCATTTGATAAAAGTGATAGTAATATTCTAGCCCAAATTGATAAAGAAATTCTTGATAATGTGATGCATTCAAGTTCTTTATTTTCAGATGAATTACAAGAGATACCGCTTATTGCAAAAAAAATACAGGATGATTTAAATAGAACAGTTTGGAATGGAAATTTAAAACAACAAACAAATATTGCAAAAAAATTACTACATCAATTATCTATTATAGGTGAAGAGACAAAATCAGTATTTAATCACTCAATAGATACTTTACATGATACTGTTTTACAAACAATACTTAATACGGTTTCTTTTCAATCATATTTAGCAATTGATATTATGGATAGAAATTTATATGAAAGGGCTAATGATTGTAGATGGTGGGCTTTAACGCCCAAGTTTAGAGAGATATTATCAAAAGAAATTCATGAAGAATCAGATAAAAAAGAGATAACAAATATTTTATCTTATATCAATGATTTATATACTGTATATACAAACCTAATTGTTTATGATAAATTTGGAAAAGTAATTGCAGTTTCAAAAAATGAGTATTCAAATTTAATAGGAAATATATTAAGTGATGAATGGATTAAAGAGAGTTTATCAATAAAAAATAGTCAAAAATATAGTGTTTCAGAGTTTGAAAAAACTAAATTATATAATAATGACCATACATACACATATAATGCTTCAATTCTATCTTTAGATTTTAAGGATGTTGTTGGTGGAATTGCAATAGTTTTTGATTCAAAACCCCAATTTAGAGCAATATTAGATGATATTTTATCTTCATGTGATAATAGTTTTGCAATTTTTACAAATGAAGATAAATCAATAATTTCATCTACAAATGAAGATTTTATTATAGGCTCAATTGCACCAGTTAAAAAAGAGTTCTTTGATATAAAAAATGGTGAATCATATTCAGGAATAATTGAACTAAATTATAAATATTATGCAGTAGGTTCAAGATGTTCCAGTGGATATAGGGAATACAAAATAAATGATGGATATAAAAATGATATATATTCTTTTGTATTTACCTATTTATGTGATAAAAAAGAGAGTATCAATAGTAATAGTTTTAAAATATTTAATAATGTAAGTTACGAAAAAGATAATACTCCTATTGTAGAATATGGTACATTTTTCATTAAAAATTATTGGTATGGTATAAATATAAAAGAGCTTATAGGTGCAGTAGGCATTGAACATATTCAATATAACACACAAAAAAGTGTTATTGTTGGTAGGACATTTTATGAAAATGAGTTAGTTGAAGTAATTGATTTACACAAATATTTGAATATAGAAAATGAACAAAAAGAACAACAAATTGTAATTTTTAAAATAGAAGACAATAATAAATCTTCTTATATTGGGATTATTGTAGATGCTTTAGGTGCTATTGTTGAAGTTCCAACTTCAAATATACAAAAAGCAGAAACTTTACATTTTAAAACTGATTATTTTGTAAAAGAGATATGTAAACCACCAAAAGAAAATAACATACTTTTATCTATAATCGAATTAAAAGAGCTTTTAGATAAACTTTGGGAATATCAGAATTAAGATAAAATAACTCTATTTCTTCCCAACGCTTTTGCTTTATATAGGGCAATATCGGCTTCTTTTATGGTGTCATAAATTTCATTAGATTCATTATGAATTGAAGCACCAATTGAGCAAGTAATTTTATTTATTTCTTTAAAATGATGAGTTTCTACGGCTTTTCTATATTTCTCAACTATATTAAAAAGTAAATTTTCATTTTTTATTGATAAAATCATTAAAAACTCTTCTCCACCCCATCTTATTAAAATATCATTTTCAATTCGACTATTTTGTTTTAAAATATTTACAAAATCTTTTAAAACTTCATCTCCAATATTATGTCCATAAGAATCATTTACTTTTTTGAAATAATCTATATCAAGCATTATTATTGCTGTTTTTAAACTATTCTTGTCATTGTTTTTTAGAATAATTTCTATGTTTTTATCAAAATATTCTCTATTATAACTTTTAGTTAATTTATCAATAGATACTTTTTTTTCTAGTTTTTCTTGCTCTATTAATGTTTTACTAATATCTGTAAAACTAATTATAAATAGTTTTTTTTCAAATTTATTTATATTTACAGAAAAATTATGAATAGTTAAATTTGAATCTTTCATTGAAACAATAGATTCATTTTCTGGGAGTTTTTGTATCTCTTTAATCCAGTTTGCATTTTTATCTATTTTCCCAAGATGGAAAAATTTGTCATCATCAATAAAAAATTCACATATACATTTATGCTCTTTTTTAAAACTATCCAATTGAGGATATTTAAAAAATGTAAAAAATTGTTTGTTGGCAAAACTAATTTCTTCGCCATTTGTTAAAATAATCATATTACTTTGTAAATCGATTAGTTTTTCTAAATTTTTATGAATCATTTTTTGATTATTTAATAATATTTCTATCTCATTTATTGCACTGTTTATCTGTTTTTGTTTTTGTTTTGAGAAGAAATAACCAATAAGTAAGATAAAAAATGTTCCAAAAAACATTATTAATGCATAGTTTAAAGAGTGTTTTTGTAATTTATAATATTCATTTGTAAGGTCAATTAATATTATTTTAAAACCTAAATCTTTCCCTGAAACATCAGTTAATTTTGATTTATAAGCCATTAGATTTTTTTTATCTATAAATAACTCTTTTTTAGTTTCTTCATTATTTATAAAATCAATTAAACTTTTGTCAATTTGCGATTTATTATAAAGTATGTAGTTTTTTTCACTTTGGATTATATTTTTTAAAGAAACATCATTTTTCTCATTTTCAAATAAGTTTTTATTAATTGCAAAAAATAGTTCTAAGTTCATATCTTTTGATAAACTATTTGTTATTTTATCAATCTCTTCGCCTATTTCAATATATCCAATAATTTTTTGCTCAACAATCCATGGAAAAACATATCTTAATGTAAAGGTATTTTTTACTCCAAATTCTAAGCCATGAAATGGTTGTTGTAACTCTTTTGATTTTAAAAATGTAAATCTATTTATAATATCACCATCTTTTTTAAAATCATGGACTCTTAAAAATACTTCACCATTTGGTTTTATAAAATAAAAGTGCGTAATATCACCATTTTTATTTAAATTATCAAATAAAGGTTTTGTGATTTCATAAAGTTCATTTTTGTTAGAAGATAGGTAACTTTTTTCTATTTTATCGTTATTGATTATAACTAAGTTGGAAAAACTACATAGATGATTTACCTCATTACTAATATAGTTATTAAAATTTTCAGTATATTTTAAAACATACTCTTCAGTATTATTTTGAATATTTAAGCCTTGGAATACATAATTACTAATCATACTAATCGAAGATAAAATCACAATTCCAATTGACAATAACACAAAAATCTTATTATCAACACTACTTTTATGCATTTAGACCTCTTTTTTTGTGATTAGTAATAAAAATGTTATAAATATTATACAGCTATGAGTATTAAAATATTATCAATAAAAAAAAGGCAAGAGATAAAAATCTCTTGCCTTTTTGATACAGTAGGGCTTAGTGCTTATTCAGCTACAGATACTTCTACTGGTGTACCTTCCCAAATTCCGTGTTTTGTACAGTAACCGTGAGCTACTAAACTTAATTTACTTCCAGTTGGAATAATTGTAAATGTAGTTGTGTTATGAGCTTTAACATTTCCTAATGTTCCTGGAACATAAGAAGCTTTAGCTAATTGAATATCACCATTATATAAAGTTACAGATTCAATGTAATGATCAAAATCATCTGGATGAGTATATTCGTTACCCATTTTAACAGTTACTTCAAATGGTTCACCTTTTTTTGCAGTTGCTGCACAGTGAATAAATGGACTGTGTCTATCTATTAAATCTTTTTTTGCTTCTCTTTCAACAGTATCGATATCAACATATTTGTTAATTTTTGGCATAGTATCTCCTAATTAAATTATTTAAAAAATATTATACAATAATTTTTTTTAAATAATTAAGATATTTTTTATCCTCTTTATAATTTATTCAAAAAAGGCAAATCATCGTGTATATTTTGCTCATCTTTGATATAATAAGATATGAATAAAGAAGAATATTTTATAAAACAATTTTCAAATAACAAAATTATTGGTGATGATGGTGCTTTTATTGATGGTTTTGTTTACTCTATGGATGCTTTTTTTGAAAATGTTCATTTCAAAAAAGAGTGGATGAGTTTAGAACAAATTGCCTATAAATCAATGATAGTAAATATTTCAGATGCGATTGTAATGAATGCTATTCCTTTCTATGCACTTTTAAGTGTTGCTATTCCAAAATCATATACAAATGAAGATTTAAAAGAGTTAGCAAAAGGTTTTAAAAAAGCAGCTCGTAAATTCGGTATTCAAATTATTGGTGGAGATACGATTTCAAATGAAAAGCTTGATATTTCAATAACTATAATTTCAAAAACACAAAATCCAGTTTTAAGAAGTGGGATTAAAAAAAATGATTTGATTTGTTACACTGGAACTTTGGGTTCTTGTAAAGAAGATTTACAAAAACTTTTTGAAAATAAAGTGATTTCTAAAAAATCAAAATTTATAAAACCAAAATTAAAACCAGATTTTTTTTATGAAATTGCACCTTTTATAACGGCTTCAATGGATATTTCAGATGGATTATTTTTTGAATTAGAAAAGTTATCAAAAGCAAGTTCTGTAGGATTTGAGTTTTTCAATGAGATTGATGAAAGTATTGGAAGTTCTGGTGAAGAGTATGAGATTCTTTTTTCTTTTGATGAGAAGAATTTAGAAAAAATAAATAAAATTGCTTTAAAACATAAAGTAGAATTAAATATATTTGCAAAAGCTATAAAAGGCAAATATAGAACTGCTTGTAAAAATCATCACTTTTAAAATAAAAATAAAACAAGGAAAAATATTTGGAACAATTACAAAGATATTTAAATCACTCGAAAATTGATGTGGTTTTTAAACAAAACAAAGATGACTTCGTAGTTACGGAAATCCCACTTTATGAATTTTCAGGTGAGGGTGAACATTTAGTTTTAAAAATTAGAAAAAAAGATTTAGCAACTTGGGATGCAATAGAAATACTTGCAAAATATTTAAATTGTAGTGTAAGAGAATTCGGATATGCAGGACTTAAAGATAAAAATGCAATGACTGTTCAATCAATTTCAGTTCATAGAAAATATGAAGAACAATTAAAATCTTTTCAAAATGAAAACCTAAAAATACTTGAAACAACTTATCACAATAATAAAATCAAAGTAGGGCATTTAAAAGGAAATAAATTTTTTATTAGACTTAAAAGAGTAGGTTCTATAGAAAAAAGAAAAATTGAAGAGGCTTTAGGTTCAATCGTAACTCATGGGATTCCTAACTATTTTGGTTTCCAAAGATTTGGAATTGAAGGTGATAACTACAAAAAAGGTAAAGATATTATTGATGGAAAACTAAAAGAGAAAAGAAGAAATTTAAAGCAAATGTATATCAATGCTTATCAAAGTTATCTTTTTAACTCTTGGCTTTCTAAAAGAATAGAAATATCAAAATTAATCGAAGCATTTGAGCCAAAAGAGATTTATCAAAAACTAAATTTGCCACTTGATGTTGTAAAACAGATGAAAAAACAAAAACATCCTTTTAAAGTAATGACTGGTGATTTATTATCTCATTATCCTTTTGGAAAAATTTTTACAATTGAAAATTTAGAAGAAGAATCGCAAAAATTTAATGAAAGAGATAGAGTTCCAACAGGACTTTTAAGTGGAAATAGAGTTAAAAACTCAGTTGATTTAGCTTATGAAATAGAAAAAGAGTTTGAAGAAAAAACAGGTGAAGATGGAGCAAGAAGATTTGCTTGGATTTTTCCTGAAGATATTTCAAGTAATTATAAAGAAGAAAAAAACTGGATGGAGATACAATTTTATCTTCCAAAAGGTTCATATGCAACTGAAGTAATTGCTGAAATAATTCATTAATAACTAAATAACATAAATTTATTAAGTTAAAATAAGTTAAACTCTTCGTCACAATATTCTAAAAATAAAGGAAGTTTATGACATACGAAGAGTTAATAGCCCAACTATGTGAAGTTATAAAAGAGTCTGAGGTTAATGCTCAATTAATTTATGATAATGCCGAATCAATGGAAGAAATAATAAATAATTCGGAACTTCCTTTACATAAAAAAGATAAGATGATAGATAAAGTTTCTGATATTTTGGGTTTGTTACAACATCAAGATTTACATAGACAAAAGATTGAAAGAGTTGTTAATTTTGTTTGTGAAAAAAATGATATAGATAAAAGTCAGTATAACTTAGCACCAAGTGCTAAAAATATAGATTCATCGGATGATATATTATCAAATGATGATTTAGAAGCTTTAATAAAACAGATGCAACAATAGAATAAAAGAAGTTTAACTTCTTTTATCCCTTATTTCCTACAAGCAGCTCTCTTAACATTGTTTAAATTCCCAAATATTCTTAACGCATCCATTTCAACTTCTTTAGCATTTTTATTTAATGTCTCATTTGATTCTTTATTTGAATTCGCATCTACTAAATTTTGCAGATTATCATGGAACTTCTTATCTAGAACTTCGATATTTTTCATTGTTTCCATATCTACTTTTTTACCTGAGTTTACATGATTATCACACCATTGTTTTAAACTTTGGTTCTCTTCTATTTTAAACGATTTATAATCACCTAATTTTGAATATACTTTATCTTTTTTATTTAACAATTCTACTTTTAACAAAGCTGTATCATAAACCAAATCTACATCACAAACTTTATCCATTGAGTCTTCTAGGAAAGATGCTCGTGCTGCTGCTGTTACAAGAGAGTTTGACATATGAGCAATATTTGATGCCATTGTTGAAATCTGATCTGCTACTTGTGCATTTTTTTGAGTAGCTTGATCTAGCGTATTTATTGCATCATTAATTTGAACTATTCCTCTTTCTTGTTCTTTTGAGGCAGTTGCTACTTCATTTATAGTTAAAATTGTATTTGAAATATTCTCATTTAACTCTTTATATCCTTCAATCATATCATCAGATATATTTTTACCTTCTTTTGCTTTTTTACTTGCATTTTCAACTATATGTTTAATCTCTTTTGCTGCTTCTGCACTTCTATTTGCAAGGTTTCTAACTTCAGCTGCAACAACTGCAAATCCACGTCCTGCTTCTCCTGCTGTTGCTGCTTCAACGGCTGCATTTAAACTCAAGATATTTGTTTGGAAAGCAATTTGATCAATTACTTCAATAGCTACATTAATAGAGCTTACCTCTTTATTTATATCATCCATTGAAACAGCTGTTCTATTTGCTAAATCTTGTCCATTTTTAGCTGATAGTGTAACATTTTGAGCAAGTTGTGTCATTCTTACAGTTGCGTGTGTATTTGCTTGAATTGTTGAAGTTATCTCTTCTAATGCTGCTGCTGTTTCTTCTAAAGATGCTGCTTGTTGATTTGAAGAAGTTGACAGATTATTTGAAGCACCTGAAAGTGTTTGAGTACTTTCATTTAATGCATTTCCTGTATTCATTACCATTGCTAATATTTCAGATGTATTATTCCCTACAAGTTTAATACCAGCTGTTAATGAACCTAAGTTTCCATAAATACCATCATCATCTATTTTATAATCATATTTTGATTCTGAGTAATATCTTAGAGTTTCATTGATTTTATCTAAAGTCTCTTTTGTAGATAAAATCATAGAGTTTAATCTATTTTTTAAATCTTCTACATGGGGATTTGAAGCTGTTCCATTTACTTTATAAACAAAGAATCCATTTGCTGTTTTTTCTAAAATATCACTTGCTTCTTCTATTACTTTTTCATCTTGTTTTAAACCAACTCTTACTTTATCCATATATGCATTAAACAGACTTGCTACTTCACCTATCTCATCTTTTGATTCAACAGTT
>Ga0074195_1000603_pt1 | contig 65476 bp, 55 predicted proteins | sample EPASupsiteHSE623_FD_64525 | JGI IMG/M metagenome (GOLD analysis project Ga0074195, IMG submission 64525) | Bioremediated contaminated groundwater from EPA Superfund site, New Mexico - Sample HSE6-23 | ecosystem: Environmental > Aquatic > Deep subsurface > Groundwater > Contaminated ...
GTGAATTCTCCACCGAAACCATACATCAGGGAAGGAAAGTTGTTGGTTAAGGAAAGAGGTATTTTATCATAATCATCAATCTTGCCATCTGCGTTAATATCCTTATACTTGATATCGCCCGGGAGCACAGTCCCGAACTGGGTGGCGCCGGCAGCCACATCGGCTTCATCGCGGAAGAGGCCTAAGGATTTGAATCCTCTGGTTGCCCCATTCGGCCAGCCGATATAATACTGGTAGTCATATTTTTGTTCCGCCTGTTCCCAGTTCTGGATCTTATTCCGCGAATAAGTAAAATTTCCCCTCAGGGTGAACGACATGTCTTTGTTGATGGGTTGGGTAAAGGTCATATTCCCGTCAGAGCCATAGCTTTTCATTTTTCCAACATTGCCATACGGCATATTTACTGCGCCAATGTAAGCCGGCACCTGGGTTCGTTGCTGGAAAATGCCATCGCGCTGGTCGTTGAAAAAGTCGACTGTGAAGGAAAGCTTTTGGTCAAACAGCCGAGCTTCAATTCCGAGGTCTGTTTTAATGGCCTTTTCCCAGACGAGGTTATCGGCGCCGACCAGATTTTCGGTGATCCCCGAAGTTCCGCCCCAACCCGCTTCATCATACGAAAAGGTTGTCAGGTACGCAAAACGTCGGTCCCCGCTGATACGATCGTTGCCCACACTACCATAAGAAAACCTGATTTTCAAAAAATTCAGCCAGGGAGCCGCACTTTTTGTCCATTCATACTGGGTAGGCACCCAGCCGACAGCCATAGAGGGGAAGAAGCCGTATTGGTTTCCCGGCTGGAAATTCTCGGAGCCGGTGTACCCAAAGTTCATGTCGATCATGTAGGTATCTTTAAAGCCATAGGTGAGCCGGCCGGAGACCCCCTGGTACCGGATAGGCAGAGCTGCCAGGCTCGACGGCAGACTGGCATTGTACCTGTTCACATCGCTGACTTTTTTTTCGTCACTGGCATAATAATACAACAATCCGGATACCCGGTGATCGTCGCTGATCACGGTCTCATAATTCAGGGTGGATTCCATGAAGAATTTCCGGTACTGATCCTGGGAGGCGCTATAGGTTGTCTGCTGGGCGCTGATCCGCTTTACCAGTTGTAACGTTCCGTCAACATTCCTTCCCTGAGCAAAATACATGTCGGGCAAAACAAACCGGGTTTCATTAAAATACGTGGTAGAGGTATACGCCCCCTGGACGCGGAATTTCAACCCTTTGATGAGAGCAGACAAATCCTGTTTCAAAGCCAGTGTTGCCTGGAGGTTGCTTTGCTCGTTGGTCCGGATCCCGGTATGGTTAAGCATGACATAGGGAGAATACTGGTTATTCCCTGTTCCGTAAGAAGGGATCTCGCCTGTTGAATACTTTAGCGGAATGGTGAGGGGAGTGAGCATGGCCTGCGCCTGCCACAGGTAATCGGTTGTTGCCATCCCGGGCTGGGTGTTTTTGGAATAAAAGCCTTCAGTTCCAAAATAAATATTGGTAGCCTTGGTCAGATCAATATCGACGTTACTGCGGAAGGTATATTTGTTGTATCCGGTCCGGGCGCCATAATCGCTGCCGGATTCCTGTTTATAGGCTGCCGGTTCGTCAGAAAGCCCCAGACTTACGAAATAACGGGCCACCTTCCCTCCTCCCCTGATACTGGAATAATAGCTTTGTTTGAAGGAGGTATTTTTCAGGGTTTCTTTCTGCCAGTTCACATTCGGATACAGATCGGGATCAAGGTTTTCCCGGATCAATGTGAGTTCCAGATCGGAATATAAAGGGAGCTCATTCCGCACAGCCCGGGCTTCGTTTGCCAGTAAAGCATAATCGTAAGCCTCTACATATTCAGGAAGGCGGGTCAGACGGGAGAGGGTAAAATTGGCCCTGCCGGTAATCTGCAGTTTTCCTTCTTCTCCCCGTTTGGTAGTGACCAGCACTACACCATTCGCACCGCGAACACCATATACGGCTGTTGCAGAAGCGTCTTTCAGAATTGAAAAGCTTTCAATATCGGCCGGATCGATCTCGCTCAGCGAACCTTCCAGTCCGTCGATCAACACTAAAGCGCTGGAATTGGCGCCGAATGTACCGATACCCCGGACCCAGAACTCGGAAATATCGTCGCCCGGCTCACCGCTGGTTTGCATGGAAATGATCCCCGGTACTCGCCCCCCGAGCATATTGCTTACAGAAACACCCGGAGTTTGCAATTCTTTTACGTCGACAGAGGTTATGGCTCCGACTACACTGACTTTCCTTTGCGTGGCCCCCATGCCGGTAACGACAGCTTCTTCGAGCATCGTGGAAGCGGTTTTCAGCACTACTTTAAGCTTAGTCTCCTCTTTCGCCACATAATGCTCGTAAGAATCAAAACCCACAAAGGAAAAAATAATGATATCTCCTTTCGATGCCTTGATGGCAAATTTCCCGCCGATATCGGTAACTGTACCGACACCAGGTTGATCCTTCAGGTAAATACTGACCCCAGGTAAGGTCTCCTCTGTGTCATCATAAACGACCCCGCTGATTGTAAATCCGTCGTTATTTTGAGCAATTGCAGCGAAACAGCTCAGTAATAAAACGGATAATATAATTGCTGTTTTATTCATCTTTATACGTATCATATTATTGGATCGATAGTTTTCGCACACACTGATTCCCGTAGTCGGCTATATAGACCGCTCCTTCTTTGTCGACGGCAACCCCCCAGGGAGCATTGAGCAAGGCATAATCCTGGGTGCCATCGATATAACCGGCTGTTCCCGGGATTCCGATAATGGTGCTTACAATCCCTTCGGGTGTGATTTTCCGGATACAATGGTTGGACCTGTCAGCTACGAAAAGGTTTCCGTCTTCGTCAAAATCGATCTGAATGGGTTCCCCGAATTTGGCGGTTTCAAGGCGATCGCCGTCTGCAAAGCCCGGCGTGTTCTCCTGACCTGCAAACAGTTTGAATTCACTTGTATGGATATTGAATGTATAAATGCAATACCTGTTCCTTGCTGCCAGGTAAAGCATATGGCGCTCTTTAGGGTGAAAAGCGCCAAAATAGTTGGACTGGTACTGCCGCAAATCATACAGAGGAGTCATTTGCTTTGTCGCCGGATCGATTTTCACAATGTATGAATCGCTGCGGGAGCCGAAGTAGATACATCCGTCTTCCACGCAGGAGGCAAACTGGTGTTTGTAACTGAATTTCCATTCATTGTTAATACCAGCCGCATCATTGCCAACTTTGGTGGGATTTACCTGCCGGTATGAAAAGGCATCGTCTGCACTAAACCGCAGATAAGCATTGCCCGCATTGGCAGGAAGAAGGATATGCCGGCCTGTGGATTTGTCGATAGTGGGTGCATTATATCCCCCTGCGGCCATCAAAGCCATGACGACGTCACTTTCTTCGTTGATCAGATAAAGGCCATTGCCTTCATTCATCACATAGACATTGTTTTCGTCGTCCACAGAAATAAACTGGGGCTTTTGAAGCCGGGCTTCAGCCAAAGTCCCTCCCTGATTCAGGTTTGCTCCCGGGTACCCGACAATAGAAGAAATACCAATGACTGTTGTATATTCAAAGGGATTAGCGTAGGTCACGGAGTCTGTTCCTACCACCACCGAAATGGCACATTCGTCACCAGGCTGCCGGGGGGTAATGGCATAGATCATATTCCCGGTAGAGCGGACGACAGCAGCGGGTTTGTCATTATAATATACTTTCACCGCGTTGGGATCGTTCCCGAAATTGTTCCCCTCCAGGATCACTTTGGTGGCCATACCTCCGGAGTCGGGATAAAAACGGTTTAGTTCGACCGGTTTGTCGGGATCGTAGGGGATACCCCCCTGTTCCTCTACAGGATCGTTGTTACTGTTGCATGAAAAAAAGCTAATGACTGTTATGCAAGCAATTTGCATGAATAATGGTATTTTCATACGTTTATTTTTTCAAATTAGTTGTGTATAATTTTCGTACTGAACTTCATCTCTTTTTGATTGGATACCAACGGTATGGAACTCGCCGATAAACATTACCTTGGGCCTGAAGCGTGGTTTCCTTGGCTCGTTTCATACGTTTTTGACTTAAGGTTATGTTTAGTTTTTTTACCTTCATCTTGCAAAGGCGAAAGTAAACCGGCACCCTTTTGTATCAAAATCCGTATGTTTGTAAAAAACGTATGTTCTTTTGTACCGATACAAATGTATCCTCAAAAAACAAAAGGAAATTCAGAACGTGGTTGATCATCGGGTTCAGGTAGACGGGTCGGATAAGTTGTTTTTACTTTCCGTTCATTAAAAAGAATGAATGACTTTGAGATCTTGTTTCTGAAAGCTAAATTTGATCAAAACAATAAAAGGTAAATTATGGAACCGCAAGTCAGTACAAAAAGTACCAAGAATGAAATCCTGGCAGCTTACGAGGATCTGCTCCAAAAGGTGCAGGAGAAGAAGACCGAAGAACCCAAGAAAATACAAGAAAAACAAAAACAGGAAACAATTGTGAAAAGCGCCGCAGAATTGAGTTACGAAGGCATTGTGAAAGAAGTTGCCGACCTGAAAGTGACCCTTTCATCTGTATTGGATAAACTTGGAAGCTCCTTTGTTTCTGAATTCAAAAAATTTGAAGAACTGCAACAAGCCATCGGGCTGGAAAAAAAGAACCTGGAAGATCTTTACCAACTCTCGGCCAACACCGATTCACTGTCGGTGATGCTGTTGGCTCAAAAGGAAAAGAAAGAACAGTTTGAACAGGAAATGGCTACCCGGAAAGCGCAGTTTGAAGAGCGGATGAAAGACGAAAAAGAGCGGTTTGAAGCCGAAATGACTGAAAAGAAATCCTTATGGAAAAAAGAGCAGGAAGCCAATCAGCAAAAGGCAAAAGAAGAAACTGATTTGTCAAAGAAAAATAAGCAGCGCGAAGAAGAAGAATTTCAATATAACCTGAAAATTACCCGCAAAAAAGAAGCCGATCTTTACGAAGAGAAGAAACAAAAACTGGAAAAGGAACTCGTTGAAAAGAAAGTGGCATTTGAAAAAGAATTCACCGAACGTGAAGCCAAAGTAAAAGAAGCAGAGAACGAGCTGAACGAGCTTCGGACAAAGGCAACCGCTTTCCCAACGGAATTGGAAAAGGCGGTCAGTTCGGCGATAAAAGCAACCACTGAAAAACTGGAAATGACCTTCCGCTTCGAGAAAGAACTAAAAGAAAAGGAAACCGCAGGAGAATTGAAACTGAAGGACCAGATCATCGAGACGCTAAGAAACAAGATCAAGGATATGGAAGCTTCATTAAAAGAGCTGTCTCAAAAAGCGGGGACAGCCGAAGCTAATGTAAAAGACATCGCCATTAAGGCAATAGAAAGCTCATCCGCAAAACCCTATGTCATTGAAAAAACCAAAGACAACCAAAATAAAGAATAGGAGTTCAGGAAGAGCCTGAAGGGCAAGACTCCCTTCAGGTTTCCTCAAATAAATCAATTTTTTGCCAACTAACCTATGAACACCACCGGAACCCATTTCAATTACTACCTGATTTGCCACCGCAAACTATGGCTTTTTGCCAATGGGATCAACATGGAGTCGAATTCGGACCTGGTTTATGAAGGGAAACTGATCCATGAAACTTCCTACCCCCGCCGGAGCGAAAAATACCAGGAGGTGGAGATGGATGGCATTAAGATCGACTATTATGATCCGAAGAAAAAGGTTGTCCATGAGATCAAAAAATCGGATAAGCATGAAGAGGCCCATGAGTGGCAGGTGAAATATTACCTGTTTGTGCTTGAACAAAATGGTATTGAAGGCGCCACCGGCCTGCTGGAATATCCCCGCCTGCATAAAACCGAAGAAGTGTTGCTGACTACTCCGGATCGGGAAGCCATCGGAGAAATGCTTGGCGATATCGATCGAATTATTCATTCCGAACATTGTCCGGAGAGGATTCAAAAGTCAAGATGTAAAAACTGCAGCTATTTTGATTTCTGCTGGAGTGAGGAAGAATAATCGATTGAACCTGAAATAAAATTCAACTGATCATGAAAAAAACCTACTACCTTTTCAATCCCGGACGATTGCAACGCCAGGATAATACCCTGAAATTTACTCCCTATGATGAGGAAGGCCATGAGCAGAAGCCACGTTTCCTTCCTGTTGAGAATGTCGCTGAACTTTATTGCTTTGGCAATCTGGATGCCAATTCGGCCTTGTATAATTTTCTGGGACAGGAACAAGTGCCAATCCATTTTTTCGATTATTACGAAAACTACACGGGCTCGTTTATGCCAAGGGAGGCACTGATCTCCGGGAAAATGCTTGTCGCCCAGGTTAAATTTCAGCAAAACAAAAAGAAGAGGATCGATCTTGCCCAAAGAATACTTGACGGCGCCAGTTTCAATATGGTTAAAAATCTAAAATATTATAATACCCGGGGAAAAGATCTTGAACCCCTGATTTCGCTAATTGAAGATTTGTCGAAAAGGACCCCGGGAACTGAAGCGATCGATGAATTGATGGGCATAGAAGGAAACATCAGGAAAAACTATTACGAGGCATTTGAGTTGATCATTAATGACTTCAGCATGAGCGGACGAAGTTACCGGCCGCCCCGGAACGAAATCAATGCGCTCATTTCGTTTGGGAACATGATGTGTTATAGCCAGTGCTTAAAGGCAATTCACCAAACTCAGCTTAATCCCGCCATCAGCTTTCTGCACGAACCGGGAGACCGTCGTTTCTCCTTATCACTCGACCTTGCTGAAGTTTTTAAGCCATTGTTGGTCGACCGCGTCATCTTTAAAGTCATGAACAAAAAAATGATCCAGCCATGCGACTTTGAAGAAAACCTGAACAGGGTTATTCTGAAACCCAATGGCAAAAAAACTTTTGTTCAGGCCTTCGAAGATCGTCTGGAAGAAACGATTAAACACAGGTCTCTTAACCATTCTGTAAGTTACAAGCACCTGATTAAACTGGAATGTTACAAACTGCAGAAGCATATGCTGGATATTGAGGAATATAAACCTTTTAAAATGTGGTGGTAATGTACGTATTAGCAGTTTATGATGTAGGTCAAAAGCGTGTAGGAAAGATGCTGAAACTTTGCCGCAGGTATTTGAATTGGATACAGAACTCAGTTTTTGAAGGGGAGATCACGGAGGCAAAGCTGTTGGAATTAAAATATGAAGCGATGCAGGTCATGGATGAGGAAACTGATAGTTTGATTATTTTTAAAACGCGTCAGGAGAAGTGGCTGGACAAGGAAATAGTGGGCCACGAGCGGCAGGCAACCGATAATTTTCTTTGATGATTGTTGTCGGTGTCAGGATGAAAGGGTATAATTTAGTACGTGATTATAAAAACAATGATACTTCTTATTCTTTGACATACTGAAAATAAATGACTTATATAAAGTTGTCGATCCCCCGGGGAAAATACCTTCTGGGGGATCGACAATAAATTCATGAAAAAATGCTATTTTTACGAAAGCTAATTCGCTGATTCTGAATTATTTTTTTTGAGTCGTCGAACGACTCCCAATCGCACCATACTGGAATTGAAATTAATTTCTTCTGTCGCTTTCTTTGCCCCTGATTCTGCTCCCAATCGCACCATACTGGAATTGAAATACACAAACGAATTAATGAGGCTGGAAAAGATTGAACTCCCAATCGCACCATACTGGAATTGAAATAGTTCTTTGTTTACGATATCTGAGTTTTCCCCGGTCTCCCAATCGCACCATACTGGAATTGAAATTGCTCTTATGCGGAGCTAACAACACTTGACGGATATCTCCCAATCGCACCATACTGGAATTGAAATTGCAACACTATTTATCCGCAAGGAACGCCTTTTATGCTCCCAATCGCACCATACTGGAATTGAAATTGTTATAGCCTGTGGGTTTGCTTCATTTGTTGCGTACTCCCAATCGCACCATACTGGAATTGAAATTACATTCAAAGATGAAACAGAAGTTAGCGAATGGACTCCCAATCGCACCATACTGGAATTGAAATTTGGCTGTTACATATGTCACGTTGGAGTTTGATGCTCCCAATCGCACCATACTGGAATTGAAATAGTGTATGTCGTTGTTCCGTCTGTACCCTTTGCGGCTCCCAATCGCACCATACTGGAATTGAAATGTAGTGAGATGCCGAACACGGCGTAAGTGTCGCCCACTCCCAATCGCACCATACTGGAATTGAAATTTTGAACCTTTTTGAGAGGAGAGAATACGATGAACTCCCAATCGCACCATACTGGAATTGAAATGAAGTATATCTGGATGTGATTATTGCGGCAACCTGCTCCCAATCGCACCATACTGGAATTGAAATTTAATGATAGACGGCGAGAAGATTACACCCCGCGAACTCCCAATCGCACCATACTGGAATTGAAATTGAGCGTTCAGCAGCAGGATCGATAGTTAGTCGACCTCCCAATCGCACCATACTGGAATTGAAATCAACAAAATGAGCACAAAGCAGATTAACACCAAACTCCCAATCGCACCATACTGGAATTGAAATGAACTTGATTTACGCTGGAACGAAATCCCATCCGACTCCCAATCGCACCATACTGGAATTGAAATTGTGGTGCAGGCGGCCTGCTCGACCATGTCCAGGCTCCCAATCGCACCATACTGGAATTGAAATACATTTCGTCGTACTCATCTTCTGACATTTCCCGCTCCCAATCGCACCATACTGGAATTGAAATTGACGGTCACACATAACAAAAACTAATCGTACCGAACTCCCAATCGCACCATACTGGAATTGAAATTTGTGTTGCCTCTATCGCTAACACAAGTTTTTTACTCCCAATCGCACCATACTGGAATTGAAATGGATACACACCTGTTAATTTCAGCTTTCTTATTTACTCCCAATCGCACCATACTGGAATTGAAATTTCTCATATCATTTTTGCCCCAACTGCTTTTTGTCTCCCAATCGCACCATACTGGAATTGAAATTGATTTTAAGCGACAAGAATAAAGACACATGGCACTCCCAATCGCACCATACTGGAATTGAAATAGGTTGGATTACGGCACGAAGATGGGAGGATGAAACTCCCAATCGCACCATACTGGAATTGAAATATAATAAGCCCAGTGAAGGTATGAAAACCTACACGCTCCCAATCGCACCATACTGGAATTGAAATACACTTGGAACAGCTCAGGTTAAAATCGCCAAAGCTCCCAATCGCACCATACTGGAATTGAAATACACTCCATCCGCTGTCACGGGCGTTCATGTTGTCGACTCCCAATCGCACCATACTGGAATTGAAATTAAGGATTAATTATTTAATCGTAAATGTTACTATCTCCCAATCGCACCATACTGGAATTGAAATTTGATAATCCTGTATGTTTTCTTTCTTGATGTAAGCTCCCAATCGCACCATACTGGAATTGAAATCAGTAATATCTTTCACTAAATGATCAAAATAAAGAGCTCCCAATCGCACCATACTGGAATTGAAATCATATGTATGGTTAAGGGTTGCTGTTGGTGTTGTATCCTCCCAATCGCACCATACTGGAATTGAAATATCGCTGAAAGTTAGTATCCGATGCTTCATACTTATCTCCCAATCGCACCATACTGGAATTGAAATTCCGGATGCAATTCAGTTTGCGGAAAATATCGGACTCCCAATCGCACCATACTGGAATTGAAATTACGAACGCCTGTAATAGTCAAAACTTTTTCCGACCTCCTCCCAATCGCACCATACTGGAATTGAAATGGATTGTAAAGCTTCCGCATCCGTCGTTTTGTATAAGCTCCCAATCGCACCATACTGGAATTGAAATCCAAGGGGCATCCATTGCACCCGGTACGGGCATTCTCCCAATCGCACCATACTGGAATTGAAATGTAAAATCCGCCGAATGTCTTATAATCTTTCGCCACTCCCAATCGCACCATACTGGAATTGAAATCGCGTGTATCTTACGCTGAAGCAGACGCGGGCGCTTACTCCCAATCGCACCATACTGGAATTGAAATTTTGCCTCTACCCAGGCAGAGCCGTTCCACGCCTCTCCCAATCGCACCATACTGGAATTGAAATGATTTAAATTCGACGCGTTATTAATATCGTCGTACTCCCAATCGCACCATACTGGAATTGAAATTAGAAAAAAAGCCCTTCGTTTCGGAAGGGCTTTGATCTCCCAATCGCACCATACTGGAATTGAAATGAAAGCAAATGTGGCGGGAAGGGTTTTCCCCAATAACTGCTCCCAATCGCACCATACTGGAATTGAAATCAATATTTCGAGCTGGGCTTTGGAAGGATGGAAGCTCCCAATCGCACCATACTGGAATTGAAATAATCTTTACTTGGATGAATATATTCCCCGGGAACTGCTCCCAATCGCACCATACTGGAATTGAAATGCTCCGTCTATATACCTTGTTTGACCATCGCGGTAAACTCCCAATCGCACCATACTGGAATTGAAATGTACAATCATGCGGAAATTTTGAAGGAAGAAAGCGTCACTCCCAATCGCACCATACTGGAATTGAAATGACTTCACCAGCCGTCGGCACGCGTAAAACGGTCGGACTCCCAATCGCACCATACTGGAATTGAAATGTTCTTTTTGTCGGATCAGGAATATTCGGTCTTGCTCCCAATCGCACCATACTGGAATTGAAATCTGCAGTTGAAGTTCGAAATTATATCAAGCTTCACTCCCAATCGCACCATACTGGAATTGAAATTGATACTTTGCGAAAATGATATAATTGAACTACTCTCCCAATCGCACCATACTGGAATTGAAATGGTTAAATTGGTTCATGCTGGCGGCAACGGTATTGACTCCCAATCGCACCATACTGGAATTGAAATTCCGGAGCGACGCAGTTAACAACTTCTTCCATCTGCTCCCAATCGCACCATACTGGAATTGAAATGCTCGAGCAATGAATGCTGATTTGCTTCAAAGCGCTCCCAATCGCACCATACTGGAATTGAAATACATCCTTTTGGTTGGATAATGCTGCTGTTGTGAGCTCCCAATCGCACCATACTGGAATTGAAATATTTTGATCATGTTGAAAAAGTTAATAATCTATTTTTTCTCCCAATCGCACCATACTGGAATTGAAATCAAACAGGCATTTAACGTTTGGTGATAATGTGGCGCTCCCAATCGCACCATACTGGAATTGAAATACAAGTACGAACACCGCAATGTGGAATGCGCTGTTCTCCCAATCGCACCATACTGGAATTGAAACACAATAACCCCGTCATTATCCTCGATCGGTTTTGCTCCCAATCGCACCATACTGGAATTGAAACTGAAAATTTAGCAGTTAAAGAGTTCAGTTTATTTTCTCCCAATCGCACCATACTGGAATTGAAACAAAGCAGTTCCACATCCGTCACATAAGATAAAAGCTCCCAATCGCACCATACTGGAATTGAAACTGGTATAGGGGTGGTGGGGTATACTGTTAATCTGGCTCCCAATCGCACCATACTGGAATTGAAACGTTTTAACAAGGATTACCCGTTTTTCGGCATGGTAGCTCCCAATCGCACCATACTGGAATTGAAACTCTGCATCGCCGAACAATCTTTCCCAGGTTCCGGCTCCCAATCGCACCATACTGGAATTGAAACTTGATGATATAAGGGATTTTATACTTAACTATATACTCCCAATCGCACCATACTGGAATTGAAACTTTACCTGCTTCCTGCCAAAGACGGCACCCCATTACCTCCCAATCGCACCATACTGGAATTGAAACGAATACATGATAAAGTCTCTGTTATAACCATTCCACTGACTCCCAATCGCACCATACTGGAATTGAAACAATATCAGTTAATGATGAGAAACATGTGGTATTTACTCTCCCAATCGCACCATACTGGAATTGAAACCTGTATGACTGGGAGACTGACGATATTTGGATTGCTCCCAATCGCACCATACTGGAATTGAAATCAGGTCCTTCTATATCAGGGCAATTTTAAGAAAGGACAGACTTTGTTTATGCGTTAAAGACAACTCGTTTATCCAGCATAACGAAGTTGCTTATGCATTGGAAATCTATGACGTTTTTTAAGTTCATTCCCGAAGCGATGTTTTCACTGACTCCAGAAATTCATGAATGAGGTGGAGATCGAAATAGATCGTGCACAATTCAAGGTCGGGCCAAAGGTTTTCGGAAGTTTTGCTGAGCAAATCAAGCATGCGGTAGTTTAATTTGTAAATGGTATTCTCAAGACACTCGATGATTTCTTCATTATTTCCATACTGAGGATGGAACTCTTCCCAGGCTTTAATCAAAGCCTCCTTTAGCTTTTCGTTCTGAATATTGTTTGCATTTTCCATGGCTGCTATCTTTAATACATCATTATTTAATACACTAAGCAATCTTAAAAGATTCATAAAAATATTTTATCGGACTTTTTTATGCTTTAAACGCATATCAAAAATACAAAAAATATTTATATGAATATAAAAAAGCATAATAAAATGCGAAAAAATGTTTATTCGAAGTTATTATCTTTGGTAATCAATACAGAGAAATTAATGGAAAAACAGACATTTAATCGCATTAAAGCGGTTTTAGCCGAGAGAAGAAAAAGCAATAACTGGTTGGCCGACGAATTAGACATGAACAGAACTACCGTTTCTAAATGGTGTAGAAATGACATGCAACCAAGAGTTGAAACTTTATTTCAAATTGCCAATGTACTTGATGTGGATGTAAGAGAACTACTGGTTTCTAACAAAAGTAAGAGTTAACAAATTATAATAATTGTCTGCGCCTGATTAGCTTCCCGGTTTATTGATCGAAGCCTCCCATCGAACAACACAACTTTTCAAAACCTGTGTAGCCCAAAAATAATCTGACCCTTCGCTGATCTATCGGTGCTCCTTCGCTGACGGTTGGGTGAGGGATATGGTTTAAGTGTCCTGTAATAAAAACATTGATTATTCAATAAATCTATCGAATAATTGAAAGCACTTTTTATATTTGCATAATGAACCATAATCGTATCAACCATGGAAGGACGTGAATTTAAAGATGCCATGTATGACGGGCTTGCCAGGTTGCTGAAAGCGTTAGCCAATCCTTACCGGCTGGAGATTATTGAAATGCTTTCGCAGGGAGAAAAAAGCGTGGAAGGAATTGTGCGGGCCAGCAAACTTTCGTTTGCCAATGCTTCCCAGCATCTGCAGGTGTTGAAGAACAACAACATTGTGAAGGCAAGAAAGGAAAAGCAATATGTCTATTACTCGTTGATTAACAACGAATTTCCTGCCCTTTACCAGCATTTTACCCGTTATGCCGTTCGTGAAATTGCCGAATTGGGAAAGACCCTGAACAGGCAACGGGAAGATAACAAGGCTGCCGATGCTGTGAGCCTCGATGAACTGGAAGTTATGATCAGGGATGAAAATATTTTGCTGATGGATGTACGTCCGTCTGTGGAATATCAATTTGGACACATAGCAGGGGCGGTTTCGTTTCCGATGGATGAATTGTTGCGCTGTCTGAAAGACTTCTCCAAAGAGAAAGAAATCATTGCATACTGCCGTGGTCCTTTTTGTGTCCTGGCTGATGAAGCCGTGAGGATCCTGACCGAAAGCGGGTTTAAAGTGAGGCGGCTGGACGAAGGGTATCCCGAATGGAAAATAAGACAAACGGAAAATCAAAAAGCATGAATAAGCCGGTTTATCTTGATTACAACGCCACCACGCCCATTGACCCGGAAGTTGTCGATGAAATGCTGCCTTATCTTTGGACGCATTTCGGAAATCCTTCCAGTTCTTATTCTATTGGAAGAAAAAGTAAGGACGCGGTAATGCGGGCGCGGAGACAGGTGGCTGATCTGATCCATGCCCATCCCGATGAAATCATTTTTACCAGTGGCGGCACCGAGTCAAACAACATGGCCATCCGGGGAATTGCCTTTGCCAACCAGGAGAAGGGGAAGCACATCATTTCTTCGATGATTGAGCATCCTGCTGTCACGGAGGTTTGCAAGTATTTGGAAACGTTGGGATGGGAAGTTACTTATGTTCCGGTTGACCACTATGGAAGAGTCAATCCTGAAGAGGTTGGGAAAGCGATTCGTCCGGATACTGTCCTGATCACGATCATGCATGCCAATAATGAAGTCGGAACAATTCAGCCGCTGACGGAAATCGGCGCCATTGCCTCGAAGAACCGGATAATTTTTCACACCGATGCTGCCCAATCGGTTGGTAAGATTGAAAAAGATGTGGAGAAATCAGGAATCGGACTGCTTAGCATCGCCGGCCATAAATTATACGCACCCAAAGGTATTGGTGCTCTTTACATCAGGAAGGACATCAGGATTGAAAAACTGATATATGGCGCAAACCAGGAAAAAGGCCTGCGTCCCGGGACTGAGAACGTGCCGTTTATTGTTGCCCTTGGAAAGGCCTGTGAAATTGCGAAGCGCGATCTGGACAAGAATCAGGAACATATGTACAGGATGCGTGAACGGCTGTTGAATGGATTACGGGAAAAGTCAGGCCTCGCAGTCAGCTTGAACGCAGACTTGAAAAACTGTCTCCCCAATACATTGAGCATCGCCTTCGAAAAAGTAGACGCTCATGCGCTGGCATCGCTGGTCAGTAATGAAGTTTTACTTTCTACCGGATCGGCTTGTCATGCGGATTCTGTTGAAATTTCATCGGTGTTGGATGCAATGGGTGTCGATCTCCTTACGGCCGCAGGAACGGTACGAATTTCAACCGGTAAATTCACGACCGAAGAAGAGATCGATCAGGCGATTCAGGCCATTTCCGAAAAGGCATTCAGGTTGCTTCCTTAAATCAAATCGATAAATTATGCAAAAAGTACTAATCATTTTCAACCGGGAACCTTACGACAGTACGGATGTTACCTGGAATGGGCTGAGGCTCGCTGATACATTAAAGAAAAAGGGGCACGATGTACGGATTTTTCTGATGAATGACGCGGTGGATCTTGCACGCGATGTCTGCAAACCGCCTCAGGGGTATGATCAGGACCTGTCGCAAATGCTTAAAGATTTGATTGCGAAAGGCGTGCCCGTTGAGGTTTGCGGGACTTGCATGGCCCGTTGTGGTGTTTATAAAAACCACCCGTATTTTGAAGGAGCAAATAAATCGACCATGGCATTCCTGGCCGATTGGGTAGCCGATAGTGACAAGGTAATCACATTTTAAAAAGTATCCGTGAACTGCACCGTTATAATCTCTATTTCCCGTTTCACCGAACAAAGGCGATATCCAGGCAAAGTTTAAAATCAATGAGTTAAATGAAAATTTAGCTCTTTTTTTGGTGGGGGACAACATGGGGACAACGCGCTTTCAGTAATTGTCGTATTCAGCCTCTGATATTGTCGCATAAACACAGCAAGCAGCGTGGTTTAGTTGCCGAAATTTGTATGGTAACATTAAAACAAATTGAAGGAGGAAAGTTAATTATGAGGAAAATTATCGTTATATCAATGATTACCCTGGACGGGGTTATGCAAGCACCCGGCGGATCCAAAGAAGATTCGTCGGAAGGTTTTAAATATGGTGGGTGGACTGCCCCTTATGAAGACGATGCTTCTGCCAAGGCCTGGCAAAAACAGATGAAAGCAGCAGATCTTCTGCTAGGCAGGAAAACCTTTGATATTTTTGAGGGCTATTGGCCCGAACATGCAACCAACTGGCCAGGCATCAATGATGTCACCAAATACGTCTTGTCCGGCACAAGGGCAACCTCAGATTGGAAAAACACTGTTTTCCTGAAAAGTTTGGGGGATATCAAAAATCTCAAAAAAGGCCCAGGTTCTGACATCAAAGTTTGGGGAAGCAGCAAGCTCATTCAGTTACTGCTAAAACATGATTTGGTTGATGAACTCTGGCTCAACACTTACCCCCTGACTATTGGCACAGGGAAAAAACTGTTTCAGGATGGCCCAATCCCGGCAGCTTTTACATTAGCTGAAAGTTCGGTTACACCAAGCGGAGTGATCATGGCCAATTACAAGCGGGCCGGGGAGGTCAAAACTGGTACTGTTGGAGTTTAAGGCTTTACACAAACGAAACTAAAAGTCTAAATTATCATTGCCGAATGGAAGTGGCTTTACCTCCCCGGATAGAGCTGTTGTCGAGGGATACGAAAATTGCCTGAAATTCTGGAAATCACTCATTGAAAGCCCTGACACCCAGTTCGTACCTGAGAATATTTTTATTAGCGGAGACAAGGCAACCATCCAGTGGGAGTATATGTGGGGCGGGCAACTTGAGAACCATATCAGGGGAGTTACTTTAATATTAGATGTATAGTGTCAAAAGTTGTAGCTAAAATAACCTTATTGAAGAAAGGACAATCTATGTGCAGAAACATAAAAACACTATTTAACTTTGATCCTCCTGCTACGGATGAGGAAATAGGCGGCGCGTCGCTTCAGTTTGTCAGAAAGCTTTCCGGCTTCAACAAACCTTCAAAAGCCAATGAGGAGGCCTTTAATGCTGCGGTTGAAGAAATAACGGCAAGCGCACGAAAGCTCCTTTGTTCATTGGTGACAAATGCCGGGCCCCGTGATCGCGAAACCGAAGCGGAGCGAGCCCGTGCCAGAGCTTTGGAAAGATTTGGACCTAATGTTTTGTGAGCTTTGATGACAGATAGTCGCTCCAGGCAATAGTTCCCCATTTATGATCGGGGCAGAGATTGATGCCGGTGCTAAAACAGCCGCTGAAAATCGTTCAGGGTTGAAGTGATTCGAATTCTCTTCGCGGGCTTAACGACCTTTTGATATTGCGTTGATTGGCCGGGATATGTCTCATAGCGTAACATTTGCAGCAATTTTTGAACAAAGAACGCCTTCGCAGGTTAATGGAAAGGTTTCCCAGGAATTAAACATCTGATTTCTTCATGAGATACCATGCATTTTTATATTTTAATCTCCCTGAAACAAACAACCATTAACCGGCCAATGAAAAAGATTTTCGTGCTTCTCATCTGCATGCAGGCGTTGGCCGGTTGGGCTTTTCAAACTGAAAAACCGCAGTCCGATAGTTTAAAGCAAACCTTCAACAAAGACTATGTTCTTCATGTAAAGAAGGCCCAAAATGCCATTCGGATTGACGGAGTTGTTGATGAACCGGACTGGATGAAGGCGGAAAAGGCGAACAATTTTTATCGTGTTTTGCCGGTCGATACGGGTTTGGCTGAGTGCGAAAGTGAAGTGGTGATGACCTATGATGATAAGGCCTTCTACCTGGCATTTACTTTTTTTGACACCATTCCCGGAAAGAGAATTGCTGAGTCGTTTCGCCGTGATTTTGTTTTTGGCAACAACGATAACTTCCTGGTTTTCTTCGACACTTTTCTGGACCAGACCAATGGATTTTCATTTGGAACATCGGCTTCGGGCGCGAAGTGGGATGGCATTATGTACGACGGAAGTGCCGTTAACCTGAACTGGGATTGCAAATGGGAGTCAAAGACCCGGCATGACAGCGATCGCTGGGTAACGGAGATGCGCATTCCTTTTCGCTCCATTCGCTTCAAATCTGGCACCGACCGCTGGTATGTCAACTTTAGCCGGAACGACCTGAAAGGAAATGAAAAGTCGGCCTGGTCTCCGGTTCCACGTCAGCTTCCAACTGCATCGCTGGCTTATACGGGCGTGTTGGAGTGGGAAGACCCCTTGCCCGAATCAAAAACGATGTTTTCTGTAATTCCTTATGTTTTTGGCTCAGTAACCAAAGATTACGAAGCCGGAACAAAGGCCGGCTATAACACCGATTTCGGATTTGACGCGAAAATAGGGCTGAGTACATCCATGAACCTTGACCTGACGTATAATCCGGATTTTGCGCAGGCTGAAGTGGATGAACAGGTCACCAACCTGGACCGTTTCGAATTGTTCTTCCCCGAAAAAAGGCAGTTCTTTCTGGAAAACTCCGACCTGTTTGCCGGGTATGGCTACGATGTGGTAACCCCGTTCTTTTCGCGACGGATCGGGCTTGATGCACCGGTGTTGTTTGGAGCCCGTTTAAGCGGCAAGCTCGACAACAACTGGCGTTTGGGCCTGATGGATATGCAAACGGAAAGCACTTCCTTATTGCCGGGGCGGAACTTTGCCGTGGCCTCGGTTCAGCGTAAACTTTTTGCCCGTTCCAGTGCCGGGCTGATTTTGGTAAATAAAGAGAATATTAACGAGCCGGAGGGTGAGCAGGATTACAACCGGGTAATTGGGTTCGATTACAACCTGGCTTCAAGTGATAATACCTGGACCGGAAAATTCTTTTATCATCAGTCTTTCGACGAGGAAAAGCACGACAGGGGACAGTATGCCCAGGGCGCCTTTTTACAATACCAAACACGCAAGGTAAAAACGCGGCTCGACCAGGCAAGTGTCGGGGCCGACTACAACGCAGAAGCAGGGTTTGTGCCCCGTACAGGCTTTAATTATTTGGGGCCTTACCTGAGCTATACCTGGGTACCCAACAAAACGGTTGTTGCACACGGGCCCTATTTTGAGAGTGAGAATTACTTCAATACCGGATATGAGAAGATCGACTATGTCCAAACGCTTGGTTACAGTGTCGAGTTTGCCAACCGCGCAAAGGTGATTGCCGGAGTAAAAGATTTCTTTGTTCAGCTTCAGCAAGATTTTGATCCGACACGGGTGAGTGAGCACTTGCTGCCGGCAGGAAGCGAATATAATTTCACCCAGTTTTGGGCTGAATACATGTCGGATAACCGGAAGTCATTTAAATGGTCGGCCCTGTATAGCAAAGGGTCTTTTTACAACGGTGACATCGATTTTATGAAAGCAATGATCGGGTACCGCATCCAGCCCTACGTTAACTTTGCCATGAACGTGAGCTACAATGAAATTCGCCTGCCCGCACCTTTCGAAAAGGCCAATTTTTGGTTGCTCGGTCCGAAGCTGGACGTGACTTTTTCCGATAAAGTATTTCTGTCGGCCTTTGTCCAGTATAATGAGCAAATTGAAAACATGAACATCAACATGCGTTTCCAATGGCGTTACGCACCCGTGTCGGACTTTTTCATCGTGTACACCGACAATTATTTTACGGGCGACTGGACCTCCCGAAATCGTGCATTGGTCATGAAATTGTCTTATTGGTTCAATTAAAACCGGCTGCTTAGACTAAATTCGTCAGACACTGTCTGACTTAACAGATCCAACCTATCAGCTATTTGAAATTTCTTTTTACGCTTTGGCGTAACTTCCGGAGATAAGTAAAAGAGACTATACGATTTGAATCATCTCAAATTGCATTACCGATCTTTCGCAAAGTAGACGACATTGAATATTAAAAGAATTCCGACCACCAATAATAGCAGTAGTAATAGTAAAACAACAGTATTTACGTCAAAGCTGCCCGACACGAAGATAGCCGTTGGACCATCAGCCCCACCAATAATTCCAACTGCCCGGGAATCCGATATTGATTCAGAAAAACTCGTAATAAGGAACGAGTAGCTTATTTTCCCCGCGACAATAACAAATAAAACCAAGATAAGCCCAATCAAGTTAGCTGCTAGTAGATGTTTTCGTTTCATATCTGCTTTCAAAATTGTCGTTTATCTGATGGGTTCCGCGTAAATTTCATATTTAGGATAACCTTCGATTCCGTCAAATTCTTCTCTTTTTCTTTTGCATTAATCTTGTGATCAACCGATTCTTGATTTGCACCTTCAGTGTACAGGAATTATTATGACTATCGTTTATCGGAACTACGACATCACCGGGTTGCAATAAATTGTTACTCTGCGGGCATGCTACTGATCACCTGCGAAGTATATACCTGCTCAACGTTGGGATAAGCCGTTTTGTACTGTTCTTTAAGATCTTCGGCAAACTGACCTTGCCCGTAGTAGCCTCCTGTAGGTTTGACTACTTGGCTATACTTCGGTAGCATCGCCCACACCCAGCGGTTCAAATAAAATGAAATTGCTGTAGGTCATCTCAGCTTTTAGCAGTGGTGATTCGGTGGAAAAAGAATATTTACCATCTCCTCCAATAATGGTAACGCCACCTTTGTATCCATAATACAGTTTAATCGCATTATTTTCAATCTCGTGTAAGGATAATGGCTCGTCTGAATCTTTATCGCACGATGTCCAAACAAAAACAGAAAACAGGAAAAACAGTGTCCAGGTGATTGGGTTTAGCTTTTTATTCATTTTGGCCTTTTTTTGAATGGAGTTTTATCCGGGTTAATACTCGAAAGACAACTCGATGTTGTTGTCCTTCGGAACAAACAGTTTATGGTCTTCGGGGCTGGCAACTCCGTTCTTCATTTTAATAATTCGAATAATGTTGGTGGTGTTTCGGGCTACAGGAATTTTAGTAAATGTTTGGTTTTCACTTTCTGCCACAAATTTATCGTAGCCGCTTGAGATGATTCCATATTCAGTATCTAAAAAGTCGCTACCTACATTTTCATCAGATTTCATTCCCCATGGACAGAACGTTTGAACTTCGAAATGGTCTGACTCGTTTGTTGGCTTGAAATTTTTCAAGGTAACGGTAATATAGTCTTTGGTTGGAATATAGAAAGAAGCTTCGTATGCAGTGTCCTGTTTTACCGAAATGATCGGGTTATACGAATAAGAGGTACCAGCTTCGGAAACCTGCTCTGGCAGGAAGTATTTATCCGGATCTAAATTACTGAAGTCAATCTGTAATTCGAAATAAGAAGAAGATTGCCCGTCATAAGATTCCACTTCTTCATCTTTAATATTGAAAGACATGCTGTAATGACCATTTGCATCTGTTGTCGCTTCCCTTTTTAACCAGGAATGGTAACTGGCAAGCCATCGAGCTTCGACATATCTTAATTGCAATTCTACACCTTTTAAAGGCGCATTGTCTGACGTTACAAAATGTCCGGTGATTGTTGTATAACCGGGTGTCAATTCCTTGTTGGTGTCATCTTCTTCTTTTTCGCAGCTAATGAAAGCAGCCAGGATGAATAAAAAGAATAACGTTCTTTTCATGATTTTATGTTCTTATTGTGTGTGCAAAATCAGTTCACCACTACATCAACACTTGCTGTTTGGCCGGTAACAGTATCGGTAACGATCATTTTCGTTGTGCCACTTTTTAATGGTGTCACCCGAACTGCAGCAGAATTATTCATTTGATTCACCCAATCATTACCCGGAATAATGACTCAACTACGGCAACTGTTTCATCAACGACCTTGGCGGAATACTGGCCGCTTCCCCGCCAAACCGAGATGCCATTAACACCAACAGTAAACGGGAGATCAAAAGTCAGTTGACTGTTCTCTGACTCCGGAATAAACAAATCATATTCATCTACAACATAAACACGAACCGAAAAAAGCACAACTTTTCCTTTACAAACATGAAATGACGTACTACCGCAGGATTTTGCATCTACCTTGAATTGATTGCCCATTTCAACACTGGCTGAAACGGAAGCAACACCATCGCTATCAATAATATCATCATTGTCAACAATCAGGCTGCAATTATCACTAAAAGCGAAAGGAAGGCTGAACGCACGACTTTCCCCTTTTTTGATGAATACACCCTGTGCTGAATAATATTCATAGCCAATGGACTCACGAACATTCACATCAATTGTTTTAATATCATAATTACCGGTCTTGTTATTGTCAACATCCATAACCGTAATCGTAGCACTACCCTGCCCATGACCGATAATATAAAACACGTTTTTGTCTTTTTCGTCGAAACGAATTTCGGCAATGCCAGGATCAGAAGATGTCACGCTTAATGAACCTGTTCCATTTAGTTTTTTGACCTCGGCATAACTATGCTCGTTATCCAAAACGCAGGACTCTATGCTCAACTGAAGATTTAACCCGTCATCATCTTTATCACAGGCAAACAAGGTTAGTGTAACCGCAAAAAGGAATAGTAATTTTCTCATGGCTTCTGTTCTCTTTAAAATCATGCTGCAAAAATAGACAGATAGCGCATCAAAACTCTTGATTCAAATCAAGGGACCGGAGTTTCTTCCGGATTCTGCTCAGGGTTTCAGGCGTAACTTTTATCAATGAAGCTATTTCTTTTAGACTAACCCGGGTTAAAATATCGGGATAACGAGCGATTAGCTTTGTATAGCGTTCTTCCGGTGAGTCACAATACATCGAAAGCAGCCTGGTACTGACGTCATATAATAATGTCTCCGCCACTTTGCTTCGGAGATTATGTATCCCGCAGTTTTCGTAAAACGCATTAAATTCGTCGTATGTAAGAACCAGAACCGTACTGTCTTTTATGGACTGGGCATCAATGGCAGGCGGCTTTTGGATTTGGAATGTCGCATAATCAACAACAAAATCATTTTCAAAGCTGTAACCTAAAATCTGTTCTTTCCCTTCGGATGAATATCCCAGGTATCTGAACCCACCTTTAACGATGAATCCTATATAGTTCAGATTTTGACCCCGATGTATGAAAAGTTCATTCTTTGCGTATTCTCTGGAAGTGCCTTTCTCAATAAAAAATTGTCCTAATTCTGCAATTCCATCGAGCTCCAGATGTTTTTTAGAAAGTGGCATAATCTACAAAATAAAGTTGACCCTCTCCCGAAACCCGGTCGAGCATTTTGTGCAAACCGATTGCATAGGGGTTTAATATCTTACACTTCACACCTTTTAGCCATTAAAAGACAGGCAAACATAAACAAAGCAGCAGTTTTCTTTCATGATCAAAAGTTCAGCGGTTGAAGTTTATCTTATGGATGCATTTCATACCCGAATGGTTGCTTTCATCAGCATCCGACTACTAACTTTCGCTCCGGTCAGTTCCCGGTCACTATTCAGATTTCCTTCTGAAAAGCAACTACGTCAAGCACTTTATTGAACTTCTCCCCTACATTTTTGAAATGGGCGCACTTGGCATAGCCCGACTTTTCAAAAAGGATGATGCTCCCCTGGTTATCACCGCTGATCACGCCAATCAGGTTTTTCAATCCCGCCTCTTTTGCTCTCTCCTCCAGATATGCGAGTGCGACTCGTCCAATTCCTTTGCCGCAAAAGTCAGGTTTTAAATAGATTGTCACCTCTGCCGTCCGGTCATAGGCTTGCCGTTTTTTATAATTCGTGAGAAAGCAATATCCGGCGATTTCTCCGCCAATATACAGAAGATAAGATTTATACAGCGGATGTCCAATATAAATAAACTCCTTCAGTTGATCAATACGGATTGGTTCGGTGTGGAAAGTCGCAGTTGAATGCGCAACATACCAGTCATAGATGGTCTTCGCAGTGACCAGTTCCGCTTCTTCTATTTCTTTAAATCTGATATCCATACTTTCTGTTCTCACATATCCTCCAACGACAAACAAACAGTTTCGATCCGGTATTTTGGCAGCAGCTTGCGCTTAAGATGTTCCACTTTTGCGGCGAACAGTGCGGGTTTGAAATTTTTCTTCTGTCGCTTCACTTCTGCAACCACTGCCTGATTTTTCTCCAGTTTTAAGGCAACCAGATCTATTTCATTTTGACTGTCTTTAGGCTCCCACCAGGAGCCGACAGCCCGGTATTGAAAGCTTTCTGCAAATTTTTGCTTGAAGTAAAGTTCCAGCATTTTACCTGAATAGGTGTGGTAGTCGGCTTTGATGATCGACTGCAGGCTTGTGAAATTCTTTATTTCTATCAACGAACGGTGACGATCGAAATAGTTGAACCAAAACCGGATGAAATTATCCTGAATCCCGTACCGGACAGCCTGACTGCCTTCTTTAGCCAGGATCGGTCGCTGACGGATGATGATATTGTAATCTTCGATAAGTCGTTTGAGCTGTCCGCCGATACTTTTGTCTCCTAATGCAGATTCTATTTCGGGCTGCGTGTTGATACCTCCTGAAACAGCGCTTAATATCGAGAAGTAGGTGGCATAGTTCTTTCCGAATTCTTCTATAAGCAAATTTTTCCCTTCATCGGTAAACGGAGAGTTTTCCCGAATCATAAAGTTAATCATCTCATCGACGCTCAATGCACCGTTATCACAAAACAGCTCCACATACTTTGGGACTCCGCCCGTAAATGAATATAGCGCCAACAGATCGTCATTTACGTACTGCGGACGATAGTCGTGTATGATTTCTTTCAGCGTCGCCAAATCGAAAGCTGACAATTTGATGATGTTATCTGCCCTGCCGAACAACGGCTCTTTCGAATGTTGGAATATTCTCTGCATCAGCGAGTAGACAGAACCCGAAACAACAAGGTTCATCCGGGACTTTTTCCGGTAAGTGTCCCAAATATTCTGCATATCGCTGTATACCGATTCATTGATGTTGTAAAACTCCTGGAATTCGTCAATCACAAGGTTGAAGGGTTTTCTTTCGGCCAGTTCCATCAGGTACCGGAACAGTGACCGGAACGTACGGATCTCATCCGGAACGAACACATCGAGCGATTGTGAGATAACCGGAATAAACTCCGAACAAAGCGTCGCCTCGTTCTTCCGTCCGACAAATAAATAAACGGTTGGCAATCCCTCGACCGCTTTTATAATAAGACTCGTTTTGCCAATCCTTCTTCTTCCGGTTACCACCGTTAACCTGGAATAATCGTTCAGGGACAGATCGCCTATACGATGTAATTCGGCTAGTTCGCTTTTCCGATTATAAAATTTCATGTCTTATATAATACCTGATTATAAAATATTTTGTCTTTTTTTACTCTCGTTACCACAGTAACCGTTACTGCCGTAACAAAGATATGCAAAAGGGCGGAATTTTCCAATCCCTGTCTGTTCTTTACATCGGCAGTCAAGGTTCACAACTATGGAACATTGTATTACAAACGGGATAACGAGCCCGATCAAGATTCTAAATCTTTTTCACATACTTTTCGGCAAGTCTGACTGCTTCAGGATAAAGGATGTTGTAATCTTCGCCCTGTAATTTCTTATACCGAAGGATGTAGTTGTTGTAGTGCTTTTTTGCAGAGAGTTCGTCATTGAGACGCAAACAGCAGTTGAGCGTATAATAAAAAGCAAATTCGTTCAATTCATCGACCTGATACAGGACACCCGCCAATTTAATGACCCGGGAGAACTCGCCCGCGGCATAGTAATGCTTCAGGATATCGGGGACGAGAACCAACAGGTGATCTGCAAAATCGCGCTTGTAAATATCGAAATACTCGCCGTCTTCCTGCTGAAGAAAAGGTCCCCGCGAAACAATCCCGATCAGACGGTCATATTTAGGGTCATCAACCTCTTCGGCCGTCATCTGACTCAATGATTTCAGATCAAAATAATCGCAGTAAAAAGCCTCGGCTAGCTGAAGCCTGAAATGCTGTTTGTCGAGAATAAGCTCAATCCCGTCAAGATCGCTCAAAATGGCGCGCAACTTATGAATCGAAACTCCTTTCAGATTTTTGGCATTCTTCTGCGGTTTGGTTGGCCATAACAAATCATAAATCTCTTCGGAAGTAATGCCTTCTTCCTTACCTTGCCGCAGCAAAATGATTAAAAACAGTTTCTTTACCAGCGGACTGAATAAATGCGAGCAATCGTGCCCGTTACGGTTTAACACGGTAAACCCGCCGAAAATGAAAACCGCATTTTTCGCTGGCCTTACTGTTGTTGGCGGGCTGCTTAATCCGGGAACCACATCATGCGCATTTACCCGCTTCCTTTTTCTCAGTAACACAAAGCCGCCTATGCACACCAGGGCTATGCCGCCGCCACCGAACAGGAAAAAAGCCAGCCTGTTTGAACGCGGAGGTTTCACATACAACTCACCGGCCGAGATGGGCGGATTGTCGATCGAATAGACACTGATATCCGTCTTTCCTCTTCTCACTTCCTGAACCACACAGTATAATTCGTTGGTGTTCGAATTTAAGTACAGGTTGGCATTGGTCTGAATTTCTTCGGAAACAATCGGAATTGAATCGCCCAGCACTACATGTTGTCCGGTCTTGATGTCATATTTATACAACCTGATGTGCGTTTTCGGGATGTATTCCGGATAACAAAGGGTATAGAAAGCGGCTTGATCTGCCGACATGATCAGATCACGTGTCGAAACCAACTGCTCGTTTCCCCTGCGTTGTTCCCACAACTTCGTGATGCGTTTGCCGTTCAGGTCAATAGCATGGCAATCGTAATAGTATATTTTTCCCAGGCTTTGGTCGCCGGTTTTGTTGCCAACGCCTCCAAACAGCAACAGTTTGCCGTTAAGTTTGCCCATGCCCGCAAAAAAACGCGGGGTGATCTGATCGCCCGAAAATGAAAGGGTATCCCAGGTGTCGTTTTTCATGTCGTAACTGCAAAATGTATTCGACAACCGGCTGTTGCCGAAGCCTCCGAAAATGATCAGCTTCTGACGGTCGTGATCCGGATAGGCATTGTGATGATGCAATTGCTGCCCCAGTTTCAGAAAACTGTTATTTTTCCATTCGCCGGTCGACAAATCGATCGATGCCATGGTCGGTCTCCCATTCGGGACATCGTTCACCTCGTATACGAACAACCTTCCGCTGTCAAAAAAGCTGGTCTGCAACCGGATGGGAACTTCCAGCTTGTTCGCGCAGGGTATTTTTTCCGATGAATTCCTGACCATGTCGAACAAGACAAGCGAATCTTTACCGGCAACGACAATTTTCATGGCCACACTGTCGTAATTAACCGCAACAATGTCGTTCACCGAATAAGTAAACCGATGCTTCCAGTGATACGAATCATTGATTAACCATACCGGGTTTTCAACCCGTCCCACCACGTTTCCATCCTGGTCATGGACCGCATTTCCGGTATATTCTTTCAGGTTAAACCGGAATATCTCCCTTGAATTGCTGACCTCCAGGTTTCGGATCGCAAAAGACGGAACATCAATGACATTGTCATGTTTTCCGAAATAGATCATCGGATCAGTCAACTCGCTCAGGCCGGGCCTGTTTACCTTATATCTGACGTCATTGACCATAACTTCGATGATTTCCTGTTCGAGACTAAAATCAAGTTTCACGTCGATCCACTTCCCCTTGCCAAGCAACGAGGTAAGAACCGGAATGGTCAGCAGGTTTTCTTCACCTTTTAAACTCAGTTTCAGATAAGAGGTCTGTCTGTCGCCGCGAATATATGCGAATGCGTAATTTTTACCCGACTTTTCGGCATCGACCACACAGATAAAGCCGAACGAGTTGGGATCGGTCACGGACAATTGGAATGAAAGGGCAAGTTCATCGCGAAATTTGGGCGATCGCTCTGCAAAAACGACATAAGAAGTCCGGTCCGATATCTGACTTTGTTGAGTTGACCTGAATCCGAGCCCCTGCGAAACCCCATGCCCGGGGATCAACATTAGCATCAGAAAAAATACCACCAAAGTGACTTTCATCTTCTTCTAAACTTACTTTTGGTCGTTAAAAGTAGAAATTAATTCCTGTATTCAAGCATCAGAACCGGAACGATCTTCCCGCATGCTAAATAACAAAGATCAGAAAGGTCAAAATTCCTGCCGTGAAACTATTCGACTTGAGTTAACACTATTTTTCAGGAATTAACCGCTCGCTAATCGCTCATTAACTCAAACAATAATTGACCCCGAGTACATTTGTCTCTCAACCTTACAAAAAGGCGTCCAGCCGTTCACAAGTGAAAAATGGAGTCTTTATTTAACGAACTAACTTTTCAAAGTGGACTTAAAGAATAAATTAAAAACAATAACTATCCAAATTTATGAAGAACGTAGTAAAAACACGATTTCATGTAAGGAGAATTTTTTTGCAAATGCCTCCGGGCATCGGGTCGAACAACCGGACCACGCGTTCCGTATTAACCGGAAAGCTGCTTCTGATCTTCTTGCTCTGCGCGATTATGATTTTCACGCGCTGTTCCAGCGATAATTTCACAACCGATGTGAAAACAGTCTATCCGCCGGATGCGGCTATAGAAACCACCGTTACATCGTTTTTCCCCGACAGCGGTGCAATTGCTACCAAACTTATTTTACACGGGAATAATTTCGGGACAGACACCTCTTACATTAAGGTGACGGTAAATGGCAAAAACGCAGCCGTGATCGGGTCGGATGGCAATGCGATCTATGCCATCGTCCCTGCAAGGGCCGACACGGGTTTTGTAAAGGTACATATCGGTAAAGGGAACGACATTAAAGAGCTGACTTACGAAAACAAGTTCAAGTACCAGTTTCAGAAAAACGTGACCACAGAGTTCGGGCAGCGAGGAATTTCCGGCACTGACGACGGAGCATACTCAAAAGTAAAAATGCGGCGTCCATGGTTTCTCACTTTCGACAACGAAGGGAAGCTGTTCTTTATTGATGAAGGACGCGGGGTAAATTCTGACGGTGCACTGCGGATGGCCTATAATGACCAGGTCAGCACGCTGATGCGAAACTCGTCCGGACCGATGCAGTCACCTACAGCACTGGCCTTCAGTCCGGGGCAGGACACGCTTTACCTGGTCAACTCCCTGTGGCAGGAAAACAATATGGTGACGGATGCAGCCGTGGCGATCCTGCTGCGGGAGACGGGGTTCATCACAATCAAACCGTACATCCGCGCCAGATACACCAGGGCCACTGCCATCGCCATTCATCCCCAAAACGGGGACATCTTCTATAACAGCCAAAACGACGGATACATTTATCAGTTTAACCGGAAGACAGAACAAGGGACAGCGCTTTTCCAGGTAAACGGAACAGGCACCGATTTACGAATGATTTTTAGTCCCGACGGAAAGAAACTCTACATAATGGTCAGAAACCGGCATTGTATTTACAGGGCAAACTACAACGAAACAACCAGAACGATCGACATGCCGGAATTATGGGTGGGGCAATGGAACAGCAGCGGCTTCGAAAATGGCCTCGGTATGGCTGCCAAGTTTAACACACCCGGACAGGGAGCAGTTGATGAAGATGGAAACTTATATATCCCGGATAAGAGTAATCATTGTATCCGGAAAATAACACCCGAAGGTTATGTGAGCACCTATGCCGGTGTCCCAAAAACTTCAGGATTCCAGGACGGCGACCCGGCCGAATGCTTGTTCAACGCGCCGGAAGCAGTTGCTTTCAACCCGATCGACGGAGGACTGTATGTCACCGACCGGGAGAATCACCTGATGCGAAAAGTGATGGTTGAATAACTCAAACAAGTACTTTAAAATGAGAAATTTACAACAATATATCATTGTCTTGTGCATCTTGCTGGCAGGCATCATAAACATGCAGGCACAAACACAGCAGGAAAAAACAATAACCGGTATTGTAAAAGACACCGGCGGAGAGCCCCTGGTTGGAGTAACAATCATCGTAAAAAATCAACCCACAAAAGGGGTCATCACAGATACTGACGGCCGCTTTAAGATCAAAACCGGCCTGTATGAGATCCTCCAGTTCCGATACCTTGGCTTTAAAATGCAAGACATCCCCATCGTGACCATAAAAGGTGAATTGAACGTGGTGATGGAAGAAGACAGCGAAAGCCTTGAAGAGGTGGTCGTAACCGCGGGAGGCGTTACCCAGAGAAAAGCGACTTTATCGGGGGCCATCACCACAGTGGAAATGAAAACGATGAAAACCCCGACTTCAAGCATCAGTAATGCGCTGGTCGGAAATGTCACCGGCATTATAGGCCGCCAGACCACAGGCGAACCGGGACGTGACAATACCGAATTCTGGGTGAGAGGGATCAGTACCTTTGGCGCCAACGCCAGTGCCCTCATTCTGGTCGATGGAATTGAACGGTCATTAAATGAACTGAACGTAGAGGATATTGAATCGTTCAGTGTTTTGAAAGATGCCTCAGCAACTGCCATTTACGGATCGCGCGGAGCCAATGGTGTGGTGCTGATCACAACAAAAAGGGGCAGTGCCGGAAAGGTAAACATCAACTTCAAGGCCGAATACGGATATGATACCCGTTCGCGGACGCCGGAATATGTCGACGGGATCACCTATGCCCAAATGGCCAACGAGGCCCGGATGACCCGCTACCAGGACCCGGTTTATTCAGAACAGGATATGGAAATTATAGCGAGAGGTCTTGATCCTGATCTGTTCCCGAATGTAAACTGGGCCGATGTCATCCTGAAAGACGGATCGTCGAACTACCGCGGAACATTGTCGCTCAGCGGAGGAGGAGCTTCGGCCCGTTATTACGTATCGGGCAGCTATTACAGCAAAGACGGGATGTACAAGACCAACGATGCGCTCAATGACTATAACACCAACGCGACTTACGAGCGCTACAACTACCGGGCCAACGTTGATATGGATATCACCAGGACGACCTTGTTCAAGGTGGGTATCGGCGGTTATATGATCGATGAAAACAAACCGCGGATGTCCTCAGACGACATTTGGGGATCATTGTCGAACCTGACTCCGCTAACCGTTCCGCGCTCCTATTCCAACGGGTTAATCCCGACCTACGGAGAAGGGAATACCATGAATCCGGAAGTTCAGTTAACCCGGACCGGATACAAAACAAACTGGGAAAACAAAGTAGAGACGAATGTTACGGTGGAGCAAAAACTGGACTTCCTGTTGCCCGGGCTGCTGTTTATCGGAACATTCTCATTCGATAACAAAAATATAAACACCATTACACGGGCGAAAAATCCTGAATTGTGGCGCGCCGAAAGGCGTCGTGATGCAGAAGGCAACTTGGTGATGAAAAGGGTGAGGGAGGCCTCTCTGATGTCACAAAGCGGCAGTGCATCCGGAGAGCGACGGTACTACACAGAAGCCAAGCTTCAATACGAACGGTTGATCAAAGAGAAACACCGGATTGGAGGACTGCTGATGTATTATCAGCAGGAAAAAGCATCGACCATCAATTCTGACAATGTAAAAGCTTCGATCCCATACCGCAACATGGCCATTTCAGGAAGGTTGACTTATGGGTTTAAAGACCGTTACCTGGCCGATTTCAATTTTGGATACACCGGTTCGGAAAATTTTGAAAAAGGAGAACGGTTTGGGTTTTTCCCGGCTGTTTCAGCAGCCTGGGTGATCTCCCAGGAACCTTTCATAAAGGAGAACCTGGCCTGGATTAGCATGTTCAAAGTCCGCTATTCGTACGGAGAAGTCGGAAATGACCAGATCGGGTCAGATCGCTTTCCTTATATGTCGTTTATCAGCACATCGGCTTCCTATAACTGGGGAGAATACGGGTCGAACGGGGTACAGGGATACCGGATCACAACGATGGGATCGTCAAACCTCACCTGGGAAAAGGCAAAAAAGCACGATTTGGGTATCGATATCGTACTGTTCGACAACAAGATTACAGCCACCGTCGATCTCTTTAAAGATCACCGAAGCGATATCTTTATGAGGCGTAGCCAAATGCCATATTCCACCGGACTTCAGGATCTGCAGCCCTGGGCCAATATCGGGGAAATGGAATCGAAAGGAGCAGACGGACAAGGCTCGTTCAACGGCAAAGTCGGAAGCATCGCCTACACCCTTCGGGGAAACTTCACCTATGCCAAAACCACCGTTGTCAATTACGATGAAGCAGATAATGCCCTGCCCTACCAAATGACGAAAGGATACCGGCTGAATCAAACCCGGGGACTGATCGCCATGGGTTTGTTTCGGGACCAGGAAGAAATTGAGAATAGCCCGGTTCAGAGCTTTGGTTCGTACTTGCCCGGCGATGTGAAATACAAGGATGTGAACGGCGATGGAGTGATCAACGATAAAGATGTCGTCCCTATCGGTTATACCACTGTACCAAATTTAAGCTATGGATTCGGTTTCAGCCTGACCTGGAAGGCAATCGATTTCAATGTTTTGTTTCAGGGATCCGGTAAATCAGACTTTTTTATTGGCGGAAACAGTATCTACCCGTTCAATGGCTCCGAAACCGGGAACATTTTGGAAAAAGTGGCCAATCCGGCAGACCGTTGGGTCTCGCGGGAAATATCGGGTGATCCGTCAACTGAAAATCCGGATGCCATGCTTCCCCGCTTATCTTACGGGGGCAGTGCAAATAATTACCGGAACTCTACCTTCTGGTTAAGAGACGGAAGCTACCTTCGACTAAAAAATATGGATATTGGATATCATTTTCCAAAAAAGCTCGTGAATAAATTGGCCGTCGAAAGCGCCAGAATCGGGTTTATAGGATATAACCTGCTTGTATTTAGCCCATTTAACTGGTGGGATCCGGAAATTGGAAGCAGTGATGGGGCCAAATATCCAATCACGAAAACCTATTCATTGAACCTGACCGTAAACTTCTAATTACAAAAATGATGAAAATTGCGATTAAGAAAGAGCAAAGCCAAACTTGTTTGAGCTTTGCCGAACGTGAGCAATTTGCCGGCGTTAGCCGGAAAAATATACGTCTGTTCTGTTTTGCTGCTTTGACGATGCTGCTGTTAATGGAGACCTCGTGCAGCAAATATCTGGATGTGGATCAATATTTCGATGATCAGTTAACGCTCGATTCGGCTTTCACGAAAAGAGCCTACGCCGAAGGATTCCTGTCAAACGCCTTTGAAGTGATGTACGATGAAGTTTCGGATATCTCGACTGGTGGAACCGGAGGATACGCGCTTTTTGCATCGGACGAACTGCTGCGGATGGATGACAGTGAATACACAAAAAAATACCAGAACGGAGAATACAGCGCCACATCGACACTGACGGAAGATAAGTGGAAACGAGTTTATGAACCGGTACGAAAAGCCTCTACCTTTATTAACAGGATTGACGACTGCCGGGAGATGACTTTCAGTGAACGTGCCGACGCAAAAGCCCAGGCCCGTTTTCTGAGAGCGTACGCATACTGGGTTTTGCTGCGCCAGTATGGCCCGCTCCCACTAATCCCCGAAGAAGGATTCGACATCAGCATGACCTACGATCAACTATCAATCCAGCGAAACACATTTGATGAATGCGTGGACTATATTGCCAATGATTTTCTTCTCGCCGCACAAAACCTGCCCCTCACAAGAACGGCCAACAACATTAACCGGCCTACCCGTGGTGCAGCCCTCGCCGCGAGAGCCCGTCTTTTGCTGTATGCGGCCAGTCCCTTGTACAATGGAAATACTGAGCTGTTTAATCTCAGAGACTACGAAGGGGCTCAACTAATCTCACAAACCTACGACGAAAGCAAATGGGGCAGAGCTGCAGCCGCGGCTCTGGAGGTGATCCGGCTCAACCAGTACGAGCTTTATACCGTGCAGGCAAGCGAAACGACCGTAGCGCCGCCTTACCACGCCGAGTATTCGAATACCGATTATCCGGACGGATGGGCGAACATCGATCCGTTCGAATCGTACCGGCAAATCTTTAACGGAGCTGTCGCGCCGTCCCGTTTTTCCGAAATCATCTTCACCCGGGCAAACGACGGCGTCAACGGCTATGCCGACATGAACAATCTCCAGATACCGTTTTCGCTAAACGGAAGAAATGCCATCGCGGTGACCCAAAAGCAGGTAAAAGCATATTACATGCGCGACGGGAAAACAATCGACGAAGCGGCCTCGACAGGTGAGTACAAGGAAAATGGTTTTACTACAACCGTGGGCGAATATCAGTTCCTGCCCTCGAATGTTTCACTCCAGTATGCCAACCGGGAACCCCGGTTTTATGCTTCAATTGCCTACAGCGGAAGTATCTGGGAATGCGAAAGTGCCAATGAAACGCAATTCCGGAATAAACAGGTTTTTTACTACAAAGACCTAACCGATGGAAAGCTTTATAATAACGCGGCCAACTTCCCCATCACAGGCATCGGGATGAAAAAATACTATAACCCGGAGGACTCCAGAACCTCGGGCGGATACCTGGTTACCAAATTTGAGCCGGCCATCCGGTATGCCGATGTTTTGTTATGGTATGCCGAATCGCTGAATGAACTGACCTCCGGGCAGTCTTATACCTTCACTACTCATACGGGCGATGAAATTACGGTAAAGCGTGAGATCACAGAAATGAGATACGGGATGAAACGCGTACGCGTGAGAGCCGGATTACCCGACCTGGCAGACAACATCTATGACGCCCCTGATGCCTTCAGAAGAGCGCTGAAAAAAGAACGGCAAATTGAATTTTTTGCTGAATCGAAACGATACTTCGATTTGAGAAGATGGAAAGATGCAATGGTTGAAGAAAATATCCCGATTACAGGCTGTAATGTTGAAATGACAAACAGCGATTCTCAAAGGCAGCAGTTTTACCAGGAAACCGTAATTTCATCCTTCCCTAAAATCTTCCTGGAGAAAATGTACTTATGGCCAATCCCTCAGTATGAGTTGACCCGGAATAAAAGGTTGACGCAAAATCCGGGCTGGTAAGCAGCGGCTGTAATTGATGAATGAACTTTTAAAAAGAAATCGTGATGAGAAAATTAATATTGATTTTCAGTGTTGTGTCGGCGTTGGTGTTTAGCTATTCGTGCAGCGATGAACTGGACAGTGAGCTGTTTGACAAGTCCGTTCTCCTTACCCGGAACGGATGGATTGATCAGGAACTATATCTTGACGAAACAGGATTGATTAATATCCCTGTAGTTGTTTCGGTGAACGGAACATCGGGCAATGACGAAAATGTGAAGGTGAAAGTCAGTCTCGCCCCTGATACTTTGATCAATTACAATTTCGAGAAATACCGCAACCAGACCGGGCTGTATTATCAACAACCGGCAAGTGAGGCAATCACTTTTAAGGATGAAAGTATCACCATTCCTGCAGGAGAATTGTATGGTGTATCGGGACTGACGCTCGATCTGAACAAGCTTGCCGACCGATATGCCGATTACGTGATTCCCCTGGAAATAGAAAGCACATCGGCATACCAGATCGCTGAACCGGCTTACAGCAAAGCGTTAATGCATCTGGTCCTGAAAAATAAGTTTTCGGGGAATTACACCGGGGAGATCGCAGTGTACAAAACGAAAGCAAACGGACAGAACGATACAGGGAACAAGTTGTCAGTGGGAGTGAAAACACTTTACGCGCTATCAGGAGGAACCTGCTACTTTTATGCGGGACAATTTGACCGGACCAGCGTGGAGCGGGATCAATTCATTGTGAATATGACGGTCGGTGAGGATAATCAGGTTTCATTGGAAAGCCCGAATGCCGATCTGAATTTCACCATGGAAAAAGCCACAATAGAAGTCAGTTCAGTGGAACATGCTACAGACAACCGGTATCTGATCGTTACCACGACGATTAAACTGAAATACACCTTTGTGAATGTTACCCAATTAGACCGGCCGGTATTGCGAGCTGAGGGTACAATATCGATGAACCAGAATGTACTGAAATAGGCAAAAGTATCAAGTAATACAGATACATCCGCATTGTGATAAAATACCCAAACCTGCAGAATACCAACTGCCTCAATCTGGGCGAAGTTACCCTTTACGGAGATGACCTTTAACCTATACCAACTAAGTATTTAACCAAAACTCCGGTGCACCCTGCGGGGTCACCGGAGTTTAATTCGTTTAACCCGGCTCCGGTTGCGCTTGCCGCAACATCCAGCATGTTATTTCCATGAGTAAATTATTCCTACACAATTTCATTGCACTGGTACTGATCAGTGTTATTGCTACGGCACAGCAACCTGCAAAGTTAGTTGACCCCCGCATCGGAAGCGAAGGAAACGGTCTTGGCTGTGGCTATTCATTTATCGGGGCAACCTATCCCTTTGGCATGGTACAGTTCTCACCCGGCTTTTTCACGCCTCAGCGAGGTTTTGCGATTACCCAGCTAAGCGGTGCAGGCTGCGCCAACATGGGCAATTTCCCGGTCCTTCCGCTGGCAGGCAGATTAGCAGCTTCGCCCAATGACATGAACGGATTCCCCAAATACAAAAAAGTAAAGGAGTGCCATGCTGGTTACTTATCGGTGAGCATGGACGACAATACTTTGGCGGAACTCACCGTAAACCGGCGGTCGGGAATTGCAAATTTTACTTTCGGTTCGGATGAGGGCACGGTCATGATAGGCGCCGGCGTTAGCGCCACTTCTGTGAATAATGCCCGGATTGAAATTACTTCACCATCAACCTGCGAAGGATTCAGTTCGGGAGGTGATTTTTGCGGTACCGAAACTCCTTACCAAATTTATTTTGCGGCAGAATTCAGTCAGCCTGCCAAACATACCGGCACCTGGATGAAGACGACACTGCTCGATTCGGGAAAACTCGCCTACGGGAAAAACTCCGGCGCTTATTTTACGTTCGACACCAAGTGCGAGAAAGAGGTCGCTTACCGCATCGCCATCTCATTTGTCTCGGTTGAAAACGCCAGGAAAAATCTGGCAAACAGCCGGTCGTTCACCGATTTTTATTCATACCGCTCGGATGCGGAGAGGGTATGGAACGAAAACCTGGGTAAAATCAAGATTGATGGCGGCGACCCTGATCGTAAAATCCAGTTTTATACCCATTTGTATCATTCCTTCATTCATCCGAATATTGTCAGTGACTGCAACGGCGAATATATGGGAGCAGACTATGCTGTCCATAAGGTACAGGATGGCCGCGATTATTACAGTTCTTTCAGCGTGTGGGATACCTACCGGACGCAGGCGCAGTTAATCGCCATGCTTTACCCGAAAGAAGCATCGGACATGATGCAGTCGCTGGTTTGTTTTGCTGCTCAGAGCGGCGGCTTTGGCCGATGGATCCTCGCGAATGTTGAAACCGGTATTATGCAGGGCGACCCTACCCCGATCCTGATCGCCAATTCGTATGCCTTTGGCGCCACGGATTTTGATATTGAAGAAGCATATCAATACATGAAGGCGGGAGCAACGAGTCCGCAGTCTTATTCACAGGACAAAGAAATCAGGCCGTTTCTTTCCGATTATATCGAAAAAGGGCTGGCCCCTGCCTCTCTCCTGCTTGAATACGCGTCGACCGACTTTGCGATCGGGAGATTTGCAGAACAGGCGCTGGGAAATGAAGCAGATGCTTCATTCTTCTGTAACCGTTCACAAAGCTGGAAAAAGCTGTATTATCCCCAGTTAAACTGGTTGTGCTCCCGGCATTCGGATGGTCAATGGAAGAAAATCACGGATGACTGGCGGGAAGGAACATACAAGAACTATTTTTGGATGGTGCCTCATAACCTGGAAACGCTGATCGATACTATAGGAGGGAAAAAAGCAGGGGAAGCCCGGCTCGATTCGCTGTTTGTACGACTGGATGCTTCATATGATGATGATTGGTTTGCAGCAGGGAATGAACCGGACTTTCAGGTTCCCTGGATCTACAACTGGACCGACTCGCCCGGCAAAACTTCTCAGGTGGTACACCGCATTTTAAAGGAGATGTACAACAGTACGCCCTCGGGACTTCCGGGAAATGACGATTTAGGATCGATGGGGGCCTGGTATGTTTTTGCTTCCATTGGCATGTATCCCATGATTCCGGGCGTTGGGGGCTTTTCTTTAAGCTGTCCGCAGTTTGAGAAAATAACGATTGATTTTCCGAAGGGAAAACTCACGATCAATGGAGGATTGGCGAAGAAATCGCGCGTGCGCCCGCCACAACTGAACAACAAGCCCTGCCGCTCCAGGTGGATTGACTGGAATGATCTGAAAAACGGTGCGATGCTGACGTTTTAAATGCCCTCTCGCCTCTCATAAACAATTTCATACTTGATGCCATCCGGGTCCTTAAAGAATAAGGCATAATAATGCTGTCCATGCTGGGGATAGAACCGGGGTTCCTCAACAATGGTCGCACCGGCTTCTTTTATCTTCGGATAAAGACTGTCGACCTCGGCACACGATTCGGCCTTAAAGGCGAGATGGTGCAACGCTCCCGGTTTCCTTCGGTGAATGGGTTCATCTTTAAAGACTTCTCTTGGAGAGTTAATCCCGAAAATCAGCAGCGGGTGATAGTACTCAACTACATCAAACTCATGTGCGGCAACTCTTCCTTTTGATTTTCGGCTGAGGTCGAATCCTAAAACAGGAAGGAACTTATCGTAAAAGGTCTCCGCAGTTTCTAAATCCTTCACCGTGATCTGGATATGATCAATAATTGGTTTCATGATATGGTTGTTTAAAAGATATCAAGTTCTGCTTTCCGCTTTTCGGCCATGGTATAAAAGAAATCCGTGAAACCGGGTTTAGCCCCCAACAGTAAAAAAACTGTTGTTCCCTTTTCGCGGGCAAATTCGTCCTCAACAACGCCCACGGTCCTGATTTCCCGAAACAGGCTGGTAACCTCCTGACCGGGCTGATCACCGACCAATAACACGTTGTCGATCCGTTCAAGCCGCGGCAACCAATAGATATAGTCGGTGTTAAAGGAATAAGCCTCCGGCATTTTCCTCCTGTTATAATAGTTTAAAGCGCCGGTCTGCCCGTAATTATCACAAAAAATTAAGGTGTTCTTCCGTTCAACTTCCGGGATCATTTGCCAGGCGCTTAGCGCCTTATCAGCCATTTCACGCCAGCCCCTCATGTCGGCAAAATCCTGCGGAAGAGAATGATCGCGACCGTCTTCCCAGCGAAGGAGGTCCAACTGCTGATAAGGTTCGCTGTTCGCTGCAATTTGTTCCGGTGTTTGGAGAGGCATGATATACCGGACAATCAGGAAAAAGAACAGGATATTCACCCCCTTCAGCACGGGGATCACGATCGCTTTCCATTTTTTCAGCACCACTTCCAGGTAAACGCTTCCCACGCAGAATAAGACGGGGTAAAGTCCCAGCGAGTAATAGCTTTTGGCGTGACTAATCGTAAACAGGGTGATAACTGTCACGAAGGTCCAGCCGATAAACCGGTATGGACTGAATGGCTTATAAAAGATAAGCGCCCAAAAAGAAGCGAGGGTTAAAATGCCCATTACTCCGAATTTAAGCTGATCGATCAGAAAATCCGTATGGTTGATATTCACCAGTTGTGTGCTGTTTAAGGCTTTCATATGATGAATAACGGGCAACTGATGGCTGATCTGCCAAGTGATATTAGGTAAAAACAACAGCAGACAAAACGCAATCGCCAGCCAGAACTTTTTTTCCCGGAAAATGATCCGCTGCCGTGTCAGCAAGAGTCCGGCGCCAAGGCCGGCAATCAGAAATACAACCGTGTACTTGTTATACAATCCCAGGGCGGTAGCCAATGCAAAAAGCAGCAGCCACTTCGTGTTCTGTGTCCGCACATACCTGATCAGCATATAAAACATGGCCGTCCAGCTTAGGATATCGAATGCGTTTGGCTGAAACAGGACATTGATCCGGGCGTAAACCGAAAAAATCAGGAAGGTGGTTGCCAATAATTTGGCGAACAACCGCCCGCCCAATTCCTCAATAATCAGCCAGGCAAGGACGATGGTCAGCGCACCAAAAAGGGCCGGAATAAGCCGGACCCAGAATATTCCGCCGCCAATGAGGTAAATCAGTCCCGACATCCACGAGGTGAAGGGAGGCACGGAAATATATCCTGCCGCCGGATGAAAGGCCTGGTCGAGGTGTAAAAACTCATCCCGGTGCAATTCATAGGCCGGGTTGACAAACACAAACTGCAGGTTTATTTTGACCAGGACCAGCAGAAGCAAAATCCAGTATTCCTTCAGGAACCGAATACCCTGTTTCATTTTTGCACTGTTTCGATGTTCAAATATAAGGATTGGTGTCAGATATACTTCACAACATATTCAATAATGTGGAAATACAGATACAGGACTATTTTTGATCAAGATGATGCAGAACGTGAAACAACACGTTACTCCACGACGCCCGGCGATTTTCGGCGATGTGAAGCAGGGCATTACCCTGAAATGTGAAGTTTTGTGCTGCTTAAAAAGTATTAAAGGATGAAGAAAATTTGTTTTTTGGGCCTGCTGCTGGGATCGCTGGCAGGCTTTTCGCAGGAAGAATGGGAAGGAAAGTCGGTCGATTTTTCACACGGGAAACTGGCCGTTTCCGAAAATAAACGCTTTCTGGAGTTTAAAGACGGAACGGAGACTCTGCCGCAGGTGCGGCTTAAAGTCTTAGTCCGTCCCGGAAAATGCACATTTATTTGACCAGCGGCGCATCGCCGCTGAATTTAAATGTTTTATACAGGTATCCCACGTAGGGAAAGATGATCAATACACCCACGATCAGGGCGATCAGCATGTAGTACTGGACCTGCGGCGGAGCAGCGGCACTCTGATAGGTGAGGTCGTTGCCATCGCTCATACGTACCATTACGGGTAACTGAATGGCAAACCAGCCCAGCACAATCATCGTTGTCTGAAATCCGGCCACGATCCGCAGCAGATTCCGGCTGTGCCGCTTAAGGCCCGTCCACAGCAACGGCAGGGCCAGTGTTGCCAGCGCCACGCAGGCCATGCTTACCGGCGAATGATAAAAGGCATTGAACAGATGGAGCCCGTCAACCTCAGCAGCCAGGAAAACCACGAGCCCTTCGGCCACCAATGCCAGGATCAGATACTTCGCCCAGCGTGTAAACCGGGCCACACGCCGCGGTTCATGAAGTTCGCCGATCGTGTAAATGTTGGCCAGAAAGGCAAACAGAACCACCAGAAAAATACCGAGGCTTAAGCTGAAAAAATTAAACCAGGGATGAATGTAGACCCGGAAAAAACCCAGCGTATAGTTTGTGGTCATCTCACCCAGGATCAGCGCTCCCATGGTCACACCCAGGAAAAAAGTGGTAAGCAGGCTGGAGATCCGGAACACAGCCGTATAAATGGCCATCGGCTTCTCTTCGTCAATATCGTAATGCCGGAAGGTGAAGGCCGACCCGCGCATGACAATCCCGATGAGCGCCAGCAGAACGGGAATGTGCAGAGTAGTCAGGATTATCGCATATACCGCAGGGAAAGCCACGAAAAGGATCACCACCACCAGGATCAGCCAGACATGATTGGCCTCCCAGACAGGGGCAATGGCCTTTGCAACAACGCCGGAGTCTTTGCCACCGGTGATCAGCTCCAGAATCCCCCCTCCAAAATCGGCTCCTCCCAGCACGACATACAGCAGAAGGCATATTCCCATAATTGCCAGGATCAGTTCTGTCATGATTTTTGATATTTAGCGTGTAATATTTTGATCTGACGGCCAAACAGCCAGACCACAATAAAACTTAACAGCAAATATATCGCCGTGATGAGGTAAAACGTGTACTGGATTCCGGGCATTGGCGTAAGGGAGTCCTTTGTTTTCATAATCCCGTAAATAATCCAGGGCTGCCGCCCTACTTCGGTTACAATCCACCCCGCCTCCACGGCAATAAACCCAAGCGGCAAGGCGATGATCAGCAGTTTTAGCCACCATCTCTTTTCCAACCAGTGCTTCCACTTAAAAACCGCCAAAAGAAAAATCACCCCCAAAAGGGCCAGAAACGTGCCGATAGCCACCATCAACTGAAAGGAATAGTGCACGATGGGAACAGGGGGCCATTCGTCTTCAGGGAATTCTTCAAGTCCTTTCACTTCAGCGTTAAAATCACCGTAGGCCAGAAAACTCAGGAATCCCGGTAACTCAAGGCCGTATTTCACCTCCCGCTTTTCAACGTCAGGGATACCTCCGATCAAAAGCGGGGCCGATGTCGTGGTTTCAAAAAGGGATTCAAATGCAGCGAGTTTGGCAGGCTGGGTGTCGGCCACATTCTTCGCGATATGGTCGCCACTGAGGGGTTGGATAATCGCTGCCACAGCAGCAAAAGCCAGCGCAATGCGAATGGCCCGCGCGTGAATGTCGAGCCCGTTCCGAAGGTATAAGATGGCATGTACCCCGGCAACGGCAAAACCGGTCGCCGAAAAAGCGGCAATAACCATGTGATGCGCCTGCGGAAACCAGGACCCATTGAACATGGCCTTCACCGGATCGATGTTCTCGGCCTGCCCGTTCACCCAATCAAAACCTGTTGGATTGTTCATCCACGAATTGGCTGAAATGACGAAAATGCCCGACAGTACGCCAGCAATCCCTACGACCATACCGGTGTAAAGATGCGCTCGCCTGCTAAGCCTGTTCCAGCCATACAGAAAAAGTCCCAGCGCAATGGCCTCGACAAAAAAGGCGGTCCCTTCCCATGAAAAAGGGAGTCCAAAGATCGGGCCCGCGTGCTTCATAAAGGTGGGCCAAAGCATACCCAGTTCAAATGAAAGTACCGTCCCTGAAACGGCGCCGACAGCAAAAAAAATTGCCACTCCCTTTGCCCAGGCCTTCGCCAAATCGAGGTAAACCGGATTGTTTGTCTTCTGCCATTTCCATTCCGCGACAAACATAAACCAGGGCATCACCATGCCAATACAGGCAAAAACAATGTGAAAACCCAATGAAACGCCCATCTGATACCGGGCCGCGAGTAATTCGTCCATCTTCCTTCGTTTTGTCTTAATTCATTTCAAGTATTCTATTGAACACCCAAAACTGCTTTCTGTTTGCGACAGACGAAAGAAACATACTAAAAGGCTGTACGGCAGAAAGGTTGCCCCGTCTCCGTTTTCCGCTATGCTCTGTGCGCCATGCGCTATGCTCCTACTCCAGATACGTGTACCCGTACAGTCCGCTCCGGTAGTTCGACAGGAATTCCTTGCCCTCCGATGCCGAAATTTTCCCCGCTTTCACGGAAGTTGTCACCCAGGTTTCAACAGCCCGGACCATCTTCTTGGGGTTATACTGCACGTAATCGAGCACCTCGGCAACCGTTTCGCCGTCGATGATCTGGTCGATCGAGTACCCGTGCTTGTCGACCGACACATGGATCGCATTGGTATCTCCGAACAGGTTATGCAGGTCACCCAGGATTTCCTGATAGGCGCCGACCAGGAACGCTGCGATATAATAAGGTTCTTTTGCTTTCAGTTTATGGACCGGAAGAAAATAGGATAAATTCTTGGTTGAAATAAAATTATCAATCTTGCCGTCCGAATCGCAGGTGATATCCTGAAGGGTAGCTCCCCTTTCGGGCTTCTCGTCAAGCCGGTGAATGGGCATAATCGGAAAAATCTGGTCAATCGCCCAGGAATCGGGCAATGACTGAAACAACGAAAAGTTACAGAAATATTTATCGGCCAAAAGTTTCTCCAGCAAGTGCAATTCTTCAGGCACATGACGCATTTTATCAGCCATCTGGCGGACCTCGTGCGCCACCGACCAGAACAACCGTTCAACCTGTGCCCGGGTTTTCAGGTCAAGCATGCCCAGACTAAAACGGTCGAGCGCTTCTTCCCTGATTTGCTGGGCATCATGCCAGCTTTCGAGCATACTGGGCTGATTCAGGTTATCCCAGATGTCGTATAATTCTTTTACCAGTTCATGGTCCTGATCATTAATCTCATCTTCTTCCTCCCAGCAAGGCATTGTAGCTGCTTCCAAAACCTCAAAAATAAGCACCGAGTGATGAGCCGTCAGCGAACGTCCTGATTCGGTAATAATATTGGGATGAGGGATGCCGTTTTTATCGCTTACGTCCACGATGGTGGAGATCGCATCATTCACATATTCCTGGATGCTGTAATTCACGCTGCTTTCTCTATTGGCAGAACGGGTCCCGTCGTAATCGACACCCAGACCACCGCCAATATCCACAAATTCAATATGGAAGCCGCTCAGGCACAATTGGGCGTAGAAATGCGAAGCTTCCCTTAGCGCGATTTTTATCCTTCTGATCTTGTTCACCTGACTGCCGATATGGAAATGCACCAGCTTCATGCAATCCTTCAGATTGTTCCGCTCCAGGAAGTCCATGGCTTCGAGCAGCTCGCTGGAGGTCAGTCCGAATTTACTGACATCGCCGCCCGAATTTTCCCATTTGCCGCTACCGGAACTGGCCAGCTTTACCCGGATACCCAAGTTTGGCCTGAGGTTCAAACGCTTCGCCACACGGGCAATCAGCTTCAGTTCATTCATCTTCTCAACAACCACAAAAATCCGCCGACCCATTTTTTGGGCAAGGAAAGCCAGCTCGACATAGCTTTCATCTTTATATCCGTTGCAAATAATTAATGAATCACTGTTGGTATTGGTCGCGATCACGGCATGCAGTTCCGGTTTGGAACCGGCTTCAAGTCCGATATTGAATTTTTCACCATGACTCACGATCTCCTCAACAACCGGGCGCATCTGATTCACCTTGATCGGATAGATAATAAAATTCTCACCCTTATACTCGTACTCGGCTGCTGCAATTTTAAAACAATTCGACATCTTCTCGATCCGGCTGTCCAGAATATCAGGAAAACGGATCAGCATGGGTGCCCCGACATCGCGAACCTGCAATTCATCGACAAGCTCTTTCAGGTCGACCTCAACACCATCCTTCTGGGGGGTTACTACGACATTCCCTTTTTCGTTGATTGAAAAATAATTAATTCCCCAACCATTAATGTTGTATAACTCCTCTGAATCTTCAATGCGCCACTTTCTCATTCTCAATAATTAATAAGCAATTTATTTTTTAAAAGTTTTTAATTGCCAAATATACCTTTTTTTGCAAATCAGCTGCCTTAAAATCAGCTTTGATTTATCAAAACCAGGGTATTTTCAAAACACAAACATTTTCCTAACCGTATTTACAGAACTGAAACATTCTTACATTTGTTACAGATTCCCGGAAAACCGGAACGGCAATGCCGGTTTCAGTTGACCGGGACAACCGGTCAATTTAAATAACGCCGGTATACTGATAAAGATTAATACTATTTTTCTCATGGAAGAATACATCCAGTTGCTGATCCGGATGATAGAAACTCCTTCATTTAGTCATGAAGAAGAACCGGTCGCCATTCTTATCCGGAATTTTATGAAGTCGAAAGACATCAACTTTCTGGAAAAACAAAACAACACATGGGCAAAAAACAAATACTGGCAGGAAGGGAAACCGGTCATTCTGCTGAACTCCCATATCGACACGGTAAAACCTGTAAAAAATTGGACGAAAGATCCTTTCGGAGCAGAAGTGGAAGGCAACCGGATTACCGGCCTGGGCAGTAATGATGCCGGAGCTTCGCTGGTCACGCTGCTTGCAGTTTTCGTGCATTTTTATGCGGAAAGGGATCTTCCATGGAATCTGATATTCGCGGCTTCGGCCGAAGAGGAGGTCTCGGGAGCACAAGGTATGGAAAGCCTGGTCGGCGAATGGGAGCCACTGGATCTGGCGATTGTCGGCGAACCCACTCAGATGCAGATGGCTGTTTCAGAACGGGGATTGATGGTGCTCGACTGCACTGCTTCCGGCAAAGCCGGCCATGCGGCACGGGACGAAGGAGAGAATGCGCTCTACAAGGCAATCGACGATATCACGATTCTCAGGAATTTCAGGTTTCCACATGTTTCTCCGACACTCGGACCGGTCAAACTTTCGGTCACCCAGATCCAGGCCGGATATCAGCACAATATCGTTCCCGACCAATGCTCATTTGTGGTGGATGTGCGGACCAATGAATTCTATTCCAACCAGGAAGCGTTCGAGATCATCAGAACCCGGCTTTCGTCAGACGTAAAAGCACGTTCCTTCAGGTTAAACTCGTCGGGCATCCGGCTCGATCATCCCATCGTAAAGCGCGCAAAAGAGCTTGGCTTATCCTGTTACGGGTCGCCCACGACTTCCGACCAGGCTGCCATCCCCTATCCGTCAGTCAAAATTGGACCAGGCGACAGCGCCCGTTCGCACACAGCCGACGAGTATATCCTGATCCCGGAAATAGAACAGGGATTTAATGTCTATGTCGATCTGCTCAAAGGACTGAACATTTAATTTTTAAGTCCGTTACGGTACCATAAAAGTCAAATTACCTTTAACATTAGGTAACCGTGCCTGATTTTGGCTGAGGAGTTGATCATTGTTTTGTAACTTGCCGGATAAATATTTTCCACATGAAGCGTATTTTCACCTATTTCATGCAGGGAGTGGTTTTGGTAGCTCCCCTCGCGATTACCGGGTACATTATTTATATTATCTTTGACCTGGTTGATGGATTACTGCGCAGTGTCCTGGAAAAATGGTTTGAAGTCTCGATTCCCGGATTGGGATTACTTGTCATATTTATCTTTCTGACCTTGTTGGGGGCTTTAGGAAAATACATTGTCACCAATCCGTTCAAAAAGATCTGGGAACGCATCCTCAAACAGGCGCCCTTAGTGAAAGTCATATACAGTTCGCTGGTCGACCTGTTTTCAGCTTTCGTCGGAAAAGAAAAAAAGTTTAATACTCCTGTTCTGGTTTGCATCAACAGGGAGAATAACTTATGGAAAATCGGGTTCATCACGCAGAAAAGTCTGGAAGAACTTGAAATACCCGGCCTGGTAGGAGTATATTTTCCGCATTCGTATAACTTTTCAGGCGAATTGTATTTGGTGGGCTCATCATCCGTGCAAAAACTGAATATGCCACCCGCCGAAGCAATGAAATTTGTCGTATCAGGAGGTGTAACAAGAGTAAACTAACATCTATGTCATCTGAAGTTTTAATTCTCGGAGGATTTCTAATCCTCATCCTGTTTGTTTTAATGGTCGATTTGCTTTGGGTCGGAAGGAATGTGCATGTAGTGTCGACCAAAGAAGCGCTGATCTGGACCTCCGTCTGGGTTGGCCTGGCCATGAGTTTTTATTTCTTTCTTAGTTTCTACGGGCATTTGCTTCACGGAATAGACTCAATCGAAGAATTGAGGGAGATTGCAGGAAAATATGCCCTGGGCCTAAAGTTTCATTCCACCGATTTTGAGGGCATGCTGGCCGAATACAGGCAAAATATGTCCGTTTCCTATCTGTCCGGGTATTTCATCGAAGAAACGCTTTCGATCGATAATGTGTTTGTCATTTTACTTATACTCAGAGGGTTTTCAGTACCTTTAAAAGATTACAAAAAAGTTTTGTTCTGGGGTATCCTGGGTGCAATTGTCCTTCGTTTTATTTTCATTTTTGCAGGGTCGGCACTGATCCAGAAATTTGATTGGATCCTGCTGATCTTTGGAGCATTCCTGGTCTACCAGGGAGGAAAAATCCTGTTCAAAAAAGACGAAACACAAGAAGACCCGCACAATTACGCGATCTTCCGTTTTTTATCAAAGCATTTTAACATCTCCCGCGGATATGGCCATGATAACTTTTTCATCCGGCAGGAAGGTAAATTGTTTTTGACGCCGTTATTTGTTGTCCTTGTGCTGATTGAGTTTACAGACCTGCTGTTTGCCATGGATTCCATTCCTGCAGTTTTCTCTGTATCGCTCGATCCTTATGTGGTTTTCTTTTCCAATATTTTTGCCATTGTCGGATTGCGTTCTTTGTTTTTTCTGATTGCCAATATGGTTGATCGATTCAGATTCCTCCGGATCGGAGTGAGCATTCTGCTTATTTTTGTGGGGCTGAAATTACTCCTTCACAGTTGGCTGGAAGAAATTGGCTTCAAACCGACCTATTCACTTTACTTTATCGCATTTGTTTTGATCGGAAGCATTGTTTTGTCTGCTGTTATTCCTCCCAAAAAGGAGGAGGCGGAATAACGGACATTCGTTTATCCCTAAAATAATACGGTTTGCCGAAAAAATGATTGAAGATCGCGTTCTATTCCATATTTTTGAAATTTATCACTCATTCTTAGTATCAATCACAGGAAACCAAGACTTAAGAAAAAATGGAACTTTTTAAAGCAACGGACGTCATCAAGGACTACGCGGGGCACAGGGCGCTCGACCGGGTTAGTATCTCGGTCAAAGAGCAGTCGGTGTTTGGTCTTTTAGGTCCCAACGGAGCCGGTAAGACCACCCTGATCCGGATCATTAATCAGATTACAGCTCCCGATGAGGGAGAGCTCTTCTTTATGGGACGCAGGTTTTCTTCCGGGGATATTGCTTCAATCGGTTATTTACCGGAAGAACGCGGACTATACAAAAAAATGAAGGTGGGAGAACAAGCCATCTACCTGGCCCGGCTAAAAGGTCTGAGCAAACAGGACGCGCTGAAAAACCTGAAATACTGGTTCGAGAAATTTGAAATCCAGCCCTGGTGGAACAAAAAGGTCGAGGAGCTTTCGAAAGGAATGCAGCAAAAGGTTCAGTTTATCATCACGGTAATCCATCAGCCGAAACTCCTGATCTTTGACGAACCGTTCAGCGGGTTCGATCCGATTAACACCAATCTGATGAAATCCGAGATCCTTCGTCTCCGGAATGATGGAGCCACGATCATCTTCTCCACCCATAACATGGCATCGGTCGAAGAGATCTGCGATCATATTGCGCTGATCAACCAGTCGAAAAAAGTACTGGACGGCAATATCCACGATATTAAAGAGCAGTATAAAACCGGCATCTTTGAAATAGAGACCCTGGTTGGAGCCAATACCGAAGAGGTTTTTCAAAACCATCGGTTCAACCTCCTTGAACTGGAAACAAGGGGTATCCGGAAAAGGATCAAGTTTCAGCGAACCAACGGGGAAAGTAACAATGAACTGTTACACAAACTAACCGCAAATCTTGAACTTTGCTCTTTCAGGGAAGTGATTCCCGATATGAATGAAGTGTTTATTCAGGTCGTTAACCAAGCCAATCAAAAAGTGAAATAGGATGAACAAATCAATTATAATACTGCAACGCGAATACCTGACACGTGTACGAAAAAAATCGTTCGTGATTTTAACTTTGCTTGTTCCCTTCCTGTTCGCTGCTTTTACCGTTCTTCCTGCCTGGCTGGCTATGCAGGACGACGAGGAACAAAGAACGATCGCCGTCTGCGATGAATCAGGGTTGTTCACCGGGAAACTGGAAAATACGGAATTCACCAGTTTCCATTTTGTACCTTCCCAGGAATTTGCCAACTTAAAAAGCAATATTACCGGCGGCCCTTTTTATGCGCTGCTTTTTATCCCCTCCGATATTATGACAACAAGCACGGCGGAAATGCTTGCTGACCGTCAGGTGACGATGGACATCAAAAACATGGTTTCCGGAAAGCTTGAGAAAATAATCGAAGCTGTCAAAAAGAAACAGATCATTGATCAGGCCGGAATTCCCGATTTGGAAGCCAAACTGGCTGCAACCAGGACGAATATTCGATTATCGACCGCTAAGGTGAATGAAAAAGGCGATTCGGTGAAAAGCTCAACAGAGATTGCTATGGCTGCAGGATATGTTGCCGGGTTTATTATTTATATGTTTGTCTTCATTTACGGGGCCATGGTGATGCGCGGGGTCATGGAAGAAAAAACCAGCCGTATTGTGGAAGTGATCATCTCGTCCGTAAAACCCATGCAGCTCATGTTTGGCAAGATCGTAGGCATTGGCCTGGTTGGACTGACGCAACTTTTGTTTTGGGTGATCATTCTAACTATACTGATCACTGCAATACCTGCCTTTTTAGGGAGTGAAGAAATGATGCAGCAATCACAAAACATGATAGCTGCCCAGGCCGCAGCAGGCGGAGAAGATAATGCTGTCCTGAAAGGAATTGAAATGGTCAGCAACCTGAACCTGCCGCTTATTTTAGGAACATTCCTTTTTTACTTCCTCGGAGGTTTCCTGCTTTATTCTTCCCTGATGGGAGCTGTCGGAGCGGCCGTTAACAGTGAGGAAGAAACACAGCAGTTCATGATGCCCGTCACGATCCCCCTGATCTTTTCGATCATTATCCTCTTCCCTATTATCAGAAATCCGGAAGGTCCGCTTGCCTTCTGGGCGTCGGTCGTCCCGTTCACCTCACCCGTGATCATGATGGCCCGCATCCCCTTTGGTGTTCCGGCGTGGGAACTCATTCTTTCGATGGTTGTTCTGGTGCTTTCAATCTGGGGAACGATTTGGGTCGCAGGCCGGATATACCGGACCGGAATTCTTCTTTACGGGAAGAAGGTCAACCTGAAGGAAATCTTAAAATGGATCACTTATAAAAATTAATTCAGACAAATTTGTATTTATTTCATTTTTTTCATTATAATTGCCCTTAGTTAATAAAAAGATGATCCACACCTTCACAAATAGCCCGGTTTGTTGTTGTCTGGTTACAACACGGGGGAGGTATGTCTGATCAGATTCTGAATTCAAAATAAATATCAAATCAAATAGACAGGCCTTCCTTAACGGAGGGCCTTTTTTTAATTTTAAAAATGACGATTATGAGATTCAACAACGTTTTGGAAACAATCGGGAACACCCCGCTGATCAGGATCAACAACCTGTTTCCCAAGGAATATGAGGTTTATGTAAAAACGGAAAAAGCAAATCCGGGCGGAAGCATTAAAGACCGGATTGCCTTATCGATGGTTGAAGATGCCGAGAAAAAAGGACTTATCAATGCAGACACGTTGATTGTTGAACCAACATCAGGGAACACCGGGATCGGACTGGCACTGGTTGCTGCGGTAAAAAAGTACAAGCTGATCCTGGTTATGCCTGAATCAATGTCGATTGAACGGCGACGGATCCTGTTGGCTTATGGCGCAGAACTGGTGCTGACCCCCAGGGAAAAAGGGATGAAAGGAGCCATTGAAAAAGCAAATGAAATTGCGACCGAGAACAAAAATTCATGGGTCCCTTCGCAGTTTGAAAACGAAGCCAACATCGAAGCTCACCGGAAATATACCGCGCAGGAAATACTTCTTGATTTCCCTGAAGGCTTCGATTACCTGATCACCGGAGTGGGAACAGGCGGACATATTTCAGGGGTCAGCGAAGTCCTGAAGCAACATTTCCCCAATCTGAAATCATTTGCAGTTGAACCGGAATTATCACCCGTGCTCAGCGGAGGTCAGCCGGGACCTCATCCCATCCAGGGACTTGGCGCAGGTTTCATTCCAAAAACCTGCCGCACTGAATTTCTGGACGGCACCATCTCCGTTTCGAAAGAAGAATCGTTTGAATATGCAAAGCGGGCAGCAAAAGAAGAAGGTCTTTTTGTCGGGATCTCATCGGGCGCAGCACTGGCAGCAGTTGCCAAAAAGCTCAAAGACCTGCCAAAAGGCTCTAAAATTGTCACCTTTAGTTATGATACCGGGGAACGTTACCTGTCGATCGAAGGATTGTTTTAAGTTTCCATACCGGTTCCCGTCTGGTTCCATCGTGCGGCCGGACGGGAATTTTTATCTTTGCCCATTCAACTGATGAAAAATGAAACGAACATGTTGCGCGACAACGCAATCACCAATGAAAATAATTTTCAGCAACATGTGAGTTCCATCAGACAATTAAAAAACAAATTATTTACTGATGAAACTTGCAATTATTGACCTGGGCACGAATACCTGCAACCTGCTGATTGCACAATACGAAGGAAAAAAATACGAAATACGCTATCAGGGAAAAGAAGGTGTTAAACTGGGGAAAGGAGGCATCCATAAAAACCTGCTGACCCCGGAAGCCTTTCAAAGAGCCGAAGCCGCTCTGAAAAAACATCTCCAAACGATCAGATCCTTCGGAGTGACCGAAGTGAAAACCATCGCCACCTCAGCCGTGCGCGATGCAGTCAATCAGGATGAATTTGTCGCTTATCTTCAAAAAGAAACAGGTCTTAAGCTTACCGTCGTGTCGGGTGATGAAGAGGCTGCCCTCATCTGCCAGGGCGTGAAGCTGGCTTTTGGTCCGATCCCTCCGGAATCGCTCATCCTCGACATTGGCGGTGGCAGTAATGAGCTGATCTGGCCAGTAAACGGACAGATCGCATGGAAGAAAAGCTTTCCGCTGGGAATGGCGCGTGTCATTGAGCAATTTCAGCTTTCCGATCCGGTGAAACCGGAAGAAGAAGCAGCCGTTGAAGCCTGGTTCGACCGGGGGCTTCTCGCGCTCTGGAATCAGTTTGAGGGAAGAACCATCAATCACCTGATCGGCTGTTCCGGCGCATTCGATACCCTGGCTGATCTGCTCGATGAAACACCCCCGGGAACAAAGTCACGGCTGATACAAGATATCAGTATCCGTGATTTTGCGCTGACATTTCGCAGGGTGATCGGCTCTACGGCAGAACAGCGAAGCAAAATGACCGGGATGGATCCGCTCCGGCTGGAAATGATCATCCCGTCCTTTATCTTGATCCGGCTCGTCCTAAACCGGCTAAATATCAGGAGAATCACTCAAACCGGATTTTCTTTGCGTGAGGGAGTTCTGTACGAGCAGATTAATTGCTAATTTTGGAGGCACGAAGATAAACTGAACGCGAAGACGCAAAGGAACTCATAAATGTCAAGCAAAGGCGTGAAGGTTTTTTTAGGTCTGGAGAAACAAGGTATGTTCTCAAATAATAATCTTAGCGTCTTTGTGTCTTAGCGTTTAAATCAAATAAACAGATCAATATGTCCAGGATTTTAGTGATTGACGACGAGCGCAGCATCAGGAACACCCTGAAGGAAATTCTGCAATACGAAAAATACGATGTCGATATAGCTGAAGACGGGACAAAGGGACTGGAACTGCTCAGTAAAAGTGAATACGACATCATCCTTTGCGACATCAAAATGCCCGGCATGGATGGCATCGAAGTCCTTGCGAATATCCAGGTCTCCCATCCTGATATTCCGGTCGTCATGATTTCGGGACACGGAAATATTGATACGGCCGTGGAGTCGATCAAAAAAGGGGCTTACGACTATATTGAAAAGCCGCTTGACCTGAACCGGTTGCTGATCACCATCCGCAATGCGATGGACAAGTCCAGCTTACTGACCGAAACCAAAGTCCTGAAGAAAAAAGTCAGCCAAAAATATGAGATCATCGGGAATTCACCGGCGATGACCAGGATCCTTGACATGGCCGACCGGGTCGCTCCGACAGAAGCCCGGGTGCTGATCACCGGCGCAAACGGAACAGGAAAAGAACTGCTTGCCCGTCGCCTGCACGAAAAGAGTCCGCGGGCCTCAGGACCGTTCATCGAAGTAAATTGTGCCGCCATCCCTTCCGAACTCATCGAGAGCGAGTTGTTCGGTCACGAAAAAGGAGCTTTTACCTCAGCGCTGAAACAACACAAAGGAAAATTTGAACAAGCCGACGGTGGAACGCTCTTCCTGGACGAGATCGGTGACATGAGTCTTTCGGCTCAGGCAAAAGTGCTCCGGGTACTCCAAGAAAGTATCGTTACACGGGTGGGCGGCGATAAATCAATCAAAGTGGATGTCCGCGTTGTAGCTGCCACCAACAAAAACCTGAATGACGAAATTCATAAAGGAAACTTCCGGGAAGATCTTTACCACAGGCTAAGTGTGATCCTCATTCCCGTCCCTGCACTTCATGAGCGGGTTGAAGACATCCCCGAACTGGCTGACTACTTTATTAGTCAGATTTGCGGCGAGTATGGCATGCCATTAAAAACCTTAACCCCTGATGCCGTTGAAAAACTGAAACAATTCAGGTGGACAGGTAATATCCGGGAATTCAGGAATGTCATCGAAAGACTGATCATCCTGGGAAACAAGACGATAACTGCCACTGACGTGGAAACCTACGCCGCCCCGTTGCAGTGAGAAAAGTTCCTGAGCACATAAGCTCATAAACGGACGGGGTCTGAGTTGTTGATCCAGCTCATCATGATTATGTCTTGATTAATAATTTTTTGCATAAAATAAAACATCTTCCTGTGTTCATTGTTATTAGTCAACGAAAGATGAGAGACCGGGGGTTATTGCACTAAAGGCTCGTTTCATTTTTCTCATAATTTTAACCTCTGAATGCGGAAAGTTTATTTGTTGTTGTCATGGCGTATTTTTTTAAACTTTATTCTGGTTGTTGATCAGATGAATCCGTCATTCAGAGGTTATTTTTTTAATGCCAGCGCGGGTCAATTCCAATAAAAGCATCCCTGCTCCTCCATTTCCGATATTATCTTTTATATTTGATGTTTAAATAAAACTGTATGTATGGATAAGATCGCCGTATTCCCGGGTTCGTTCGATCCGTTCACGATTGGACACGAAAGTATTGTACAACGTGCGCTGCCACTGTTTGATAAAATTATCATCATGATTGGGTACAATACGAATAAACGGTCCTTCTTTGACCTTTCAAAACGCCTGCGTTGGGTGAATCAGGTATTTGCCGGCGAGCCGAAAGTTGAGGTGACGGAGTACGAAGGTTTAACCGTCGATTTTTGCAGATCCGTGGGAGCCAATTATATTCTTCGCGGGTTACGCACCTCTTCCGATTTTGAATATGAAAGGGCCATTGCCCAGATGAATAAAAAACTTTACCCGACGATTGAAACGGTTTTCCTGCTGACCATGCCCGAACATACCCCGATTAATTCATCGATTGTCAGGGACATCATCCTGCATGGAGGCGATGCCGGCATGTTTCTGCCCAAAGCGCTGAATATGGCCGAGTTTACCCGGGAGGATGAATAATCATCCGGCAAAATAGGATCGCAGCATTTTCCTCAAACCGGCATAGGTAGAGGAAAGCGCCTCCTCCAGTTCGCTCTTTTCAAACCATTTACATTCCGCAATATCCTCTTCAACCTGCGGAGACGTATGCCCGTTTCCATCATGGAACATTTCAAACCAGGAGGTTTTTTTCAGCACCCAATTATTTGCCGAACGGATATGCCTGGAGCGGTAAAGGTGAAAGGTATCGGGCAACTCTTTTACAATCTCCAACTGATCCAGGCCGCATTCTTCCCAAACTTCCCGGATGGCCGCCTGGGTTGACGATTCATTTTTTTCCACCGCTCCTTTGGGCAGGTCCCACCGACCCCACCGCCTGATGAACAAAAAACGGCCTGAACGATCGGTTACCAGTCCGCCGGCAGCTTGTATTTGCCTGAGATTATCAGGAAGAATTGCCGGCAGTTCGGGACTGATCCGACAAAAAATGCTGCCGGCGCCGGCATCGTGATTTTTTTCTATAGCAGACAAAAGTGCAAAAAAATCTGCAACATTCTGAATATCAATAATTTTATCAATGTTATCTTTAGATGAAATATTAATTTCAGTCGCCAGGACCAGCTGATATTCATTTAAAAAAACTTCGTACATTTGCCAGGAATCGATTAAACATTTCAAATTATGGAAGACATCCAATTGGAAGTAACCAAAAGGCTCGTACAAATTAACACAATAAAAATCCAACCTTCAAATCCGTTTACCTGGGCTTCAGGATGGAAAGCTCCGATCTATTGTGACAACCGGAAATTATTGTCGTATCCGGAAACACGGACATTCATCAGGGACCAGTTTGTCAAGCTGATCCGTCAGAAATATCCTGATGCTGAAGTTATTGCAGGAGTAGCAACCGGAGCAATTGCACATGGCATTCTGGTGGCACAGGAACTTGGATTACCTTTTATTTATGTGCGTTCCAGTCCTAAAGATCATGGTTTGGAAAACCTGATTGAAGGTGATTTGAAAGTAGGTCAAAAAGTAGTTGTCATTGAAGATTTAGTTTCCACAGGGGTTAGCAGTCTCAAAACCGTCGATGCCATCAATAATTTTGGCGGGCAGGTTTTAGGTATGCTTGCAATATTTACCTATAATTTTCCGTTGGCTAAAGAGAACTTTGCGAAAGCGGGTGTCGAGTTAACCGCTCTTAGCCGCTATCAGGTACTTTTGGATGTTGCCCTGGCAACGGGAGATATTAAGGAGTCACAGATCGAATCGCTGAACAGTTGGCGTGAAGATCCTGCAAACTGGGGAAAATAAAAATTAGATGGGGACACAGAAATACGTTAGTAATATCAAGCTTATTGATCAAAACCAACAGGTCGTATACAATTATCTTTCAAATTTTGACAATCTGGCGAAGTATGTGAATGATGGACTGCTTTCAAAATTAAATGAGAAAGTGCCTCAGATCAGGATCACGGACTTCGAATCCGACCAGGATTCCTGCCGGTTCCAGGTCTCAGGAATGGGACAGGCCGAAATCAGGATTGTGGATAAGGAACCGGACAGCACCATCAAGATCAGCAGTTCAGGCGGGTTGCCGGTTGAAGTGACCCTCTGGATCCAGTTGTTGCCTGTTTCCCCTTCTCAAACCAGGATGAGACTGACGTTAAATGCGGAAATGAACATGATGATCAAAATGATGATCAACAAGAAGCTGGAAGAAGGGATCGATCAAATGGCTGATATGCTGGCCAAACTGCCTTACAGCTAATGACCATAGAAGCAAAATATGACAAGGACTGTTCCGGATGGAGCAGTCCTTTTTATTTAAAAGGGATGATCTATTTCCGTTGATTTTTGTTTATGTTTCGGGAAGGTGGTACCTACGCCCTGATACTTGATACAAGAGAATATGAAGATATTTAACAAAGATGACAAAATGAGTTCCCTGGTAACGGGAAACTACAATTTACTGCCGGTGATCAACCGGTTTGGCATACACCTGGGGTTTAAGGAAAAAACAATCGGCGAATTGTGTGAAGAACAAAAGATCCACACCGATTTTTTTCTCGCCATTGTCAATACCTATAATGATGAAAGTTATTTCCCCCATTCCGAATTACTTTCATTTTCACCGTTCCTGATCATCGACTACCTGATGACCACGCACCAATACTACATTAATTATGTATTGCCCAAAATAGAAAGCCTTTTAAATCAGGTGCTGTTAACCTGCGAAAAAGACTGTTCAAGCCTGAAAATGATCAGCTCTTTTTATCAGAAGTATAAGATTGAATTATTGCTGCATTTTAAGCAGGAGGATGAGAAAGTTTTTCCCTACATCAAGGAGCTGTACAGGACTAAAGTCATCAAGGATCCGGGTAATACCCTGGCGGTATTTGAAAATGAGCACACCAATGTGGAAGTCAAATTGGGCGACCTCAGGAATCTGATCATCAAGTACCTGGAGCCTAACTACGACTGCAACGCGATGAATGAATTCCTGTTTGCTCTTTTCCAGTTCGAAAAAGATATTTACGATCACGCCCGGATTGAGGACAAGATTCTCAACGTTCAGGTATTAAAGTTCGAGAAACAACTAAAAAAGTTAAAAGGGATAGGCTAACGAAATGGAAGAAAACGTTTTTATTATTCATCCGTCCGAAATTATCAGAAAAGGGCTCGCCTGGATTCTGCAGGAATATTTCAGCATGGAAATCACGCAGCTCGCGGTTGCATCAGACTTAAGTTCTTTTTCCGAAATAATGAACAGCCTGATCATCATCATCATGGATGCCGACAGCCAGATTCCGGACGAAACAGCGAAGAAGCTGAGAAAGAATAACCACCTTTCCATTGTCGGCTTTTTCGGGCATGATCACAAAGACGGCAATTGTCCCCATTATGAGTTTGAACTTCAGGAACGCTTTACGGCCCTGCAAATCCAGCAACTCATCCAACTGGTGAGGAAGTCGGCAACCAAACAAAAAACTTTTACCTCAACAAACGGCGATCTGACCGTTCGGGAAAAAGACGTCATCCGGCTAATTGCCATGGGCCTGGCCAACAAGGAAATTGCTGACCGGCTCAACATCAGCATACATACCGTCATTTCACACCGGAAGAACATCACGGAAAAGCTCAACATCAAGTCTATTTCAGGGCTCACGGTTTACGCGATCATGAACAGCCTGCTCGATATTAAGGATATCAATCCGGAGGAACTGATCTAACTGTTGCCAGCGGGTAGGGAGCCGTGAGTTGTTGTGGCGTGACAGGCTATTCGTTTATAAGTAATTTCCTTACTTCCGGCGACACGGGAAGATAGAGGTTCCGGCGAAGATTCATCTCCTTATTTTCAGGGATAATCTTTCTAAATTTTTGCAGACCCCGTTGAGCGCGCGTTGCAACACCGGAGGGAGTTACCCCGGCAATGTGTTCGATAGCTCTTTTGATCATCGGGTCGGCCGTATCTCCAAAAGGAACGGCAAGGAAGATGTTATCATTCATAACAATATCGGGGAACAGGCCTTCTTCAAAATCAGTGAACCCGTTTTTATTGGCATATTTCATTACAATCGGAATCACTGCCCATTTTTCATCGTCATCGGGAATGACCCACGCGCCCGCATATTTCCCGTAAGTAGAATCCCCAACCTGCACAACATCCATATAAGGATCCAATCCTGTTATGACCAGTTCGCTTGCCGAAGCCGTCCCGTCAGTGGTTAAAAAACATACCTTCTGCATGTTTATGTTCGCAGGCAGCTTACTAAACCGGTAATATAAATAATCGGCATATTTCGTCGGATCACTTTCAAAAAAGGACTGATAACCGCTGTTATACTTCAGGCTTACCACCACATCGTTTGCATTCACAGCAGTGGCAGGCGCAATTTCAGAAGCCAGATGACCGGCCGCATCGAGATCGCCTCCCGGATTGTACCTCAGGTCAACGATCAGATCGGAAATACCGGCTGATTTAAATTCAGTAAATATTTCATCCAACGTTTCAAGAAAGACGCTGTCTGCTCCCGACACAAATTCGACATAAGCCAGATAACCGATCTTATATCCCAGCGTATCAATGACTTCATGCCAGACCGCCGGATCTGTGGTGGTCATGTGGGCAGTCATTGATAAGGTAACCTGCGTATCTGTAATTGAAATCGTATCATCATTATTTAACTTTGCCTTACCGATCAGCACCGAATAGGAATTACCGGAATAAACCTCGTAATAATTTTTATCGTTGAATTCCTGTCCGTTAATTTTGAGAATAACATCTCCCCTTTTGAGACCTGCCTGCTCCGCAGCCGATCCCGGATAAACATAATTCACAACAATAATAACCCGGTCCGATGTGTTGTTATAGTAATAAAAAGAGGGATCGTAACCCATGGTGACCGGGATCCCGTCGTAGTCGGCCGCCAGTGAAGCATAATCATCCGTAATCCACGACCAGGGATCATCTTTATAAATGAGTTTATTAAAATATTCTTCAGAATCGCTTTCCTTTTTATAATCGATCGCAGGTAACTCCTCGTTCCAGAAATACACCTCATCCATGGTCTCATCGATCCATTTATTGGTCGCAATCGTTTCCGCAGGGATTTGAGTGCCATTATCATCATCGTCATCATGACACGCGCCCGCCACGAAAAGAATAAAGATTCCTCCCCAGAAATAACATAAAAGCTTCTTCATTTGAACATTATTTTTCCAAAGATAACACCAATGCGGAGATTTATATTAAATCAACAAAAGATTTTACCACGATGACCAGTCAAAATCCATTCTTTCTCAGGCAGCTATCTTGTTTCCGGCTTAACAGGAACGAGCAGATTGTTTCTCCTGTTCATGATCTGATCGGCACGTAACCTGCTGAATTTCCCATCAAGAGCCGGTACGGCCCGGGTTGCAACTTTTGTTGAACTTACTCCTGCAATCAGCTCAATTGCCTTTTTGGTCATGGGGTCGGCAGGATTTCCAAGCGGATAGGAATAAATCAGTTTATTATTATAAAAAGCGTTGTCAACGATCAGGTCATCGTCTATCAAATTACTCCGGCCGGGGATCAGACCATCTGTAAAATCAGTATATCCTTCAGCATTGGCATACTTCATCACGATTGGCAGTATCGCCCATTTTTCATCATCGGGTTCGGGCAGGACATAGGCGCCATAGAACTTCCCGTAAGTGGAATCGCCTACCTGCACCACATCCAGATAAGGATCAAGCCCGGTAATGACCAGCTCACTCGCGGATGCTGTGCCCCAGGTGGTCAGAAAGTAAACCTTTTGCATGTTCATATTTGAGGAAAGGTTCTCAAACTTATAGTACAATTCGTCAGGATAGGATTTCTCAATCGTTTTTTGATACTCCGGATTATATTCCAGGTCCACAAGGTGGCTTTGGCTGGTGACCACGCTGGCCGGGGCAATTTCAGAAGCCAGGTGAACGGCGGCATCAATATCGCCTCCGGGATTGTACCGGAGATCGACAATCAGATCAGAAATGCCGGCGGTTTTAAATTCATTAAAAATATGGTCCAGGCTGCTTAAATATTTATTGTTCTTTCCCAAAAGAAATTCGACATAGGCTAAATAGCCAATTTTATATCCCAATGTATCGATCACCTCATAATGAACGGCAGGCTCCGGATTGCTGATTGCGGAAGTTAAATTCAGTGTCGTGCCCGATTCTGCAATATCCAGGTTGTTGCCATTAACCGTAATTTTCCCAAGCTGCACGGAATAGGCCGACCCCGAATAGAGGTCGTAATAATTATCTGTCTTTATTTCCTGATTATTGATCTTCAGGATGATATTTCCCCGGCGCAAGCCGGCAGTATAGGCGCCCGATTGCGGATAAACGTAATTCACAACGATGAAAATCCGATCCCGGTCGTCGCTAAAAACATAGAAGGCAGGATCATAGCCCATCGCTACCGGCTCTCCGTCGTATCCTGATTGGAGGGACGCATAGTCGTCAGTAATCCATGAAAAAAAGTCATCCTTATAAATCAATTTGTTGAAATACGCTTCCGGATCAGTCTCCTTTGTTATATCAATCACAGGCATTTGAGCATTCCAGTAATACACTTCCTCCATTTCTTCCTTGATCCACTCAATCGTTTTATTATTTGGAGTAACGACTTCCTCTTCGTCCTCAGGTGCACCGAGATCATCCTTACCGCAGGCATTCAAGACAAACAGAAACAAAACTCCCCCCCCGAAATAATACAACAGCTTCTTCATTTGATTCTGAATTAATTGTCCAAAGATAACAGCAAATTTCCCAATTTGTTACAAAGAAGAAAAACAAAGCTTCTCAAGATAACGCACCTGAGATACCGTTCATTGTTCATCATCCATAAAAAACAAGGCAACAGCAACATACATTAAACAAACAGACTTGCCAGCAGAACAAGGAGAAAGCCGACAATGGAAATGATGGTTTCCATCACGGTCCATGACCGCAATGTTTCCTTTTCATTCAGCCCGAGGTATTTTCCGACCAGCCAAAAGCCACTGTCATTGACGTGTGAAAGAATGGTTGCACCGGCGGAAATGGAAACAACAATCAGGGCTTTATCGATCTGACCCAGCTCAAAAATACCGAGCAGCGGGGCGATGATCCCTGCCGCAGTAATCATGGAAACTGTCGCGGAACCCTGGATGATCCGGACAACTGCAGCAATCAGGTAAGCCAGGACGATGGGTGGCATGGCCGAACCAGCCAGGCTTTCGGCAAGCGTTCCGCCGATACCGCTGTCGATGAGGATCTGTTTCAGGACCCCGCCCGCACCTGTGACCAGGATGATGAGTCCTGCCGGAGCCAGCGCCTTATTGGACAACTGCATAATCCTGTCTTTCCCCATTCCCCGCCTGATCCCCAGAATATAGATCGCCAGCAAAGTGGAAATGATCAGCGCTGTGAAGGGATGTCCAAGCAAGCCAATCGTTTGATAAAGGATCCCGTCTTCAATAACACCTCCCTTGAAAAGTGCATCTCCTACAGTACCCGTGATGATCAGAACCAAGGGAAGAAGGATCATCAGCAGAATGATCCGGAATGAAGGTAAAGGTTGTTGATCAGCAGGCTGATCTCCTGCTCCAAAATAATCGGGTGGAGCGACATTGACCTTACGACTGATATATCTTCCAAACAACGGACCGGCAATAATCGCGGTAGGAGTCCCGATAATAATGCCGGCCAGGATTACCCAGCCCAACTGAACATCCAGGATCTCAGCGACAGCCACCGGCCCGGGTGTCGGGGGAATAAAGGAATGGCCTACTGCAAGGCCGGCGAGCAAAGGTATTCCGTAAAAAAGAATCGATTTTTTCGCCTGCCGGGTCATTTCATAGACAATGGGGATCAGGATAATGAGCCCGACATCCAGGAACACGGGGATGGCTACGATCAGCCCGGTAAACATCATGGCCCAGGAAGCCCGCTTTTCGCCAAAAGACCTGATCATATATCTGGCAATAGATTCAGCTCCCCCCGACGATTCCAGCATCTGTCCAAAGATGGCGCCAAGTCCGACCACGGTAGCCACAAAGCCCAATGTATTGCCCATCCCGTTTTTCATGCTTTCCATGATCGGAGCAAAATCCATCCCCGCGACAAGCCCGACAAAAATACTCACGATCAGCAACGAGATAAAAGCATGGATCTTCAGCTTCAGAACAAGGAACATTAAAAGCGCTATGGCAACAGCAATGCCGCCCAATAGAAGAAATTCATTCATATTTTTAGCTGTTAGCTTTTAGCCATTAGTAAAAACCATTCAATTATTTAACTATTCAACCCTGTTACCCTGTCCTTGCTGCCCTATCCCGGTCTCCCGTTTCCGTCTTTTCTTCCATCCATATCGGTCCCGGTTTCAGGGTACAACGGGAATCCGACCGAAATATGATCCCGGTTAGAACGGTAAATAGCCGTGAATAGTTCAACCGTTTTACGTCCTTCTTCTCCGGTAACAAAAGGTTCCCTTCCCTGAACCAGGGCTTCTATAAAATCGTTGACCTGCAAGCCGATATAATAGGCAGCTGCGTCGATCCGGTTAAAAAATTCCAGGTCCTGTTGCTTCCACCGGTCCGGTAATTGTTCTTCGCCCGGAACAGTCCAGATATCATTCACCGGAGGCTCCAGCACCGATGTCTGACCTGCTATGAACATGGCGCCACCTTCGGTCTGTGCTCCAACCGATGCCCCGTTGCTGCCGTGAATATGGATCTTCCCGTAAATGCCTGGTTTTTGTGAATTACTCAGCAGAATATTGCCAATACCGCCATTTTTGAACCGGACCACAGCCACAGCGGTGTCTTCCGCCTCAATATAAGGATGATTCAGATTTTGTGTAATTCCATATACCTCGTCTATTGGTCCCATCAGCCATTGAAAAAGGTCGAGCTGATGCGGGGCCTGGTTCACCAGGATACCCCCTCCCTCGGTGTCCCATTTTCCCCGCCAGGGATCACTTTGATAATAGGCTTCATCACGCCACCCCAAAACAACGATGTGTCCCAATACCGGCCGGCCAATCTTGCCTTGATCGATGGCTTCCTTCATTCGTTTTACAGGTTCATAAAACCGCCGCTGACTAATCACGCCCAATCTGACCTGATTTTGCCGGGCCGCTTCAAGCATGTCATCGCAATCCTGCAACGTGCTTGCCATCGGTTTCTCAATCAGGCAATGCACTCCAAGCCGCGCTGCCTGTATCACCGGATCACGGTGGTTGGGATGAGGCGTGCAAACGACCAAAGCTTCCGCTTTTTCGGCATCAATCATTCCTTCAAGATCGCTGTAAGGCCTGATGCCGTATTGAGCTGCAAAAGCCTCCGTTTTTGACGGTGTGCGCCCGCATATGGCCACAAGTTCAGCATTTTCGCAGTTCAGAATGCCTTTGGCATGCAAATGAGCCACTTTGCCCGGCCCAATAATCGCTGTCCGTATCTTTCTCAAAATTGTAAAATTACTATATTATTAAATTGTAATATTACTAATGGCTAATAGCTAAAAAGCTCATCACGGCTTCAGCACGACTTTAATCAATCCCTTTTCTTTTTGATACAGCCGTTTAAACCAGGAAGCTCCTTCCGATAAAGGCGCTTCGGCACTGAGCAGGGCATCCGGATTCAGTTTACCCGCCGCAATCAAATCCAGAACCGCCGGATATTCTCCGCAAATGGCACAACTACCCTGCACGTTTATTTGCCGCGTAACAACCTGTTGTAAAGGAAACTCAACTTCAGGAGAAAGATTGCCCAGCAAGGTAACCGTTCCGCCTTTCCGAACGCCTGCAACAGCCAGGTGAACCGTCGGACTTATTCCTACCGCTTCAAACGCCCTGTCGGCTCCTCTCCCATTGGTCAATTTGGCTATTTCATCTTTGACTCGGGGCATTCTGCTGTTAAACGAATGCGTCGCCCCCAACCGGGCAGCCAGTTCCAGTTTATCATCATCCAGATCCACCGCAATGACTTTCCCGCATCCCGCCACCTTTAGCAACTGGATCAGGCACAAACCGATCATGCCTGTTCCAACCACCAGAACAGAATCATTAACAGCCGGTCTGACCAGCGAGACTGCATGTAAAGCCACGGCAAAGGGTTCGACCATGGCTGCCTGGGAATAACTGACCTGATCAGGAACACGGTACAGAATATGCTGCGGAACGGCAACAAATCCGGCAAAAGCTCCATGCCTGCGGTACTCGCCGCACGACACTCCGAGAACCATGCGGTTATCGCTCAGGTTATAAAGGCCCTGACGGGTATACCAGTCGTCCAACCGGTAGATGGTCGAATCGAAAGTTACCCGGTCTCCAGCCTTCCAGTCAGTCACATTTTTCCCTGTTTCACAAATTACCCCTGAAGCTTCATGCCCCATGATAATGGGAGGGATCCGTCTTCCCGTCCTTCCATCCATGCCATGCACATCGCTTCCGCAGATGCCCGCCGCTTTCACCTGGATCAGTACTTCCTCATCGGTTATAACCGGTTTTTCAGCCTCCTTATATTCAAAATGATGATATGCTTCCAGAACAAGTGCCTTCATATAAACTATCGTTAATCAATACCGGATTAATTGGTCCAGAATCTAAAGGTAAGAAATGAATTTGACAATTTTTTAATCTATCAATTAGCACATACCCCATTACAACTATCAAACAACTTGTTTCGGTTAGCAGACATAAATCGGGAAATGGCTTACAATGCGTACATTTACATGAGCCTGAAGGATCGCAAATTTATCCTGATAAACCAGAACCAGAAGAATGAAAAACCTGTCACCGACCATTAATAATTGGTTCAAACAAAAAATAGTTGAAGTATATGGATCGCCGGAGATAAAAAAAACTCCGCTGCCGCCTCTTATCGTATGGGAAGAACAATCGGTACCCGACGTGGTCACCGAAACTTACAGGGAACAAACAGATGCCGGCATGCAACCCTGGTCAAATATCGTCTCTGCAGGGCTGGGCCTGCTTGCCTTATTTTTGATGAGTTCCGTATCATTTCTGTCAGGGGGACTTGTTTTGGGTGCAGGCTTGCTCTTTTTCCTTTACGGGAAGAAGAATTTTAGAAAAACGAAAGAAGTTGTGCGGGAAAAAAAAGTCCCGGGTACACGTATTGAAAAAATCAAAAAAGAAATTCCTCAATTCAGGGAAGAAGTCGTTCCGGGCAAATGGACCATTAAACGGATCGGTACAGGTGCTTTGAAGTTTGGAGTTGCTGCTGCAAACGGGACCCGGTTTTTGTGCGGGACCGGCTTCTCGGAACCGCTTCAGCACTACCATTACGCGGAGATCGGTAACGCGAAAAAGTTTATCTCGAATTTTAACCATATCGAAGAACAATTGGCCAGGACACCCTTTATCCTGGACGGAGATAAAGAAAGTTTCGAAACGACCGGACCGGAGAAGCAAACCGTTCCTGTTTTTTTATGCGGGCTGGAAAAAGAGATCATGAACCATTTTATCGAAACAGAATATGTGTTTGCGTTGTACAAAAACAGGGAAATTCATGCTTCGCTGGTCAAAGAGAATATCCTGAAGGATCTCCTCCAAAAAATACCCGGAACATTCCATCTTTATGAAGATGATTTACTGGCTGTATTACAGGAAGGGGAAGAACTTGATGATGCATGCAGGTATTGGCTCGACCAGTGGACTGAATGGAACCAGA
>Ga0074195_1000605_pt1 | contig 65331 bp, 48 predicted proteins | sample EPASupsiteHSE623_FD_64525 | JGI IMG/M metagenome (GOLD analysis project Ga0074195, IMG submission 64525) | Bioremediated contaminated groundwater from EPA Superfund site, New Mexico - Sample HSE6-23 | ecosystem: Environmental > Aquatic > Deep subsurface > Groundwater > Contaminated ...
CGCGTGAGGGTGTCGTCTACCCTCTCGCATGGGACAACCAGCGAAGGGAAACCATGACACACGCCGCACGAGGCACCCTGATGAGAGGATCACAAAGGAAATCGATTTGAAGCGATGGTCCTGTCCTTGATCCGGGATCCTTGATCGCTCATCGACCGGACGGTAGGATGTGCACGCGGTAGCCGCAGGCCAAGGGGGATGAATGAACCGCGCCATGATGACGAAGCCTCCCGGGCTTGCTCCTATCCCCGCGTACATCGGAGCGGGAGAATGTATCGCCGTGCTCATTGTGGCGATGGTCGCCTGGTGGTGCGTGCCCGGCCACTTCGAACTCGCCGGACAGTACATCGCCGCGGGCCAGATTGCCCAGGCATCCAGGCTGCTCGAGAACGCGCTCTCCCGAACCAAAGATTCCGGCCAACTCGCTCAGCTGAACTCTCAGCTCGCGGACGTCGCCCTTCTCCGGGGTGATGTCAAGACCGCGATCAACCTTTCGCGACGCGCCGTCGATCGAACACCCGACTCGCTCCGCCTTCTGGTGAAACTGGCCGATCAGCTCGAGATGTCTTGTCAACCCCGGGAGGCGATGGAGATCCTCGGGCGAGCCGTGGATGTCCACCGGAAGTGGCGGGAAAGCGGACGTCCGGACGTGGCCCGCATGGTGGTGGGCCTCTCCCTCCTCTCACCGGGGGACCGCCCGAGCATGCGGCTTTTGGCCGAGCGTCTGGACGAATGGTTTCTTCCTCACAGAAAGAGGCTGGCGTGGTATCAGCGACACTATCAGAAACTCGACGCGGCGTTGGCCACCCATCGTGCGATCGTCGTCGACTTTCCTCGAGATGCGGCCACTTGGGACGAGCTTTCCCGGCTCGAGGCGTTCGCGGGCCATGAGAAGGAATCACGCGATGCGCTTTCCAGGGTGGTGGCTCTTCGGCCTCTCGACCGGTCGCTCAGGGATCGACTGGCCATGCGCTTCGAATTGGGCAGAATGCCTGACGAAGCCGCCGAACAGATCGTTTTGGCGCGGATCGAGGGAGGCCAGGCCAGAGATCGAGTCCTGAGAGCTTACGTGCGAGCCGGACGAACGAGCGAGGCGATTTCGGCGTACGCTGAGCGGTTCCCGGGGGACAGCGACCGGATGGGAATCCACCTCGACCTGGCGCGTGTCCTGACCGAGGAGGGCGACTCGATCGAGGCGATCCGTGTGCTCGAAAGGGCGTCGGTGCTTTTCCCACGTCAGGAACAGCCTCGACGGTCCTTGGCGCGGCTGCTCCTGGACGTAGGGCGCTTCGTAGAGGCCTCCCGAATGCTCAAGGAGCTGATCCGATCGTCGCCGTCCGATCTGAAGCTCCGTTCCTTGGCTCGGGAATCGCTCGAGGCGAGCGACCAGACGACCGAGGCCATCGAGCAGCTCACGGAGATGCACCGACTCGATGCTGGCGACCGGTCGGTGACTCGCGATTTGGGGCTCGCACTGGCCCGCGCGGGCAGGTTCGCGGAAGCCGATCCCCTTCTCGCCCGCGTTTCGACCGAGAATCCACGCGATCAGATGGTGCTCTTCGAGTATGCTCGTACCCGAGGGGAACTGGGAAGCCCTCAGGAGGGTATCGAACGGCTCAACCGCCTCCTGCGTGTGATGGGGGTCTCCCCTTCCGCCGCGGCCAGAAAGCCATCCACCCCCTCGGAAGAATCGATCGGCCCGACTCGACGGCGGGTTCTCGCTCTCTTCAAGAGGAGCGACGGGGATAGTTCGGACGATAATCTCGTTCACAAGCGACTCGAGATGATCCTCAACCACATGGGTGCCGTGGTCGATTTCCGCGACGCCGAGTCGGCCCTTCCCACGGACCGTGAGATGGTCGCCTATCGTGGCATCGTCACCTGGTTCGCGACCGATCGGATGCGCGGAGCCGCACGGTACGCCCAGTGGCTGACAGGGCAGGTCAAGAGCGGAATCCCGGCTCTCGTGATGGAACGGCTCGGCTGCGAAACAGAGGGCGCCACCGGCGTGGGCCTCGACCGGGCGATCGAGGATCGGCTCTTCGAGGCGTTGGGCTACAGGATCGAGGGCTCCTGGGTCGAGGATCCCAATCGAGTGGAGGTGGTTCTTTCCGATCCTGCCGTCATCGGATTCGAACGTCCCATGGCCTACGAGAAGGCACATTTCCTCGCGGTCAAGGTGACCGATCCGAGTGCTTCCGTGTTGCTCCGGCTCCGCCGGAAAGACCGTCCGGACCTGACGAGCGACGCCATCCACGTCGGACCTCGCGGCGGATTCTGCCTGGATGGCTATGCGCTCCACGACGACCTCGAGCGCCATCGCGACCAGTGGCGTCTCGATCCGTTTGCCCTGGTTGAAAGGGCCTTGAGGCTTGCCGCCTTACCCAAGCTCGATTTCACCACGCGAGAGGGCGCCCGGATGTTCTACGTCCACGTTGATGGCGACGGGAGCAATCAGCCAGCGGCCTGGCTTCCCAACCGGACCTGCGCCGAGCTCTTCCTGTCGCGCGTCGTCGAGAGATACCGGTATCCCATGACCGTTTCGTTCATCGGCTGCCTCGTCGACCCGGCCGCGGGGATCGGGTCCGGTGACCTCCAGGCGGCTCGCGCGATCCTTGCGAACCCTCGAGTGGAGGGGGCTCACCATTCGTACTCGCACCCGTTCGACTGGCGGATGCCAGCGCCAGGCCTCAAGATTTCGGGATATCCGAAGGTCGACCTCCGTCGAGAAGTCGTCGAGGTGAAGCAGCTCATCGATTCGACGCTTTCTCCTCCGGGTCGACCGATTTCGATGTGCCTCTGGTCGGGGGAGGCCAATCCGTCCCGCGAGGCGCTCCGGCTCTGTCAAGAAGCCGGCATGCTCAACATGAACGGTGGCCTGCCACGGCTCGATCCGTGTTATGACTCCGTCCTCCACGTGCCCCCCCCCACGAACCTCGTGGGCGGGCTGATACACTACAACACCTCAGCCGCCAACGACTACGCGATCACCGACAACTGGAGATATCCACCGATCGCTTTCACGAATGTGCTCCACACCTTCGCGCGGACCGAATGGCCCCGCAGGCTCCTTCCGGTCGACGTCTACTTTCACTTTTATCTTCTCGCGACCGAAGGAGGATGTCGCGCGCTCGACGAGATTTTCGATTGGGTCCGGCGACAGATGTTGCACCCGGTCACGGCCGGTGAGTATGTGCGTTCGGTCGACGGCTTTCTTCGGGCTCGCATCTCCCGAAATGGACCCAGGACCTGGACGTTCGAGGAGTACGGTGACTGCCGGACAGTCCGATTCGACCGGGTGGACGAGACCGTCGACTGGATTCGGTCGAAAGGAGTTTTGGGTTGTATCCGAAAGGATGACTCTCTCTACGTGCATCTCGTCCGTGGGACGATCGCGACGGTCACACTGTCCAGGCAAGCCGCCGCCCATCCCCATCTCGCCTTTTCCACCGCCTCTGTCATCGATGCAACCCTGGCCGAGGATCGTGTCGAGATGGAGCTCCGTGGCGACGGACGTCACGTCGTGAAGCTTGCCGGACTTTCACCGGAAAGCCGGTGGAGAGTTCGGAGATCGTCTTCGTCCGCGATCCAAACGTCAGCGGCGACCAAGTCCGGAGAGATTGTGCTCGAGATCGAAATGCAAGGAACCTTGAGGGTTATGTGTGAGCTCGAGAGGAACGACCGACGATGAAGCTTCCAGAGATCATTCACAATGCCTCGCACTCACGGCGCTGGATGACGATTGTCGAGGGCGTGCTCTTGGTTGGTCTGGTGACCTTCTGGGATATCGGGCGTACCCCCTCGGGCGTCGGTTTCCGCGATTGGCCCGTGACGCCGTACATGATAGTTGTCCTGCTCATGGCCAGTCGATACGGATGCCTCTCCGGACTCATCGCCGCCCTTGCCGCGGAGATCGGTAGAACCTCGGTAGCAGCAGCTCAGGCCGGAGGTTTCGAGGCCATCCGTTTGGTTGGGCCAGCGTGGCACTCGGATCTTCTGGCTGCGGTCGTGATCGCGCTCGTGGCGGGAACGTTCACCGATCGGCTAAAGGGCTTCCTGAGGAGGGTGATTGCCGCTCACGATGAAGAGGAGATCCGCCTCGAGCGATTGTCGAAGGAGTACACGCTGCTCGCCGACGAGAAGAATCTTCTCGACAAACAAGTCCTTGGGACCGACGAGACCTTCGAGGCCGTGGTGTCGCTCTTCGACAAGCTCGATCGGTACAGTCCACGCCAGTTGCCCGGACAGATCCTCCTGTTGGTCACCAAGATCCTCGGCGGTGGCAGTGCCGCCCTTTACCGGGTGCGCCGCGGATCGCCCCAACCGAGCGCCTCATCGGTCTCCTCTCCGATCGCCGTGCCGATCGCGACAGACCGAACGAACGCGAAGTCCGGCTCGGCCGGCTCGTCCAGCTTTTCCGTCGGCCCCTCCGCAACGGCGATACCCAGCCAGCGTGACAATGGCCCAGAGGCCGATCCGTCTCCATCCGGCCGTGATTCCATCGCGCGAGGTGCCGCGATCCTGGTGAATGGACAGGGAGAAGATTGGGATCGCGCCCTTCCTCTCGACCACCCGCTCATCGCGCACGCGCTTCGGAAAAACGGCGTGGTCACGATCGCCGAGGTCGAGGGCTGGTCGAAGATCTCGACTCTGTCTCGAGAATCCGTGCACGTCGCCTGCAGGCTCGATGCTCGATGGAGTGGGGCTCGGCTTCTCCTTTTGGTGAGAGATCTTCCTTTTGCCTCGTTCTCCCCCTCACGACTCCAGGCGGTTGCCGTCGCACTCCGCGTGGTCTCCCGGGCTTTCACGCGAGCCCAGATGTTGCGCCGACTGCGGATCGGATCCCGTGATGCCGCGCTCAGCCGAATGAGCAGCCGCACTTACTTCAGCAAACGTCTGGAGGAAGAGATGGCGATCGGTGATCGCCAGGGTCACTCGGTCTCTTTGATCAAGGCGCGAGTGAGGACCTCCAAGGGGTCATCGGTCGCCCGAAGGAGTCGCCTTCGCAAGGCGCTGGCCGAGGCGGTCCTCCGGATGGTACGGGTGGGCGATCTCATCGCTCACGCGGGCGGGGTTGGCACGTTCACCATCCTCTGCCCGGTCGCCTCCTCGATCGACCCAGCCCAGGTCGGTCGGCATCTGGAGTCGGTGATTGAGAAAAGACTGGGCAGACACGCTCCGCTCCAGGCTGGGGAGATTGAAGTATCGACCCTTGGCCTCAGCCCGGGTGTTGAAGACCAGTCCCGATCCGTGCAGGGCGCGGAAGACAAGGAGCCGATCCAGGGATGAAGTGTCCTTTCGGCACCTCCAAATCCGCGGTCACCGCGATCGTGCGTGAAAACATGGTCGACTCGCGGAAGGGGAGCTCCTCCGAGATGGAGAGCCTCTCCGGCTTCGTGACACTCGTGTGGTGGCGATCCCGAGGCAGGGACTCCTCCCTCCGGAGAGTGACGTCGTGACGTTGAAGAGTGAATTTTCGACCGGTTTCGTGCGTGACCGGCCTCCAGTTCTCTGGACCAATCGTCCGTGGCCGGTCCTGGCCGTGGCTGGGCTCGCGCTCGAGGTCTTCGTCTTTCTGTTGGGCTTTCGACTGAACCGGGCCGTTCTACCACCCGCCCTCGGACTTCTCGTCCTCCACCTGTTGGCCTCCTCGCTGGTCGGGTTCGCCTTCCCCGGATGGCGCGTCCGTCGTGGTCACACAAAAGCCGCGATGGGCCCTCTCGTCTTCGCGCTCTCCTTCGTGTTTCCTGTTGTGGGCGCACTGTCCGGCTCGATCATTTCGATCCTGCAGGCCTTTGGAAAGGGGGGGAGAGAGGACCTTCTCGATGAGTATCGAGCGATGGTCGACGCGCTTCTGCCCGGCCACTTCGTTCCTCCTGACCCCGGCTCTAAGTTCGTCGAGCGGAGTTGGGAGGCTCTCGAACTCGCTCCCTTTATCCAGATCATCTCGTCGCACACCAAGGGCGAGGTGATCGCCTCCGCGTTCCAGGGGCTCTCGACGCTCGAGCGACCCGTGGCCTGCCGCCTGTTGCGTCAGGCGCTCTCGAGCAAGGTGGCCGTCACGCGCTACTACGCCTCGAGCGCCCTTGCTCGCGTGGAGGAAGAGCTCGATCGTGAGGTTCAGGAGGCCGAGGGCGCATGGCGTGACACCCCCGAAAACCCCGATACCGTGATGCGTTTGGCCGACGCCCGGTTCGCCTATTCCCAGATGAACGGACCCGATGACCCCGTCGTGCGTTTCCATCTGATGGAGTGCGTCCGTCTCTACGAATTGAGTCTGGATAAGGTCGGACCCGTGGCGATGGATCGGGGTCGCGATCGACTCGCCCAGGCCCACCTTCTTCTGGGAAACGCGGAAGAGGCTCACAGGAGGTTCGACGAATTGATCGACGGTGGATCCCGTTCGGTACCGGTCTTCCTGGGAGCGATCGAGACCAGCTTCAGACTCCGCGATCTCGCGGGGATGAGAAATCGGATCGACTTGGCCCTCGAACGATGCCCCGACTCGAAGATCATTCGCCGCATCGCCGACAGCTGGCGCAGGGAGCCGTCCCTGCCCACGGCAGTGCCTGAGCAGAGGAACCAGACCTCACTATGATGCCATCGAACCAGCCGGTTGCCGACGTCTGCCTGATCCTCGAGGGCACCTACCCTTATGTCAAAGGAGGGGTCTCGGAGTGGGCTCACCAACTCATCATCGGAAGCCCGGGCCTCACCTTCCATTTGTGGTGCATCGTGCCGAATCGAGAGGCCATCAAGCTGGTCTACGACCCGCCTCCGAACGTCGTCGGAACGACGAACCTCGTGCTGTTCGACGACCCGCTCTCGGGGAAGCCGTTCGAGCCGGCGAAAGACCTGTACGATTCGCTCTTGCTCTTCCACCGCGCTCCGGTGGAGACCTCCGGGAGGACCGGCACCCTCTGGCAAAATCTCCTCCGGAAGATCGAGTCGACCAGCGATTTGACCTCTCTCGAGCCTCTGCTCTTGAGCTCCGAAGCCTACCATATGTTGATGGAGCTCTATCACGAACGGTCGCCGGGACTGTCGTTCATCGACTACTACTACACCTATCTGTTCTCTCACGTTCCGCTCTTCCGGATCCTCGTTCAGAAGCCCCCCACAGCCCGTCTTTACCACGCGGTGGCCACTGGTTACGCCGGGTTCGCGGGGTGCAAGGCTCGCCGGGTCACCGGCAAGCCGTTGCTCCTGACGGAGCATGGGATCTACACCAACGAGCGTCACATCGAGATCATTCTCGCCGACTGGATCTTCGCGCCGGAAACTGAGCGGATTCGCATCCGTTCCACCGATGAAAGCCTCAAGAAGATCTGGATGGACCTTTTTCGTTTCCTCGGCAAACTGACCTACGATCTGGCCGATCGCATCACCACTCTGAACCAAGGAAACGTCGAGATGGAGCTCGAATTTGGGGCCGACCGGAAAAAAATCGAAGTCATCCCCAATGGGGTCGATGTGGACCTCTACCAATCCATGGGGCGCCGCACCAACCCGGACGCGCCCCTCGTGGCCTTGGTCGGGAGAGTCGTGGCGATCAAGGATGTGCGGACGTTCATCCGATCATGCCGGATCGTGGCCGATCGGTTTCCTCGCGCGCGTTTTGTCGTCTTCGGCTCCATCGATCATCACGACGGCTACTACCAGAAGTGCCTCGAGTATCGGCGACTGCTCGATCTCGAGGAACGGCTCACGTTCGCCGGAAACGTGAAGATGATCGACCGCTACCCCGAGGTCGACGTACTTGTCCTTTCCAGTGTCAGCGAGGGGTTGCCGCTCGTACTCCTCGAGGCGATGGCCTGTTCGATCCCCATCGTGGCCACGCGCGTGGGGGGATGCGCGGAACTCATCCTTGGAAGAGGGAAGGAGGACCAGAAGCTGGGAGCCTCTGGGATCCTCGCCGACGTCGGAGATCATCCCGCGATCGGGCAGGCGGTTGTCTTAATTCTCGAGAATCCCGAACGGGCGCGCACGATGGGCCAGGCTGGGCTTGCTCGTGTCCGGCAACACTACGATCTCGCCAAGGTCCACGCTCGCTACGAGATGCTTTACCGGCAATGGCTGAGTCGAGGGAGTGAGAGCTGATGGCTGGCATCGGATTCGAGCTCGAGAAGTTCGTGCGGAGGGACACGTACCTCTCCGATACCTTGTCGCTCACCGGGGCCGGTCTGGTCTTTTCAGGGCCTTGGGCCTACGGTTGTCTTGCGATCGTCGCCCTCCACATCCTGGCCGGTCACCAGCTCAATCCGTTCGACCGGAACCTGTTCTACACGATGCTCACTTACTCGTACGCGGGCGCGATGATTCTCACCGGACTCCTCACCTTCGTGGTGGCGCGATTCCTGGCGGACCGAATTTACGAACAGGAGATCCGATCGATCGGGCCGACCTACGCGGCCGCTTGGATTCTCCATCTCGTTCTCGCCGCGACTCTGGGCACTGTTTTCTACTCACTCAATCCTCTTCCTCCCTCCGTGAAAATCCTGGGCGTGTTGCTTCTGGTCGCCTGCACCCAGCTATGGTTGGCCGGAGCGTTCGTCAGCATGCTCCGATCCTACTTCGCCGTTGCCGTCTGCTTCCTCACCGGCTATCTGGTGAGCGCGCTCTGTGCGATCAGCTTCGGACAGAAGCTGGGACTTGTCGGCTATCTTCTGGGATTCTGGCTCGGGCTTTCTCTGATCGCCCTTCTCATGACCGGACTCCTCCAACGGAGACTGGCCTATCCCCATTCGACCGACTTTCGCTTCCTGACTTTTGCCCTGCAGCGCCCTGCTTTTGTCGCTGTCGGCTTCTCGATTGCAGCCGGAATCTGGGTCGACAAGATCATCTTCTGGTTCTCTCCGGAGACCGGGATCCAGGCGACCCCATTCCTTCGGTACTACCCGCCGTATGACGTGACGTTCGTGCTGGCCTCACTCACGGTTCTCCCGGGTCTGGCCTGGCTCTTGATGAGGGTCGAACAGGAGTTCGCGACGAACGCGCGTCACATCTACACCTGTCTGGGGGACCGCGAACCGTTCGATCGTATCCACCTCGGTAAGATCCGCGTGGCCGAGGGGATCAACGAAGACTTCTGGAGCTTCCTGCGCCTCCAGTCCATCATCTCACTTCCAGTCCTCTTCTTCGCTCCACAGATCCTCGCATTCCTCGAGATCCCACCCTACGCGGTTCACATCTTCCGTTACCACTGCCTGGCTTCTCTGGGCATCGTCTTGATCCAGTCGCAGGTTCTCTACTTCTTCTACTTCGACCTTCCGGGACCCGCGCTTGCCACAGCCGGCACGTATTTGGTCACGAACACCATCCTGACTCTCGTCACTGTCCGGCTTGGCGACTGGTCTTTTGGTCTGGGGCAACTTGTTGCCACCTTCACGGCGGTCCTCGTCGGAGCGGCCGTTCTCAACCGTCAGATCCGTATCCTCGAATTCCTCGTACTCCGACACTTTGCCAGACAGTCTCTGCTGGCGAAGCCGAACTGAAAACCGAGTCCTCTGGTGCTACCCTTCATGGCGAAGGAAACCAGCCTTTTTCGAAGAGAGCTGCCCGGGGTGGACAAAGGGTGAATACGTGAGAATTCTCATCGCCGATGACGACACGGACCAGCTCTCTTTGATGTCCCTCGCCCTCAAGAAGATGGGTCACGAGACCGTGGAGGCCCAGGACGGCCAGCAGGCCTGGGCACTGTTCCAGTCCGAGCTGTTCCCGATGGTCTTTACCGATTGGATGATGCCGAAGATCGACGGTCCGGAGCTCATCGGTCTCATCCGGGCCCTCTGCCGGGAACGATACACCTTCATCATCATGGTGACGGCCCGTCCTGACAGGGAGAGCCTCATCAATGGTCTCGATGCCGGGGCTGACGACTTCGTCCGCAAACCGTTCGATCCCGCTGAACTGGCCGCCAGAATCCGCGTGGCCGAGAGGATCCTCCGGCTGCACAGTCACGTCAGTCTGATGGAGGGTCTACTTTCCATTTGCGCCTACTGCAAGAGGATCAGGGACGATGCTCAGCAATGGCTCAATGTGGATCGATACATCGGCAAGCGAACGGGGATCGCGTTTTCGCACGAGATCTGTCCCACCTGCAGGCAGCGGGAGGAAGAAAAGCTTCGCGCAAGGCGATAGGAAGTACACGACGATTCCTTTCGTCTCAACGTCCAAGAACCGCCTGATGCCGCCTCAGCCCGAGCCCGCCGCAGAGACTATCCTTTTCCCTTTCAAGACTACTTCCGATTCAGACTCCTTGCTCTTCAAGACGTATGTTGACCGATGCAAAGGTGGTGCCAAGGGTGTATCCTCTCTGCCGAGGTGGGTTGCGGGTCCATGATCCTGTCGGAGAAAGACCCCGACAGGATCCGGTCGATTCACTATGAAATCCTACATCCTCGCGGTTTTCATCCTGGGGTGGCCCAGCTTGATGTCCTTCGCTTCTGGAGCTCCATCCACGTCCTCGCGAGTGGGTGCTCTTCGCAGCTATGCGTGTTACTACGGGAAAGGGCATGAGGACGAGCTCGCTCGCTACGATCTCGTCATCGTCCAGCCCGATCATTACGATGCCAACGCCGTGAAGAGGATCAAACGCCACCAGACCAAGGTCTTGGGCTATCTGTCGATCGGAGAGACCGACCTGGCACCGCCCGAGTTGTCCAAGCCCGCTTCCAAGCCTGCTTCGGCAGTCTCTACGGACACATTTCGGAGGATCCCTCCATTTTACGTGAACCGCAAAGGGGATGGTCGGCCTGACCGGAACGGGGGCTGGGGCTCCTACTTCGTCGACGCGGCCGCTCCAGCATGGCGGACTCGCGTCCTCGATCAGCTCTTGCCGAACATCATCCAGCAGCGCGGTATGGACGGGGTGTTCCTCGACACGGTCGATACAGCCGAGGTTTACCCGGAAACAGCGGCAGGAATGGTTGGACTGATCGGTGCGATTCGCGCCCGCCATCCCCGGATGCCGATCTTCATCAATCGTGGATTCAACGTGTTGGACAAGCTCCTCGCTACGGTCGACGGGATCATGTTCGAGTGCTACACCAGCGAGTACGATCCGACCACCCGCAGGAGCCACGTTCTGGCACGCCAGGACCTCGAGTGGACCGACCAGACTCTCAAAAAGATCGTCGAACAGGGCCGATCGACCGGTCTTGTGGTGTTGCTCTTGGATTATGTGGATTCCAAGAGTGCGACGGTCCGAGAACAGGCGGTCGCGAGGGCCCGGAAGACCGGGCTCCTCTACTCGATCGCGAACGGAGTGCTCGACAAACTGCCCGTTGAGGGCTCAGGTCCTGCCCGTTCACGATGAGTGTCAATGGCGGACAAACGGGTCGATCAGGGAGCCTTGACCTGCTTCATCGTCCGCATGTGTCTGTCCGTCCACCAGCAACTCCTTCATCTTGTTAGTGAACGACGAGAGACTCAGTCAGCCCGCTTTCCTGTTCGTAGACCTTCACTCAGAGTCGGATGAGCAAAAGTCGGAACCAGATCCTGTCACGATGCTCCGGCCATCGAGCTCCCGGGGTGTGTACGGAATCTTCAGAAGTGAGAGAATTGTCGGCGTTACGTCGGCCATGGACGCGACGGCAAGCCTCGCTCGAGGGACCCCAGGACCCGCGATCACCAGCCGGGTGATCATCTCGCCGCTCGATAACGCTCCATGGTATCCGCCCTTACAGTGGAAGTGACGCGAGAAGTTATATCCTGGCCGGGCGGAAACGGCCAGGTCTCCGGCACGCCCTGTGGCAAGGAACATCGCAATGGCTGGGACCGCTCCCGGACGCGAAAGACGGGCCGTGCGCCGGTTCCATTCGTCCGCCAAGAGCCACGACCCGTAAAGCTCCGTTGGGACCCCCAGCGGATCGCGGCCAGATAACGGCCGATACCGGAACCGTCGCTCAGTGGGGCCCGAGGGACTCGCTCCTCCACGGACCGGTTCGCGCGACATCTCGATCTGGCCGGAACCTTGCCGGCCGACCACACGGAACCTCAAGGGCCCTGCACGGTGGAGGCAGACGTCCACCGCCTCGTTTGCCAGGAGAGCCTTCAAGAGATCGACCGCCCCGCGCGAACCAGGATAGCGCGAGAGCAGCGGTGTCGGATCCCGGAGTCGATTCACCCCCTGGAGGTAGAGGCTTGCCGTACCCGCGCCCACATTGATGCCCACGACAGGGACGCCGGCGAAACGGGATCGCATCGCCCAGGGAAAGAACGGGTCGACCGAAAGGTCGAGGGTCCTTACCGTGAGTCCGAGCCTGGAGAGCTGCCCCATGATGTCGACGTTGTGGATCGTTGGTTGGCTTCCGTGATCGGATACCAGCACCAGCAAAGTCTTCGAGTAGGTGCCATCGGCGATGAGCCGATCGACAACTCTCCCCACTTGCCGGTCGAAGGTCTCCAGCGCCCGTTCGGCTCGGACCGAGAACGTGCCCCCGAGGTGGGAAGCCGTGTCGAAGTCCAGATACCAGAGGCCGAGCGCCGTGGGTCGCTCATTTGGTCCCTTGAGGTATCGGAGTCCCAGACCCGTGATCATTCTGTCCGGGTAGAAGAGATGAAACCATCGGTCGTGGCAACCTCGCTCCAGCGGCATGCCCACGGTTGCCACACGCATCGTCGGCCTCAAGAACTCCCAGAGCGTCTTCACTCCCGGTCCCAGGTCACGGTTGATCGCTCTTTCTCGGATCGAGGTGTAGAGGCGGGCTGAGCGGATGTTCGGATCGTACCAGGCCAGGGCCGGGATCCGGTGACGATCCGGCCAAACCCCCGTCAGCATCGTGGCGACGCTCGGAGGCGTGACTGTCGGATAGCAGCACACGAGCCTGTCGACCGTCAGTCCACGGTCGAGGAGGTGTTTCCTGATGCGAGGGAGTCTGCCGCTGGCCAGCATCGAGTCGAGAATGTCCTTCCTCAATCCGTCAATCCCGAAGAGGACCAGGCCCGTTGGTCTTTCGTCCCGGGAGCGGAGGATGGACGGGGCTTTTGTCGCAGGTCCAAGCCATGGAAGAGAACCGGACGGAACGGACTCGTCCAAGGCTGCCAGAAGGTTCGCTTTCGTGCCCGGGGGGAGTCTCAGTGTGAGCAGAGCCTGGAGCTGCCGCTGGCAAGGATCATTCGTATCGGAGAGGGCGGTCGAGTCAGTGGGATTAGTCAAGCGGCGGGCCAAAAGGAGCGCGGCGGCTCGAGTCACCGCGAGATGGACAAGGGCGTCGGCGTGACGCGGCGGCACGCCGTGGGACGCCCGGATCGTCGACACGAAGGCCCTGAGTCTCTCGGGATCGTCAAGTCCTTCGATCCGCCGCAGTAGAAGCTCTTCTTGTGTCTTCACAGGGTCTGCCGCCGCGACCGGTCGGACACACGCCAGGACCAAGACCGTGAAGATTGCCCTGATGATCAAGCTCAATCGAGTGTCCTCGTAATCGACGGTGACCTGTGGATCATGACGGACGGGTGGTGAATCCAAAGAGCAAAGCGAGCGGTCGAGACGAGCTTCCCTCTGCTTCGAGGAGGAGGGCTGTGGCGGTCATCCTCGTCCTTCGGCTATGATGCAAGAACACCCATTGTAATGATACCGCGCTTCGTGATGCAAGACGAACAGCCAGTCCGGACCGTCCCTTGACCATGTCGAGCAACAACGCTTCGTCCCCCAACGACTCGGACCCGGCCACGGTGCTTTCTGATCAGAGCGGCGCGGACGAATCGGCTGAAGAGGGGGGCGCCGGAACGCCCCAACCTGATCCTGGTCCGTCGGTGTTCCCGGAAGATGAACCCTTCTGGTTTGCCTTTTCTCTGGCCGTGGCTGCGGCGAGCCCTTCCGGCCTCGCCCACGCGGCCGCGCTCGTCTCGGTCGCGACCGGCGTTCATCTGATGGCCACGTTCGCCGGCATCCGCGAAGAGATCGTGCTCGAAGACGCGGCTTTGGCGCGCTTCACGACGCTGGGGCTGGCCGTCGTGACCGTATCGTTCAAGTTTTCCCACTACTCGCTTTTGGGCCTCCTCTGGATGATGGTCTGCATGTTCTTCTTCAACTCCGTGTCAAACGTCCGGACGATGCTTCGGGTCGCCGAAAAGAGGAGATCCGCGGGCGGGGCGCGCAAGCACGGCGATTCAAAAGGCAAAGACTCTGTATGACCGTCCGTGCGAATTCGAGGTTCTGTGTCCGATTGCACGCGGCCGGTCCCGACTCGGTTCGCGCTGCAAAAACGATCACGGACCGGAAGCGGGCTTTGGACTGGGTTTTGGGCTCGCGATCGGACTGGGTTTCGGGTCGGAGTTCGGGCTGGACTTCAGACCGGAGTCCGGGCTAGCCTGCGCAGAGGGTTGAGCCGCCTCGCTCTCGAGAGGTGCCGAGAGCGGGTCTTCAAACCACGGGGCCATCTTGAAATGGGAGTCCTTGAGTTCTTTGAGATACTCCTCGGGGCTCAGACCGGCACACCGCTGCGCGATCTCCATGAACTTGGCCACGCGATCCTTCTGGGACCGAAGGTTCCCCAGATACCAGCAGATCCGTTCGAGGGTCCGAACCTCTTCGATCTGAAGCTTCTCCACGAGAAGTCCTGCTTCCTCTTGTGCCCCGCGAGAGAGGGCATCGCGGAGTCGCGAGAACTTGACCTCACAGAAGGCGCGAAAGGTCTGGCAGTCCTTGTCTAGCGACTTCTTGACTTCTTCGGGGTCAGATAGGGGCTTGTCCGCGGCGATCGTCCGTGAAGCCAGAAGCAGAAAGAGAGCACAAGCGGCCAGCTGGATGAATCCGAATCTTCGTCTCATGGGTGCGATGCCGCCGTGTGTCGAGTCTGTCGACGAACACCTCTCGAAACCACGATCCTGTCGGACATTGGTCCGACGAGGGTTGAGACGATATCGGCCGACGCGACATGGAGCCAGTATGACCAGTCGTACAAAGTATGGAGACCACGGGCCGCGGTGTCAACCCGTTCGGGCACAGACGGTGGCCTCACCTTCGGAGGCTGTCCCGATTACAATCGAACGCAAAGCCGAATCTGTGGACTATCGCCTCGGTCCAGACGTTTGTCGCAAGATGACGTGTGTGATTTCGGAGCGGGTCCCCAGTCGCATCGGGGGGCCCCAGAAGCCGGTCCCTGGATTGACGTAGAGCCAGGTGTCGCCAAAACGGGCAAGCCCTGAGAGAACCGGGTGGGCGAGCGCGACGAGATGGTACCAAGGCCAGAACTGGCCGCCGTGGGTGTGCCCGGAGAGCTGGAGGCTCACCCCAAGTCTGGAGGCCTCAAGGACGACCCGAGGCTGGTGAGAGAGCAGTACCAAGACTCTCCCTGGGTCGCGACCTTCAAGAGCACGGAGCAGATTGCCTCCGACACCGTGAGTCACTCCTTGGGTCCCCACATCGTCGATGCCGGCCAGATCGTAGCTCGCCCGTTGGTCTCCGATCGTGACCCGTTCGTTCCGGAGGACGTGGATACCGTGTTGGGTCAGCCACTCGACCCATTCTCCTGCCCCGGAGTAGTATTCGTGGTTTCCGGTGACGAAGAACACGCCATACTTCGCCTTCAGATTCCCAAGAGGAGGTACGACCATTGCGAGGTTCGCAACGCGCATGTCGACGAGGTCTCCGGTGATGGCGACCACGTCGGGCTTGAGACCATTGACTTGGTCGATGACGCGCTCGAGCCAGTCACGGCCGAGGACGAGCCCGAGGTGGAGGTCGGAGATCTGGACGATGGTGGTTTTGTCCATCTCCTTCGGGAGCCTCGGCAGCCCGATTTCGACGCGACGCACCATTGGCTCGAAAGACGCGTTCCACACAGACAGGATCGTGATAAGCATGGTGGCGACAAGGGCTGATCCTGCCTGGAGCCTCGCGGAAAGGCGGCTGGAAGGATCGTCCACGCCCCGGCGTTCACGGTGTCGCAGACGGTCGATCGCGACGATTCCGAGCCTCACGAGATCCCCGATGAAGAGGAATGTCGAGGTCAGCACCATGACCCCAAGCCAGGTGTGAATTGGAATGACGACAAACCTCGCTGTCTCCAGCGGGAGAGTTCGCATCAGGCGAAGGCTCGTGGGCAGACTGAGCGCAAGGCCTATCAGAACGATGGCTGTTGCCTTCGACCACTGTCCGGGCAGTCCGGTATCCCTGGCCAGCCTGACCCAGATGTAGTAATGAAACCCTCCGACGATTAAGAGGGCGGTTGCCGCGAAAGAAAAGATCTGCATGGAAGAAAGTCGATACGTCCATTGGACAGTCGAGCCCCCCACGTCCTTTGATATGTTACCACCTCCCAGACGAAGCGTGGTCCAGCCGATGGAGTTCTCCGTAACATTCTCAGGATCACTCATGAACGACAGTTGAACCTGGGGCGATTCTGGTCTACTCTTCGTCAAGAAGCGTCCGACAGGACCCGTGCAGGTCGCAAGACGCCCTTCCCAGGGACGGAAGAGTTCCCGTGAGCGAGACGATCCCGACCGCGAAAGAAGTCGTCCAGCCCCGCAATGTCTGCCGGATATGCGGAGCCACTCTTCCCGCCGACTCCTTGGCTTGCCTCCACTGCAATCCGACCATTCCTCCCTCGTTCGTCAGGGTCTCCCAAGACCCCGAGGACCTCTCTGAGAGGACCGCCACCAAGGAAGAGATAGAGAGCGATCAGGAAACGAACGCCCCCTTGATCCCTCCGTCTTTGGCCGATCGATTCCAGGCCCAGCGGCTGCTTGGCCAGGGGGGAATGGGGGCTGTCTACCTGGCACGGGATCTCCGGCTTGGCCGCGATGTCGCAGTGAAACTCCTGCTGACTCAGTCGTCCAATCTGATCGCCATGTTCGAGACCGAGGCAAAGATGCTGGCGGCGCTCGAACACGACCACATCGTTCGGATCTACGATTACGGTGTGGCCAACGGCATCCCCTATCTCGTCATGGAGTACGTTTCCGGACGCCCCCTGTCCTCGCGTCTCGCGGAGGGCCGTCCCACACTGGTCGAGGCCATTCGGATCACACTGGACATCCTGAAGGGGATCGAGCGGGCTCACGCGCAAAAGATCGTCCATCGCGATCTCAAGCCGGCCAACATTTTCATCGAACAGAGCGGCCGGATCAAGGTCGGAGACTTCGGACTGGCTTATCGCGCCACCGTCGACAAGGACGGACAGGAGGTTTCCTGCCACACGGCGACGGGTGGCACTCCGGGTTACATGTCTCCAGAGCAGCGTCGCGGTGAACTCTCGGGCTCGGCGGGTGACATCTACGCTGTGGGAGTACTTCTCCACGAGATGCTCACGGGGCAGAGACTCTTTAGGACCGTAGACTCCAGGCAGTTCTTTTCCCGCGACCCGGTCGAGTATCCACCCCCTTCCCGGGTCAACCCGTGCGTCCCGAAGAGCCTCGATGCGATCGTCTCTCGTGCGCTCGCCTTCGAGCCTGGGGAGCGGCCCGACGCGACTCGATTCATCTCGATGCTCGGAGAATGGTTGGAGGGGACGCGGAAAGTGGCGCGGGAATCGGCCCCATCCGGGCTTCCTCCGCATCCGTACAAGTTCCTCGAGCACTACGCGGCCAACGATCGAGCGATCTTCTTCGGCCGTGATGCCGAGGTCAACGAGCTCCTTCAGCTTCTCGAGAACCCCACGGTTCGGCTCGTCCTCCTGTTCGGCCCCTGCGGCATCGGCAAGTCGTCCATCCTCCATGCCGGACTGGTGCCTTCGATCGACCCAACGCGATTCGACTCCAAAATCCTCATGTCCGGCCACGACCCGATCCAGACACTGTGCGAAGCCTTGCTCACCTGGGCCGAGGCCGTCCTCCCGCCAAGAAAGCTGGGACGGCTGTCTCCTGAGATCTTGCGTGCGAGCCCCAGACGTCTGGTCAGTCTCATGGTCAGTCTCGTCCAGGTCACCGGAAAAAGCCAGGTCATCGTCCTCGATCAGCTGGAGGAGGTGTTCACCCATAACCCCCGAGGCTCCCCTCGGATCGCGGATCTTTTCGGCATCACCCAGCGACTGGTCGAGGCACAGGCGCTGTCCTTCAAGCTGATCTACTCGTTTCGAACCGAGTTCAGGGGCAATTTCTATCCCCTCGAGGAGCAGCTCGGCCGACATCAGCGCACCGTGGCGCTGCGCGAGATGAACCAGTCCGCGCTCGTCGACGTGATCGAGGGTCCCTCGCGTCTTACCGCGTACGGCTTTCGCTACCAGGACGGCTTTGCTTCGTACCTGGCCGGCGAGATACTCCGGAACACCAGAGGGGCTGGCGACACGGTCCTGCCGGTCTGTCAGATCGTCTGCAGACAGCTCTACGACAAGATGAGGGTGACTGCATCCGACACGATCGGAAAGGAACTCTACGAAAGCGCTCTGGGTGGCGTCGACCAGGTCCTGAAGAGATACGTCGAGGAGCGGCTCTTGGCGCCCGAATATGCCCACAATGGGGCGATCGCCCGTCAGATGATCCAGTCGCTCACTGTGAAAGAGGGGAGCGAGCGATTCTCTCGCCCGAGAGACGAAGAGGATCTTCTGGCGTTCCCTGATCGAGAGGCCGCCCGCCAGACCCTGGAGCGGCTCATCAGCGACCACTTGGTCATGCGGGAAGAGAGTCGGGACGACCGTCGGCAGGTCCGCCTGACCTCGGAGGTCATCTGTCCGCTCGTGGACAGCTGGAGCTTGGAGGCCAGCGACGTGGATCGGGCAGCGCGTACGCTCGCCCGCGCCTATCGGCAATGGGACGAGGGCGGGACCAGAGGCGAGGATCTGTTGTCGGGAACCGCCTTGTCATTGGTGCGGCAGCACCTGATGGCGATGAACGGTCTCACCGAGAAAGAACACCTGTTCATAAGGCGGTCGATCTCTCATCTTCGCCGGCGCCGTTTCTCGTTCTCTCTCCTCTTGATGCTCGTCGGCTTGATCGTATCGGGGCTCACGTACACGGCGTACTTCATGCCCGGCACGCTGCAGCTCGATTCCGAGCCACGAGGAGCCCAGGTCCTTCTGGGGGAGCGGATTTTGGGGGAGACCCCACTCGTGTGGATGGCGCGGCCCGGAATGTACTCGCTCAAACTCAGGCAGAAGCGATACGACGAGGCAAGGGTCGACGTTCGAATTCCAGCGGGCGCCGTGGTCGAGTACCGCCCCACTCTCCGCTATCCGTTTGGGATCCTGGCTGTCGGTTCCGATCCCACCGGGGCAGACTGTGAGATCAGGTCGGAGTCTGCCTCGAACACAAAACCCCTCCTTGTCCGTCGAACCCCATTCACCACCGAGGTCCCGAGTGGCCTCTACAGGCTCAGCGTCTCTCGAACGAACTACCAGACCGCCACGATCTCACACGTCCGTCTGGGGGCCAACCGTGATCTCGTTCACACTGTGATCCCGCTTCGGAAGGAGACTGGCTTCCTTTCTGTCTGGATTCCCGAGCCGTCGGGCCGTGTCGTCGTCGCGAGGGAGGGGAGTAAGAGTCCGGTTTTGAGTCGAAAGCTCCCTCTTGCCATGCCGGTCGAACTGCCGGTCGGGCCGTATCGGCTCGAGTGCTTCGGCCCGAACCAAACCAAGACAGTGAAGAGCGTGCAAATCTCCCAGGGCGTCACCTCCGAACTCTGCGTCTGGGTGGACAGGCCTCCGAGTCTGTGGAAGGTGAGCGTGAGCAACACGATCCAGGCCGGACCGGCCACCGGAGATCTGGATGGAGACGGTGTGCCCGATGTGGTGTTCGGATGCAACGCCAAAGCGGTCGTCGCTCTAAAGGGCGATTCTGCCAACCTTCTCTGGACCTACGAGACGAAAGGGGCGGTATTCTCGACCGCCGGCATCGCCGATCTCGATGGGGACGGTCTTCCGGATGTCGTCATCGGCGCGAACGATAAAATGGTCCACGCCATCGCCGGAAAGACCGGTCGATCCTTGTGGACCTACACGACCGGCGGTTGGGTCGTGGCCAGCCCGGTGCTCGCCGATCTCGATGGGGACCGTGTGCCCGATGTGGTCGTAGGCTCTCGCGACAAAATGCTCCACGCGATCTCAGGCAAGACCGGGACCGCGCTCTGGACCTACCAGACGGGTGTGGCTCTGAACTCTTCCGCGGCTCTGTGTGATCTCGACGGAGACGGAACCCACGACACGATCATCTGCTGTGGAGACAAGGGGATCCACGCCGTCTCCGGGAAGACCGGCAACAGGCTCTGGGTTTTCGACGCTGGCGCGTCGTTCGTGACCGCTCCCGTGGCCGACGACTTGGACGGGGACGGCGAGAACGAGGTCGTCGCCGGGTCCAAAGATGGCGTTGTTCACGTGCTCTCCGCCAGACATGGCCGCTCTCTCTGGCGATTCGCGACCGGAGGGCCGATCCGTTCCTCGGCGGCCTTGGCCGATCTGGACGGGGACGGAGGTCTGGACATAGCCGTCGGTTCGGATGACTCGTGTCTGTATGCGATCTCCGGAAAGACCCGCCAACGACTCTGGGCCCTCAAAACCGGGGGACCGATCCAGAGCCCGCCGATCGTCGGCGATCCGAATCAGGACGGATCGCCGGAGATCGTCGTGACCTCGAACGACCAGTACACCTACGTGGTCGAAGGAAGAACGGGCCGCCAGATCTGCTCCTTCCGCCAGGAGGATTCCCAGACTCTTTCCGAGGCGGTCGCCCTGGATGATCTGGACAGGGATGGGGTTCTGGACATCGTCATGAATTCGGGAGTCCAGCAGATGTCCGCCGTCACCATTCAATCCCAGAATGTCCACTGGGTCTTTCGAGCGGACGGCCACTTGCACCATCCCCCGGCTGTGACCGACCTCAACCAAGATCGATTTCCGGACGCGGTCTTACAGACACGTTCCGGAACCATCCACGCGGTCTCCGGACGGACCGGACAGTCGATTTGGACAGCCCGTGGCGAAGGTCAGCTCTCCAGTCCCCTTGGTCTCGTCGACGTGGACAGAGATCGAACTCCGGACGTGCTCGTCCACTTATCGAGTGGGAAGACTCAGGCTCTCTCCGGAAGGACAGGGCGGGTCCTGTGGACTTCCGGCATGATGGGGTCTCTCCAAGGCGAACCTCGAGTGGTTGACCTCGATCGCGACGGTTCTCTCGAGATTCTCGTCGCCACCCACGAGGGAAGTCTCTACGCCCTGGCCGCACGAACGGGCGCTCGTCTCTGGCGGATCGACACGGCCGGAAAGATCCGCAAGGCTCCGGCCGTGGCCGACCTCGACCGTGACGGAACCATCGACTTCGTTGTCGCGTTAAAGGACGGAGAGGTCGTGAGTTACTCCGGAAAGACCCATGCCCGGCTCTGGTCGACCACTACCGGAGGGGTGATCTACGTGGCGCCGCTCCTTGGTGATTTCAACCGAGACGGGATCTCGGATGTCGTCGTCACCTCTGAGAAGAGTCGGGTCTTGGCCCTCTCCGGAAAGGACGGGAAGACACTCTGGACCGCCAAGGTCAAGGGAGTGGAGGAAAAACAGCCGGCCGTTGGCGACCTCAACGGTGACGGGGTCCCGGACGTGGTGGTCTCCACCGGAGACAAGCGGGTGATTGCGCTTTCGGGCGTTACCGGTTCACCGCTCTGGACCCTCTCTCTCTCGGCTGAACCCCTTTCCCCTATGCTGGCTTACGCGGACGACGATGGGATCCCGGATGTCGTTGTGATTTCGGGGAATGGACTCCTTCAGATTCTCTCCGGGCCGACAGGGCGTCGGATCTACTCCAGTCGAGTCATCACCAACGCGCTGTCGTTCACTTCTGTCCTGATCGACCTCGATGAGGATTGGACCGAGCGAATCCACACCGGCCTGGGCAATCAACAGATCGGCCCTCCCAGGCCGCGATCCAAAAGCCCCCGCAACCAGGGATTCCTCAACCGTTTTCTGAACGAGACTCTGACGTTGACCTCCATGGTGTGGCCGAGGAATCCGACCAAGCCTCTCGTCCCCGTCTGCTTCGACAAGACACGAGTGACCCCTCTGCGCGCTTCTCGAGCGAGGGTGGAGCCGAGTGTAGGCTCCAGCCCCCGGAATCGGTGATCAGAGGCGTGGCACGGATTCCCAGTCCTCGCCGTCAGCAACGCACTTTGCAGCCGCCATACACGACTCTCGAAAACGCAGCGCTGGCACGAAGCGCATTGGCGCCCAGCCACATTCGCGCGATTTGTGAGTGGACAAGTCGCCTTTTCGTCGCCCGCGGCGGAGTTGATCTCGCGGATCACCGATCGCCGGACGTCGGCTGATTTCCGGATCCACCGGCACCGATGGTATTCAAGCTGGCAGAGACCTTCTGCAGCAGTCCGTTCACGCTTGTGCCGGTCGTGTTCAAGGCCGCGATGGCCACGACCGCAATCAGGCCAAGAATCAGAGCGTACTCGACAAGGCCCTGCGCCGCATCGTCCTTGCGAACCCACCAGCTCTTGATCTTGCGAATCACCAACTCCAGACCTCCCGTCGAGACACCGTCAGACATTCAGGTGGCTACGATTCTCCGTCAACTCCTTGCTCATGCAAGAAAGTCTCCACGCGAAAGAGTCGTCGACTCCGAGTTCCAGTTCTCTCCAACAGGGTTGTCTCTCGCCATTTCGACACGGATGACCCGCGGAGTATCGAGACAGTTTTTCGCGGAGAATGCGGCAAAAAGACCACCAATCGTGGCATGGCAACCATAGCTCATTTCAGATTCCAGTCCCAAAAGGTCCCAAAATCCCAAAACGGAAGAGATTGCACGGGTCTCTCCTTCTTTTGGTATACTTCAATACTCCGCCCATATGAGCCCTTTGCCTTCGATACCATGGAGAGCGCACAGCGGCTGATTCGGAGCAAGAAGGAAGATGGTCAAAACCGATCCGGTCGCGTACAGTCCGCACCGACTCCAAGACATCGAGGAGATGCTCGAAACCATCGGGGTGAAGACCGTCGATGGCCTTTTCGACCAGATCCCCGAGACGCTCCGGACGCGTCGGCCTCTGGATCTACCCCCGCCCATGACCGAGTGGGAGCTGTCCAAGCACCTCCACGCGCTGGCGTCGAAGAACGCCACCACGTGGACCCATCTCAGTCTGCTGGGTGGAGGAGCCTATGATCACTACATTCCCGCTGTGGTGAACGCGATCGCTTCCAGGGGAGAGTTCCTCACCGCGTACACGCCGTATCAGCCGGAAATCAGTCAGGGGCTTCTGAGGGTTCTCCACGATTTCCAGCTCTTGATGGGCAAGCTCCTCGGACTTCCGGCCGTGAGCTCTTCCGTTTACGACGGGGCCACCGCACTGGCCGAGGGGGCCTGGATGGCCTGTTCGATCCGGAAGAATCGTCGGATCGCGGTGGCCGAAACGGTCTGGCCCCAATACCGGCAGGTCCTCGAGACCTACATGCACGGTCGTCACGTGGAGATCTCCTTCGTGAAGGCTGATCCGCGGACAGGAGCGCTCTGTCTTTCTGATCTCTCGCGGGTTTTGGCACACGGTCCGGTTGCCGCGCTTCTCGTCCAGACACCCAACATGTTCGGCGTGGTCGAGTCGGTCTCTCCGATCGCGAGCCTGTGCCGGGCCAGCGGCACGCTGACTCACGTCTCGTGTTACCCTCTGCTTCTGGGGTGCGTGTCTCCTCCCGGAGAACGAGGCGCCGACATCGTCACGTGCGAGGCCCAGAGCCTCGGACTTCCTCTCTCCGCTGGGGGGGCATACCTCGGGGTCGTTGCCACGCGATCGGAATACGAGGACTACCTGCCAGGACGGATCGTCGGTGTTCTCCAGGACCTCAAGGGATCCCCGGCGCTTGCGCTCGTCAAGGAAGAAAGAGAGCAGCACGTCTCTCGAGACAAGGCCACCAGTCACATCTGCTCCAACCAGGCGTTGATGGCCCTTCGGACCGTCGTACACCTGGCCACCCTGGGGGAGCGAGGCTTTACTCGGATCGCAAAGCTCAACGCCGCGAAAGCGCACTACCTCTGCGAGAGACTCTGCGGCATCCCAGGTTTCCGTCTAGCCAAATCGGGACGGTTTTTCAACGAGTTCCTGTTGGAGGTTCCTTGCGACGCGGTCGAACTGCTCCGAAAACTGCGGGAGCGGGGCCTCTTCGCTGGTCTGCCCTTCTCCGCTTTCGATCCGTCCTGTTGCCATCATGTGTTGATCGCTGTCACCGAAATCCGCTCGAAGACGGAGCTCGACCGAGTCGTGGACGCTTACGCGGAGGCGGTCCTTCCTCGCGCCGGGGACCGACCGGAGGTAAGGGTAACGTGAAGACACGGAGCCTCTTGGATGGGTCGCGGCCTGGGGTCGACGGTGCCCTGGTGTTCGATCCGGATTTCGATGAGGTCGACGCCTCGGTCTGGTTCGATCCCGAGGACAGGAGGACCTCACCCATCGGAATTCCCGAGATGTCGGAGCTGGATGTGGTCCGGCATTTCACCGGCCTGAGCCACAGCGTCCACGGCGTGGACACGGGGCCCTACCCGCTCGGCTCGTGCACGATGAAGTACAACCCCAAGAGGAATGACGCGCTGGCTTGTCTCGACGGATTCTCGTGCGTTCATCCACACCAGCCGGTCGAGACGATGGAGGGAGTCTTCGAGCTCTTCCTTAAGCTGCAGCGGTATATCGGAGAGCTGACCGGGATGGACGCGGTCAGCCTTCAACCCGCGGCCGGCGCCCACGGGGAGCTGGCCGGACTTTTGATCGTGCGGAAGTACTTCGAGGACAAGGGCGAATCTCGTCCGGTCTTCCTGATCCCCGATTCCGCCCACGGGACGAACCCGGCCAGCGCCGCCATGGCCGGTTTCGAGTGCAGGATCGTCCCGACCAGGGAAGACGGCCTCTTGGATCTGGACAGTCTGGAGCGGCTGCTCGATCGCGACGTAGCCGGACTGATGCTGACCAACCCTTCCACTTTCGGATTGTTCGAGGAGAACATCGAGACGATCGCAACGCGAGTTCATGACCATGGCGCGCTGCTCTACTACGACGGGGCCAACCTCAATGCGCTCATGGGGATCTCTCGTCCCGGCGACATGGGCTTCGACGTCGTTCACGTCAACGTGCACAAGACGCTCTCGACTCCCCATGGTGGTGGAGGGCCCGGCGGGGGGCCGGTAGGAGTCAAGGCCTTCCTGGAGCCGTACCTTCCGGTTCCGGTCGTCCGTGAGGTCGACGGCCGCGCGGTCGTGGACTTCGCTCGCCCGCGGACAATCGGAAGGATGAAGAGCCACTTCGGCCACGTCGACGTGATGGTGCGGGCGTACTGTTACGTGCTCACCTGTGGCGCCGCGGGGCTCAAGGCCGCGACCGAACACGCTGTGCTCAACGCCAATTACCTCCAGGAGAGGCTCCGTGATCTGTTACCGCCCGTATTTCACCAGCGGTGTATGCACGAGTGCCTGTTGGGGGGAGGGGCGCTCACCGTGAGCCCGTTCTCCTTTGTCAAGCGGTTGATCGATTTCGGAGTCCACCCTCCGACGCTGGTCGGAGCCGGCTGTGTCCACTTCTCGAGCCAATACGAGACGGTCATGCTGGTCGAACCGACCGAGTCCGAGTCAAAAGCCTCTCTGGACGCAATGATCGGCACCTTTCGCAAGGTGGCGGACGAGGCGGCCATCGCTCCCTATATGATCGAAACAGCACCGCACACCACCACGGTGGCCAAGGTGATCAAAGACGAGATCGGCTACATCAACTTCCTTCAAGCTTCCACGCCATCGATGGATCCGCCATCCGGTCGAAAGGTGTGACTATGACGACCGTAGAGACTCTCAAAGAATCCCCCATCTTGATCGTCGACGATCAGAAGATCGTCCGGCTCCTCTTCAAGAAGCACTTGAGACAATCCGGATTCACCACGATCTACGACGTGACCAACGGACAAGAGGCTCTGGACATGCTTCGGTCCCGGTCGTTCGATCTGGTGTTGCTCGACGTCATCATGCCGGTCATGAACGGATACGCCACGCTCGAGAAGATCAAGGCTGACGAGGCTCTCCGACGGGTCTCCGTCATCATGGTCACGGCCGTGGACGAGATCGAGAGCGTTGCGAAGTGCATCCAGTTGGGCGCTGAGGACTACATGCCCAAGCTGTTCAACTCGATCCTCTTGGACGCGCGGATTCTTGGCTGCTTGGAGAGACACTACTTGCGCCGGAGAGTGCGTGAGCTCGAGGCCCTGGCCAGTGTCCAACACGAGCCGGTCGGGGAGTCGGGCGCCAGGTCCGTGGTCTGAAAGACCATCGGGCAACGGAATGAGTGGAACCGGCTCGATACGAGGACCCGGGGCACAGAACCGTTCTTCAGGATGGGCGGAGGGGATCCTGGTGATCGTCTCCAGAGGCTCAGGACGATAGCCTCTGGGCGGCGAGGAGGGCGGCCCCCAGCGCGGCGGTCATTTGGGGATTTGGCGCCACCAGCACCGGTTTCTTGAGCGCCGAGGAGAGAGCGTCCTCCATGCCCGGCACGAGAGCGACGCCTCCGGTGAAAACCAGGGGAGGGCTGACCTGCCGTCCCACCATGGCGGCCACCCGGGCGCCGATGGAGGCCTGGACGCCCGCCACGATGTCCGCGGGCGACGCTCCGGACGCGAGAAGACCGATGATCTCGCTTTCCGCGAACACCACGCACATGCTGCTGATCGTGGCTGGCCGTCGACTCTGACGAGCCAGACCTCCCAGGTCCGCGAGTCTGAGCCCCAGCCGGGTCGCAACCACCTCGAGAAAACGGCCGGTCCCGGCAGCGCAGCGATCGTTCATCGCGAAGTCGGCCACGCCGCCCTCGGGGTTCAGACGGAGATACTTGCTGTCCTGGCCGCCGATGTCGATGATGGTGCATGCATCGGGCACCTGGTGTCGAACCCCCCAGGCCTGGCAAGTGATCTCCGTGATCGCGGCGTTCGCCCGTCGAATCAGTTTCCGACCATAGCCTGTCGCCACCAGCGAGGAGACCGCGCCCCGGTCGACTCCTTGCTCGGCCAGCAGACGGTCCAAAAGTTGCCGGGCGAGTTCCTCTTGCTCGATCCCTTGATCGACGACCCCGCTCGCCAGGATCTCGCGTCGTTCAGGATCGAACAGAACGGCTTTGATCGTCCTGGATCCGGCGTCCACGCCCGCGCAGAAGGCCGTCATCGATCACCTTGCCTCGACATCTCGAGGATCGACCCAAAGAGTGTCCTCATCGACATTTTGAGGATTGACCCAGAGGATACCATAGTTCACGATGAGGTGTGAGACCCTGATCCCCCATCTGCACCCTGGTCTGCGGCGTCAGAACTCGTCGCCTTCCGGCCATCTTGCATATGACCGCTCCTCTTCGTCGCGGTCGCAAGATGGCGTTCGGCCTCGGCTCTTCAGCCGGGCCTCACCCTCGATGTACTTCTCTGTACACCTCGGGGGTCCCCCACCACCGTTGGAACGGTGATGTCGAGTGGGGGGTCGCGGCGACTTCGTTCTTCCTTGCATCCGGGGCACATCTGGGGTCCAGGGGAGTGAACTCTCGATGCTCCAAAAAAGTCATTGTCGCTTGGTCCACAGGAACTAGGTGAAGGATTTCGGGAGATGCGGTGTATGTCTCCGGGGTGACACGAGAGGGTACGATTCACTTCGGGAGGCAGTACCCAATCCCAACGGAGCTCCTTCTCTCTGTCCTGCTCGCGTGTCGTCCCTTGACATCCAACCCGATCCGGCCTAAAATTTTTCGTGGTTCGAGTGGGCTCGAAAACGTCTTGCTGATGCTTTTCGAGAGCCACAATTTCGGTCGTCTCATCGCAACTACCTGTGGACCTGACAGGCTGTGATCGAGAGTCTCGACACGTGTGGTCGAGCAGCGACCCGTGGTTCCGTGTGATCAGCCAGCGAGCCTCACTCTCATCCTCCGCAAATCTTGCGGGATGTTCCGTTCGACAGACCGGCACTATCAGCCACAGCGTGCTCATCGGGCGATTCGATTCGTTCGATTGTCCGTCTTCGCTATGGCAGGGGTTCTCGGTGACGGTTGTCGCGTTCCCGAAAATGGGGCGTCCACGGAACGAGATGGATCGAGAACGATGTTGGAAGTCGAGCAGAAACGACGGATCCTCCCTGTCACCATCGGGACAGCCGGACATGTCGACCATGGCAAGACGGCCCTGGTCAAGAGTCTGACCGGTCGCGACACGGACACTCTGCCTGAAGAGAAGAGGCGCCAGCTGACCATCGACCTCGGGTATGCGCCGATCGAGCTTTCTGATGGTCTCGCCGGTCTCATCGACGTTCCCGGTCACGAGGACTTCATCCGGAACATGGTGGCTGGCGCCGCCTCGATCAACATCGTCATCCTGACGGTTGCTGCCGACGATGGAATCATGCCTCAGACGATCGAGCACGCCCAGATCATCCGATTGCTCGCTGTGCCCAGGATGGTCGTGGCGATTACCAAGATCGACTTGGTCGACAACGCGAGAGTGAACGCCGTGCAAGGGGAAGTGGCTCGTCTCTTGGCTCGAGTGGGTTACCCCGACGCTCCCCTCGTACGAGTCTCGAACAGGACGGCCCAGGGGGTGGCGACCTTGCGGGACACTCTCGTCCGGATGGCTGCGACGGTCGCTCTCAGGGAACCTTCGACCAGGCGATTCCGGATGAACGTGGGACGGGTCTTCGGGGTCAAGGGGCAAGGAACTGTGATCACGGGGGTTCCTTCGAGCGGAAGAGTCTGTCTGGGGGATCCTCTGGAGTTGCTGCCCGGGGGAATGCTCACTCGTGTCCGCCGCATTGAATCGTACAGAACCGATGCTAAGAGCGTCGATGCTCACGTCTGCGGTGCCCTTCTTCTCAAGGATCTACCGATTGAGGCTTTCCATCGCGGAATGACCATCGCCGACCCGGGAGTCTTCCGGGCTGTCACTTCCGCCCTGATAAACCTTCGAAACGTAAGCTCCGTGAACCTCAAGAGAGACGTTTCCGTGAGGCTCCACTGCGGAACTGCAGCCGTGATCGGGCGGGTTCGATTGCTTGGTCTCGAAGCTCTTGCCCCGGGGGAACGAGCGGTCGCCCATCTCAAGACGCAAGAACCACTGGTGATGGCCGCGGGGGACCGTTTCGTTGTTCGTGCTCTGTCTCCAGCGATGACGCTGGGAGGGGGAACGGTGCTCGCCGTCAAGGAAAGCGTCACGTCGAGGTTACGACCCGTGCGTGTCGACGCGCGTTTCGAGATCGCACGCCAAGCCGCTGAGCTCGGTGACCATCTGATGAGTCAGTGGGCTGCTGGGCCGTCCGCGATCGAAAACGAAAGCGACCTGGTGAGATGGAGCCGACTCGCCCCCACCGAAGCGAGGAACGCCCTCGAAGCGAACCGACAGATCGGCCGGATCGTCGATCTGGGGGCAGGCGCCTGGCTTCTGAAGATCAGAAGTGACGAGGTCGTCGCCCGCCTGAGAAGCCTTCTTCAAAAATACCATGCGAAAAACCCGCAACTGGAAGGAATGGAACGGGCTCTGGCCTGCCAACTCTTCGGACTCCCGCCCGAGAGTTTCGATGGACTCGCAAGCGTGGCACGTCAGGATCCGGAAATCGTCGAGTTCGACGGACGACTGCGTTTGGCCAGTTTTTCTCCCAGGCTGTCTTCGCGACGGGCCCGGATGCTTCAGAAGATCATGGAGAGGGTCCGGGCCTCCGGGATACGGGCCCCGGCGCGAGGTGACTTGACGGCGGCGCTCGGCATTCCCAAATCCGACATGGAATTCCTGATCAGCGCACTGGTGAGAACTGGCATAATCAAGCTCCTGGCCAACAATCTCGTTCTCACGTCCACGGTCGAGGCGGCGCGGCGTCAGCTTCTGGACCTGTTCAAATCGACCGCCGTGGTGGAACTCGGGACCTTCAAGCGGGCGACCGGTCTCAGCCGGAAGCTTGCCCAGGCCTTGCTGGAATCCTTCGACGCCGAGGGGCTGACCAGACGAGTCGGGCCGGGCCGAGTCCTGGTCTTCGACGCCGAGAAGACCCGGGCGCCTTGAGTCAATGCGCCGAAGGTGCTGTGTCGAGGTTGGCCCACAAACTCAGTCGCACAAGTCCCGTTACGGCTGTTTGAGCGCTTTGAGAGATGCACACCGATCGCAGGTCTGGTATCATCGGCCCTAGACTAAGCCTCGACTGTACGAATCGACGATGCTCAGGCCGAGCCCCGGCCTGGCTTCAGGCCCGCAAAAGACAGGCCCGCAAGGAAGGAAGATGATCTCATGGAGAAGAAGTCTTCGGTCCAAAATTGTTGCTCGGACAGCACGGACGACTCCGAGCGAAAATCGTGCTGCGACGCTCCTCTGGCGGTTCCTGATGCGGCCGGGTGCGGCGGTGAGGCGCTGGCCGCGTTCAAGGATTTCATGAAGGCGGCCAATCAGCCTGGCTTGATCGATGCAAAGAACAAAAAGCTGATGGCGATCGTTCTCTCCATCGCGATGCGCTGCGAGCCTTGTCTCAAGGTCCACCTCAAGGCAGCGCAAGCGATGAAGATCAGCAGAGCTGAGATCGACGAAGCGGCGAGTCTGGCCGTGGCCTTCGGAGGGTGCTCGGCAATGATGTTCTACAAGGAGACCTGCGAGGGAACGTTGGCTTTCGGCTAGCGCCAATTCCGTTGAACTGGCGCTTCGACCCTGATGAATGCAAAGGAGCGCCAGGGGGCGACTTTGCCACCATGGTTTCTTCCGCTCATAATTGGCCTGAGCTCTTCGGCGGTCCGGAATGTTCAGCCCTCGGCCGCGTCGAGACCACAGGGAGGTTTCCTCGTGAAGCTGGACGAGACTCTTGAGTCCTGCATCGCTCGTTTCTTCGCGTTTCACCGGCGTGACGCTCCGGGTGGTGTCATCGGCTGTCACATGGTGGAGCATGCCCTGGATCTGCTCGGTTCGATCGAAGGACAACTCAATGCGGCGGTCGAAACGAGAGTCTGTCTTCCCGACTGCATTCAGGTGATGACCGGCTGTACCGTCGGAAACGGCCACCTATGGCTGCAGGACCATATCGGTAAGTTCGCGCTGAGTTTCTGGGACCGCGGTTCTCTTCAAGGAGTCCGTGTGTACCTCGACGTCGACCGGTTGTCCGCCGAACAGCATCCGGATCTCGTGGCGTTTCACCTGCGCCAGAGAGATCCACGGGTACTCACCGACATGAAGTACAGGGCCGAGGTGGGAAAGAAAGTCGTGGAGCAGTTCATGACTCTGAAGACGGCGGCCTTTTCCCACTGTTCAATCCTCGTCAAGCTGCCGCCTAAACCCCCGATGCCTCCCTCCCGCCGCTGCATCGGATGCGGCGAGCCGTTTTTGACGGACGCTCCTCCCAATGTCGCTCGTTGCGCTCCCTGCGCGGATGGCGATACCTACTACGAGGAATTGAGGTCCTAGTCTCAATACACCACCAGGTGTGGCAGCACAGGCACGAGCAAAAGCCCATGGGGAGCCAAGAGAACATGAACAAGGCCCAGAAGAACCGAACAAAGAGGACCCGAGCGGTCCGGCCAAACCACGAGGCCCTGACGGTCCGCAAGGAAAGCGTCCCCGAGCGGCAGAGAGCTGGAACCTGTCGCGCTGACGGCGCGGACTGGCATGCTGAGCTCTTCCGTCTGCTGGCTGATCCAAACAGGCTCCGGATCATCTACCGGCTGCTCGACGGTCCGTTGAATGTCGGTGAGATTTCTGCGGCCGTGGGCCTCGAACAGAGCCTCGTGTCCCACCACCTCGCCACACTGCGGAAATCGAATCTCGTGGTCGCCACCCGGGCCGGTCGCATCGTTCGTTACGAGCTGCCAAAGGAGATCGCCGTGGCGCTCGATGGAAAGACCCTCGACCTGGGCTGCTGCATTGTCACGTTCCGGCGGTCGACGACGGATGATCGCCCGACTCGCAGGTCTGTTGGCCCATCGCCCCTGTCGCTGACTGCCCGTCGGACACGTGAGGCAAGCTGAGGCTGCACTTCCTGTCAGTATTGATGGCTCCAGCTCCCCGGATGTCGTCTTGTGGAAATATCTGAACAGACGCTCATGCATTGTTGACACCCAAACGGGGTCTCCCCTATAATCCCTTATACGTGAACCGATGTTCATACTTTGAGCCGTGTGGAGTAGCCCCAGTCTCTCGAGGCGTGAAGGCCCTCCATCCACCGCCCTCAGGAAGAACCTGGGCGACCTGCCTCCGCGGAAGGTCGTCTTTCGATCATGAACACGTTGGTTGGGTCGCTCTTTGCCGCAAGTTCCGTGAGGCTGGTCGTCGGGTCGCTCGTGGCTTGCCTCGTCTTCGGTTCCATAGGATGGTGCGGTGAGTCCGAGGACTCGATCCACCCGCGAGATGGTCGAATGGCGCGTCAGGTCAAGAGGCGGCGGGGCTTACGCCGCGGTGCCGCTCCAGGAAAAGCCTGCTTGCCCGATCCTGCCGTGGAGGAGCTCAAACAGCAGATGGCTGTGCTGCGATCGGAGCTCGAGGATCAGAGGGAAACCAACCGCAGGCTGAGCGAGTCGGTGCAGGTCATGAGCGCCCGGCTTTCGATGCTGACCACGGCGACCGCCCAGACCGTCCGGAGGAACGAACTCGAACGCACTGTCGATCAGATCAAAGCACAATCGGCGACGTTAGGTCCGGTGGGGCTCAAGGTCACCGTCGGCGGTCAGTACCGGGTGATGGGTGACCAGTCCAACTTCAGTTGGCACGACGCGACGATCCCGGCTCCCGGTGCGGCGATGACCCCGACTCGTAACGCGTTCTCCAACCTGCGACTCAGGAACAATCTCGATGTGCGTGTCGACGAACGTCACGGCGGCTTCCTCCAGTACGAGGTCGGCCACGTGTCGCTCGGCGCCAACGCCGAGTTCCCCAAGGCTGCCGGAAACTCCTCGAATCCCGACATGCAGCCCGGCGACATCGAGCTTCGCAGGGCCTTTCTCTACGACGATCGCGGAGGTAAGGGCACGTACCGGGTCGGAATTCTCGACTTCACCGATCCCTACGGGTCGATTCTCGCGTCGGCCGACTGGGACTTCAACGTCGGCGGAGTAGACTTCTACAAGAAGCTCGGCCACGACGACCCGTTCGAGCTGAGGCTGGGAGCGTACCAGCTCTTCGAGCACAACCACCGGATCTCCGACGACACGGCGCTCTACGCGTTCGATCTCAACTACGTCCACGACGCGAAACGCTCGATCGGCCTTGGGTATCACGTGATGGACGATTCGGGCAGCTACTCTTATGCTCACCTGAATACCCACTCGAAGACCTATCTGAGCTCGCACGACTACTGGCTCGGGCTGCACGGCACCACGAGCATCGGTGACGTCGCACTCCGGGGAGCCTTCATCCACAACGAAGGTTCCAGGCTCGACGTGGGTCCCGGTCGATGGACGCACTCCGGCGATGCCGTTCGCGTGGAAGCGGTCACCCCGGTCGGCAGGAAGAGCACCCTTTCGGTTCAGGGCATGCACACGTCCGGCGAGGCCGATCCGAACACGAGGAACTCCGGCGAGTTCCGGACCATCGCGCAGAGCGCCGGAGACAACTTCGGCGCCGCAAGCTACTGGGGGTACCTGTCGATCACCAGCCCCCACGGACCATCCGATATCAATGACTTGGGCGTCAGTTCCCAGAACCGGGGGCTCGGCCTGAACACCCTCCAGGGCAAGTTGGACGTCTCATTCAACCGGAAGCTCGCCGGGACGCTCGCCGCTGGCTGGCTCACAGCCGACAAGACCAATCCTGCGAACGGGGGCAAGGAGATCGGCACGGAGGGGCGGGCGGAGCTGGCCTGGACCCTCGGCAAAGGGTTCGAGATCCAGAGCGGGATCGCCCACCTGTGGACGGGCTCGTTCTACAAGACCGGCCCCACGGCAGGCGATCCCGAGAACCTCTACCAGCTCTATACACGAACGCAACTGGAGTTTTGATCTCGCCCTGTACCTTGGGAAACTCGCCCTCGAACAATGACCCCGTGACGAATCGCGATGGGCCGTGGCGGCATCACCTCGTCGGGGAAACGAAAGGAGACGCTTTAGTGAAGCAGTTTCTGAGTTTCTCATTCCTGGTCCTTGGCTTGACCCGCGCGATGGTGGGTTTCGCGGAAGATACAACGTCCGGTGGGGGACCTGCAGCAGCCGGAGCCTATGCCTTCGAGAGGACTCAGCCGGAAAAGGCGCTGATCCTCACAATGGAACGAAAGCCCTGGCAGGCTCTTGCGGCTGTCTGTCTGACCCCGGCCTTTCTTAACCACGAGCACTCCACGCCCTTGCTCTTCGACGATGGCTCCGAGAAGCGGGACGTGCCCATCGATCACGAGACGTCTTCTCTGGAGAGTTTCGGTGCCGATGCGGCGGCTGCCACCGCCAAGATCGCGACCAAGTACTGGAAGAAGGCCGAATCGGTGTTCGTCGTCGACACCTATGAGCAGGCGCTCTGGGTCGTACCTTGCGCGGCGCTCTTGGGATGCCCGATTCTGGTGAATCCGACCCAGGCAACGCTCACGACCCTGGGCGTGAAGCGGACCGTCGTGGTGGGTGCGAGTAAACCCGCGACCCCCGAGGTCGTCCGCCTGACCGACAAGGAGGGCGTCTGGAAGTTCCAGCTCGATCTTCTCGCAAGCCGGGGCCAGAAATGCGACTACATCGTGATGACCAATCCTCACGACACGGACGAGAAGCCGAACCCCAACATCCAGTGGCCCAATCAGTCGCTGGCTGCGGCACCGCTTGCGGCGTACCGCCGGGCGATCGTTCAGACCGGTGACTACACGGCCGATCGCCAGAAGCTCCATGCGCTCGGCGGCGCGTTGGGCAAGAAGTCGGACAAGGCGAAGTACGTGTTCATCACGCCAGCCCTCCGGAAGGTCAAGGACGCCAGCTACGCCGTCGAGAAGTTCATGGCTGACGCAGGGCACAAACCCGAGTTTCTGGGAATGGTCGGCTGCGTCGTTGCCCTGCCCTACTACGTGTGTGACATTCACACCCACTACAAGTACTGGGACCTGGAGGTGCATTACGTCCCAGCGGACACGCCCTACGCGACCATGCGGACCGATGTCGATTTCACGCGTTTCGTGAAGCCCGATCTGGCGCCGGGACGCATCCTGGCCGATTCGGTTCTGGACGCCACATTGATGCTGACCAAGACGTTCTTCTATCGGGACTTCATGACGGGAGGCAGGTACGCAAAGGCCGCTCCGGCCGGCTGGGACAAGAAGGCGCTCTTGATCGACGGACACAGACTCAACCAACCCGACGAGGGGGGACCGCCCACCTCGGCCACCGAACCGTTCTACCCCTCGACCCAGATCGTGGACGCCATGACCAAGGGAGGGTTGACCTCCGAGTACGCGGTTCCTCGTGACGCGACCAAGGACAAGGACCCCAATCCGTCCATTCAGGACTTGCTCCAGAAGAGCGGGCAGTGCGGGGCCGTACAGTTCGTCGCCCACGGTGATCCGCCCTTCATTCGGGTGGAGATCGGTCGCCGTGGCAAGGAGGCCAAGAACTTCAACGCCACCGGCCCGCAGGTGCGCGCACTCACCAAGTACGACGCTCCGACCTCGGTGTACGTGATCGGCTGCCACACGGGTACGGTCTACGCTCCGTTCGCGAGCAACGAGGAGTACCTGCCCACGTCGTTCGTCCACGCGGGCACGGTTGCCTATATCGCGCCCCATACTTGCCAGGCGGTCTGCTTCTGGCGGTATGCCCCCAAGGGTCCGGCTGCCAGCCAGTCGGTCTACTTCTGGGAGAATGCCCTGACCAAGGGAATGCCGGTGGGCAAGGCGCTCATCGAAGCCAAGGCACGTGCCTACGACGAATGGAAGGACAAGCAGTACGAGAAAGACCGCGGCAAGGATACGGATAATGCTGCCGAGCCCGATGGGTCGACGGTCCTCCTGTTCGGTGACCCTGCGCTGGTCCTGGAGAAGGCCAAGTAATCGACGGGAAGCTTTCCTTCGGGAGTGACATGGGGAACGGGAGAGTACAGTGAACGCGACCGATCACTTCTCCGGGCGAACCCTTCTCGCTACGTTGCTCGTCGTCCTGGTGGGGGGGACATCGAGCCTCGCGGGAGACGGCGCTCACCTCGATGAGCCGACCGTGGAGTTCCGCCCCGCAGCGGACCAGCAACTCGAGATGGTTGTGACCGTGCCGTTCCGTGGGGGGTGCTGCTTCTCCCTCACGACGCGAAACGTGGCGGCCACCCTGGAAACGCCGAAGGAGGTGGCGATCGTCAGCGGTCCCGAGCCCCCGAAGTATGACCGGATCGTGGGTCTGCCTGGTGGAACGAAGGCGACTCCGGCGGTGTTTCGCTGGCGGTTGAAAACGGGGAAACCCGGAACGCCGCCAGTACGGCCGATGAAGGTCAAGGTGACGACCGGAAACTCGGGAGAGGTGATCCGGGAGTGTCTCCTGGGCAGCCTCGCCCCCTGTGCCGTCTCCCCCGCGGAGGTGGCAGACCCTTCGCCGTGCGGGAAGGAGATCCCCGTCAAGGTGGATGTGGTCTCGAACAACGACGATCAGTTCGTCGAGAGCGTGAGACTCTACTACGCCACCGGGATCTCGGACGTCGAGAAGGTTGTCCGGGCGAAGTCCAAGCTGTTGACGGTCGGTTCGTCTGTCAAGACACGGGTCGTCGACGGTTCGTTCGTCGACCTCGTCCGACGGTATGAACCGACGATCTGGCGGGGAGCGATCCCTCCGCAGGTCCGTGGCCGCGTCGTGTACTGGGTCGTGGCCGTGGACAGCTCGGCGGCGGAGACCACGTCCAAACCCGCGACGCTCCGGGTGGTCGACTTCGAGCGGTCGCGCCTCGTCACGAAGATCGTCTGGTGGAGCCTGGGACTCGCGGCGCTCCTCTCCCTGGCGGTGGCCGTGATCCGTCCGAAGCGTATGCCTCAGTGGGGCCCAGGTCTAGTGGTCCTCGGGGCCCGGGCTCCGTTGGTTCTGGCACCTTCCGGAACGGCCACCGGCACCACCGGTTCAGGGCGACCCGTGCTCGCCGCCGTCTGGCTGACTGCGATGGCGGTGTTTCTGTACGACGTTCTTCTGTCCCCCCACGTCGGGACACTGAGTTCTCTCTTGAGGGGTCTCTCGAAGTGAAGATCGGCTCGCTGAGGCTCGTGACGCAGTTCGTGCTGGGAGGATTACTGAACTTCACGGTCATCGGGGGTTTGATGGTGGCCCCGTTCCTGCCGATCCTCAGACTCACGTCGGTGGTGCGATCCATCGCGCCGACCGAGAACCCGGGAGAGATGCACCTTTGCCCCCTGGGTGTCGTGGGCCGGTGCCTGACCGGCACTTGGCCGGTCGTCCTGCTTGTGCCGGTTCTGCTGGGTGTCGCGCTGGTGTGTCTTGCCGTCGGGCGGATGCTGTGCGGCTGGGCCTGTCCCTTCGGCCTCGTCCAGGATCTGTTCGTCAGGATCAGGAACTGGAGGTTCTCTCCGCGAGAACTGCCCGGGTCCCTGCACGAGCGCCTCCTTTCTCTCAAGTACGTCCTCCTTTTCCTGTTCACGATGCTGGCCGTCGCGTTGGGGGCGAGCATGGTCGTGGACAGGTACGCCGGTACTCTCGTCAAGGAATGCTGGCCGACGATGTGCCAGGCGAGTCCGTACTGCGTGGTGTGCTTTCCCATGGGGGCGAGTGGGGCGGCCGAGCTCTTGCGTTCCTTCAGTTTGTCGACCGTGGGTCCGTGGACCGCCCTGGCGTTTCTCGTGTGGGCGATCTTCCTGATCGGGGCGGCCCGGATTCCGAGGTTCTGGTGTCGCTACTTCTGCTGGGTCGGGGCCGTGAGCTCCATGGCGAGCGGAGTGAGCCTGGTCGCCCTGAGAAAGGACACGGACCGATGCAACCACTGCGGCTACTGTCAGAGAGCCTGCGCGGTGCAAAATACCCGGCCCATGGATGAGATGACGACCGACAGGGTCAGCGATGCGAATTGCGTCCTCTGCCTCGACTGCATCGAAGCCTGCCCTGCCGGCGCGCTGAGTCTGTGTGCCGGCAAGAGGCGGATTTTTGACGGAGGGAAGCCATGGTGGAAGCGCTCTTGACGGATCTCGCCGATGCGGTTCGGCGGTGCACAGACCGCCTCGCGTCGGTGAGCGGAGGTGTCCAGGCCCTGGGTTACTACCACGATCTGGCCCGCCGCCTCGCCGAACCCTCGTGGCTCTCGGCCCACAGGGACGGAGGGCGAAAGATCGTCGGTGTCCTGTGTGGCCTCGTGCCCGAGGAGCTCATCCGGGCAGCCGGGGCGGTCCCCGTCAGGCTGTGCGGCAGCTTCGCCGCGACCGTGTTGCCGGCCGAGGAGGTCTGCCCTTCGGGGGTTTGTCCGCTCGTCAAGTCTTCCGTTGGCTTGGCCCTGGCCGCGGCTCCTCCCTTTCCCTACTGCGACGCCATCGTCGTTCCGACCACGTGCGACGGCAAGAAGAAGGCGGCCGAGATTCTCTCCCGGCGGTGCGCTACCTGGGTGCTGGAGGTGCCTTCGACCAGCCAGGCCCAGGGTGGCCGTGGTTCCTGGATCGAGCACCTTTGGTCGTTGCTGGGCCGGCTCGAGAGTCTCACCGGGCGGAAGATCACCAGGAAGACTCTGGAGCTGTCGATCGCGAGCTGCAACAAGAAGCGCGCCGCGTATCGCCGGCTGTCCGAGCTTCAAGCCCATGGCCAGATCTGGGGGCGTGACGCGCTCCTCGCGACGAACATGGCGCTCTACGATGAACCCGACAGCTGGGCCGCTCAGACGGAGCGCCTTTGCGACGAACTGCGCGGCAGAGGCAAGATCGATGATCGGATGGATACCCGCCCGAGGCTGATTCTGACGGGGGCTCCCATCTTGCTCCCCAAATACAAGTTGCCCTTCCTCATCGAAGAGTCGGGTGGCCACATCGTGGGCGATGAGCTATGCTCCGGCGGAAAAACCCTCTGGGATCCTGTCTTCGTCTGGAACCACAGCCTCGATGGCCTGCTCGCGGCGATCGCGGACAAGTACCTCTCCGTCGCCTGTCCGTGCTTCACACCGAACCTCTCCCGGACGGCCCGTCTCCTCCGGATAGTCAGTGAGCTCCGCGTGGAGGGTGTCATCTATCACGTTCTAACGGGCTGCCACCCTTACGGCATGGAGTTCTGGTCGGTGGAGAAGGCCCTCTCGGCCAAGGGTCTGCCGGTTCTCAAAATCGAGACGGACTACGGGGAAGAAGACGTCGAGCAGATCAGGACTCGGGTCGAAGCTTTCGTCGAGATGCTTGCTGCAAGGAGGATCTCTTGATGACGACACGAGTTGGCTTCAGCCTGAAGGCGGCTTTCGACGGGGGCCCTGCCAAGAACCTGAACCTGTCTCATCTATTTCTGCTCCTGATCTTTCTTGTCGGCTCGACCGGTTGTGGGGGCGACCGAAAGCCGGACAACCCGGTTCATCCTACCGGCGGTTCGGTCGTCTGCATGCTTTTCGTCGACCATGGGGCCGCTTCCAAACGGGCTTGCGAGAGCATCACGCGTCTGCAGGGGAAGTACGGACACCAGCTCCATGTCCTCTGTTTCGACGTGGACAGGGGAGCCGAAGCGAAGTGGATCCATCGGGAGATGGAGCGGTGCGGAGTCAAGACTGTGCCCAGCGCGGTGTTCGACGAATACTGGATTGAAGCCTCCCCGACCGAAGAATCGTTGAATCTGGCGATTGAAACCTGTCTGAAGAAGCCCGATCCGAAGCTCAGCATGGAGCTGCAGGCCGGGCCCATCGCCGATCACCTCGCCGCGACGTTTCAAATGTGCAGTCATTCGTCCCGCCTGGACTTCGATGGTTCGGTGGAGGTCTACGCCTTCGAGAGGCAAGTCTCGATGGGCTCCTTTGTGTGCGAGGCCGCAGCCCTGGCGCTCGTCGCGGTGGACGAAAAGTTCCACGTATCCACCGACAAGTGTCACCCCCCCATGGTCCTCGCCTGGCCGGTGCCCTCCGGCAAGAATCCTCACCGCCTTGGCATTCTCGTACTCGTGCGTGACCGAGCTCACAAGCTGGTCGATTCCATCTGTTCGGACAGGACGTGCTCGCGAACTGGAAAGTGTGGGTGACCGTGCTGTCTACTTGCCTGGCGCGAGAACCACAGCCGATCCTCAAGTCTTCTCCAATCCTGCGATTCGGACTCGAAGTCGAGGGGTCGTGACATGTTCACGGAGGGGTTCCTACTGGGTCTGTCGGTGGGTCCGGGATGTCTGGCATCATGCACGGTCGTGGTCAGCCCCTATCTCCTCGGCGAAGGAGCCAGCGTTTCGGCGACCGCAGTCGCACTTTCGAAATTTCTTGGCGGAAGACTCCTGGGCTACCTTCTCTTCGGAGGTTTGGCCTGGAAGCTCGGCCGCGTCCTTGTGCCGACGGGCGGCTGCTTGGCCGTTGCCACTGGAGCTCTCCAGTTGATCCTGGCTGTGCTCTTGCTGGTCTACGGTTTAGACAAGCGACATCCTTCGCACTCCTGTTCCGCCTGCGAAGCGGATCGGTCTGAACCGGTTGCGGCGGCCTGTCAGACATCGCTTCCGGTGGCTCTTGGACTTGCCAGCGGATTGAGCGTCTGCCGTCCCTTCGTCCTGGTCGCGACGACCGTCGTCACGCTGCCCAGCCTTGCTCAAAGCTTGGCGTTCTTCGGGGCCTTCTTCGTGGGTACTTCGATTTTTTTGCTGCCGCTGCTGTCGATTGGGTGTCTGCGCCAGGACCCCGGCCTGAGGGCAATCGGCAGAGCGGCCGCTGTCGCCATGGGCGCGCTTTATGGTTACCGGGGCCTCACCACGGTCATTCATGCGATCGGATCGGTGTGAACGAAAAGTGCGATGCCGCTGCCTCGTCTGTATGGCCGGTGGCTGCGTCAGGCGCGGCGGGGCCACGGACTGAAAGGAGAGTCGGGTGGAGTCGATCTACTGGGTCGTCTCATGGTACTGTCACCGCACGTGTCCTCACTGCTACGACGAGCGCTTCCGTCCCTACGTCGGCGCTCAGCTCGAGTCTCTCGTGAAAGAGGCCGCCTCCGCGTACCCAGAGATCGTGCGGAACCTCCCCGCTCGGATGACCTACCTCGACGCGGCAGACCCCTTCGCCGACGGACGTCCTTCGGAGAAGGTCGGAAGTATCATCCTGGCCGGGGGCGAGGTCCTGACAGACCCCGTTCGTGAGCGGATCTTGTATCCCCTCCTGTCACTTCTCCACGATCGATACGAGGCAAACGGTGGAGTCAAGCTGGTCGTGCAGACCACCGGCGATCTGCTCACGGACGGAATCCTCGAGGAGCTTCTCGATCATCACGTGTGGATGATCTCCGTGTCCGGATTGGATGGCTTCCACAAGGGATTGGAGACAGAGGAAGCGCGGGAGGCTCTCCGGACGAAGCTCGTGGGGCTCCTGGAGGCCCGGGGTCTGGTCCTGCATGCTCCACTTGCCAAGGACGCCCGTGACGCGCCCGACAGCGGCCGGTACTACCAGCTCTGGGGAGCGACTCCCGACACCTGGATCGGAAAGCTGTGGCCCCGCGGCCGCGGCTTTTCGAACGAGTTGACGACCGCCACCCTCGCGGACAACTTCTGCAACCGCTGGTCGGGGGGACTCAACTTCCTCGCCCACCGGTACGCGGGGTCGGAGGTGTCGATTGATCCATCCGGAGACGTGTATCCGTGCTGCCCGAAGACCCGGTCGCCCGTCGGCAACCTTCGGAACCGGAAGCTGGAGGAGATCCTGGACGGCCTGGCGGGCAACCCGGTCTACGAGGCGATCTCGATGGGACATCCGGAACGCATGGGGCTCGCCCACGGCTGGTCCGTGGAGAGATTCCTCGAGAACTCCACGATCGTGACCCCATCGGGACGCACGGTCCGGAACCTGTGCGTGGGTTGCGACCGATTCCATCAGGATGTACTGGGGGCGCCGGTCACGGGCGAGGGAGTCGATCGCAAGTGACTTCTATGTCCGTGGTGTCAGGCCATCCCAGAGGACTCGCAGTCCTGTTCCTCACGGAGATGTGGGAGCGTTTCGGCTACTATACGATGCTGGCGATCATGACGCTCTACCTGGACGAACACTTCCATGTCCGCAACCCTGGAAAAATCTACGGGACCTTCACGGCCCTGGTCTATTTCGCACCGATTGTCGGTGGCTACGTGTCCGACCGGTTTCTTGGCCTCAAGCGGACCATCGCCATGGGAGCGGTGCTCCTGGCGGCCGGCTATGGTCTTCTGTCCGTGCCGATCCGGGAGGCTCCGGGCGTCGAGCAGAGGGTTTCCCTGGCGGAACAAGCCTTTCGCGGAGCGCACGAACAGTGGCAGTCCGGGCTTGACGCCCTAAAGACCCGCGGAGGGATCTCGGAGAGCAAGAGGCCGGTCTACTCCGGACCGGAGCGGACCGCCGGCCAGGGACTATTCCTTGCCGCGCTGCTCCTGATCATTGCAGGGAACGGCCTGTTCAAGCCGAACGTGTCGGTGCTCGTGGGCGCCCTGTATCCACCAGGAAGTCCCCTCAAGGACGCCGGCTTCAACATCTTCTACCTGGGGGTGAACATCGGCGCGTTTTTCGCGCCCATCACAGCCGCGACGCTCAGGGCATCCCTGGGCTGGAGCTGGGCTTTCGGCGCCGCGGCCGTTGGGATGACCATCGGCCTCGTGACCTTCTGCGCCGCGAGCCGCTTAGTGATACCTCTCTCTTCCCCGGTGGCGGACACCGCCGTCGAGGAGGTGCCGCGATCCAGTTTTGCCCGGCAGCGTCTTCTGACCTTGCCCGTCGTGTTGTCCATCGTCATCCTCTTTACGATGGCGTTCCAGCAGAACGGCTTCACCCTGACCCTCTGGGCACGAGATTCCACGGGCCCGCTGATGGGTGGGTGGAAGATACCGGCCGAATCGTTCGCGGCGGCGAATGCCCTCTTCGTCATGCTCTTCACCCCGGTCGTGATCTGGCTGTGGAGCCGGACCCGCCAGCAGGGCGTGGAGCCCACGCCCCTGGGAAAGATGAGTATCGGGATGTTCTTCGCGATGGTCGCCTTCTGCACCATGGGTGTGGCTGGCCTGGCTGGGGGCGACACGGGACTTGTTTCTCCTCTCTGGCTGATCGCCGGTTACGCATTCGTAACGGCCGGGGAACTCTGCGTGAGCCCCATGGGGCTCGCCTTCTGTTTCGAGGTGGCGCCCTTACGATTCCGGGGGTTGGTCATGGGCTGCTGGTTCGGAGCCATCGCCGTGGGCAACTACCTTTCCGGTGCGGTCGAGCCTCTGTGGCAGCGATGGCCGCACAGCCTGTTCTTTCTGTTCCTGGCCGGCACCTGCGGGTTCGCAGGGCTCCTCGTGAGATGGGCGGCCCGCTGGATTGGGGAGCCTCTGGTCGATCGGCGCCAGCCGTGCCCTTGACCAGGAAGGCTCCATCCTTCGTCGGCAGGATGGCCGGCGACTCCAAATCGAACTCATCCCGGATGTCACCCACCAAAGTCTCGAGAACGTCCTCCATGGTAATTTATCCGGATACTGCACCATACACGCCGATGGTGGTCGCATGAGAATGTTTCTCTTCCTCATTAGCCTGAGCACGTCACCGACCCTGGCGAATTCGGGAATGCACAGGATCTCTCGCTTGATCTGATGATGCGCATCGACTATAGTCCACAGTGCAACTTCAACAGGACCGGATCTTTACCGGTCATAATCGTTCGGGCAAGGTGCTCAGTGATACGACCCTTCATAGCGTCACGTTGAAGCTCGACCTCGAGGCACAGGTCTGTGCCTCTGATCGAGTACGGGACCGGGTCGGGGCTCCTCTGTCCGGCGATCCCAAGACCCACCTTGTGATCTTCGCCTGAACACGGCGGTCCCCCGGGTCCCGGCTCGCGTTCCGAGTCGACCACGGTTCGACCACGGCGGATGCCGCGCCTCGAGCTCGTTCGTCGTGCGAGGAACGCGTGGCGCTCACCATCTCGCCCGATAAGGAGGACCTCGTGGAACAGTTCGATCATACCCCGATGTGGCGAGCTCTGGGACTCGACTTGGACGCACACTCCCAGCTTCTGGAGATCCTGGGCACAGCGTACAAGGATGTGTTTCTCTCCCAGCAGAACCGACCCAAGGCGATGGCTTACCTGGACTTCGTGATGTCGGAGATTCACGGATTGCGCATCCGCGAACTGGTCGCTGCCAAGGAGAAGGGCCGAAAGGTCGTGGGGACTTTCTGTCTGTACGTGCCCGAGGAGGTCTTGCTGGCCGTGGACGCGATCTCGGTCGGTCTGTGCGCGGGGGCAGAGCTGGGAACCCAGGCCGCTGAGCAGATCCTGCCGCGCAACACCTGTGCGCTCATCAAGTCGTTCGTCGGCTTCAAGCTGGCCAAGGTCTGTCCGTACGTCGAGGCATGTGACGTCGTCATCGGGGAAACCACGTGTGACGGCAAGACCAAGGCCTACGAATCGTTCGCACGGCTCAAGGACATGTTCGTTCTTCAGGTACCGCGGATGAAGAGCCCCGAGTCCTCGACCCTCTGGCGGAGCGAAGTTCGCAGGCTGGCAAACCGCATGGAAGAGATCAGCGGTCGATCGATCACGTCGGAGAGTCTGCTCGAGGCGATCAAGACGGTCAATGCCAAGCGCCGGGCTCTCCATCGCCTGAACGCGTTGCGTCGGGCCGACCCCGCGCCGGTATCGGGACTCGATGCCCTGCTGGTCAACCAGGTCCAGTTCTACGACGACCCGGTCCGGCTCACCCAGAAGATCGACGAGCTCTGTGACGAGCTCGAGGGACGGGTCGCAAGGCACGAGTGCGTCAAACCCTCCGGGGCCCCGCGTCTGGTCGTGAGCGGTTGCCCCATGTCCGCCCCCAACTGGAAACTCCACAACCTCATTGAGAAGAGCGGCGGGGTCGTCGTGGGTGAGGAGTCATGCGTGGGCGAACGCGGCACGAGGAATCTGGTGAGCGAAGAGCCCGGGAGCAAGGGGGACCTTCTGGACCGGATCGCCGACCGCTATCTCAAGATCGATTGCGCGATCTTCACTCCCAACGACGAGCGTGCGGAGCATGTGCTGGACCTGGTCCGGGACACCAAAGCCCAGGGGGTTGTCCACTACGCTCTCCAGTTCTGCACTCCCTATCAGATGGAGGCGTTCAAGTTGGCCCAAGCCTGCGAGAAACGAAAGATTCCCTTTCTCCGAATCGAAACCGACTACGGGGCCGAGGACGCGGGGCAGCTCTCGACACGAGTCCAGGCCTTCCTGGAGATGGTCCGCTGATAGTGGCGGGTCCGGAAAGGTTTGAGTTACACTTTCTTCGTGACGAGAGGCCGCACCCGGACCCGTTTCATCGAGAACAAAGTCGGCGGCGCCATGATGATGGTCTTGGCGCTGCTGCTCGTTCTTCTGGCGTTCGGCCTCATTCTGAAAGGCTTGAGCAGCAGCGCCTATCGAGAAGTCGATGTCATCAACCAGCACCTGCGTGCGGTGTCGGTGGGAGAGTCGACGTTCGCCCAAGTCGTCTCCCGGCTGTCGACCCTTTCCTGGTCGGAACGCTGGTTCAAGGGGGGGGCAGACTTTCAGGCGGACATGCCGATCGCCGGGGGGTACGCATCCTATGTGATCCAGGATGCGGCGCGGCATCCGGCGAGTCCGGATCCTCTGAGCTCGCAGGTGTTCTCCCATGGTGAACAGGCGGACCTCTACGTTCGGGCCACCTACAGGAGGTCCACGGTCCTGATGTTCTGGCGGCTCACGATGACCGAGGACTCTCTGGACATGATGGCCCGCATCGTGCCCGCCTGCTACACGTTCACCCCGCAGGATGGCACCCTGTCTCCATCTCAGACGACTCTGATCGGCCAGCGGGTCAATGCCTGGCTCGGGGAGAGGGATGTGAACCGGCCGATCACTCAGTCCTTGCTTCTCGCGGTGAAGAGAGCTGCCTCTGCTACCCAGCTTCAGTCTGTCTTGGGCTTTACCCCACCGGCGCCGGTGTTGGATGGTTCTCCAACCCCGGAGTCCCCTGATGGGATGAGTGGGTCGGCACCTCCGGTCGGTGCGTCCGGTGGACTGACACCCGCCACTTTGCCCTCGTTCTCGAGAGCCCAGCTCCCACTCCTGCCGTCTCCTCCTTCCGTGAGTCCTCTTCCTCCGGCAATCGCGTCAGCCGTGGCCTCCAGTGGACGAAGCGTGAGCGAATTCGGAGGTCGAGGAACTCGAGGCCATTCCACCACCACGATCAGTGCGCGTGGTGGCGGAAGCGGAGGAGATGAGGATGAGGATGGCGGTGACGGTGACTAGGAGCCCGTCAGACCTTCGTCCGCAAACACTCCTGACCGGAGTCCGGAGTCCGGAGTCCGGATTGGAGTCTGTCAGGGGCTTGCTTTGCCAGTCTCCCGGGATGAAGGGTTTTTCCCTGCTGGAGGTCGTCCTTGCTTTTCTGATCTTGGGTCTGGCCCTCGCGCCGATCCTGAGCCTGTTTCCGTCTGCCGGAAAACAGGCCCGGCAGACGTCCGACGTCGGACAGGCCTTGGCGCTCCAGGAGAGGACCGCCGAGGAGCTCCGCGTGGCCGCTTGGGAGAACCCTCACCTGGCTCGGGGGCTCTCTCTGGATCCGCAGTGCAGCCAGGATCTCCCCGTGGTGGATGGGGGGTCTCCGTTCTTCCGGGCCGTGGAGAACGATCTGGCTCCGGGTGGCCCGCTGGTTCCGGGGCCTGATTCCTCGATCAATGCCCAAAAGCCGTCTCTTTACCGGGCGCTGCGGACGTACAGGTTCTCCGTTCGCTCGCAGATGCGAGCTCTGCCGACCACGGGTCAGGTCCTGGACCTCTCCTTCCGGACGCTCTGGAAGGACTTCGCAAATCGCGATTCGACGCTCGAGATGACGACTGTTGTGCCCGTCTACAGCGTGCGTCAAGGCACTCCATGGGTCGTGAAGTCGCGTGAGAGGGCGGACAGGCTGATTGTGAAGGCCTGTTATCCCAGCCGGAGCGGGCTCTCTCTTCCCCAGCTGTTTTCGAGCGGGAACCTGGCGGCGATGCGTGATCTCGGAGACATGGTCATCGTGATGCTTCCCCTGGTGTATTGGACCTCCTACTACGATGCGCAGGTCAGCCAGTTCGAATCGATGGCCACCACCGCGTCCAGCGACATCGATCTCTTCCGGATTCGGCTCGCCCAAGGTCGCCTGCACGAAGCTCGAGCGGCTGCCTGCGTCAACGCGATGGTCTACCTGGCTCCGGCGCTGCAGCGGATGGCCACAGCGTTGGACCCGGCGACGCTGAACCCAAAACCTCCTCTGGTACTGATCAGAAACATGGCGATTGAAACGGCGTTGATCCGTGCCGAGTTCCATCGCGCTCTCACCGCGGCCGTGTCGGCGTACTGCGGGGCGTACAACTCTCCGGGAGCCGGGCAACTCACCCGTGTCCAGGCTCGCGCGTTCCTGCGGGCCATCGACTGCATCAAGTTGCAGACCCTCACCATCGGTCCAGAAGACACCACCTTTCTGAAATCGATGCTGGTCGGCTTTCTTGCCGTCGAGGAGGGGCGGGATCAGTACTACGCGGACTACGCGCGCGTCGAATCCGAACATGTCTTGAGTACGAACTCTCTGCGGGCCAGCTTCCCGAATCAGTCCCTCATCAAGGGATGGAAGCTCTACAATGCAGCGTTGGAGCCTGGGGTCACGGAGGTTCTCCACAGAACGGCAGGAGCCTCGTCGTCCTCCTCCGTTGTGGGCGTGAGCCCAGCTTCCCTCACTACCGAATAATTGAGAGGACCAGAGGTATTGCCCCAGGATAAGGTCGGATGAGAGAGACCAGAAGCTCACGAGCCTTTACGATCGTGGAGTGTTTGATTGCTCTCTGTCTCCTGGGCATGCTGCTCGCGATCTGCATTCAGCTCTTCAGTCACGCGAGGATCGTGACCCAGAAGCTGACTCCACAGTTGTCGGTGCAGCAGGGCTCTCGCAAGGCTTTGGTGCGGGTGATCGAGGAACTGCAGGAATCCATGGAGGTGCTCGTTCCTCAACCCGGTTCGACGCTCTACTACGCGCTCGTCAGGGACAAAGTCGGCCTGCTCCGCATGTACTACCTGGTCCCCCGGAAGCCGGATTCCACGGCTCTTGGGAGCAAGATGTACGAGCTCTGGCGGGACATCGCCGACCCGAAGCTGCCGCCACAGGGTGGACGGGCCTGTCTCGTGCAGAATATCAGCAGGCTGACGTTCACGTCCCGGAGCGCGGGTTCCCTGCAGATCAACCTGACGCTCAGCGAGCAGGGTGAGAAATCCTCGCTCTTGACCTCCGTTCGCCTGCGCAACCTACCCTCGGCCGAAGAGCTCTGGTAGTCTTTGCCTTGGTGGGTGATGAACATGATCGCGGGCGAATCTAGGGCCTCTCTCCGTCGACACCGGATGATCTTGGCCCTGAGCGTTCTTGGTTTTCTCTATGCCGTTTGGGGGTTTGTAAACGGCTCCTACCTCAGAACGGCCTGCCCGAAGCTGTTCATCAACACCATTTTTCTCAGCCACTACTCCGAAATCTTCGTGATCCTCGCGTTCGGCGGGTTTGCCATCCGAGCGGAGACCAATACCTACACCCGGCGACGACTCATCGCTCTGGTTTTCTTCATGGCCACGATGTGGGGGGCTGTTCCGTTCTTCTTCCCCTTTCGTGAGCCCGCGGTCCCCGGACTTGGGATCAGTCCTTGGTTTCCGGGAGTCCACGTTCCTGGCGCGTTGTCGTACTTCGTGTGGCTCGCACTGATCTTCTTTTTCGGTCGGAGGGTGGATTGCGGCTGGTGCTGTCCCTGCGTGGCCATCCGAGAGACGGTCGGTCGCCCGTTCCGCGAAGCCACGATTCGTGGGGAGGGTGCCTGGCGATTGCGGTCCGTGCAGTGGCTGGCGATCATGGCCCACGTCGTGTACTTGGTGCTTCTTTTCTGCCCAAGAAGTCGGTTCGCGAGCGACTACTTCGGTTGGTTCTGGAAGCTCGTTCTGTTCGGTTATTACTTGTCATTCCTTCTGGTTCCGTTGACCGGTAATCGCAACTTCTGCCGATACCTCTGTCCGTTCGGTAGTTTTTACGGCCTGGTCGGGACCTTGGGGTTCTTCCGGATCGAGGCTGACCGTTCCCTGTGCACGGGATGCGGACAATGCACGAGTTCCTGCGACATGGGGATCCCCGTACAGTCTCTCGTGGATGAGCGCGGTGAAGTGCGTGTCCTGGAGTGCGTAGGGTGCGGACGGTGCGTGACAGAGTGTCCGGCGCAGGCTCTGACCATGCGCGATGTCCGGGACGGACCCTCACGTATCGCGAAAGGCCGAGAGGATCGGCAGCCGGGCGATCGTTAACCCCCCTCACCGGACCCGGGGGACTGTGCTATGATGATCGCGCCCGACGTTTGCTTGCGGACAAAGGTGGAGACAATGAGCGAGAGGATCGTGGATGCCCGTGGAGAGCCATGCCCCAGGCCTCTCATCAAGACGAAGAGGGCGCTCGACGAGATGCAGGTCGACGAACCGTTGACGATCCAGTTGGACAACGAAGTCTCACGCGACAACGTCGTCCGGTTCCTTCGTGACAAAGGCGCAAGCCCCGAGTGGACTGTGGAGCAGGGAGTCTTCTCCGTGAAAGCACGAAAACCGGCCGGCACGCTGTCGACGGCCCAGTTCGGACCATCCTGCATCCCGACCGGACTCCGGCCTTCTCACGTTGTGGCCTTCACCCGCGACGGGATGGGATCCGGATCCGAGGAGCTGGGCAGGATCCTCGTTCAGGCGTGCGTCAACGCCATCCGCGAGGTCTCACCCCTTCCGTCGGCCATCGTGTTCTACAATGGCGGCGTGTTGCTCGCGTGCGAAGGCTCGCCGGTGATCGAGCCGCTCGCCGAGCTTGCGGCGAGAGGCGTGAGACTCATGGTCTGCGGAACGTGTCTGGGGTTCCATGGCTTGAAGGAGAAGGTCAAGGTCGGCACGATCTCGAATCTGTTCGAGATTCTTCAGGTTCTCACCGATGCGGGGCACGTGGTGACGCCTTAAGACCTATGGAGAGGATCCTGTACTTCGACAACGCGGCCACGTCGTTTCCGAAACCCCACGAGGTGGCTCTGGAGATCTCTCGATATTTGGAGCTCGTGGGCGGGCCCTATGGACGCAGCGCCTATCCCCGAGCGCTCGAGACCTCACGGGTCGTGGAGCGAACGCGAGACGCGTTGGCGGGTCTTTTCGGAACGTCAAAGGCCGAGGACATCGTGTTCGGGCCCAACGCCACCTTTGCTCTCAACACGGTTCTCTTTGGCCTCCTCTCAGCGGGGGATCGAGTCCTCGTTTCTCCCTTGGAGCACAACGCCGTGACCCGTCCGCTTGCGGCCCTGGAAAAGGCGAGGGGGATTCGTTGGGACTGTCTTCCCTGCCATCCGGACGGTCGGATCGATCCTCGTCGGATTTCGGAAATGCTCACGGACGACGTCAAGCTCGTGGTGGTCAACCAGCTCAGCAATGTGAACGGCGTGATTCAACCTCTGGAGGAGATCAAACGCGCCATCGGCACGGTTCCCTTGCTCGTCGACGCCAGTCAGTCGGCCGGCTGCCTGCCCATTCGCCTGGATGACTGGAGCATCGACTATATGGCGTTCACCGGGCACAAGGGCCTTCTGGGTCCGACCGGGACCGGGGGCCTCTTCATCCGAAACGCCGAACGGTTGGAGCCGCTGGTCTTCGGCGGAACGGGCACCAACTCCGGTCGCTTCGAGATGCCCACGGATCTGCCCGATCGATTTGAGGCCGGTACGGGTAACATTGCCGGTCTCTTTGGTCTCCTGGCCGCCCTCGAGAATCGCCCGGCCCCTTGCCACTCGATCCAGGATTTCCGCTCGCTGGTCTCTGAGTTCTCCCTTCTTCCGGGTTTGACTGTCCACGCAAGCCTGGATCCGGCGTGGCAGGGGGAGGTCGTGTCATTGAGCCACCGGGACATAACATGTGATTCTATCGGTAACGAGTTGTGGAGTCGTTTCGGTATCGAAGTCCGGGTTGGACTCCACTGCGCACCGCTCGCCCACACGACACTCGGAACCCACCCGCGCGGCACCGTGCGGATCGCGCCGTCCGTCTACCAGGGAACCGGAGAGTTCGAGTATCTTCTGGGGGCACTGCGGGAGCTGTGTGTGTCGTGAACGTACTGTTGATCTTTTCCAATACTCGGGCCGTGATCAAGGCCGAGGCTCTCTGTCGAAATGCCGGCCTCGAGTTCCAGGTCGTGGCCATCCCAAGGGACGTGTCGGCCGAATGCGGCATGGCCCTGTCCTTGAAGGAGGATGCGTCCTCCCGGGCCCTGGAACTCCTCAACCAGGCCGGCCTCTCTGTCACCGTTCACAAGGCGGATCGCGCCGGACCGTCTCGGTTCGATCTGCTCTCGACGGTGGAGTCTGGAGGGTGCTCAGCCAAACTCCCGGCAGGACTTCTCGCAAGTGCCCTCCGGAGTCTTCCGGCCGTTGTTGACGAGAGACTGTTGGTCGGTCTCGATACGGCCGATGATGCCGGTGTCTACAAGCTCACGGACGAGATCGCTCTCATCCAGACCACGGATTTTTTCCCGCCGGTTTGTTCCGATGCGTTCGACTTCGGGCAGATTGCGGCGGCTAACGCTCTCAGCGACGTGTATGCGATGGGTGGGCGCGTTTTGTCCGCGATGAACATCGTCCTGTTCCCACAGACCGGGATTCCGATGGAGGTGCTCCACGAGATCCTCAGAGGCGGCCAGGAAAAGGTCGTGGAATCGGGCGGAGTGCTCCTGGGAGGACACTCGATCGTTGACCCTGTGCCCAAATACGGTCTCGCGGTCACCGGAGTCGTGCATCCCGATCGTGTGGTCACCAACGCCGGGGCGAAGCCCGGTGAGCTGTTGATCCTGGCCAAGCCGATCGGCACGGGCGTCCTCGTGGCGGGCTGGCGCGTCGGCGAAGCCCGGCGGGCGGACTACGAGCTCGCGCTCATGAGCATGAAGCAGCTCAACCGCAGGGCGTCCGAGGCCATGCAGCGTTTTTCCATACGCTGCGCCACCGACGTCACCGGCTTCGGTCTGCTGGGACACGGACTGCACATGGCCCAGGCGAGCCACGTCACGTTGGAAATTGACTCCTCCAAGGTCCCCTCGTTGCCGGGAGTCCTTGGTTTGATCGAGATGGGGTGCATCCCAGGAGCGTCATTTAGGAACCTCGAGTACGTGGAGCCGTTCTCCCGCTTCGACCCGGCTCTGCCCTACGCGCGAAAAATGTTTACCGTCGACCCGCAGACGTCCGGAGGTCTTTTGATGACCGCTCCGTCTGACCGCGCGGACGAGCTCGTCCAGGCGCTGAGAACGGAGGGGTACCCAAGCGCCACGGTCATCGGTCAGGTGTTGCCGTTTACCGAGTCCTTCCTTCTGGTCCGGCCATGACGCCGATGCCGGATCTGTCCCGGCGAAGACTACATCCGTTTGGCCAACAGTCGCCTCATGGCCATCGCGTCTTCGGACAGCTCGGCGAATTGTTTGAAGTCGAGAGCCTGTGGACCATCGCAGAGAGCCTTTGATCGGTCGGGGTGGACCTCGACGATCAGACCGTCGGCTCCCACAGCAACACCGGCTCGAGCCAGGGGCGCCACGAGCTCGTACCGACCGGCGGCATGGGAAGGATCGATGATGATCGGCAAATCGGTCTTCTCGCGGAGAACCGTCACCGCGGCGAGATCGAGAGTGAAGCGGGTGGAGGTCTCGAACGTCCGGATCCCGCGTTCGCACAGGATGACGTTGGGGTTTCCCTCCATCAGCAGATACTCCGCGGCCAGGACGAACTCCTCGATCGTCGCGGCCAGGCCCCGCTTGAGCATGATGGGTTTACCCATGCCGGCGACCATCCTGAGCAGACCGAAGTTCGACATGTTCCGGCTTCCGATCTGGATGATGTCCGCGACCTCGGCCACCTTGGAGGCGACCGATTCATCCAGAGCCTCCGTGATGATCTTGAGTCCTGTCTCTCGGCGGGCGAGATCGAGCAGCCGCAGCCCCTCCTCCCCCAGTCCCTGAAATTTGTGGGGAGAGGTTCTGGGCTTGAAGGCGCCTCCACGGAGGACCTTCGCTCCGGCCGCCTTCACTGCCCGGGCCGTGAGGAGAAGCTGCTCCTCCGACTCGACGGAACAAGGGCCCGCCATCAGGACCAGCTCTCCGTTGCCGATCTCGACATCACCTACCATCACGATGTGTCGACACTTCTCCGCGCTTCCCGAGACCTGGAGATCGCTCGTTGACGCGGGCGACGGCTGTCCGACGATCTTGTAACGAAGAGTCTTTCTCTGCGTGGAGGTTTCCATGATGTGTCGCTAATCTCCCTTCGTGGACCGTGATCTCCGGGCCACGACTCCGCCCTGATCAAATAGACGATGAAAGACCCAAGGAAACCCATAATTCGGACGGCCGTCGCCTAAAGAAGACCTAAGAGCCGCGTTTCTATCGCATGTTTTCGACGAGCAGCGTGACGATCGAATCGATGTGGTCCCCGATGCGCTTTCCCTCGGGGGTCGAAGGGGGGATCACGATCACCTTTCCTCCGGTATCGCTCGCGAGCGAGGAGGCCCTCTGCCGGTTGTACCAGGGTTCCATGAGAATGTGGTGGACCCCTTCGCGTTTCATCGTCTCGCGAAGCTGAGCCAGGTGCGCCGGGGTGGGCTCGATGCCCGGCTTGAGCTCGATGGTTCCGACGATCTCGAGCCCGGTGAATGCTGCCAGGTAAGGGAAGCTCGAGTGGTAGGACACGACCTTGCGGCCTTTGATGGCAGACAGACGCTGCCTCCACTCGGTCTCCCTCTTCTTCAGATCTCTCAGGAACGCCCGGGCCCGCTCCCGGATCTCCTGTTCCTTGGCGGGAAGCTCGCGGCTCAAGCCGTGGGTGATGTGGACGACCATCTTCTCCACATTGGTCGGGTCGAGCCAGTAGTGGGTGTTCCCGAACACGTGGAGGTCTCCACGGCTTCGGTCCACCGGTCCGACCGGAACATCGAGCAGCGTGACCCCTCCGGAGCAGTCTACGAACCCCGCTCCTCCCGGGATCACCCGAGTATTGCCGGAGCTGGAGACCGCGCCAGAGAGCCAGGGCTCGTGATCGAGCCCGATCGTGATCAGGAGCCGCGCTGTTCGGATCTTTTGGATCAACGAGGGGCGCAGCGGCAAGGAGTGTGGCTCCATCCCGGAGGGAAGCAAGAGGCCGACGTTGACCAGCGATCCACCGATTTCGGTGGTGATCGCCAGGATGTCCGAGTTCGTGGCCACCACCTGGATCGGCTGGGCATCCGTGGCCGAAGCGAGACAGACAACAATCAGAATCGAGACGATCAGCGAGCGAATCATTGGTTCGAGACCTCCGTCAATGAGTTGGCGGACAATGAATGGTTCTTGTATTGCCGGAAAACGAGCTCACTTGTTGGATCGAGTATTCGCATGGACCGGCTATGGCCTGTCGACTCATCTATCAATACTTATGGGCTCCGTGCGGGCCCATGGAAACGGTCCAGGACAGGAGTACCATGTCGTCTCCCTGATGACCGTTCGCAAACGGGCAGTCCGTGTTCAGGTGGCTGTACTGGATTCGAAACCGGTTGAACTCGGTCGGCAGGTACGTGAACCAGACCGACGGGCCCCAAATGCGACTGTGCGGAACGAAGACTCCTTCTTCAGCGGACGCGGCCATGCTGCGGGCGATGTCGGTGCTGTCGTACCTCAGTCCAAAACCCATGTCCCTCTGAAACTGATAGTTCAGCATGGCGTAGAACCCGTCCGGTTTGAGCCACCCGTCACCAAGAACCTCCCGATGAGTGAGCTTTCCGCTGTCGTCGTAGTGTGATACAGGGCTCAGCTCACGGAAAGCCTTCAGGTACTCCGCGCGAAACACGAGGTTTTTGTAGATCGCCTGGTCGACCGGCTCCCACCGGAACGTCAGGTCGTAACCCCAGATCCTCTGCTTCAACTGCTCATGCTCGCCGTGTTTTCCGTCCAGGAGCGAGCTTCCGAGGTCGATGTTGGTCGAGTCGTTGAATTCGTGGTACAAGCGGGTTTTTCCCAGAATCATGGTGCGGTGGGCATTGGTCCCTGCAAACAGGCTCTCTTCTCCGTCTGAGTTGACGAGCTGTCCGGTGCACTCGACCAGAGTCCTGGGAGAACCTAGCTGGAACTGCCTCTGAAGGCCGATTCCCTGATCCCGGATTCCTTCGCCCCCCAAGAAATTCTCGATCACGCGGGGCCTGTCGACCGAGTAGAACGCGTGGGTGTGCAGGAGGTTGTCCTTCCCGAATTCGAGGCGGAACTTGCCTCCCTTGAGCTGGAGTCCCCAGGGCAGCCTGGAGTAGGTCGCGTAAGCCTCCTCGACCTCGATCTTCTGCTCGCCGGTGTCACCTTCCTCTGTGATTCCTGGCAGAGCGATGAACGCGTCGAACCGGGTCCACGGATCGACCGGTGCCTGGAACGACAACTCCAATTCCCGGAAATCGAATCGACTCCGATTGACATCGCCCGGCAGGTTGCCGGTCGTGGAGTCCGGCGCGACATCGATGTCGATCGGCAGTCGCGAGTTGCGGTAGACGAAATCTCCGATGACCGAAATCTCCGGGTTGAACGCGGTTCGCGCGTTCCCCATCGGAGGGGTCGACGACTTCGCCACGGACACGTCTTTCTCCGCGGACTCGAGCGGATCGGCATCGGCTGACCCGGCCTTTGAGCGGGTCGCAGAGCCGGAGGCTTTTACCTCCTGTCCTCTCACTGCCGGAGAGCTCGGCGTCGATCGCGAAGAGCCAAGCTTTGCCTCTGCCTCGGCAAGAGGGTCATCGTCGTTGCCCGGTGCACCGATCGCTGTCTCGGCGCGTCCTTCGCCTGGGCTCATGGCCGGCAGCTTCGCGTGCGCGTTCGACTTCTCCTGCGCGGCGAGCCGCGATTCGAGAGATTTCACGTAACGTGTGAGCGTCTCGAGCTGGCTTTTCATCTGGGCCAACTCCGTCGCGGCCTTCGACTTGGGTTCAGACCAAGCGGGCGTGATCCACTGCAATGCCAAAATAGGGACAACAAAGAACAAAGAGGTGTACCTCATCCGGTCCGATCTCCTCCCTGGATACAACTGGATACAATAAGAACAACAGAGAAACGACTTGTGTGAGAGCGATGAGCTGCAAACAAACAACGATCGCGAAGACCTTGTTTGGGATTTGAAGACGCGAGGGGATCAGCAGGAGGGAGGAGCTCGCGCGGGGCAACCGTCATCAAATTCGGTTGCCTCGCACAAGGGCGGACTGAGGGAAGGGCGCCAAGATCCCGGCACCAGAACCGGTTCTGGCCCTGGTGTCGGCACGATCGCTACGGTCAGGCCCGTAGCCATACAGGAGACACAGTGGCTGTCGGGGCCCTGGGCCCATGACGCATGGTCGTGGAATCCTTCATTCGAGGCCACGATCAAACACAGGAAGGCGATCAGGACAGCCGTCCTGACCAACCTCTGCCCCAGGAGCCACTTCATGATGAACACGATGGTATCTACGCCGTCCGGTGAAAGTCAAGTTTGGGATCAATGCCCTGACAATTTGTCGCCAGCATCCGCGAAGTCATCTTGACGGGCCGCGGAGACGAGGATTTGGCTCCACTCACCCGGCATCGAACGGAAGAACGAACCGGTGTATGCTACACTCGTCACCAGTCGCACTTGGCGGACAACGCGAAGGAACGCACTGTCTCGCGGACAAGAGACCGCGAGACCGCGAACGTCCGACCGATCTGAGTGGTATTGGCGATCACTGCACCATGACGACCGAAGAACCTCGACCAGGCCGGACCGTTGAAGACAATCATCCCGTCGAGGAGCCTTCCTCTCGTTCAGGATCCACCACTTGTTCAGGATCCACCACCACTCCGGGCCGTTGGTTCACTCGAGGGATCTTGTTGGGTTTTTTTCTGATGGCCGCTTTCGCCATCGCGGCCACGAGCGTAGCCGTTTACCAGCGGAAGCAGCGGGAGGTGCTCGAGGACGCCAAACGACACCTCTCGGTGATCGCCAACCTCAAGATCGCCCAGATCTCCGACTGGCGTCGACAGAGGCTGGGGGATGCGGCTGCGATCGCCTGCAGCCCCTGGAACGAGTACCGACTCCTCCCTTACCTGGAGAACCCGTCATCCGACGACGCCGGAGACGACATCCTGGCCTGGATGGAAACCTTGCGCTGCGCCTATCGTTACAGGGATCTGGTTCTGATCGACTCGCAGGGCCGCCGACGCCTGTCGGTCGGTATCGCCGAGCCGGACATCGACCGGATGGAACGTCTCAACATCCAGACCGTTATCAGCACGGGGAAGCCCTTCCTCTCCGATTTCCATCGGTCCGACGCGACCGGACACATCCACCTGCGGCTCTATGCTCCCATGCTTCGCAGAAAGGGTGGCGGCGCCGAGCCGGTTTGCTCGAGCGCGTCCGTGTGCGCAGGGGCCTTGATGTTGGACATCAACCCCGACACGTTCCTCTATCCGTTGATCCAGTCGTGGCCAACGCCCAGCCCGACAGCAGAGACCCTTCTGGTACGGCGCGAAGGGGAAGACGTCGTGTTTTTGAACGAGCTTCGCCATCGCCCGAATTCGGCGCTCTCTCTGCGCCTTCCGGTCGCGAGCGAGCTCCTGCCTTCCGCCATGCTGACCCGCGGACGGGAAGGGTTGGTCGAGGGGGTCGATTATCGCGGGACCCATGTGCTTGCCGCTCTCCACAAGATACCCGATTCCCCCTGGAGCCTCGTGGCCAAGCAAGACTATCAGGAGGTCATCGCTCCGTTTCGATCCGTTGCCCTGATCATCGTCCTGCTCTCCACCGGCTCGATCGTCGTCGTCGGGTTGTCGATCCTGGTCTGGTGGAAGCGGAGGGAAGTCGGCTTCTACCGGAGCCAGTACCGGCTGGAGCAGGAACGCCGCAGTGCCGTGGAGGCTTTGAGACGAAGCGAGGCCCATCTGTGTCGCCTGCTGGCCGACCGGGAGGAGTTCCGAAGCGCTCTGCTCAACTGCGTGTCTCACGAGCTCCGGACTCCTCTGGCAGCCTTGACCGGGGCCGCGAGTACCCTCCTGGAAAACGAGGCCTGCATTGCCGCGTCGACCCGTCAGGGCCTCCTCCAGAGCATGTATGACGAGGCCGACCGTCTGAACCAGCTCGTCGGGAACGTCCTCGACATGAGTCGTCTCGAATCAGGATCAGCCGAGCCCAAGAGGGGGTGGCAACCGCTGGAAGAGATCGTCGGAGCGGCGTTGAACTCTCTGGACCAGACGCTGGCCGGACGCCAGGTGAAGCTCGATCTGCCTCCCAGTCTGCTTTTGATCCGGGTCGACGCTGTCCTGATAGAACGAGCTCTGGCCCACTTGCTGGAGAATGCCGCGAAGTACTCTCCGGATGGAACGTCCATCGAGGTCGGAGTCGCCTTGGAGCAGGTCGAGGTGGTCGTCTCGGTGGCCGATCGTGGGCCAGGTGTCACACATGAGGAACACGATCACATCTTCGAAAAGTTCTACAGATCGCAGCGGAACCGGTCGCACCCGGGCACCGGCCTGGGTCTTTCGATCTGTCGCGCGATCGTAAAGGCTCACGGTGGCCGTGTTTGGGTCGAGGATCGACCCGGTGGAGGCTCTGTGTTCAAATTGACCCTTCCACGAGAGGATGCCCCTGACGACCTGCAAACGCAGTCTCTTCCCGAGGTGAACGCTCACGATGACTGAGAAAGAGTCACGGTCTCCTTCTGTTGCCCCGCTGATCCTCGTGGTGGACGATGAACCACAGGTTCGACGCTTCATCACGGCCGCGCTGGAAGGACACGGTTTCCGTGTCGTGGAGGCCATAACGGGAGGCGCGGCCATCACTCAATCCGCGACCTTCAACCCCGACCTCATCCTGCTCGACCTCATGTTGCCCGACATCGACGGGTTCGAGGTGACCCGGCGCATCCGGGAATGGACGACCACGCCGATCATCATGCTCTCCGTGCGCGAACACGAGCTGGACAAAGTCAAAGCTTTGGATCTGGGCGCGGACGACTACGTGACCAAGCCGTTCGGCATTCCGGAGCTCTTGGCAAGGATTCGTGCCGCTCTCAGACACCGAGACCGCCAGATAGCAGGGACGAGCGAGGCCGTGTTCACCCTCGACGATCTGCGGGTCGATCTTTCTTCCAGGGAGGTTTTCGTGGGAGAAAGTCGCATCCATCTCACTCCCACCGAGTACAATCTCCTTCTGGTTCTGGTGCGCCACTCGGGAAAGGTGGTGACGCACCGTCAGTTACTGCTGGAGGCCTGGGGTCCGACCTACACGTCTCAGACGCAGTATCTGTGGGTCTACATGGGACAGCTCAGGCACAAGCTCGAACCCGAGCCGGCTCGGCCGCGGTTCATTCTGACCGAGGTGGGCGTCGGCTACCGACTTCGAGGGAACTAGGATCCCGTCGACACGGAGACCCGGTATACCATCCGACCCGCTCCTCGCTGATCCCCCGTCTGCACCACTGATCCCCATCTGCACCCCGTCCGCCCCCCGCACTCGGTCGAGACGGTCTTCTCCGTCCGGAAAATGGGTGCATGACGTTCGAGTCTTCTTCCTGGGTTCATTCTTCAAGATCCATTGGGGGTTACCAAGGTCCAATGGCGAGCCTCATGCCCGCGTGTTCTTTGGCTTCCGGAGCGGGGTTTCGCCCGGTGTCGGGCTGATGTCTTGTTTGTACTCCATCTTGGTCAAAAATATATGTCGACGAAACGGAAGCTTTGACCGCCCGAGAAGGACTGTCTCGTGACCGCCCCCAGAACCGCATCGATCCCCGATTTCTTGCGGAGGGCCGGTACTTTTCCGTGGCTGATCCAGGGATGTAGAGGGGCTTGCCCACCAAGAAGACTTGCCCGTGAGTCCAGACGCGGATGACTAGTCGGCGAAAGTCGGGACGGAGTGGATCGGATGTCACGAGTGTCCGCCAACGATTTCCATTGAAAGCTGTTTGCGGCTCCCGAAGCCGTCACGCTACGCTCATCTCACTTGATGTTGTGATGGGCTCTATTTCTGGCGAAGCAAAGGGCGCTTTAGCGGGGGGACGTCAAGGCCAGTCTTGCGCGGGGAAGGCGTGGGTCGCCAAGGAACCGGGAACGATGAGGGTTTCCGGGGGGGGGCGAATTCCTTGGTCACACGATGGTGTGCGCGGGAGGACGATGATGAGCTCTGGACGCTTTCTTGATTCCTCGTCTCTTTTTGTTGCTCTGATCCTCGGTGTCCTGGTCGTCTTCCCTGTGTGCGCTGGTGGCGGTCCTGGCCCTGACCCTCGGCATCGGCACGGGGATCATCCCCTCCATATCGTATCGGCCACCAGCACTCCCAACCCTTTTGACCCGGCCACGCAAATCACCTCGATGAATGTGACGGTTGCGGTCAAACCTGTCGACGGCCTGGAGAAACTCGAGCCCGGTCACGATGGTCACGACCGCCATGCCCCACCCGCTCCCCACTTCTTTCTGGACGTCCGTTGGGTGGTGGGGTTCGGGTCTGGCACGGTGGCAACGAGAACCGCACGCGTGGAGCTCCTCCCTCCGTTTCGGTACGTTCACCTCAAGCCCGATAGAGGACTCCACGGACCCAAGCCGTACATCGAAGTCCCGGTGACGTTGGTATGGGATGGACGATCGGACAACAAGGTGTGCTTTGCCGATGGGGTCGTGTCGTCCGCCGTTGCTGTCACGTTTCTCAGCATGAAGCCGGAGGGACACAGGGTTCACGAGAAGGTCATCGCGCGAGCGCGCCCGGTTCTGGGGACGGTGACGGTGAAGGGGACGGCCCCTGTCATTGGCATCTCATCACCCGTCGACGGGCTCATCACACAGTCCGCGAGTTTGCCGGTCACCGGGACCGTGACGGGAGAAGCGCCCTTTTCCGTGATGGTGAATGGGTCGAGCGTCGCGGTGGGTGGAAATGGCTCCTTTTCCTCGACACTCGCATTGTCCGAGGGGCCATCGAGCGTGTCCGTGGCGGCGACGGACTGCGCGGGTCGCAAGAGTGAGATCAGCCGGAGTGTGTGCTTGGACACGCAGCCGCCGCAGGTCACGATCCCAGTACCCCCTGCCGGAAGCATGTCGAACGAGAACCGGCCAACGATCAACGTCCAGTACCTGGATCCGACTCCATCGTGCAGTGGGGTTCACCTCGAGAGCCTGCGCATGGTTCTGGACGGCACCGACGTCACGGCCTCGTGTACTGCGACCTCAACGGGAGCCGCGTTCACGCCGACGGACCCGATCGCGGAGGGTGCGCACTCGCTCACCGTCGCGATCAGCGATGTCGCGGGGAACTCGGGTCGGGCCGAAACGTCTTGGTTCATCGACACGAAACCTCCGGTGGTGACGGTGAATCCTGCTTCCGGCGCACACCTGTCGACTGCCCGTCCGACGCTTACAGCGGTGTTCACCGACGCAGAGCCTTCCAGTGGGATCGTTCCCGACTCTCTGGTCGCAACAATGGATGGGGCCACGATCGTGATGACGATGGGTACAGGGCAAGCCGTCTTCACGCCAGGGGCCCCACTGGGAGAGGGAACTCACACATTCACGGTAAAGATATCTGACAGGGCGGGGAATGAATCGGCCGCGGCAACCACCACGTTCTTCGTCGATACGGTCTCTCCGGTGGTGGCGCTCGATCCGGTCGCTGGCGGATATCTGTCGACCGCGAGCCCAACGCTCACGGCGACGTTCACCGATGCGGAGCCCTCCAGCGGGATCGCGCCCAGCTCTCTGATGGCCACGTTGGACGGGACCGCGATCGCCATGACCTTGGAGACGGACCAGGCCAGTTTCGCGCCATCGTCCTCTCTGTCTGATGGAACCCATGCTTTTACCGTGAGAATCTCCGACAGGGCAGGTAACGCGTCCGCGACGGCCATCACCACGTTTGTCGTCGATACCGTGCCGCCCCAGATCGCCCTCGAGAGCCCGGTCGATCCTTTTGCCACAGCGGTGTCTCCCTTGGTCGTGGCAGGGACCGTCTCGGACTCCTCACCGATCCGGTCGGTGACGGTGGAGGGCCGGCCGGCTACCCTCACGGGCAACAAGTTCGAAGCCACGATTCCATTGACCGAGGGGCCGAACCGCGTATTCGTCGTTGCCACGGACGCGGCCGGAAACTCTTCGGTGCTGCTTGTGAACGGCATTTACGACACGCAGGCTCCCGTGGTGTCGATCGAAAAGCCCGTTGAGAACGGAGCCGTCAACAGCTCACCGATCGAAGTCCTTGGGACCGTCCTGGACCAGAACGCGGTGACGGTCACCGTAAACGGCGTAGCCGCCACGGTCCGGACCACCTCTTACTCGGCCATCGTTCCTCTGCCGAAAAGCGGTCCGAACACCGTGAAGGTGGTTGCACGGGATCTGGCTGGGAACGAAACCAGTGCCGAACGGGAGATTCTCCTGGACATTGATAAGCCGAACCTGACGATCCAGAGCCCGGCCGATCAGAGCACCCAGACGACAGCGACGCCTTCTTTTGCCGTCACGTACTTCAATGGGTCGTCGGGGATCGATCGGTCATCGTACCGCGCGACCCTTGACTCAGCGGATCTGACGAGTCTCTTCACCGTCCGGGATGACGGCGCGTCTATGACGTTGCCAACGACGCAAGAGCTCGCGGCCGGGAACCATCAGTTCTGGTGCGCGGTGGCTGATCGGGCTGGAAACGTCACGACGGCGACGGCGACATTCGTGGTCGTCCTGGGAACGCCTCCTCCGGTCGTTGTGTCCGAGTCCGGGTTCATGTGCGGTAAAGCTATCGACGAAACCACGGGCCAGCCGCTTGGTGGCGTGGAGGTCACGGTCGACGGTGTGCCGGGAGTGTTGACGAGCAAGGCCAACGGCACGTACGACTTCCCGTCTCTTGGATCCGGTGACTACCTCGTGACGTTGAAGAAGGAGGGATACACCTCTGTGCAACGTCGGGTGACCGTGGTCCGTGGTCGTGAGGTCGCGGTCCCTCCGGCGTACCTGATCCCTCGTGGTCCCAAGATCCACATCCAGGCGAGCGTCGGCAGCACGATTACCGATCCGACCGGTCGGCTGAGTCTGACGATCCCTCCGGATGCTCTGCCACAGGACACGGACCTGCAGCTCACCGACCTGTACAGCTCCAAGGTCCTTCCGGGTTACCTCCCGGCGACGTCGGAGTACCTCTCGGCGTTCAACCTGGAGCCATCGACGAAGTTCTTGAAGCCGATCCATGCGCGGTATCGGCTCAGGACCTCCTCGCCAATGCCGGCTGGTTTCAAGATTCCGGTCGGGCGCTACTCGATGGAAAAGGGCGCGTGGGAGCACTCGGCCTTGGCCAGCGTGACCGCGGATGGATACCACTGGGAAGCGGATTTGACGGAGTCGAGCTCGCTGGATGGGAACTGTCCGTTCCCTTCAGGGTACCAGGACCAAAGCCCGAACAGTATCTTGAATGAGGGGAACACGGCGGAGTCCGGAGGCGGAGGAAACGGCGGAGGAGGGGGAGGCGGAAGAATTGGAGGCGGAGGAATTGGAGGAGGCGGCGGGGGCCCGCCCAACCCCCTGAAATCCTGTGAGGACAAAGGTCTATCCAGCGAATCGCCGCTACAGAACGTGAAGTCCTCGTGGGTGGATGTCAATACGGGTGCATTCGTCCAGGATCTCCCCGTCTCGTTGGGCGAGTCGGCAAGCACCCCGATCCGGTTTGTGTACCGATCGGACACTGCTGACCCCAGGTCGCTGGTGAACTTGAATACGTTCCTGGACGATCGGCTGACCAATTTCGGAAGCGTCGCCTCGATGAAGATCGAACTGAGCGTGGGTCACCATTACGAAGAGCTGTTCTTTTCTCCCAAACGAGGCCGGAGCACGTTCCGTTACCTTTGGGAAGCGCACGACCGGCAGGACAAGCCATTGGCAACGGGGAGTTACCCGTACACGGCCCAAATCGGGAACAACATCGTTGGGCTCAGGTACGGAGAGGCGACGTGGTTTGGCGACATCTCCAACGGCCGGCAGGGCCCCACCACTCTGGAGCCGGCATTTCGGTCGAGCCCGTTCTATGGTCGACTGCGGGTCGTGAATCACCACGACAGCCCGTTTGGCTGTGGATGGGGTCTGGAGGGGGTCAGTCGTCTTCATCAGGATCCGGACGGTCCCGTGTTGATCGAAGAGGGGGACGGCAACTCGAGCATTTTCAGACCCACAAATCTGCTCTACACACGAGAAATCGCCGCGTCGGGCACTCAAGAGGGATTCACGGTTTTCGATGTCGAACGGCACCTTGTCGTGAAGACGAGCAGGGTGGTCGGGAGGGTCCAGACGATCCGGACGAACGCTGACCGGAGAGTGGCGTTTGTCGACACGGGCTCTCGTATCTACAAGATCACAGACCCCGCCAAGGATCCCGCTCTTCTTTTCACGAATTCCTCGGCGTCGTTTCGCGCAGCACCGACCCCGGACGGCGAGAAGATCGTCCTGGGTGCGTACAATTCGGCCATGCGGCCGTGGTTCGAGCTCGTGGATGTTCAAACGGGCCAATCCACACAACTCACCGATTGGCGCTGGGATCGCTACCCTCGAAAAGTCCAGGATGTGATTGTCACACCGTCTGGCGAGTACGCGCTCTGGCTTCTCATCCCGGGATCGGGCACGAGTCCTATTCCGTACGTGGGTAGGGTCTCACTCAAGACTCAGACTTCGGAGTATGTGGATGTGGCTTTTCCCAGCGGCCTGCCGTGGTGGTCCTTGGAGGACTTCAGGTATTTGATCGTGAGCCCGGACAGTCGTCTGCTCGTGGTCGTCCAGGGTCGCGCCCTCTTTTTCTTTGATGTGAGTTCGATGACCCATCTGGGAACCGTCTACGGGGGTTTCGCCGGTGCGGAGTTCACGCCGGACGGAAAGAAAATCGTCACGACAGGCGCCGACGTGGGGATCTACGATCTGCAGAGCGGGCGGTTCCTGAATGTGCGAACAGAGAAGGGGGACAAGGGAATCAGTGATCTGCGGGTCACTCCGGATGGCCGGGGCGTCTACTTCACGGGACGTTGGGGGGCTCAGCCTTCAGAGGGCTCGACAAACCCCTGGGCGTGTCTTCTGTACTATCTGGATCTGCAGACTCTGGCGCTGGGACAGGTCACGCCTCCGGCGTTTGTCGGTGCCCCATGCGTCTTTCAGGCCAGCCCGGGGAACTATGTCTCACCTCCTGGCGACACGACGAGTCTGGTACAGAACAACGACGGAACCTGGACACGGGCGTTCCCGAACGGCAAGGTGGTGACCTACGACGTCGAAGGGCTTCAGACCGCCGTCACGGAGCCGGGCGAGCGGACGACTCACTATGCCCACGACAGCCAGAAGCGGCTGAGCACGATCACTTTGCCGGGCGATGAAGGGACCGTCGCATTCACCTACGGATCGACCGGGCTCTCCTCGGTGACCAACCC
>Ga0074195_1000606_pt1 | contig 65290 bp, 40 predicted proteins | sample EPASupsiteHSE623_FD_64525 | JGI IMG/M metagenome (GOLD analysis project Ga0074195, IMG submission 64525) | Bioremediated contaminated groundwater from EPA Superfund site, New Mexico - Sample HSE6-23 | ecosystem: Environmental > Aquatic > Deep subsurface > Groundwater > Contaminated ...
CACGCGAAAGTCTACGGGAACGGGTTCTGCGGATCCCAAAGGCCGTACCTGCCTCTCTTCGAGGACTCGAAGGAGCTTGGCTTGGGCCGGGAGAGGCAGATCGCCGATCTCATCCAGGAACAGGGTTCCGGACATGGCGAGCTCCACCAGCCCGACTCGGTTCTCCCCGGCCCCGGTGAAGGCGCCTTTCCGGTGACCGAAGAGCTCCGACTCGACGAGAGACTCCGGGATCGCTCCGCAGTTGATCGGAATGAAGCGACCCGTGGTCTGTGAAGACAGTCGGTGAAGCATCCGGGCGGCAACCTCCTTGCCGGCCCCGGTTTCTCCCGTAACAAGAACAGTTACATTCGTTCGAGCCGCCTTGCGGATCAGATCGAGAACCCTCACCATCGGACTCTGGGCGACGTGAAGAGACTCGAACGGAACGAGGGCGTCACCGACAGCCTCCACGCCTCCCTTGAGTCGTCGATTCTCCTGAGCCAACTCGTCCCGGGCTTCGATTCCATCCACCATTCCGGCGAGATATTTTGCCGCCCTGGACAGAAGATCGAGATCCGGGACTTGAAAGGCGCGGCGTGTTCTGGCGCTGTCGATGTAAAGGACACCCACGAGTCGACGACACAGAGTCAGAGGCGTCACGACGACCGATCGGATACTGTTTCGAGCGAGTCGCACAATGCTCTTCTCGCCATCGGCTGGTTCCTCTTGAAGATCGGTCACCAGGTAGGGCTCCCTCTCCTGTGCGACTCTGAGCACAAGCGTTTGACTCACGGGCGAGGACTCGTCCACGCCCTCCTTGTGAAAGGCGAACACCAGTGCCACCGTGGATCTTCGAACGTTGTACCTATAGAGAAACGCCCTGTCTCCCTCCAGGGTCTTGAGGAGGGCAGAGAGTATCTTCTCGAGGAGAGTCTCTCGTGAGGCTCGCACGTCCATCGTCTCCAGGAGCGTGAGCAAGATCTCCAGCTCCTGGCCCTGCTTCTCCGATACCGATGAGAGGGCCAAACCGTCGGCTATGCGCATCGTGAGGTCGGCGGGAGCGGCTCCGGGTCTGGGGTGCGTGGCATTTCCCTGGACGTCGAGAGAAAAAGGCCCCACGTCGATGCGATCTCCACACCCGAGAGCGCACCGATCTTGGCGTTGACCATTCACCTGAATACCGTTGGCGCTCCTCAGATCTTCCACCCAGAACCGGTCGCCATCAGCCCAGAGTCGGCAGTGCGTTCGGCTGATCAGTGCGTCATCCAGCAGGATGTCGCTCTCCTTGCCTCGCCCAACAATCAACTGAGGCCTGCTCAGGGGAACGACCTGGTACACCGCGTCACCCCGCCGGATCACGAGGCGGAGGCCGCCCTGATTGTCCGCGCGCGCTCTCTCGTTCACATCAAGATCCTGGGAGTCGACACACGCCGAAGATGCGTTGTTTGAATCCAGAGGCTGTCAGGCTCGTACTTTACCACACACTCAGCTCGTACGACCTCAGTCACGGTACCTCAGGGACGCGTGCAGCGCAATATGCGATTTCTCGAGTCCTTGAAACCCATCTCCGCATGCTGGCGAGAAACACTCCGACTGAGCAGAACAATGCCGCGACTTCTGTCGCGACCGATCGTCAATTCTGAGTCCGTCACATTGGCCGACTGGATTAAGGAGTGTCTAGACTCCTGTAAGGTGGAGCGGGGCGTGATTATTTTTCAAAAAGAACATCTCGTTCTTGAGAAGTCAGCACTTCGGGAATTATGGTACGCACCTTGGGTCAAGACCCAGACCCGGAGTCCCGGGCCACTGTGGTTCGTAAAGGAGTGATCATGCGAAAGTCCTTTCTCTGGATCGCGCTAGTTTTTGGGGTTCTTCTCGGACAAGCTGAGGCAAAAGATAAGGGCGAGTCAACGACCCCATCCTGGGAGAAGAGGTTGCTCAACGACCTCCCGGCTCTGGGGCACCGCAACTGGATCGTGATCGCGGACTCGGCCTATCCGGCCCAAGTCAGCCCTGGGATGGAAATCGTGGTCTCCAACGAAGACCATTTCGTCGTGCTGGAGAAGGTTCTCGCTGCCATGGGGAAATCAAGACACCTCCACCCCAAGGTTTGGCTGGACAAGGAGCTCGAATTCGTTCCCAATGAACTGGCGCCGGGCATGGACGACTGCCGCAAGCGCCTCAAGGCGACACTCGCAAAATATGAAGTCAAATCCCTGCTTCACGAGGAGCACATTGCCCGTCTCGACCAGGTGGCCCGAACGTTCCGTATCCTGATGATCAAGACGAATCTCACCCTGCCCTACACCACAGTGTTCCTCGAGGTTGACTGCAGCTACTGGCGGCCCGATGCCGAAGCCAAGATGCGGGAAAAGATGAAGTAGTCTGTTCACTGGCTCCGCGAACGGGTTCCAGAACAACCCGCTAAGACCGTTGCATCGGTCGTGTCTATTGCCGAGCAGAGCTTGGCCCAATTGTCCTGACTCAATCTTCCGGGAAGCCGGACGAACGGCTCTCCGGTCTTAAGCCTGACGGATGCTTATTCCGACAGGCTCCTGGGAGGTCGCCCCCGTCCCCTTCACGGCGGCCTCCCGCCCCTCCTTCACGTCGATGAACTGGAGGAGGATGAGCCCGATTAAGAATAAGCCGCTATTGGCCAAGACCGTCAGCCTCTGACCGTTCCCGACACCATGGGCCGCCGACAGGGCGCTGGAGAGCACGCCGAAAACAAGGGGGCCCAGGGCGCTGGAGAACTTCCAGAAGAGGCCCCAGAATCCAAAAAATTCGGCGGACCGGGACGGGGGTGCCATCAAGGCGACGAGAGCACGAGCCCCGGATTGCGACGAACCGAGGGCTAGCCCAGCCAAGTTACCAACAAGGAAGAAGACCGCCTTGTCCGTCGTGGCCGAAGCTCCGATGCAGACGACGATCCAGATGACCAGGCTCAAGCTCAGGGCCGCCTTGGCACCGAACCGATCCTGGAAGAAACCCAGGGCGAACGCCCCCACGGCACAGCTGATCTGGAGCAAGATGAAGAGCATTGAGAGCTCGGTGGAGTTGAAGCCGACGGTCTTCTCCGCGTAAATCGAGACGAAGGCCGTGACGGCGCATAGCCCCGTGTTGTAGATGGCGAAGACAAAGAGGAACCTGAAGAGCTGGCGGAAGCGGCGGATCTCGCGCAGTGTCCGCGTAACTCGCCTAAAGCCGATGGTCAACATCCTCTCACCGGGGGCGAGCGGCTCGGGGATCCCTCTCTCCTTCAACAGGAGCATGGTCGGTATCCCCGCCAGAAAGAAGAACAGCCCCGTGATGATGCAGGTGAACCGTAAGTTCGGGGCGTTCCCTACGGTGAACCCCTGGGTCGTGAACGGGGAGCACAGGAGCAGCGCCAGTAACCCTCCGAGGTACCCCAACGCCCATCCGTACCCCGAGACCTTACCCGTATCCTCGGGCGTTGCGAGCTCCGGCAGGAAGCTGGCGTTGAAATTCTCGCCGGCGGAGAAGGCGATGTTGGCGAATACGAAGAGGACGAAGGCTAGGCTGACCTGCCCCGGACGGGGGACGTAGAGAAGCGCCGTGGCCAGACAGCAGGCGACCCAGGAGCACATCAGGAAACGCTTCTTCGCGCCAGAGAAGTCCGCCAGAGCGCCAAGGAACGGCGCGAGGACGAGAACAACGCCCTGGCTCACGGCTTGAGCCAGCCCCCAGAGCCAGTCGGCGTCGTCGCGACCATAACAGATTACCTTCGTGAAGTAGACGGCGAACACCACCGTCACGATCACCGTTGTGAACGAGGAGTTGGCGAAATCGAACATGCACCAGCCGAAGATCTCCCAGCGGGAGGCCGTGGCTCTCGGAGAGGGTGCTCGCAGCGACTCTTTGTCTTGCGAGGGCAACGGTGTCACCGACCTTGTCCTGACGGCTCCCGCGCCAACTGGTCCTTCAGCCTTCGATAATCGGTCTTGCCTGTTCCCAGGACCGGGATCGCATCGATCCGGACGACCCGGCGCACGTGGTGCAGTGGCGACAGCCCGCTGTCCCGGATCCAACCGTTCGCGGTCGGGCGATCCACCTCACGGACAGTGAACAAAACGATCTCCGGGTGGACCTCGTCGGCCGTGGCCTCCACGGCAAAGGTGGGCCCTTCGTCTCCCTCGCCCACGAGATGCGGCGACAGAACGCTCTCGATGGCCGGTAGGGAGACCATCTCCCCGCCGATCTTGATGAAGCGTTTGAGGCGACCCTCGAATGTGAGAACGCCGTTCTCATCGGCTCTCAGAAGGTCACCGGTGCGGTACCAGCTTTTGCCTTCGAACTCCACGAATGGCGACGACCCACTGTGGTGCAGATACCCGTGAAAGACGCTGAGGCCCCGGACCAGGAGAAGCCCCACTGCTCCCGTGGGTACCCGGCAGTTTCGCTCCACATCGACCAGCACCCATTCCAGCGCCGGAACAACCTTGCCGACCGACCCCACCACCGGCCTCATCTCGTCGTTCATCGAAACCACGGGGGAGCACTCCGTGATACCATATCCTTCGATGATCACGGCCTGTGGGCTCACGCTTCGGAGTGCGTCATAGACCGCCTCGGAGCACTTCTCAGCACCCGTGATGATCAGCCTCAACGTCTTGAGCTGTTCCGGGACCGACGAACGAACGATTCCGTGGAGGAATGTCGGAGTGCCCACCATGGCGGTCACGCCGTAGGCCTGGATGATGGAGGCCAGCAAGCCGCCCTCCGTGGGGTTCGAGTGATGGACGACACGCATGCCTGAACAGAACGGCAGGATGATCCCGGCGGCCAGACCGAAGGAGTGAAAGGGTGGGAGCATCCCCAGCATCGTGTCGCCTTGGTAGAGCGTGAGGCCATTGATCACGTCTCTCGCGTTGGTCAGTACGTTCTCGTGGGTCAGCGGGACCGCCTTGGGTAGAGATTCGGATCCGCTGGTAAAAAGGATCACCGCCGTTTCCGAAATCTTCGTCAGATGCAGATCCCTCCACGACACGAGCGCCTTGAGATACGTGAGAGCTTTTTCTGCCGCGGAAATCCCCTGTCCCAGGTCCTCGAGATACACGAATCGGTCCGCAAGATCCGACAGGTCGATCCCCTGACGCTCCAAGGTGGCTGTAAGCTTCCTAGCCGTCAGCACTGACGACACGCCCGTCAGCTCGAGGCCATGGATGATGTTCCGGGGACCCGCGGTCCAGTTGACCATCACCGCCGTCTTACCTGCGAACATGGTGGAGAGGTAGGCCACGTCAGCGCCGATCGAGGCGGGGAGCATGATGCCCACGCGTTGCCCCGGGAGCGCCGCGATCCGTTTCCTCATAAGAATGATCGCTGTCACGAGGTCTCGGTAGGTCCTCGCTCCAGTTGCTGGATCCGCGCAGACCATGGCGCAAGGGCGGCGACGCGCCTGCTCGAGGAACACCTTCGCCACGGTGTCGCCCTCCGGGATCCGGACACGGGTCCGGTCAGAGGCTCTGGAGAACCATGAGGCGGGCACCGGTGGGAGCGGTGCGGAAGGGGCGCTCGCCACGTCACCGCTGGCCACCAGCAGTACGTCGGAGACGCGAACCAACGACTCCGAGCTGGTTACGTGGGTGCCGAACTCCCGACCTAGCCAGAGCACCAACTCGGCTTGGGCCAGGCTGTCCAGGCCGAGCTCGTGGACCAGTCGCATGTTGTCGGTCACGTCTTTCTGGCCGGTCAAGGCGGAGAGGTATTGAGTCACTTGCTCCCGGATGGCCGCTGGCACGCGGGCCATGTTCCCGGCGATCTCCCGGTTTCGAGGCTCTGGGACGGTTCTCTGATCGCCCGCTTCCCACATCGAGTAGGGGACGTAGGTATTGGATTCGGGCACGGCGTTGTAGAATCTTTCCAGGTAGCGGTTCAGCGTGGACCGATCAGCGCCGCGGGGGAGATCATCCGGTTCGACCAGGGTGATGGAGATCGCACGCCGGGGCATGAAGAAGAGGAGACTGGCCAGGAGCGGCAGTAGCGCCTTCCGGAAGACGCCGGTCACGGTGGGTTCTGTGCCGGAGGCCCAGGTGAACGAGCTTCCCCAGAGTCCCCGGATGCGCACCAACACAACGCGGCACTCCGGTGCTTGCCTGAGCAAGGTCTCCACGGCGCTGGCAGAGCCCAGATCCTCTTCCCTTTGGTGGGTGAGATGTCCGGCCGGATAGAGGAGGATGTTCTCTCCGTTCCTGAGCCCTTGGGCACACTGACCGACCGCTTCCTCCACACATGCTCTGCCCGCCAAACCCACGGCGCCAATGTCCGGGATCGGGCGCGCTCCGATCCAGCGGGCCAGCGTCCGAATGACGGGCCGGTCGATCTGATTCTCATTGGCTAGAGGTCTGATCCGGAAACTCTTCCACAGAGATGCTGCGACAATGACCGGGTCGATCAGGCCGGGGTGGTTGGGCAAGATCAGAATCCCGATCTTTCCCTTGCTGGTAACACTCTCGACCCCTTCGATCGTGATGCGGTATCGGACGGAGAGCAGTAACCTGATCAGCGCAAAGACGAGATCGAACATTGTTCACACTCCGTGCGCTCTGACAGCGCGGCGACGGTCCGCAGGATTACGGTGAGGCCTGGTCGCCTTGACGGATCCTCTTGATCGTTTCCGAGAGAGTCTGAATCAGAATCGGCTGCAACCGTTCGTGATTCGGCCAGGGCAATCGGATCGAGGGCTCGTACTGGCGCGCCTCGGTGGTGCGACCGAGCGCGCGACAGCTTTCGACCATGATCGTCGCTCCAAGGCCGAAAAGAGAGCCGGTCCTTCCTCCGTGGAGATAGTTCGCGAGATCGTCGACCTCGGCGTGAGCGCGGCTGAGAAATCGCTTCTTCCAGCCCGGATTCTGAGAGCCGAACCAGGTGAGGGAGAGGAGAGGCCGAAGGCTCTGAACTTCGTCCGGAACCGTCTTCAGTTCGTAGAGGAGTCGTCTCAACCGATCGTAGCTTCTCCAGGCACCGAGGAGGTCGTTCTTGCACAGCAGACAAGACGCCTGGAGCATAATGGCCACGACAGTGCTCTGCGTGGCCAGTGCGAGATCGTCCAGAGACCTCCTTGTCTGGATTCGAAAAAGTATCACCGACAGAGCCCTCTCGAGAAGGAGGTTATTGACGAGCCTCAAGTCGTCACAGACCCCCGTGGGGTCAATCGACGATCCGAGCCACGGTCCGAACGCGCTGAAGGCCTCGACCTCGCGACCGGACTGAAACCGGTTCCAGATCTCGATCGCCTGGGCTCTCACCAGGTCCGGGTTCTTGTGAACGAGCGCGCCATAGTTGTCCATGGCCACGGTCGGTGGATCGTCCCACAGGCTCTTGAGTGCCTCGGGCTGGGCGATCCAGACGTGGGCCGAGTCTGACGGTGCCGCTGCAGGGTTTCGAGTCACCCGAAGTCGTCCGCTCACGAATCCAAGAACCAACAGAACCACGACCATTCCCGTCCAGAGACAGCTCCAACTACGGAGCCGTGAAGGCAAACAAGAACGCTTCGTCGGAGTCGTGGCCGCTTCTGGAATCACGATCTGGGTCGGCTCGCTCTTGGTCGCAACCGTACGATCCGTGGTCACGGCCGAGGTTATGGCCACGGGTCGAGAACGGTTGAGCGAGATGTCGTCGGCCGGCGGACAGAAAGCCCGTTGGAGCTGTGCGATCTCGAGCGAGAGCGCCGACATACTCTTCAATCGTTGTGCTGGCTCCTTGGCGAGCAATCGCAAGACCAGCTTGGCCATCGGTTCCGGAACGTCCGGAGGAAGAGAAGGGGGCGAAACGCGGACGTGCTGTTCGAGCATCTCGAGAGGGGATGGCCCGACGAACGGCGTCGTTCCCGCGAGCATCTCATAGAAAACGATTCCGAGCGAATAGAGGTCGGTAGCCGGAGTGAGAACCCGCTCTTGAATCTGCTCAGGAGAAATGTAGGGAGGGGTTCCAAGGATCAGCCCGGTTCGAGTCTTGGGGCCGGATCCACCGGAACTCCCTTTGGCCAGCCCAAAGTCCGCCACCTTCACGACCCGGTTCGGAGCGATCAGCAGGTTTTCCGGCTTGATGTCCCGATGGATGATGCCCGCGAGATGAGCACACGCCAGCCCGTCGGCTGTCTGACGCACGAAGTCGAGAACCTCCGACTGCGGAAGTCGGCCGCCCCTCTGATTCTTGTACAAACGCAGGTTCGGTCCGTCGACGAGCTCGAACACGATGTAAGGGACACTGCCCATCTGGCCACATTCGATGACCGCGACCAAATTGGAGTGGAAGACCTTTGCCGCGAGCTGTGCCTCAGTTCGGAATCGGACCAGGAACTCCTCGGTCGCCAGCTCCAAGGAGAGGAACTTGACTGCGACCGCACGTCCCAGAGAGGTCTGAATGGCACGGTAGACGATCCCCATGCCCCCCTCGCCAAGGACCGAATCGATCCGATACCGTTCGAGAAACTCCCCCGAGAAACAAATTTCCATGGTGTGACTCTACGTTCCCAATCGATGGACGGACGAGTCGATCGGAGCGGGACAAAGCACCGACTTCACCAGGGATAACTGTCTGGCGAGCAACGGGTGAAGACCGGCGCTCCATCCCTCTGTGGACCGCTCCTTCACGACAGAGTCCCTTTTCGAGACAACACATCGATCCATCAAGGACAGAAGCTCGCGGGCAAGACCATCGAGATGGCAGGGTTGATGACTCTTCTCGTACCGATCGAGGGCGAGACGCTCCTCATCGAACGACTTACGCACGGTCTCGTCCGAGGCAAAATTTCGCGCCAAACGCCTGAGCCAGGAGAGAGTGAGAAGAGGTCTTATGCAGCAAGCCTCTCCCGAGGGAATCTGATGGCGTGACTTGATGAGCTTCGAGACCTCATCGTATTGATCGTACGCGCGACTGGGGTCACCCGTGCAGAGCCGCTGAGTGGCAACGATGAGATCCCGCAGAACCGTGTCATTCTGGACGTTGATGAGACTGGAGATCGGCTGGCTGTCGCGGATCCGATCGAGCGTGCGGACGATCACCTTCGAGAGGAGGATGTCGTTGACCCGTCGAATGTCCTCGGCCTTGCCTTGTTCGAGCGGCACGAGAAGCCGTTCCTCCAAATCCGAGATCGCCTCTTTGGTCGCACCCTTGTCCTCGAGCCGCATCCAGATCGATAAAAGGCCGGCCCGCCAAGCGTTTGGTCTCTCGAGCAAGAGTCTCTGATAGCTCTTCATCGCCTGGTCCGGACTCTCGGTCTGAAGTTTCTCGATCGCTTGCGTCGACAAGCTCCACAAGAGATCATCGCCCTTGGACGATGGAGTACCAAGGAAAAATCCAGCCGTCACGAGGAAGATGGATCCACAGATCGAGAGCCAAACCGGAGGTGTAGAGAGTCTGTTGATCGACGGCGCGCTCATCGGCTCCTTCGACAGGGAGCTCTGGATCACGTTTCCGCTGCCCGGGTCGATCTTCAGAGGGTTCGTCGCGATCATTCGCGGGACGAGAGGCACGGCCGAATCCAAGTCCGGTTGCTGGCGGAGGTCGTTTTCGAGTCGGGCCAGCTCACGCGAAACCTTTCCCATGGAGGCCGGGCGCGAATCCGGAGTCTTTTCGAGCATCCGGAAGACCAGCTCTTGGACCGGAGAGGGAACTCGATCGGGCAGAGGAGGAGGGGCTCGACGAACGTGGAGATCGAGGACCTCCCAGGCTGAGCTCCCCGCAAACGGTGGCCGGTGCGCCAGCATCTCGTAGAGAACGACTCCGAGCGAGTAAATGTCGCAGGTCCAGGTCAGATCTGCACCGCGAGCGTGTTCCGGAGACATGTAGGTCGGCGTTCCGCAGACAATCCCGGACTGGGTCCGATGCACTTCTTTGTGCACGTCTCCGGTCGATCCGCCTTTGGCCACACCGAAATCGGCGACCTTCACCACGAAGTTGGACGAGAGCAGGATGTTCTCGGGCTTCACGTCGCGGTGGATGATCCCCGCGCGGTGGGCACAAGCCAGACCGTCGGCCGTCTGTCTCGCGATCGACAGACAGGTGAGCAGTGGGAGTCGGCCACCGGAGGACTCGGTGTACTCTCGAAGATTGGGGCCATCGACCAGCTCGAACACGATGTACGGCGTATCGTTGACCAGACCGGTCTCGATCACTGCGACGAGGTTTGAGTGGAAAAGCTGGGCGGCCAGGCGTGCCTCGGTCTCGAAGCGGGCGCGAAACTCCGTTCGTGTGAGATGGGGAGAAAGGAACTTGATCGCCACCGGCCTGAGGAGTGAGGTTTGGACCGCACGATAGACGATCCCCATGCCGCCCTCGCCCGCGCGGCTGACGATCTGAAATCGTGCCAGGAACTCAGTGGTGAAAGAAATCTCCATGCCTCATCGACAGTGTATCCTCGGAGAGGCCGAGTTTTGCACAAACAAATTCTCCCATTTTCCGTGGTCTGGGCCGGGCCCGCGAATTCGGCAGTATCGTACTTCGACTGTGCCACATGTGAGCTCCACTGTTCGTCACCAACCGCCGGGTATCTCAATCGCCCCCGGTAGCACCTTCGCCGCGTCCCAGTGGCGCAGCCTGGAGTGTTCGAGGCGAGTCAGCCGTGCGCTGAGTCGTTTCGCCAGCGTCCGCGTGTCTTGGTCTGGATCGCGCAGAAGCTCGGCTACCACGTAGTGCACCTGCTGAACCGTGAAGGGGGGGAAAACGTCCTCGCAGGCGCCGGTGTTCCTTGACCAGGAACCATAAGGCCAGCATCCCGAGCGTCATGTGATGATGCCATCCCGTCCACGAACGGACTTCGTAGTCGGCGAGCCCCACTTCTCCCTTGGCGCGCTCGAAGCAATCCTCTATCTTGCTCCGACTGCAGGCCGCCTGCACTTTGGCCTCGATGGAAACCTCCAGTTCCGCGTTCGTCAGACAGTACTTGATGTCAGACTGCTGGGCGACCGTGCGGATCATCAGGAGGGTCTCCTCTCGATCCCAGGGGCTGTTCTCGTCATCTGGGTCTGTGTGTGTGTCCACCTGCGTCCAGGCCATCTCAACTTGGTGGGGTCCCTTGGCCCCGCCTCGTACCGTGTAGAGCTTCCAGTCCTTCTTCTTGAGACGAGCGGCCCACTGGCGCGCCTCGATCGGATCGGGAGGCCGTCCCGCGTGGCGATTTTGGCCCCGGATCCTGACGTGGGTGTTCGCAGGGACGTCGAGCATGTACCGCTCACCTCTGGCCGACAACCGATCACGGAAGGCCGTCACGCGCCCGAACTCGTCGTCCCCCAACACCCAGGAGTGCGGCAACGATCCGGAGCGGGCGGCGATCATCTCATCGGCGAGCTCCCATGCCGTACGGAACAACACCGTCTCGGGGACGTAGCACTTCTCCCGTCGCGCTGTACTGTTGACCCACTCCTCCGGGAGGTACAGCCGCTCGTCGACCAGTGTGTGTCCCTCCCGTGACGCGTAGGCGAGAAACACCCCGACCTGACAGTTCTCGATCTTCCCCAGACGACCACACCACTGACGTTTCACCCCAACCGACTCGGTGCCCTTCTTCACGAAGCCGGTGCCGTCCACGATGAGAGCGCCATCCTCGCAGCCCAGTTCGTTCCCGACTTCCTCGACCAGACGGTCGACGAGCGGCGCATCCCTCCACCCACCGGCACCCACGAACCGCTGGAGGTCGCGCCGTGGCTTGTTGTGGAACTCGGCGATCGGCTCCACGGACTTCCGGTCCAGGTCAGTGAGTAGCCCCTCAAGGACCATCTTTGCATTGTCGCGGACTTCACTCCGGCCACCGAACAACGGCAAGTACCCTCTCAGGTGCTCACGAAGTCGCGCGAGCGAGGGCACCAACACCTTGGGGTTGACTTCGACGACCCACCGGGAACGGGTAACCGGGACCTGTTGTCGCCTGGCCATAGGTTGCACCTCCGCATCATGAAGCCTATCCGCAGAGGTAATCATACAACTCACGGCCCATGAGCGCAGTATTGTTATTCACGTGGCACAGTAGAGGTACTCATATTCACGCTGTCGGACATTTCGACAATAGAGGTGGCCGAATACACAGGACGTTGTAGAATTGACACAAGAGATCCGGAAGACCACTCACGGAGCCGGAGGTGAGAGCCTTGGACAAGGCCACACTCTGTCGCAGATGTGCGCCATGTCCTAGAGTGTTCAAAGACGGGCTTTCGCCGATAGACGGTGGGGTTTCGCATGAAGAACAGGAGGGTCGCGATGAGATTCACTCTCGCCAAAAAGCTCGTGTCCGGTATCGCTGTCGTGCTGATTCTCCTCGTGATACAAGGTGAGTGGGCCATCGAGGGGTTTGACAAGATCACAGACAACGATGAGCTCAAGACCGAGGTGAACTCGCTCACAGCCATGATGATGCAGGCAGAGATCGACCACCTCCTCTGGCTCAGCAACTTGAGCAAATATTTGACCGACGAGACCGAAAAAGAGCTCTCCGTTCAGCTCGACCCGACCCAGTGCCGTTTCGGCAAGTGGTACTACAGCGAGGCGAGGCAGAAGGCGGTCAAGCTGGTCCCAAAACTCGATGAGTTTCTGGCGGTCTTCGATGAACCTCATCGGAAGTTGCATGAGTCGGCCCAGCGGATCCGTCAGATGCGTGCCGGCGGACTGACCGGATTAAGGGACGCGCAGCTCGCCTTCGGCCATGAGACGCTTCCGATCGTCAGGAAGCTTCAAAACCTTCTGGAAGGCGCACGGGATGCCTGTAAACAGCACACAACGACCCTGCTGCACGAGATGGACGCCGCCGTCATCAGCGCCCGACACGGAATCTCCATGACCCGAACGGGGGCTCTCACACTGGGCGTCCTTGCGGGAATCTGGCTCGTGTGGACCATCACCGGAGTGATATCGCGGCTGAGGAGCACGGTCCAATCTTTGATCGATGCCGGTCTTGCCGGAGACCTCAAAACACGGGCTCACCTGGAGACTGTGGACTTCGAGTTCCGCCCCATCGTGGACGGGATGAACAGGCTCCTGGATGCCGTGACGCATCCGCTCAAAATGGCAGCCAGTTACGTGCAACGAATCTCGACGGGGGATATTCCCGAAAAAATCATGGATAGTTACAGCGGAGAGTTCAACGAAATCAAGGACAACTTGAACCGCTGCATCGACGCATTGAACGGCCTCATCTCCGAGATGAAGCGGGTGTCCGACGAACACAGCCAGGGCAACACCAACGTACGGGTTCCGGCCGAGAGGTTCCAGGGGGCTTACCGTGTCATGGCTCTTGGGATCAACGACATGGTCGGCCGCCACATCGTGATCAAAGAGAAGGCGATGACCTGTGTCTCCGAGTTCGGGAGAGGAAATTTCGAAGCGCCGCTGGAACAGTTTCCGGGGAGGGAGTCCTTCATCAACACGACGATCGAGCAGGTCCGGTCCAACCTCAAGGCCCTGATCGCGGACACCGACATGCTTTCACAGTCGGCGATCGAGGGCCGGCTCGCGACCAGGGCGGACGCCTCCAAACACGGAGGGGACTTCCGCAAAATCGTCGATGGGATCAATAGGACTCTCGACGCTGTCATAGGACCGATCAACATGGCCGCCGGCTGCGTCGAAAAGATCTCCATAGGCGACATGCCGTCGAAGATCACCCAGAATTACAGAGGAGACTTCAACGAAGTCAAAAACAACTTGAACTCGCTGATCGAGGCGACAAACCACGTTGCACAGATGGCGCGAGAGGTTGCCCAGGGCGAGCTGGACATCGACGTTAAGGCGCGCTCAGTAAACGACGAGCTCATGCAAGCGCTCGCGGAGATGGTGAAAAAACTCAGAGAGATCGTGGTATCCGTGCGGACGTCCGCCAACTGCGTGGCCTCCGGAAGCAGAGAGCTCGCTTCGAGCGCGAACCTGATGTCGGAAGGAGCGACGCAGCAGGCCGCAGCCGCCGAGGAGGCCTCTTCTTCGATGGAGCAGATGAGGTCGGCCATTCAACACAATACCGACAACGCCCTGCAGACGGAAAAGATCGCGAAAAAGTCGGCCGAGGACGCCCTGGTGGGAGGGCGCGCGGTCTCGGAGACCGTGGTGGCGATGACCGAGATCGCAGGCAGGATCTCGATCATCGAAGAGATCGCGAGACAGACGAACCTCCTGGCGTTGAACGCGGCGATCGAAGCAGCCCGTGCTGGCGAACACGGCAAGGGGTTCGCCGTTGTGGCCTCGGAAGTTCGAAAGCTCGCGGAGCGGAGCCAAGTCGCGGCCGGAGAGATCCGAGGGCTCTCCGCTTCGAGCGTCTCGGTGGCACAGAAAGCCGGAGACATGCTGTCCAAGCTGGTGCCTGACATTCGAAAGACGGCCGAGCTGGTCCAGGAGATCAGCTCAGCATCCCGGGAGCAGAGCTCCGGAGCCGACCAGATCAACAAGGCCATCCAGCAACTCGACGCAGTGATCCAGCAGAACGTCGCTGGCGTGGAGGAGCTGTCCTCGACCGCCCAAGAGCTGACCTCCCAGGCCGAGGCACTTCAGAAGATGATCGAATTCTTCAAGCTCAAGGCCACGATGTAGATCGTGCGCCAGATTGTGCCACATCCGGAACTCGGTGGACCGCAACGTCTCGCCCAGGGAAGATCCGTCAAGTCCGTGTCGAGGCCCGTGCCTGGCAAAATTCGACAGCCTCCGGCACTTTCGAGAGAAGGATGCCGGTCCGGTCGCCGGAGCCCTGGAGCCCCTTGGTCGTTGCCCCCACCGTGATGATGCGGCCGGTCGCTTGAAATACCTCCTGTGTTTCTCGTTCTCCGGGAACACGTCGCTGTAAGACGCAGGACATGTCCGGCAGGACGAGGGTCGGGTAGAATGTCTTCTGCTGGATGGGTACACGATCGGCTTCAGCAAGGGCGGTCGACGATAGAATCTCTCCCGAGCTTGGCGGGATGACCGAATCGTGGTACGATCATCGGCCGTATGAGTCTTTCCGTCTGTTCTCTCGCCTCCGGATCAACCGGCAACTGCTTCTTGGCCGTCGACGGAGGCGAAGCCGTCCTCATCGATTGCGGTCTCTCTCTCAAACGATTGCTGGCCGGCTTGTCCGGATTGGGCATCCCCAAGGAGTCGGTCCGGGGGATTGTCCTGACCCACGAGCACCGCGACCATTGCGGCGGTGTGGGGGTGGTCTCGAGGGGGCTCGGCATCCCGGTCTACACCACCGCCGGCACGCTGGCCGCGTGTTCCCATGTGGTCAAGGAACTGGCGGGCCAGGTGATCGTCGACGAACGGACCCCCTTTTCGGTCGGCTCCTTCCTGGTCGAGCCGTTTCCCACGTTCCACGACGCGGCCAACCCTTTCGCTCTGGTGTTGCGACCCGCACAGAACAAAAGCCAGGGTCTCGGGGTGGTGACCGATCTCGGGTTCGTCTCCAACCTGGCATTCGACCGACTAAACGGCGTCCGAACCGCCGTCTTCGAGTCAAATCATGATAAGGTCATGCTCATGACCGGACCCTATCCCTGGGATCTCAAACAACGGATCGCCGGCCGCCAAGGACATCTCGACAACGTCGACTGTGCGCGTGCCTTGGTGAAGCTGTGGGAAACAGGGCTTCGCCAGGTCTTGCTGGCGCATCTTTCCGAGACCAACAACGCACCCGAGGTGGTGAGCGAGACCTTGTCGAAGGAGCTTCCCGAAAACGTTCGTGACTCCTGTCGCTTCATCATCACGGGTCCACAACAGGCCACTGAGATCGTAGAGGTTTGAACCGATGACCAGAGAAGCCGGCCAGAAAACTGAGAAATCAGACGATCTGGAAGAGCGACTGGAGTTCGCGATCCGGACAGCGAAGGCTGCTGGAGACATCACATTGGAGTACTTCTCGTCATCGCTCTCGGTCATGACCAAGGCCGATAATTCGCCGGTCACGGAGGCGGATCGACGGGCGGAGAACGAGATCCGCCAGCGGATCCTGAGCCGCTATCCCGAGGATGGTCTGATCGGGGAGGAATTCGGCCGTGTGGAGGGATCGTCCGGCAGGCGCTGGATCATCGACCCCATCGACGGTACCCGATCGTTCATCCTGGGGGTCCCATTCTACGGCGTTCTCCTCGGGATGGAGGATGGAAACGAGGTGTCCCTCGGGGTCGTCTATCTTCCCGCGCTGGGCGAAATGGTCTACGCGGCCAACGGATCCGGGGCCTGGTGGTTGCCAGCGGGGCATGCGGCCGGAGCCTCGCCTCGACCGGCCCGGGTCTCGAACGTATCCCGACTCTCGGAGGGGCTGTTCTGTCACACCTGCGTGAAAAACTTCTATCAGCACAATCGAGGCGAAGCGTTCTCCCGCATGGTGCGCTCCGTGCGACTCGACCGAGGCTTTGGGGACTGCTACGGCTACGTACTGGTGGCCACCGGTCGGGCCGAGGTCATGATCGACCCCATCATGAGCGTCTGGGACTGCGGGCCGTTCCCCCCGATCCTTCGGGAGGCCGGTGGGACCTTCACCGATTGGACGGGGCGAGCCACCATACACGGCCGGGACGCTATCTCGACCAATGGCAGGGTGTTCGACGAGGTCATGGAGCAGATCAAGGCCGACAAGAAACCGGATCCGTGTCGCTAGCGCTGCCACGAAAGACCGACATCCGTGACTTCACGACGCTCGCCCTGCCGCCGCGCCTGGTCCCGGCCAAGGTTTGTCCTGCTTCTCGCGGGGGTGGCGATTGCGGCCATAGCAGTCCACACGATGAGGGGCCGCAAGCATCCGATCGTTGCCACGGGCTCCTCTTGCCCGATGGACAGGGATCAGGGCCGGACGACCGTGGTCGAGCTCAAGAACCGCGCTCTCGCACTCCTGGAGAATTCTAGGTTCGAGGAAGCGGATCGAGCTTTCGTGGACCTGAGCCGCCAAGTGCCCAACGATGCTCTCCCCCGCCGGAACCTCGCGATTTGTCGGCTCCTCTCGCTGGACCGCCAGGAAGCGTCCGCTCGCCTGGCCAAGGAAGCGCTCGAGGCCATGTTGGCCAGAGAACGGGACTCGGCCCCCGCGTTCCTCGTCGCGGCCCGGATTCTGCTCCACCCCGCGCTTTCGAAGGGCCCGGACGCCAAGGCCAACAAGCAGCGAGGCCTTCAGCTCCTGGAACTCGCGATGACGCGGAACCCGGCTGATCCGGTCTTTTCCTACGCGCTATTCAAGACGGGCGAGTTCCAGGCGGGCGGAGTCCCGGAAAAAGCCGCCGCGGCCCTGCGGAAGTCCTGCGCACAGGCGCCGGACAACCTCCATCTTGCACTGAAGCTCTTCTCGGTCCAATCCGACGCCAAAGACCCGGCCGTTCGGGTGACGATCGAATCGCTCCAAAGGCGATTCGCACAGATCCGGCCGGAACGATCCAGTGGTGGCGCGGACGTGATGCGGCTTCTCGACGACGGACTGACGGCTTTGAAGAGCCGGAACTGGGACGATGTCCAGTACAGCGCCCTGGCCCTCGGGAACATCTCGAAAAGCGACAGCGCTGTGCAGGGCGACGCTGCCAGCGTGGACCCCCACCCCCTCGCCTTTATCCTCTGGGAGTTCGCGGATCCCCGAATTCGATTCACGCCGGTCTCGGAGCCAGCCGCTCTTTCCGTGACGTTTCGCGCACGGCCACCCCTGCCTGGCTCCGGCGAGGTTCTTGCCACAGCCTTCGTCGACTTTGACCTCGACGGCGCTCCAGACCTTCTGGCCCTGCGACCGGGAGGCCTGGAGGTCTTTTCACGCCAGCGCTCCAACGGGACCTGGAGGTCGAGGTTTCGGACAGACATCCCCGCTGGGCTGACCGGTCTTCTCACGGCGGACTTCGACCGCGACGCACACTCTGCCAGCCCCCAGATCGCGGCGACGACCACAGCCACAGCCCCTTCCCCAGTGGGGACGACAACGAGCGAGACTGTCTGTCAGGATGCAGATCCGGACGTGGTTCTCTGGGGAAAGGCCGGGGTCGTCGTCCTGAAAAACGACCTCGACCCAGCGAGCCGAGCGCGAACCTTGCGCCCGGTGGGCACGTCCGGTCCATTGGCGAAGCTTCGCGACGTCTGGGCAGCCTGCCTCGCAGACATCGACCACGATGGGGATCTCGACTTGGTCGTCTCAACGAATCAGGGTGTGACTTTCTGGTCCAACCGGGGAGACATGACTTTCGAGGACGTGTCGGCCCGGTCCGACTTACCGCCGAAGAGCGAACGTTTTCTCTCGATGGTTCCCGTCGACATCGACAGGGACGCGGACATCGACCTCGTGCTGGCAGGTCCGGCCTCGATCGGCTATCTGGAAAACCTTCGGCATCAGCGGTTTCGGTGGCGCCCGTTTCTCGCCGATCACCAAGCGATCGGTCCTTCCTCGTGCCTCGCTCTCTTGGACCTCAATGGAAACGGTTCCTGGGACTTCGTGTCCACGGGCGCGAGCGGAGTGTCTGTGCTTCGCACGCTCGGACTCCCCGGAGAGATACGAACGGCCGGCGTCGTCACTGTCAGCCGGGCTCCCGAGGATGGAGTGCGGACCTTCGACTTCGACAACGACGGCCATCTCGATCTCCTCTCCTGGTCGAGGCGAGGACTCGCGGTCTTTCGTGGGACACAGGTGCGGGAATTCGAACAGATTGCGGGCCCAGAGACGGAGCCCGTTGGCATCCGTGACGTCCAGACGGTCGACTGGGATGGTGATGGAGACACCGATCTCCTCGTGGCCACGGAAAAGGGAATCGTGCCCATCGAGAACCAAGGTGGAAACGCGAACCGATGGCTCGACCTCCGCCTCATCGGACGGGCCGACAACAGAGATCGAGTCAACAGCTACGGGATCGGATCGCTGATCGAGATCAAGACGCCACACCGCTACCAGGCCCGGGTCGTCCAGTCACCATCCACCCACTTCGGACTGGGGCCGCAACCCGGCACAGTGATCGCGCGCATCCTCTGGACGAGCGGAGTGAGCCAGTCGATCATCGATCCGAAACCCGATCAGAGTCTCTGCGAACCGATGGAGCTCAAGGGCTCCTGCCCCTTCGCCTACACCTGGAACGGCGAGCGCTTCGAGTTCTTCACCGACCTCCTGTGGGCCGCGCCTCTGGGCTTGAGGGCTCCGGACGGGAGCGTGGTGCCGCCCCGATCGTGGGAGTATCTGAAGATCCCTGGTGCGAGATTGTCACCGCGGGACGGTATTTACCGAGTCAAAGTGACGGAGGAGCTCTGGGAGGCCGGCTACTTCGACCAGGTCGAACTCCTCGCGGTGGATCATCCCGCGGACGTGGAGATCTATTCGAACGAAAAGGTGGGGCCCGCGGAGATCGCCCGATTCGGTATCCACACAGTGAGAAGACCCCGGACGCCGATTTCCGTGCGTGACGCAAAGGGTCACGATCTCCTGCCGCTCGTAAGGGATCGCGACGATCGCTATGCGCGCCCCTTCGACCACCGCATCCGACGAGGCTGGACCGAGCCCCATTTCCTCGAGCTCGACCTCGGGGACGTGGGATCTCCGAACACTCTGAAGCTTTTCCTCACGGGATGGGTCTTCCCTTCGGACTCTTCCCTGAACGTCGCCTGCTCCCAAAAACGGGGGTCCGGGGGTCCTCGATGGCCCTCGATCTGGATTCCGGAACGCTCCGGGGCGTGGAAAGAGGCGGTGGCTTACATGGGATTCCCGGGCGGTAAGACGAAGACGGTCGTCATCGATGTATCACGAGTCTTCAATGCACGGGATCACCGGATCCGCATCGTGTCCTCGGCCGAAATCTACTGGGATCAGATCTTCTTCACGACGGACGAGGCTCCGGCCGAGACCCATCAGATCACACTGCCCCTGCGGTCGGCCGAGCTTCGCCACAGAGGATTCTCGGTCCGAAAAGAGGGTCCGCAGGACGGACCGGAAACCTTCCTCTACGAGCAGGTCGAACGGGAGCCGATCTGGCCTCCGATGACCGGGCTCTTCACCCGGTACGGCGATGTCCGATCGCTCCTGGAAAAGCCGGACGACAAACTCGTAGTGATGGGAGCCGGAGACGAAATCTCCCTCGAGTTTGACTCTGTCCCACCACCCCGCGCCGGCTGGCGAAGGGACTTCCTCCTGCACAGCGTCGGCTGGGACAAGGATGCAGATGTCAACACCATCGCGGGACAGAGCTCCGAACCCCTCCCGTTCCGCGCGATGAAGTCGTATCCACCCGCTTCCCACGACCGGTCCCCCGCGGATGATCGCTTCCGTGGATACCTCGCCGAGTACCAGACGCGACGACAATGCCCTGTATGGTTTTGGAGAAAACTCGCCCATCCCGATCCGGAGGTCACCGGCCAAAGGCTCCGGTCAGTCTCACCGCTAGGACCCGCGGCGTGGTGAAAACCCGACGACTCCGTTTCTCCCAGGTCGCGCCATCCTTTCCACCGAGCTTGACGAACGCGTATTCGAAAGCCGTTTCGGACGGAAGCGAGACGCTCACTGTCCAGTTCGGATAGGACGCGGGAGAAAGCTGGATACCCGACGCCGGAATCCACCGGCCAAGTAGCGGATGATTGCCCACCAGGAAAACGGACTCTCCCCAGACCGTGGGTGCAGTAACATTGAACGTCACGACTGTCTGAGGCTTGTCGGAAGCATACCGCTCACTGACCACGGCGGGGGCATCGCTATGACCGTGACGCACGGCCACAGCCAGATTGATGTACTCCCCCATCGCCCAGCTCAACGGCCGAACCGACCGGGTTGCCGTTCCGGGTCGATTGCCGGCCGGGGTCAAGGTCTGCCAACCGGTGATGCTGGCACTCGTGTTCCAGACCTGCTCCGGAATGAATCCGGACGGGGCCGAACACGCTCGGAGAGCGGCGAGGAAGGGAGTGCCTTTCGCGCCGTTCCCTGTCCGAGCGATCTCGTAGACTCCTCGCTCCGCCGTGAAGATCGGCCACAGACGGCCCCGTCCCGAACCGTCGAAGCTCCGTCCATTGTCATATTCTCCGTAACCATCATAATTGTATCGAAACCAGAAGTCGCCAACATTGGGAATGGTCTGTCGCAAGACGCTGTCGTACTCAGGAAGAGTCTCCAGAATCGTCCAGTCGTTTGGACTCATCACACCCATACGAACCAGTTCGAGAAATCCACCGTCGACTATGAGTCTCTGGTCATGGGTTCCTGCGCCGTTCTCATAGGCCAGAATGGCGCCGGTGTTGGGATTCCGATCGGCCGTGATACGGACGAAGTGCTTGCCGTTTCCGTGGAACCCGTTGGTGGTGAAAGTCCAGTTGACGACGTTGTTGCGCCAGCAATCGGCCGTGGTCAGGTAGCGCTGCATGGAAGCGTTGTCACCGGCCATCCGGGCGAGGTCGGCCGCGCAGACAAGGCCCGCAATCTCGGCGGCCATGGTGGACGGGGAATACCCGCCCATCTCTTCCCACCGGTCCTGTTCGGTTCGTGGTCCGTTCTTCGCCACGAAATCGGCCGCCAGTTTGACCTTCGGCCACAGATCGGTCCGTTTCAGACGCCACGCCAGGACGATCGGCAAGGACGCCTCGTCCATTTGCGTTTCATTCCAGTAGACCCGACCGTCCACATAGGTGTTCTGCGGGAACCGCCCGACCCGTGAACGAGGATTGTCGTTGTTCACCGTCTGCATCTGCACGTTGAACAGGTAGTCCGCCGCCCGGTTGGCGGAATCCTCGTCTCCGGCCGCGATCAGAGCGCCCGCGAATTTGAAGAGGTCGCGCGCCCAGACCAGATGATAACCTCCCGGATTACTGTCACCGCAGGATTCGCCCCACGGGGTTCCAAGACCGGCCACCATGGCGCCATTACTCTTGTCTTGGACGGTCTTGAGCGTCATGGCTGCGAGATAGTACTGATCGTCGGCGGTTCCCTCCTGAGGATCCAGCCCGTCCGTGTAGCGGATCCACTCATTGACGTACGAGGTCTGCAGGCAGTCCAGGTCGCTACCCAGTGTCCCCTGGGCGGTCGCCGTGGCCTCGCTTTCGGTCGCGCCAAAAGCCAAGACCACATCGAAGGCCACGTCGGGTTTGGAGCAGGCCGCCGTGTCGAGCCAGCCCATCTGGGCCACGTTCCCGCCATGGGCACCTTCGAAATGCCAATCCATCAGACGGTCGCTCCCGCCGGCCAGCAGGTCCGCATATCCATCGTTGACGCCGACGAAGCCGTTCGACACCATGGTATTCCCGCCGACGACCTTCCAGGGCAACGAAACGGCAAGCGCGGACCCGGTGGAGCGCGGTTCAGAGGCGACCAGCATGGTCCGTGGGCCAATTGTCCGGGTGCAAGAGTCGTCCGGCCCCGAGGAGGGGTTGCTTCCGCACCGAAGGTCTCCGCCGCTTCCGGTACTGTTGATCGCCGGATTGTTCAACAGGTAGACGCAGTAGTCGGCGGCGCTCTTGCCGGGCTCCAAGGTTGTGAAGAGAACCCGAATGATCACGGAGTTGCGGCCGGGATCGGAGAAAACCGTCTTGGTGATCCGCCACTTGACGCTGTCGGCAGTGGTGACGACTTGCCAGAGCATGGCACGGCGGTGAATCCGGTGAACCTCACGTCGACGTTGCCTGCGCTCTTCGTCCAACCAGGTATGCTTGGCATCGCCCACCAAGAGCTGAAGGTCGACGTTCTGCACGCGGTCGACGGTCGGGTATAAGACCTCCGTCAGTATCCCTTCCGCTCCGGTGAACCAGACACGAGAAGCTCGGTTGACCGCAGTACCGAGGAATTCTTTTGCCGCGGGCGCCCAGGTCGAAGGCTGGCCTGGCGGACACGGGGCCTCCCCCGCCAAGATGAGGCCGTTCGAGGAGAACGCCAGTACGACGGCCACGGAAATCCCAATGACAGTTCGACCGAGCACGAAGGTGTCGTTCCATAATAATGAAATGAACAACGTCATGAATTCCATCCCTCAAACGAGTCGTGTAGGTCGTCGTCCGGCACGCAAAATCAATGCCACCATGGGAGGGGCAAGGGAAGGGGTGACCGTTGTCATCGGCCCGTTCTTCCCACGACCGGTTCCTCTTTGGGTTTACGGGCCAAATTCATCAGCAGGATCTCGCACACGGATCGCACGTGTTGCCTTCCGGGGCAAGTCAACGATCTGTATCACACGTGCGACACAGTGTCCTCAAGGTCACGATGAGTGCCCGAGGGGGCACCGGTTCCTTTTTTTTAGGGAGGGGGCGGTGCAGCTCGGAACTCACGTTCGCGAGAGACATCCGACCCTCTCCGCACCGCGAAATCTGTCCCTCGTTCCCCCGCACCCAGACCGGGACGGGCGCGAGCACTCGATCTTGAGTGTTCAACAATACCAGGCATGGTTGTCGATGGAGATCATGATCTTCGCAGCCCATGCCGGGCGTGCGTGGATTGGGGAAGATTTTCGCGGGGTCAGGAACTAATCGGCGCCCCCGCCCGCCGGATGCGCTCGTGACAGGAAAACACTCTTGCGAGGTCGTCCTGGTCTGGCTCTGTTTGGCTCTGTACGCTCCAATCGCGTCGGCCCAAGACGCACCGACGAAAATCGAAGTCCGTCGACGGTTGGCTCTTCAGCTGACCGAAGCCGGAAACCATCTCCGTGCGATCCAAGAGTACCGCAAGGTGCTCGAACAGGACCCCAAGGATGGAGAATCCACCCGAGGGTGTACCCGCTCGCTGATGGCGCTCGGCCGTCTTGAAGAGGCTCGCAGAGAACTGGAACCTCTCGCCAACGATCCGGCCCGTCGAGAACTGCAGGATCGGATCATGCAGGGAGTCCTCTACAGCCGAATGGGCAAGACCAAGGAAGGACGGGATCTGGCTGACTCTATCGCACAGACGCCCAAGGCCAGCGAACGGGAACGGTTCGATCTCGCCGGGCTGTGGATGGATCTGGGACAAGCGGACAAGGCCCGCGCCATCCTGGTCACGCTCCCTCCATCGCTCGTTGCCAAGCCCGAGGGGCTCGAACTGAGGGCCAATGTCGCGACCGCACTGGGGGATCGGGCCGAGGCGACTCGCCTCAACCGACTTCTGGGAAGGCGCGACGAGCAGACCGGCCAGAGCCCATGGGATCGAGTGGACGAGCTCAACCGAGCCGGACGTCGTGACGAGGCGTTTGCGCTGGCCATGAGGCTCCTTTCTTCAGGAAGGCCCACGGCGGCGCAGATCGGGATGGGTATCGACCTGGCCATCGTCCGTGGGGATCTCAGACTGGCCGAACGGCTCCTGGCCAGAATTCCGGAGAGCGACCGCTCTGTCGACGCGGAGCTCGCTCGGGTGGCGATTCATTCGGCCCGTGGCAGGCTGCTCACGGCCGAGCGGATTCTGCAGAGACTGAGCAAACGCTATCCGCGGGATGCGCGCGTTCGCCTGGCACTGCTGACCGTCATTGTGGATCAAGGGGACTACGAGCGGGGCCGGAGGACCATGGAAGGCGGTCGTGATCGGCTCGTGACCGCCGACGATCTCAAGCTGATGGTCCGGATCTACCGTGGACTCGGGCGATCGGATTGCGCCGAAGTCGCGGCAGCGGAGCTGGTCCGCCGCGTGAATCGGCGTCCGGACGAGATCCTGGGCCTCGCCGAATTCCTGATCGATCAACGACAGGGAGCCTTGGCGATCCGGCTGCTGGAGGACAACACGGTGCCGCACCGATTCCGGGACCACCGCGCCGTGTTGATGACGCAGGCCCTGATCGTGAATCAGTCCGGCGAGAATGAGATCATGAAAGCGCTCGCGCGCGTGCGCGGAGAGAAAGACCTCGACGTGAGTCTGGTGGTTCGGCTCGCGCGTCTTCTGATCTCGATGGGACACGAGATGCCGGCTTTGCGCATCCTGGAAGGGTGTCGAACCACGTCGCTTCCGCCACAGGCGTTCATTCTGAAAGCCCAGGCGATCTACCGGACGGGCGGCCGCCGTTCTGAAGCGCTCGGAATCGCGGGGCAGCTCGATCGATCGTCCAGAGACCTCGATGTCTCCACACTCATGGAGCTGATCGATCTGTACTCGGAACTCTCCGCGGACGAAAAGGCGCTCGATCTGCTGACCTTCTTGCCGCAGGAACCTCCTTGGGCTTTCACGGCAGATCTCACCCGTGCCAGGATCCTCTACGTCCGCATGGCACGGTGCAAGATAGCCTTGAGACTCATCGACAAGATGATCGCCGCGCCGTCCACGGATATGGAACTGAACCTCGGACTGGCAACTCTGCTGGTCGACATTCACGAAACCCGGAGGGCCGATATTCTCTTGGGCAAACTCAAACCGGTCGGCGACCAGCTCTTCCGATACGGTTTGGTGATGGCCAAGTGCAGGTTGCGTGGAATGGGTGACCGAAAAACCGCCAGGCAGCGACTTCTGGAACTGCGACGAATGCCGGCCAGGGATGCTTCCGATACGATTGAACTGGCCGAGGCCTTCCTTGAGCTTCCTGATCGGAAGATCGCTTTAAAGCTCCTGGAAGCCATCGATCCGCCGAGCTGGCTTCGATTCCGCCACCAGGCAGTGACCGTCATGGCCCTCGTCCGGATGAACCGGTTCAAGGCGGCCGAGCGGATTCTCGACGGAGTGCTGCGAAACTGTGACTCCTCTCCGGAGAAGAAGGCGACTGCGATCGAGCTGGCGATCGTACTCAAACACACCAAGACCGCACGCGAGCTGTTTGATTCACTGCCCGACTGGTGGTGCGACTCTTACGAGGGGTTCAGACTCGGAACAGTCCTCCAGTTCTCCGAGCAGAAGTACCGGAAAGTCCTGGAAGCGAGCGAACGGATGGCGGCTCGCAGACCGCTCGACCCTGAGCCGATCTTCCTGCAAGGACAGGCCCTTCTGGGTCTCAAGGAGTACGGCCGATCGCTGCCGATCTTCGTCCGTTTGGTCGAACGGGACGCCGAACAGGAAGAGTGGGCGACGGGACGGGGCCAGGCTCTCCGTGGTCTCGATCGAGCGCAGGAGGCGCTGCCGATCCACATGCGGTTGGCGAACCGATACATGGGCATTGGGGAAGCCCCTCCCCTGCCACTGATCACGGAGGCGGCCGCGGCCCTCTCGGATGCGGGGAAGGCAAGAGCAGCCCATGATTTCTATCAGAGGGCACTGGAGCTCTGTCCGGGCGACCCCGACATCCGGAAGGCTATGGCCGGAGTGCTTGGGCGACTCGATCGACACGAAGAGGCCATTTCCACATTCAAGCAGGGGATGCGCCTCAAGCCGGAGGAGTCGGACCGAGCGGCGCTGGGAGGCTATCTCCGCGAGGTCGGGAGCCGGGAGCGGGCCCGCAGGCTGTACAAGAGCGCGTTGATCAAGGATCCCGAGAATCTCGACGCCAAGCAAGGGTTGGCCGGCATCATGGCTGAGAAGAATTGGACGAGACGCGGGGCGCTGGCATTGTACGAGGACATCCTCGCGAGAAAGCCGAACGATCACAACGTTCGGGCCGCGTTCGCGGCGACGCTCGCTCGGGAAGGTTTCTACTCCGAGGCGGACGAGGAGATCATGTGCGTCGAAGCCGCTCGCCCGGACCACGTGGAGGCTCAGAAGGTGCGGGCCGCTCTCGACCTGGCGCATCGGTATCCCAGCGCGGCCGAGGAGATCTACACCAAGATCGAGCTCCCGGACCCCACGGATCCGACACGGGACATCGGACTGGCCGACGTTTCGGCCAATCGGGGAAAGGGATACCTGCGGGACGAAGTGCGCCACGTCATGAATGCCAAGAGGCTGGCCCCGGAGCGCAGAGTCGTTACGGAGCGAATGCAGACCTTGTTCTTGCCTCAGCTCGGAATCGATTTCAGCGGGTTCTCGGGAAGTGACAGGCTCTCGATGCACACCCGGAGGATGACGGTGGGTGGTCTGCTCGACGAGGCCACAGAGGGAAAGATCGAGGTCATCTCGCGCCAGGTGACCATGGATACGACCTCCACGGGAGGAACCGACCTCGCGCTGAGCGGTCTTTGGAACTGCATCCCGGGCTGGACTCTCTCCGGAGGCTTCGCGGCCGGACAGCTTGGAACAAGCAGGACAGACCTGCTGCCGTGGACCGAGGCGAGGTTCCGCAGTCTGGACGGGCCAGGAGGTCTGGCCGAATACCGCAGGCTTCGGATCGACGACAGCCCGATGGCGTTGATCGCTGGCCTGAAGTCGAACACGTACCGGGGAATGATCGACTACGAACGGGGACCGTTTAAAGCGGATGCCTCGTATGAAATCGACGCGATCAGCGATGGCAACAAGCGGAAGATCCTCGTGACCGACCTGTCGTATCGACCATTCCCACTCGTCTCGATCGATCTGCAGTATCAGAAGAGATCGGCAGATCGAGTCCCCGTGCCCTTCGAGCTCTACTACGCCCCGCTGACTTACCAGTCAGCCTCGGTCGGGGTCGAGTACACGACTCCACGATGGGGACCGTTCAACGCAGTGATGGGCGGGGCCGTACGAGCCGATAAACAGGATGGGCAGAACGGTTCCGGACAGTCGGCGAGGCTTCGCCTCAATCGGGACATGGGTCCTCTGGCAGGTGTTTATGTCGGAGCAGAGTACGTTCACAGCAGTCTGAACCGACGATTCGACACGCCGACGCCGTATAATCAGACCAGCTATCAGGCAGGCTATAACACTCGATTCTGAAAGTCCCATGGAAAACCAGATTCTCAAGCCATTACCGCCGTACCTGGGTCACCGTTGGTGGCTGTGCTGCCTGCTGCTCGTCTTTGTCGCCTGGGTCTGCGCCCCCTCCACGGAACAGCAGATCAAGAGGCTCTTGGAAGGTGGCGAGGGCAAGCAGGCGGCCAAGCTGATCGAACGGGTGCTTGGCGCCACGACCGACCCCGTCGCGGTGTCGCGGCTGCAAAGCCAGATGGCGACCGCACAGCTCATGCAGGGACAGTCCGAAAAGGCGATCCGGCACCAGACCGAAGCGGTGCTAAACGCTCCCACGTCGATCCGGGCGCTCGCTCGACTCGCAGAGCTTCACGACCTGGCGTGCCAGCCGAAGACGGCGATGGAGGCTCTCGAGAAAGCCGTGGACTTGTATCGATCCTGGAGAGCGCACGGGCGGCTCGACATGGCCGATCTCACTGGAGAGATGTCCTCCCTCGGATCCGGCGAGACACCCTCGCGTGAAACGCTGATCCGACGGTTCGACGAATGGTTCTCGGTTCATCGAAGGAAGCTGGCCTGGTATATGCGCTGGTTCCAGAAGCTTCAGCCGGCCATACGCCTGCATCGGGAGCTCGTCGCCGACTTCCCGACCGATGCCGATTCCTGGGAGAACTTGGCACATCTCGAATCATACGCCGGAAATGAGGCCGAGGCTCAAAAAGCACTCGAAGCATTGGTTCGTCTCAGGCCCAAGGAGCAGTACGTTCGAGGCATGTTGGCGTCCCGCTACCAGTGGAACCGACTCCCGGAGCAGGCCATGGAGCATGCGGTCCTCGCTGGCGGAAGCCCCGAGGATGTGCGGAGGAGGGTTCTCACAGCCTACGTCCGGTGCGGTCAAGGCGAGGAAGGCCTTGCCGAGTTCCTGCGACGGCATCCCGGCCAGAGCGATCCCCGGAGCGCGCAGATCATGCTCGCCGACATCATGATCGAGGAGCAAGACATCGAAGGCGCGAAACGGGTTCTCACGAAACTGGCGAGCGCACTTCCGGACGACGACGAGGTGCTCGATCGACTGGCCGAGGTCCAAACGCGGACTGGAGATCTGGCGGCCGCGAGCCAGACCTATGAACGCCTCATCCGTCGGCACCCCGATCGCGAATTGTACGTTCGGAGAGCGATCGAGGCGTTCGACACGGCTCACGACGAGAAGAAGTCGATCGAGCTCGTCGCACGGCTCCACGAGAAGCATCCGGAGGACGCATCGATCACCCGAGAACTGGCGATCCGATACGTGCAGAGCCACCGCTATGCCGAGGCGGAACCGTTGCTCGACCAGATCGTCAAAGCGCGCCCCGACGACGAGAACGCCCTGTTCCATCTGGCCATTCTGTACGACGAGACCTCCAGAAGGGAACGCGCGACGCCTCTTTATGAGCAGCTTCTGGCAATGGGCAGTACGAAGTCGCGGCCTGAACAACAGGCGACGACGTCTTCACAGCCGGGCGGCGCTCTGGAATTCGTCCGGAGCGACTCGGGGCTGACCTTCCCGGTCGCGACCCCATTGAGACCGGGTCCCGCGCCCCGAAAGATCCTGGCCTTCTATCGGAAGTCGGATTCGGAGACTCCCTATCTCAACCGCATCCACATCTGGGCCGAATCCGCACTCAACCACCTGGGGATGATCGTCGATTTCCGTGACGCAGAGGACCCGCTTCCCTCCGAGAGGGAAATGTCGACCTATCGCGGCATCATGACGTGGTTTCTGACGGATGTGATGCGCGGAGCCGAGCCGTTCGCCCGCTGGCTGGCCGAACAGCCCTACCGCAATCGTCCGGTGGTCGTGTTCGACCGTTTTGGCTGTGCCATGGAGCCCGGCGGGAAACCGACGAGTCCCAAGGTCCTGGAAAGTCTTCAACGCGCGTTGGGTCTCGCGATCGGCAGTCGCTCAACCGAAAACCCGGCCCGCATCGAAGTCGCCCGGAGCGTTTCCCCAATGGTGGGGTTCGAGCGACCGCTCGCCTACGAGCTCGACCTGTGGGCCGAAGTGAAGTCGGTGAACCCGGCCAATACGGTCTACCTGACGCTGAAGAATCGAGACCTTCCTGAGATCCCATGCGACGCGATCGTGGTTGGGCCCGGGGGAGCCTTCTGTCTTCCGACCTACGCGCTTTACCACAATCTGGAATCGGACCGCACACAGTGGCGTATCGATCCGTTCCGGCTCTTTTCCGAGGCGTACCGGCTCCAGGGCCTCCCGCGGATCGATTACACGACCAGGGTCGGACGACGCATGGTCTACGTCCACGTCGATGGGGACGGGAGCGAACAGTTCTGCCGTTGGGACCCTGGCAAGACCTGTGCGACAAAGCTCCTGGAGCTTGTCTCGTCCAAGCCTCAACTTCCCTCCGGGATCTCGTTCATCGCGGCGCTCGTCGATCCCGAGGCGAGTGCGGATCCTTCGGGCACAGAGCTCGTGAGGCGCTTCGCCGCGCTTCCCCACGTGGAGATCGCCCACCATTCGTATTCTCATCCCTTCGATTGGAGAAGCGATAAGGTGGTCGTGAAGGCCCCTAACTACACGAAGATGGATCCCCAGCGAGAGGTCGTCGGGGCGGCGCAGGTCCTCTCGAAGATCATCGAGCCGGTCGGCCGAAAGGTGGATCTGCTGTTCTGGTCGGGGTCGTGCAACCCGAGTCGCCGGGAGCTCGAGCTCGCCGCTCAGGCCGGACTGCTCAGCATCAACGGAGGACAGCCCCGGATGGATGGGAACTTCCCGTCGGTCTCGCATCTGGCCCCGTTGTTCCGCATGGCGGACGACCAGTTCCAGGTACTGACCTCGGCCTCCAACGACTACTTCCTGACCGATCGATGGGAGCTTCCGATCGCGGCGTTCAAGAATGTCATCCAGACATACGAGCGCTCCGGTTCGCCCAGGCGCCTGACGCCGGTCAATCTGTATTACCACTTCTACCTTCTCTCCGACGAGAGCGGAAGCAGGACCCTCGATGAGATCTACGACTGGATCTCCCGGCAATCGCTCCACGCGGTGCCCGTTTCGGAGTACATCCGCACGACCCATGGCTTCCGGAAGGCGAGAGTGTCCCTCGAGGAAGACGGCCGCTGGAAGATCACGGATCTGGGGCGATGCCTCACCGTCCGCTTCGACGGCGAAACACGAGATCCGGACCTGTCTCGATCCCGCGGGGTGATCGGTTCGGCCCGGGAGCCCGGAGCTCTGTACGTCCACCTGGACGGATCGGGTGAAGCGTTGATCGCGTTTGCGGCCCCCGTTGGGGCCCCCGCTCATCCCACCATCCAGAGATCCACCGTTCCGGTCGAGTCGTTCAAGGTTCAAGGTGCTGCCGTCTCGTTCGAGACGAACGGCTTCGGAAAGCAACAGATCGTTTTGGCAGGAGTCACTCCATCAACGGCCGTCAGCGTGATCACGAGGTCCGGACGGGATCGGTCCGAGAGAAAGACTACGATCCCGGTTGCGGCCGGAGGTCTGGCCGAGATCGATCTCGTGCTGGATGGCCCAACCCATGTCGAGTTTTCTCCAGGATCAGGGGAACCACGATGATACCGATTCAAGAGCTGAGAAACGCGACGGCGAAGGGGCGCTGGGCGCCGTATGCCGAGGCGATCGTCTTTGCCGTGATCTTGATGATCCTGAACCTGGCATTTTTCCGTGCCGCTCCGGGATTCGTAGGCTGGACGCTCAATCCGTACCTCTTGCTGGTACTAGCCATCGCCAGTCGCTACGGACTCGCTCCGGGACTGGTCGCGTCGTTCGTCTGCCTGTGCACGTTCGTCCTGACCATTCTCCTGACGAACGCGGGGCTGCCGATCTCGCTCGTGACGACCCCGGCCTGCCTTGGGCCGTTGATCACGTTCCTGTTTATCGCATTCGTCGCCGGCACTGCGGCCGACCATGCCCGGGAGAGGCTCGCGAGCAGTCTGACGCTCTACGATCAAGCGCGAGTCCGACACGACCGGCTTTCGACCCAATTCACGCTCCTGTGCGACGAGAAACACCTTTTGGATAAACAGGTCCTGTCGGAGGAATCGACCTTCCCGGCTCTGGTGGCTCTCTTCGAGGATCTGGACCAATTGGAGCCCAACGACGTGTCACCGCGTATCGTTCGAACGGCCGTTCGACTGGCCGGCGGAGGACACGCGGCCCTCTATCGGTTCGACGAGGGAGTGGCTCATGGGACACTTGTCGATGGGGATGAAGAAGGTTGGCCGCCAACCGTGGAGCGCGGCGGACCTCTCATCGAGCGAGCCCTGACCGAGCTGACACCGGTGACGGTCGCGCACCTACAAGATCTGACCGACCTGGGGTCGCTGGCCCGCGAGCCCATCCAGCTCGCCTGTCGACTCACGCCGGCTGAAGACGTTCCGCCACTCGTCCTGGTCATGAGGGATCTGCCGTTCACGGCCTTCGGTCCGTCGCGTCTTTCCGCCATCCAGTCCGGGATGGACGTGTCTGGAAAAGCCCTGGGAAGGGCGACGCTCTTCAAGACCACGAAAGACCGCAACGTCGTGGACCCGATCACCAAGGCCTGCACCACGGTCTATTTCCTCAAGCGTCTCGAGGAGGAGTACGCCCTCGCCCGACGCCACGCGATGCCTCTCTCGATCGTGACGGTTCAGGTCCCTGATCTGGAACGGCGGGTCAAAAAAGATCAACATTCGCGCCTGCGCCACGTGCTGGCAGAGGCGTTCCAGGGATCTCTTCGCGCCGGGGACGTGCTCGCGCACCACCAGAGGCCCGGAAGCTTCCTCATGCTCTGCCCCTTCACCCCCGTGACGGGTGCTGAAGTCGTGGCCAAGAGGATCAGGGAGAAAGTGCCGGGCCTCTTGGGAAATCCGGATGATAAAGCTCTCCAGAACATCGTCAAGGTCTCCGTGCTCGGAGTGGAGCCCAAAAAAGACACTCTGGAGCTCATCAGACGCTCGATCGACCGGGTGTTCGCCGAACGGTCGGCTCCACGACCGGAGGTCGCATGAACTGGCCCATTCCTCGCATCTTCTTCGTCGTCAAGTCCAGGCCGCTTCCCCTGGTTGCGGCGTGTGGACTGCTGGTGGAGTTGATCGCGTTCCTGCCGGTCCTTGGGGTCAATCCATCCCTCCTCGTCCGTTTCGAGCCTTGGCATCCCGTGTGTGTCCTGACGCTCCACGTGATCGGGTCGATCCTGTGCGGACTCGCGTTCCCCGGCTGGATCGGTCTTAGGGGGAAGTCATGGGCCGTGCCTGCCAATGCTCAGACGAGCCCGGCCAAGGCGCTCCAAGACAAGCCTCCGCTCGGATACAACGTGCGGGAGGTCGGCGAGGCGACGACTCCGGTCTCCCCATCCGAAACGGTGAGTCCCCTCGATCGACGTCGGCCGACTCACAGACTGGGCCCGCTGGTGTGCGGTACCAGCCTCATCTTCCCCGTCCTCGGGGCGGTCACGGCGACGATCGTAGCGATCGTCAGAAGGCTGCGTTCCGATCCGTACGAAGAGCTGATCGGGAACTACCGCAAGCTGGTGGATCTGTCTTTGCCGACCGCAGACCTGCCCCCCGATCTCAGGGAGACGTTCATCGAGCGAACTTGGAACGCCTTGGAGATGAGGCCGTTTCTCGAAATCATCGGGAGCCAGAACCTGGAGGGCGAATCGGCCGTTTCGGCCATCGAGAGCACGATGGCGTTGGAATATCCGGTGGCCAGCCGGCTTCTGCGGTTCGCGCTCGCGAGTTCCATTCCGGAGACCCGATACTACGCGGCCAAGGCGCTGTCGCGGATCGAGGAAACGCTTGACCGGGAGCTGCGTGAGGCCCAGGAGGCGCACCAACTCGAACCCGATGATCCGATTCCGACCATGCGGATCGCCGATGCTCGGCTCGCCTACGGGGAAGTCGGTCAGCCCGATGATCCGCTGAACCGGTTTCACCTCCTGGAGGCGATTTCCCACTACAGGCAATGCCTGGACCGAGTCGAGCCCCAACTCCGAAGCGAGTGTCGGGCCCGACTGGCCAGCGCGTGCCTCAAGGTGGGTCAATTCGAGGACGCACAGAGACACTATTCCGAGTTGGTCGACATGGGGGCAGCGACCGTGTCGGTGCTCATGGGTTGTCTTGAGGCGTGTTACCGCTGCGGCCAATACAACAGGCTGCGCCACTATCTGGCAATCGCGCGCGTGCGCTGCCCCGACTCTGAATATATCCGGGAGGTGTGTCGAGCGTGGCCGGATCGAAAGAGGAAGGCGTGAAATCGGCCGATGTGTGTCTGGTCCTCGAGGGGAGCTATCCCTACGCCCCAGGAGGAGTCTCCACGTGGACTCACGATTTGATCCGGTCGTTACCGGATCTGACGTTCCACCTCTGGTGTCTCGTCGCAAGGAAAAGCGACATCGATTCTCGCTACGAGCTGCACCCGAACGTGACGGGGACGACAAACGTCGTTTTGTTCGAAGAACCCAAACGCGCCCGCCCCTCCGCGCTCACGCGACCCTTCTGGGATTCCGTCAAGAAGTTCCATCAGACCCCGATCACGTCGGGACGACGGGGTGAAATCCTCTGGACGGAGATCGTCCAGATGCTCATGAAGAAGGGATCGGTTCCTGCCCATGAGATGCTTCTGGGGGAATCATCGTACAAGGTTCTCCTCGGTCTCTACAACGAGAAGGGGATCGCCCATTCGTTTCTGGATTACTACTACACCTTCCTGTTCACGCACATGCCCATGTTCAAGTTGCTCTCCGGCGAGGTGCCTAACGCGCGGCTTTACCATGCGATCTCGACAGGTTACGCCGGCTTTCTGGGCTGCATGGCCAAACGACGGACCGGTGCCCCACTATTGCTCACGGAACACGGCATCTACACGAACGAACGCCAGGTCGAAATCAGCCTCGCGGACTGGATCTACTCGCGCAGAGATCGGAAGATCCAGGTGGGACGGACGGGCCACTCTCTCAAGAAAATCTGGATCTCCCTCTTCGATTTTCTGAGCCGACTGACCTATGCCGAGTCCGACCGGATCACGACGTTGTTCGGCGGCAACCGCGACATGGAGGTCCGGTTCGGGGCGGATCCCTCCAAGATCGAGATCATTCCAAACGGCGTCGACCTGGAACATTACGCCAAGATCCCCCGAACCGTGGACCCGAAGCGTCCTCTGGTCGGACTGGTGGGACGAGTCGTGCCGATCAAGGATATCCGCACGTTCATCAAGGCTTGCAGGGTCGTGGCGGACCGGGTTCCGGAGGCGCGATTCGTGGTCTTGGGGTCCTACGACCAGACCCCGGCCTACTACGAGAAATGCCTCGAATACCGACGGTTGATGAACCTCGACGACCGTCTGACTTTCACGGGCAACGTGAAGGTCGACGAGTACTACTCGAAGCTGTCAGTGATCGTACTCACAAGCATCAGCGAGGCTTTGCCGCTCGTGGTGATCGAGGCGATGGCGGTCGGCATCCCCCAGGTCACGACCCGAGTCGGGTCATGCGAGGAGCTTCTGTACGGTCACGATGAAGAGGATCAGAAGCTCGGCGCGAGCGGCGTCGTCGCGAATGTGGGAGACCACCAAGAGGTCGGAGAGGGGATCATCAAGGTCCTGACACGCCCGAAGTTCGTGGAGCGATGCATCCAGGCCGGTCGAAAGCGTGTCGCCCGATACTACGACATCCGCAAGGTCCAGGAACGGTACGCCCAGCTGTACCGTTCGTGGCTCGGGCGGGAGGAGAAACACTGATGGCCGGCATCGGCTTCGAACTGGAGAAGCTGTTCGAGAAGGACACCCACACGGCCGACCTCGGTGCGTACCTGGCCGCCGGATTGATTTTGGCCGGGTCTTGGGTGTTCTCCGTGATGGCGATCCTTCTCGTTTCGGTTTTCTCGTCCAGCGATCTGGGTTCGCGGGAGCTCGCGATCTTCCTGACGATGTGTACCTACTCGTACGCAGGAGCGATGCTGCTCACGAGCCTCTTCAGCCTGCCCGTCACCCGTTTCGTCGCCGACCGTCTCTACCACGGAGAGGCGGACAGCTTCGGCCCCAGCTACGCCGGCTACTGTCTTTGCCACTGGATCGTCGCGGTGATCGTGGGAGCGTGGTTCTACTCGCACAACTCGCTCAGTCCCACGGTCAGAATCGAAGGAATCATTCTCCTCGTGGCCTGCACCCAGGTTTGGCTCTCCGCCTCATTTTTGAGCCTCCTGAGGGCCTACGTGGCCGTGGCGCTCAGCTTCCTCTGCGGATACACGATTTCGACGGTCGCGGCCATCTTCCTTGGCCAAGTCTACCGCCTGGAAGGAGCCCTGGGTGGGTTCGCCCTTGGGCTGTGCGTTTTAGCCCTGATGCTGACAGCGCACCTCCAGATCGAGTTCGTCTATCCCCGAGCGGTCAACTTCGGTTTCCTGAGGACAGCGCTCACGTGCCCGTCCCTGATGGGCATCGGCTTCTTCTTCGCGATCGGGACCTGGGTGGACAAGGTCATGATCTGGGGCCTGGACAGCACGGCCCAACACCTCACCGAGTACCTGACGATCTACCCTCCCTACGATGTCTGCTTCTTCCTGGGGTACATCACGGCCATTCCGGGTTACGCGCACTTCCTGCTGCGGATAGAGACCACGTTCTCGCGGCATGTTCGGCACCTCTACTCCTCGCTGGTGAGTCGAGAGCCGTACTCACAGATCCATCTCGCCAAGGATCATCTCATCCACGTGATGAACTCCGACTTCGTGGGTCTGCTCAAGGTACAGCTTCCGATGACGCTTCTGTGCGTCTACTTCGCGCCGGACATCCTACGGGCCCTGTATCTCCCGGTGCACGCCACGCACATGCTGCAGTTCTCGGCACTGGCCTCGCTCCTGGTCATCGTGATCCAAGTCGAGATCCTGTACCTGCTCTATTTCGACCTGGCCCGAGCCGCGCTCGTCCCAGCCTTCCTCTATGGGCTGGGCAACGCCATTTTCTCGTTCCTGAGCGTTCGTTATTTCGGGTCATGGACCTACGGTCTGGGACACCTGGGGGGGGCTCTGCTGGCTGCGACGGGCGGAGTGATCGCCGTCAACTGGTACGTCCACCGACTGGACTTCATCACGCTGAACTTCTTCGCGGGGCTCAATCTGAAGCCCACGGTCGTGGCCAAGATCGGCCGCAAGAAAGAACAGGCAGGTCCGCCCGATCAAGCCATCCCCAACGCAAACGCGACCCCGGCCTGACGCTTCACGGGAGAATTTTGGCCACCCACACCGTGGCAAAACCAACGGTATCGGGCCGGAGAGCATTGTCTCGAACGCTCGCCCACAAGGGAAGCCAAGGAAGTTCCCCCCGCCGCAAGGGCTCAAACCGGCTTGGCAGGATGCTTCTTCCTCTCGAGGAAGGCGGCTCGAGCCTCGTCGATGGAGCTTCTCACCAGGACGAGATCGGCGGCTGAGGTCAGCTCCACGGTTCTCCTGAGCTGATCCGAGAGCCCCACGAGAACGAGAGCGCCTCCCCTGCGTGCAGCCTCCTCGGCGGCATGCACGATGGACCAGAAGGGGCGGCTATGAATATAAGATACTCGGCTCAGGTCGAGGATGAGGCCGGGCTTGCCACTTGAATCCCAACCTTCGACCGCGGACTGGAACTGCTCGCTCGCCATCAAATCGATTTCCACGGTGTCGTCACCGTCGTCAGAAGATCCCAGAGTCATCCTCACGACGCCGTCCGCGTCGTCATGCCGATCGATCCGCAGGCGCACCCATCCACTTCCTCTCGAAAACAATCGAGCACCGGCCGTGACATGATCCCGTCATGGGAACCGAACGGCGAATGGTCCTCCCACAGTTTAGCACGTCCGGGCGGGCCCGGGCAGGTCGCCTCGGACCGGCCGTCGGCTTTCATATATACTCGCCGACAAGAAACAGGGTTACGGTTATTCTTCCTGGAACTATCCTTTCTATCGCCCAGGACGTCAATAGTACCAACTTCCCAAAACGATCGTGCATATGTTTTATATCCGGGGCCTCGAGTCCCAAGACCCTCTGAGGAAAAGGCTGGATATCGTGAACAGACCCTTCGTGACCTTCACTATTGCGACATCGCTTCTCTTCTTCCTCCTTGTTCCGGCGGTCACAACCGCTCAGGCGGCCGCCCGGACCGTGCGGATGGCCGTTTTAGTCCTCACCGCGACCGGTGATCCGAGCGTCGAGCCGACGCTGGCCTCGGTCCGACAGACCCTCGAGTCGATGGATGTTCCGTTCGATGAGATCGCCCTCACCAAGGGCGGTAAAATCACTTACACCGGGCAACTCCCTCTGGTCGACGCGAGCGGACGAGGCCGCTACCAGGCGATCGTCCTCACGAGCGGTGATCTCGAATTCCAGGACTCCTCGGGCAACTGGGCCAGCGGACTCTCCACCGCGCACGCGACCCAGCTTGAGGCCTACGAGACCCAGTTCGGAGTCCGCAGGGTGGCGATGTTCGCATATCCTGGTTCGATTCCCGGCCTCACGGTGGCCACCACGAGCGGGGCAAACGGCTCCTCGGCTGCGGCGGTCCTGCTCCCCAAAACAGAGGCTCTGCTTGCGGATCCAGCGCTTTCCCCTTCGGCGAAGATCGAGCTTCCGGCTGGTTGCTGGCGGTATGGCGGCTCGATCACCAACACGGCCATGGCAAAACCATTCCTCGTCTACAGCACGGCGACCTCGACCGTTGCGGCCGTGGTCTCTCGCCCCTCCACGGGTAGGGAGCACCTGTATTTCCTGTTTGACGCCGGAGACTGGTCCATGGCTTCGGTCGTTCTTGGACCCTCCTGGCTTCGCTGGGTCACCCGTGGAGAACACTTCGGAGCGCGAAGAATCTACCTGTCCACCCAGGTCGACGACCTGTACCTCAGCTCCGATCTGTGGAATCCGACCCTGAAGAAGAACCCGGAGGATGGGACCCGCGTCTATCGCTGCACAGCGGCCGACCTCGCCGCTCACGCGACAGCCCAGGCAAAAGTGGCATCGACCATGGCTCCGTCGGGGTCCTCGCTCAAGACAGAGTTCGCCTTCAATAACGAAGGCGTCGTCGAGGCTGGCGGCGCGGCCTCGGATGCGCTGTACGCTGCGACCAAGAGCCTCGCCAGCAACTTCTTCTTCGTGAACCATACATGGTCCCACCAGGTTCTCAACGATCTGACCTACGATCAGACACTGCTCGAACTCCAGCAGAATCATGACTTCATGGCGGCCAATGGCGGCGCCATGGTCGCGCGCTACGGCAAGACCTCACTCATCACACCCGAGATCTCCGGTCTTTTCAATCCGGCCGCGCTCACGGCGATGAAAAAAGTTGGCATCAAGTACGTCGTCAGCGACAATACCCGACCCGAATTCAACTTCGACAACCCGTACCACGGGAAGTACACGACCGTAAGCGCCAACGGCGCCGACGGGATCTTGATGATCCCGCGCTTCGCCACGGAGATGTACTACGACTGCTCGATCCCCACCGAGGAGGTTTCGGAGTACAACTCGCGGTACTATTCCTACTGGGGCCGGAACCTGACGGCAAAGGAGATCTTCGATCTGGAGGCCAAACGCGCCGCACGTTACCTCTTGCTTTACCGTCACGATCCCCACATGTTCCACCAGTCGAATCTGCGATTGTTCAAGGCCAACCAGATCATTTCGGGGCGCACGGGTAACACGAGCTTCCTCTCCCTCTGGCAAGAGGTCGTCGTGAAGGAAGTCGTGAAGTGGAGCGCCTTGCCTATCGTCACTCTCCCGATGGACCAGCTGGCCCAGACATTCGTGCAACGCACGGATCTGGACGCCGCCGGAGCCACCATCTTCCGGTCCGAAGACACGACCACCGGCGCGGTCTCGTTCTCGGTCACCGCGAACAAGACCTGCCAGGTCCCTCTGACCGGCGTGGCCATCCAGAAGGCGGGGTCTGTGGTCGAGGTCTACGGACCTGACAAGACCTCGTGGATCACGTGTCTGGCAGGCCAGACCGTGACTTTCAGCCGCTAAGAACCTCTGGGTTCCAAGACCCAAGTGGTAGGTGCCGGCACGCCGGAGACGGGCAGTGCCGGCATTTTTCATCGAGTGAGTCTTCCGTGGGCCGCCTCGGTCTTGTACACTGAGATTTCCCATCGATCACCGAACAAAGCCCCGGCAAGACCGAGCCGACCGCCACATTGTTCGAGTTTGCCAATGCCCCGGCTGGCAGAGCGGCCCGAACTCAAGACCGTGAAAGGGCTGCTGGAGATGCCTTTCCGGCCTTCTCGAATCGGCGGCAGCGCTCTTCTGAGGCACTCGATCGGGAAGCGCCCGAAGGAGGGGCCTGCAAGATGCGTCCATCCGATCTCATGACGCCCGTTGTCTTGAACGACCGAAGCCCGATTCGCAGCACGGACATCTGCTCCAGGATCGTCGTGGCCGTGTTCGCCTTGTCTGTTGCCGTGAACCTCGCCGGAGCCGCGACCATCCCGGCTCTTGCGGCGATCGACCAGCAACTCACCGCGAACGCGTCGAGCAAAGAAATCCTCAAGGACCTGGAAGCCTTGCCGCTCGACATCCGCAAAACCGCAGATTACCACTGGCTCCTGGCCAGGGCCCATTGGGCTGCGAACGAACCGGTGTTGGCGGCCGAGGCGCTAACGGTCATGAAGACCCTCGATCCTGGGATCAGGAATGACACAAGCAAGTTGAAGGACTGGCTCACGGCCCAGGCTAACGGTTTCTTCAACGACGCGGTGCAGCGCTACCACAAGGGCGACCTTCAGGAAGCGGGTGTGTCGTACATGAAAGCCATTCGGTGCGATCTCCAGATTCTCGCCCGGAGGGACGAAGGTCTGGGAGAAAGGGCGCTCGCCACCCTGTCGCGTTCGTTGGAAAGTGGACAGAAGCCGCCCATCTTCTGGTACGGTCTCGCCTTCTACAATTACCGTTTCAGCCATTTCCGGGCTGCGAAAAACGCCATACAGGAGTTCCTTCGCCGTGACCCGGATCCCTATTGGCAATGGAAGGGCAACTTCTGGCTGCAGCGCCTCGACGCGGAAATCGCTCTGGAATCCCATCTCAAAGAGGAAGAGAAGAAAGTCGAACTCACCCAGAGAAGAAGGGAGGAAGAAAAGAATACCCGAGAGGCCGAGGCTGAGCGAACGGCAGAGAACACAACCAAGACCGCTCAGAACGAAGAGGAGAAGTTCGAAAGACAGAGACGGCTCACAGACCTCGACGCACGCATCCGGGATGCGGAAACCCAAGTTGCGCAACTTCAGTCACAGAAGACGGGGCGTGTGGCGATCGACCAGTATGGAAATCCCGTCGTCATTTCCGGAAACCAACGCAAGATCGCAGCCGACATGGAGGAACTGAACAAAAGACTCCAGGACCTCCGCGATCAGAGAAGCGACGCAGAACAGACTCACTGACAGCTCAATTCACGAACCTCGCAACCAAGCATCCGAAAGCCTAACTGCGATCGCACTGTAATTCGACGAGATACAGACGCACCTTCACCTAACATCATTGCATCACGATCCGCCGACAGGGTGATTATCTCCACCGAGTTGCAAAGTTGACAGACACAGACCACTTGCAGTATCATGGCCACGGAATTGGGGAAGCGTGCGGCCTCCTCGTAAGGAGTATGCCACCCCAGTAGCGCGAATAGTAGTAACTGGAAGAGCAGCACAAGGATTCACTTCCCGGTGATTTAGCCGTTGGGATGCTCACGGCTGGTCACCACGAGAAATCCACGACTCATCGGCTCCGATGAATCGAGGTGAGGGAAGAGACCCTTGTGTTTTGTTTTTCCGGACCATTGGAGGTTTGACCCAGAACGTTCCGGACCAGTGGGGACCGCAGCCCACGGGAGAGCCCCCCGGACAGGATCAATTACAACAACCGATCGCCAAGACGCGATTCCTAGTCCGTCTAGGAGGAACTCAATCATGTTACAGGAATCTTACACGGCCGCCCTTTGGCTGGCCAACACCACAGTAGCGAACAGCCCGGACCTGACTGGCCGGTTACAGAGATCCGTCAGGGCACAGTATTCCGACGGCTCTCACGCGAAGGACTGCAAACACGAGTGCGAAGTCGACATCGACGATCCAAGCGCGGAAGTGCTGGATATCAACCCCTTCCGGGCCGTCGCATGGCTGTGCGCCTCCATTTTCTGTCGGCGTCCACGCGCCGCACATCTCTGTGGCCTTATCACTGCCCTGTTCTCGCTTGTGTGTCCCCCATCGGGGCTGACCATGGCCGATTCCTACGAAGTCAAGGTCGACCTCATGGCCGCGAGTCAGTCGGCGGGGACCTTCACGTATCAGATCTCCTCGAACGAAGCGTGGTCGGTGATGAACAACGCGAGCAGGCAGAGGGAGTTCGTCGATCGAGCCAAGCTGGACTACGCAAGACAGCTCTATCCACCCTCACTGTACGGACTGAGTGGATGGAAGATCGCCCCGGATGTCAAAGTCGAAGACGTCTACGTAAAACAGGGCGACCGTACGGTCTGGTCGCGCTCCGCTGGAGTCTTGAGCGGTTTCTGACAGTCACCCATCGACGGGACAGAGCCACCTCTCTCCCGGTCCTGATGGTATGACGATCAACCGCGGGAATGTCGCCATCTTTTCAGAGTACGATGAAGTATGGATGGCGACACCCACTTTCCCTTCTCAAAGACAGAGCCTTCCCCGCGAACCGAACGGTCTCGTGGATATCCCCTCGTCGACAAAGCAATGCGACAGACGAAAGGTTCTCAAAAGAGGAGTCGCAGGCTCGTCGTGAGCTCGTTGCCCTCGAGTGGCTCCACGGTGGTCGTGAGAGCCGTGTGGATGTGGTAGACACACGCACTCAGGATCAGACGTTCGTACCAGAAGTAGAACGCCGAGGTAACGAAGGCTGTGTTCCAGCGGTAGACGTTCGTGGGCCAGTCCTCCGGATCATCGATCCCGTAGATCCAGTTCAGGTTGAGCTTCTTGGTCGGGTTGAACGAAAATTGAACCCATCCACCCCGGGTCTTCACGCTGTCCAAAACGGTCAGCACTTTGGTGACGTCGTTCCGGACGTACTTGAGGCCGCTGGAAAGCTGTGTCCCGAAGAGATCCAGATTCTCGCCCGCGTAGATCTCCCCCTGGAGGGTCAACTTGCCCCAAGTCGCCTTGGCAGCCCCGAAGATGCCGTCCACGTTGACCACATTGCCGTTGACCTTGTAGTCCGCGCCCCCGATCTTCTTGGCGGTCATCCCGGTGTAGTCTTCCTTGCCAAAAAGGCCGGAGCACGAGAGATAAAGCTCGAACGGGTCGACCTTTCGCTCGAAGTGACACTCCCACTCCATCATGGGCATGCACGAAGCGTCGCCTGCATCAATGGCGGACGAGATGTTGGTTGCCCTGTAGATCGAGTCGCCTGTCATCGGACGGTTGGCGGCAACGGCCCCTCCAACCTTTCCGTGGTCGAGCTTCTGATCGAAGTAAAGCTGCACCTGCGGCTGGCGCTGCCAGATATTGCCCAGCCCCCAAGCCATCGTGATCGGCTCTACCGATGGGTTGAGCGGCGAGATGATCGACCAGGTATTCCCCACTTTGACGCCTACTGTCTTCTTAGGGACGGGGTTCTTCGAAATGTCTATGTAGGCGTGGCGTAGCCTCATCATCGGCCGCGATTCTGCATAGGGGGAGTCGGCATAGTCCCCGGCAAAGTCGCTCTCGAGCGTGGCGCCGAGGTTGATCTCGGTAATCGTCGGAAAGTTGACATTGAACCCGAACCGGGTCACCCGTGGACTCAGTCCTATGGACCGGAGGCGTTCCTGTACGATCCAGATAGGACCGTCGTTACCCATGAACTGTGAATCCTCGTAATACCCGTTCAGCTCGACAAAACCATAAGTCTTGATCTGAGCGACCGGCCGCGACGGGCTTGCCTTCGAGTGCGACGTCTCCGGCTTGGCACCATAGAGGCAGAAGATCGAGGACTCATCGGGATTCATGGGGGGAGCGACAAACCTCTGACGAGGCGTGGAGACCCCTCCCCTGTCCACGACGTGGTCGTCGGTGAGATGCTCGTCTGCGAGGAACTCCGGGCCGTTCAGATCGACCCGCGAACCGACGCCCGACCAGATCCTCAGATCGTCGGAGCCCCACTGGCGCTCCTTCCACGACGAGACCTGATCCGGGCTGGAGACCTCCAGGTTCAGAGCGAGAAGAGGCGTATGCAGAAGCAACAGCAACGCGACACCGGGCCATCTCATCACGAGGAGCAACCTCCCGTGACGACGACTACTCCGTCACGCGACCATGCACACCTGCCGCCATGGCATCGGCGCGACACTCAGATGTCCTGAACGTTATTCCCGCGCAAGAGGGGCTCAAGCCATGGAGAACTGTCGGGAGGATGGGTCGTATCGGAAATGGTAGACTGTGGCATTCGGGATCTCGGCAGGCCGTGACCTCTCCGACCCCATTCGATCCCAAAGGCGACGGATCACACCTCCGTGGGTGGCCACTGCGACCCGCCGGCTGGGGCGACGACACAGGTGGTCTTCGAGCGCTTCCAGAACCCTCCGGATCACCTGGCCGTTGGTCTCTCCGCCCGGGAAGGTCACGTCTTCTCCGGATCGCTCTGTTCTCCAGCTTCGGACGAAGTCGACCCCGAAAAGCTCTTCAGCCCGAGACCACAGGAGCCCCTGCGCTTCCCCAAGATGGACCTCTCGAAGCCTCGGATCGGTGCACACCGGAAGACCGAGGGCAGAGGCGACGATCTGGGCAGTCTCCCGGGCCCGAGCCAAGTCGCTGGCCAGGACGATCTCCGGAGCGTGGCGACCCAGGATCGGGACGAGTTCTCTCGCCTGAGCGCGTCCACGATCGTTCAGGGGAACGTCTATCTGCCCCTGGATTCGCTCCTCCCGATTGTACTCCGTTTCGCCATGTCGAAAAACGAAGAGATCCGTCATCGAGCTCCGGCCTCCCAGTGGGGCCTCATCCATCCCGCGCAACACTGTCAGCGCAGCACTGTCAGCGCACAGGAACGCCGGTCAGTCGACTCGCGAGATAGCGGCACAGGTTGATGCCGATCAATGGGTAGATCTTCATGATTTCTATGAAGTGGTGCCTCTGAATGACCAACGTCTGAGACTGCTCCAAGGCAACATAAGTATAGGCAGCGGACTCCTCCGTGAACAGACTTAGTTCGCCGAGGACCCCTCCTTCTTCCACGATGGCAACGGGCTTTGCATCAGAGACCTCACAAAACGCCCCCAATTTCCCCTGAACCACGAGCCGAACGGTCGGGAAGGGATCTCCTCGATGAACGACGATCTCGCCAGCCGGGTGAACGACCAGCTCGGTGATCGACGACACCGCCCTGAGCTCCCGGATGCCGACACCCGCGAAGAGCGCGAATCGACGAAGACTATCCACGAGTTGGATCACGTGCGGCACGGCAACCTCCTGTCCACGGGACCGCCGAAACCAGTCGGCGGCGGCTTCGCGAACGTCTCGGTCCGGGTCAAAGGCCAGTCGCTCCGCCACCGGATGGAAAGCCTCGCCCGGTGGATTCTCCACCGCGACACAGAGAGCAAGGAGCCGGGTCGTGGGGTCATCGCCGAAACACAACCCGATCAAGACCCGCTCCGGAGTCTCCCAGCGGGGCAGAGGCAACAGCTCCCGCGCCCGACGGATCTTCTCCTCGATCGGGATGGAATCGACCAGAGGGACGATGGGACGAGCAAGACGCTTGTCCAGAACGACCTCCAACATCTCCGCCACGGCCGAGGCTTCCGCGGAAGAGACTCCTTCGAGAAGAAGCCGCATGTCGGCCGAGGTGACCCAGAGAGATTGGAACACCAAGCCGACTTCCTCCCTATGTCTCTCCTGGAGGTGCGTCGTGAGCAAAGAAGCACAACGACCCGGACCCTGGTTTGTTCCGGAAAGTGTTTTAAGGGCGATGAGAGCCACATAGGCGTCCAAAAGACGCGATTCGATGAAGGGCAGGAGGTCGAGCTGAGGGTACCGGGCCAGCCGCATGATCTCCAGGATGCCTCGTTTCACCCGGAGGGGACTCTGGAGGAGCGAGTGCTCGAGAAGCGGCAGGACCGAGCTGTCGTAACGGGAGAGAGAATCCACGGCCGCGCGACTGACCTCTTCGTTCTGATCGAGCAAGGCGATCAGCCGGTTCACCGCCCGTGGATCCCGGGTCAGACCGAACGACAGAGCGGCCGCGACCCTCTGGCCCGGCACCGGATCCTCGAGTTGTCGAAGCGCGGTGTCGGGCTCGATTTCCGGAATATCGAGCTTCTCGAGAAGAGAGAAGAGCTCCTCCGGATACTCCTCGGGAGCCAGCGTCGATTGAGCCGGATGAGGGTCGTGAGAGATGCCGGCGGCTGCATCGCCGAACCGGTCGAAATCGAGACTCTCATCGAGGAGAACCTGCCTGAGGCCGGTCCTGTAGTCACGGCGGAAACGGAAAGCCTCGATGGTCCACAGAATGGCCAAAAACAAGGCGACAAGACCCAGTTCCCGGGCCGTGAGCACCGGCCGCAATGCGATCATTCCGAGAGCTCCCAGTAGCATCCCGGACTGACAGAGGATTCCGCGGGCGAAGATCTGTGCCCAACTGGAGATCTCTTTCGGCAGCAGCGCGTAAAGCAGCTTGTTCACCGGTCCCAGGATCGCGCGCTGAAGAAAGATCGTGGAGAACTGCCCATAGCACGCTAGCACCACGTGAAACGAGGAGACGAGCCCACCGAACACGAGGCACTGGTTGAGACACGGGATCACGACCGCCACTCCGACCGGGAGCCGGGCGTAGACTTCTCCCATGGAGAGGATGAACCCGAAAATCACGATCATCATCCCGGATCGGAAGAGGCTCAGGAAAGCCAGGAGCGATTTCTCGGTCGAAAAGGCAGCATCAACGATCACGCTGAACTGGTATGTGAGAATCGGGAGCAAGATTGAGGGGATGATCGCGGAAACACACAAGAAACGGAGGATCGGGTATCGGGAGAGGCTGCGCAAGAGATCGGCCCACGGGATCGCGGCGGTCGGCCCGGAAGGCGCTCGGGAACCGGATGGCCGACTGGCGCCCGATCGACGGAGCATGACCGAAAGGATGGCGTTGCCCGCCGCGCAGACGAGGAGGGTCGGGTGGGAGCCGACCAGGTCGTCCAGCGGCTTCGACAAAAGACTCCCCAAAGTCGAGCCAACCACCTGTGCTCCCATCAGGAGTCGGAAAATACGTTTGCCCTGGCGAACGTCGAACAGTTCCTGAACGATGTTCCAGAGGTAGACCAAAAGAAAGGCATCTTCCAGGTAGACCATCTGGAAGAGGACCCTGTACGAAGCGGGGCTCTCCACCTGTGCGACGAACCAGAGCGCGACCTGAAGAAAAGCGTAACCTCCCAAACAGCTAGCGAGGAGAGCCCTGTCCGAGATCGATCGACCGAGTCGCCGGCAGAGTGAAAAGAAAAGGATCGAGAGGACTCCGTTCCAGAACAGCATGGAGACGATCTGGTGCGGACCACAGCGTTTGAGGAACAGGGCATCCACATGGTTGCGAAAGAGGGCGAGCACGAAGAAGACCGAAAAAAAGAACAGAGCCGACCACGTGAAGGAAGCGACCTCGTGACCGTAGATCTTGAGATATCTCTCCAGGAATGCTCTCATGGTTACTTAGTAGGCGGTGCGCCCGGCGAGGGCCGCGGCAAGGACGGGAGACCTGTTCCCATCAAAATGCCCAAAGGACAAGGCACGTCTCCGGAAAAGGGTGCGACCCAAGGCCGCCTCCTGCGCAGAGTGCTGGTCTATACCCACAACTCCATCGGTCTGGGTCACGCGGTGCGGACCATGGCCGTCATCGATGGGCTGAGGGCAGCCCGGCCCAACCTCGACTTTCTGGTCCTCTCCGGCACTTCGGTCCCCCAGCTCTTCCTGTCCGAAGAGATCGAGACGATCAAGCTGCCCGGAATCCGTCATGACCTGGAAACCCCCGGGACGCCCCACAGGCCGAGACTTCTGCGGACGATGGAAAGAGACGACATCCTCGTCTGGCGAAAGCGGATCATCCAGGAGTCGCTTGCCGCATTCGAGCCGGACGCGGTCCTGATCGAGCACTCCATGGCCGGGCTGCTGGGTGAGGCCGTGCCGATCCTCGCCGAGAAGATGCGGACGAGGAAGACGGCGCGCGAGTTTGTCCTGGCCCATATGTCCCGCGGTATCTACCGTCGTGAACCGATGCTGATCGTCCCCTCCGAGGGATACGAGGGCTTGCCCCGGGGCTACCCCATCGCCCGGCTCTACGACCACGTGTACGTGCTGGAGGATCGAGCCCTGGTCGACGTCAACCGGGAGTTCCTGGGGGGCGATCCCGAGCTCGACGGCAGAATCCAATACCTGGGCAGAATCTCCTCGAGGAACGCTGACGAACTCCGAGAGGAGCGACCGCTCCTGGATCGGATCGGCGTGGGAGACCGGCCGTTTGTGATGATCGCCCTGGGCCGCCACGGTCCGGTCGCCCGGCTTCACGGGATCCTCCTGGACACGCTCATCCGCTCGAACTGGATGGGGGACCGCGAGATCCTCGTGGTCTTGGATCCCTACCTCGATCGAAAGGCACGCGAGGAAATCTCGTCCCGGGTGGACTCGAGCCGAATCCGAACACTGCCATTTCTGCCGCATCTGGTCACGATCATGGCGGCCGCGGACCTGGTGATCTGCAGGGCTGGTTACAACACGGTGAACGAAATCCTCCTCACGGGGGTCAGGGCTCTGGTGATCCCGGAACAGCATCCCAGCGGAGAACAGGAGCGCCGGGTCGAATCGATCCCAAGGAACAACGTCACCGTATGGCTCGAGGATGACGTCCTCAACCGCGACGCGGGAGCGGTCATGGAAGAGCTCATCAGCCGCGAGTCGACCGTCATCCCCTGCCATTTCGACCGATTCCGGATCGGTCGAAAGATCGCTGAGGATCTGGAGCGATCCGGACGACAAGTGAGCTCTCATTGAGGTGTCCTGCAACCGAGAACCTCCCTCCGCCTCGCAGCCCCGTTCTTGTCCGAGACGAGTCTCTCGATGTCCGCCGCCAGCTCCCGGAATTGCCGGTAATCGATGTGGGGGCTGAAGTGGTTTTCCGGACTCTGGTGGTTGTGCCGAGAGAAGTCGTGATGAGGTCCCACCAGTCCCAGCTTTCGACAAGAATCGAACATGGGGGTGCCGGGATAGGGAGTGAAGATGCTGTAGATGATCTTGTCGGCCGGGCTCTGTTCGATCGCCCGTCGAGTTGCAGCCAAGCTCTCCACAGTCTCTTCGGGGCAGCCGACCATGAAGAACGCCTCGAGTCGTAGCCCCGCGGCCTTGATCGCGAGACTGGCCCGGTGCGCCCTCTCGTAGGTGAACCCCTTCCCGATCCGGGACAGAACCCGATCGTCACCCGACTCGATCCCCAGCTGGATCGCCGTACACCCTCCCTGTTTCATGGCGACCAAGCTTTCAGGGGAGATCCGGTTCACGTGGGTCTCGCAACTCCACGTGATTCCGCGACATTTCGAGGCGAGCAGGGACGAAAGCCCGCAGAGATGCTTCTCGTCAATGCCAAAGGTGTCGTCCTCGAAGTGGACGTGATTCACGCCCATCCCCTGGAGACTAGAAACCTCAAAAATCACATCATCGGGCGAGCGAGCGCGGACCTTCCGCCCGTACAACGTCGGAGATGAACAGAAACCGCAGGCGTGGGGGCAGCCCCTGGTCGCGAGGATGTGACCGAACGCGCTCACCGGATGGCGATCGAACTCATCGAGGACTTCGGACGCGAACCGGTGAGGGTGAGGAAGGCCGTCGAGGTCTTCCAAGGGGTGCCTTGGCCGCGTGCGAAGAGCCCGCCTTCCTTCGCGAAAGATCAATCCCGGAACGTCTTCCGGAGAGCCGCCTCGATCCAGGGTCTCGACCAACTCGACCAGCGTGGTCTCGGCCTCGCCGACGGCCACGACGTCGATGGGCGGATGATCGAGCATCGCATCGCCGATGATCGTGGCGTGAGGTCCTCCGGCAACGATCACGGCCTCCGGTCGAATCTCACGGGCCAGGCGGGCCACGGCCAGGGCGGAACCCAAGGTCGGAGTCCGCACGGTGATTCCGATCACGTCGGGAACGAAACGAGAGATCGTACGGCCGAGCCGACCCCATTCCGGGCCCTTCGGATCATCCAGGCTCTCGCAGTATCGAACGAACCCCTCACCGGTCAGATAGGGTGCGGAAAACGGTTCCGGGTCCGGGTGAAAATCGCCGTTCACGACCAGTACGCTCGACTGCGTGGCCGTCCTCAGAGCCGCGGCAAGGTACCCCAACGACAGAGGATACCTCGCCAGCCCGTATCCGTCCTTGTACAGCCGATAGAAGGGGGGCTCAACCAACAGAACACGTCGCGCGCACGTCACGCTCCCATGGTACCCTGACAGGCGGGTCGATGCACGTTCCGGAACGAAGCCGGGAGCATGTCGGGTGGGGGGCACGATGTATGGCTTTGCGCGGGACGCAAAGGCCGCTGGTTTGACCATTTGATGTCAAATGCTTCATCCCCATTTTTCCGAAACGCTCTTTTCGAGCGACCGGATCGTCAGAGAGCGCCCAACAGGGCTTTCCGGAGTCTTTTCGAGTGACTCCTCGCTCGTGGTGTCAGTTCCCGTTCCCCCTCGAATCGGAGACTACGACCGATTCGTCGTCGAGCTGGAAAACCTCACGGGCACTCCTCTTCTCGCGGGCTTGCGACTCACGCATCGGTCGGGCGAACCGTCGGCAGTCTCGTTCAGCGGGGGTCGGGAAGAGGTGGATGAAACCGGTCCGACCACCCTCCTATTTCCGATCGAATCGTTCGGCTCGTACGGGAAGCCGGACGGTTGGAACGATGTCCGGACGATCGAGCTCCTCTTCGTCCGGGAGAAGACCTCAACGATAACTGACCCTATCACAGTGTCCATTCGGGACCTGTTGGTCCAGACGCGCAGACTTCCGGAGGGTCCTCGACTTTCGGAAGAAGGTCTGGTTTCGATTTCGACTCGGACGCCCGAGGTCACGAACGGCACGAGGACCTTCACTCCCTACGATCCGACGCACAGTCTGATCCGGGTGCCCGCTCCCAGCTTCTACGAATGCGACACGGCCGAGGCTATCCTGTCCGGAAGAGTGATGGGACAGGACACGGGATACCCGTTCGACTGGAAAATCGATCCGGACGGACTTCTGGAATGGAGACACTTCCTCCACAGACACCATTTTTTTCGCCCGCTGGTCAGGGCTCTGGCCCAGGATGGAAAAAGGATCCACGCCGATGCTCTCACGGAACGGATCACGACATGGATCACGACGAATCCGGTTCCGGTCGGATCGAACGGCGGCGCTTCTCCCGCCTGGGAGACGCTTTCGGTGGCCTTCCGGCTGCGGGAATGGCTGTGGGCCGCGTCGGTTCTGTGGGACCATCCGTCCCTTGGCCCATCGGGACAACGGCTCATTTTGCGTTCACTGTGGGAACATGCCCGACATCTCATGGATCATCGAGGTCACCCGAACAACTGGCGACTCATCGAGGCTGCATCGCTCGCTCTGGTCGGACTGCTGTTCCCGGAATTCCTGGAGGCGGACGGCTGGTCCCGAGAAGGATTGACACGGCTTGTCCGGGAGATGGATCAACAGTTTCTTCCCGACGGGGTCCACTTCGAAATCTCGCCCCTGTATCACGCGCTGTGCGTCCAGGCCTGTCTGGAGGTCCTCCTGGTCCTTAAAACATCCGGACAGAGGTTCACTGGGCTCTCATCGAAGAGAGTGCTTGGACTTTTCTCCTATCTGGCCGCGCTCCACCGTCCTGACTTCTCATGGCCCGCGATCAACGATTCGAGCGGTGCGACCGGAGAATATCGGGAACTGATGAGAGCCGCGGGAGAAGAGTTCGAAAGACCCGACCTCGTCTGGATCGGATCCGGAGGACGTCTGGGTAGAGCTCCCAAGCGGATGCAGCACGATTTCCCGCACGCCGGGATCCGGATCGACAGGTCAGGATACGATCGAGATGCGCTCTGGTGTTTATTTCGCGCGGGTCCGGCCGGGGCCGCACACGTCCACCAAGACGTCCTCTCGATCGAGCTTACGGCGCTGGGCCGGCCCTGGCTCGTCGACCCGGGGGTGAGCGGATACGCTCCTGGCCCCTTGACTACCTACTACAGATCCGCCCGGGCCCACACGATGGTCGTCGTCGACGGGACCGGACCCGAGAGGGAACGATTGCCTTTCGCGGAAAGGGTGAGAGCCTCTCCGGAAAGAGGCTGCCGTCAGACTGGGCGACTTCGGTGGATGGTCGGCGTCTGCGAAGGCCCGTGGATCGGATCGTCCTCGAGGGTCCGTGTGGAACGAGCGGTCTGTCTGGTCGACGGCCGATTCGTCGTAGTGAGAGATACACTGACCGACCGAGACGGCCGCGACATCCACGACCTCTCCATCTTCTGGCAGTTCTTCCCGTGCACTGTGCAGATAGCCCCCGGATCCACGGTCGTGCGGGCCCGGGATCGACAGAGCAGAAATCTGACGCTGATGCCCGCTCTGGAAGGAAAAGCTTGCACCGTAGTGGTCCGCGAAGGGCACACCGATCCCATCACCGGTTTTGTCTCGATCGAAGGTCGTGACGTTCCGGCTCCCAACGTGACCTACACTCTCCGGACAGTCCTGCCTCGGGTGCTTCTTTGGGTCCTCTATCCGCACGGAGATGACGAAAGAACTCCCATCGAACTCGACAGGATCGATCAGGGACTATCGTGTTCGTTGACCCTGACGTTTAGGGACAACACCCACGACACAATCGAGGTTGGAGAGTGACGTCATTGTCCCGATTCTGGCGGTTCTCATTTGGACACAACTCTAGCGTTGGGCCAGCCCGTACCACAGGAAGAACTGCTCCATGATGTAATCGAGCACATCGGTATTCACGTGAAAGTTCTCTCTTCCCGTGGCGAATACGGGAAGCCCCAGCGTCTGACGGTACAGAAGCGCCATCTCGTAGGCAGGAAAATACGAAACTCCGGTATGGGTCGCCACGAACTCATCGGCCACGGCTCTCAGCGTGGCTTTGGAGTTCTCGCTGGCCGAAAAGACGTCGGCGTCGTCCCGGAAAGTGACCCACTGGCCGTGGGGAGAGACCATCAAAACAAGATGACACTCCGGATTATGCGCCCTCAGGAGTCCGTGGATCCTCTCCAGACAAGCAAGGTTCTCCGCGTACCGGCTTACGCGGAACCGATACGATCCCAGATCTCCTCCCTCATTCACGTAAGGTCCTGAGGGAAGACAGACAACCGCTCCGGTTCGACGGTCCTCGAAGACCTCGACGTAATCGAGCGTGAGCACGAGCGTTCGAGCCTCGGTCAGCACTCGGCATGCCCGCCTCCGGTGGTCGGCGAAATCGGCCTCAGCCTCGGCCTCGGTGTCGTAGAGCACGATGCGACGATACGGATCCTGGATCTTTCCGGAAACCGGAGCCACCCACCAGCGGGGGGCCGGAACCCGGTCCGCCAACGAGTACTCCAGGACCTGACGCACGGAGAACAAGTTGTAGAGACGTTCCCAGGCCGCACTGGCGTGCCGAGACGCTTTTTTCTCCGACTCCTCCACGAGAAACCGGGATCCGACCGAAATCAGTCGATCCTTCACCTCTCTCAAAAAGCATGAGCCTATCCCGGCGATAGGAGTGGATCGGTCAAAGCGCGGTCGATCAATCGGAGGGCACGGAAACGTCCCGTCGGCAGGAGGGTTGTCGTACGAACCGGGCCAGACCTGCCAAGAGTGGAAGCGGTGCACCGGATGCACATCGGACCGGGCAGTGCGGTCCCTCCTTCCACCGGCGGGAAGAGAGGCCCTCATTTCAGGGGTCGGACGATCATCACACGGTCTTGGTCGCACGTCGACCAGCGATCTTATCGAGATGAGCCACGATCTTCTTCTTGAGTCTCTCCGATGGCTCGGATCGCAACATCTCTCTGAGAATCGACTCGGAGTCCCGATCCTCCAGAAGAGTGAGCGCGTAGACAGCCGAGGCCTGGACCGATCCTTGAGGAGATTGGGCCATGTCCCGGAGCTTCCGCAAAGCCTTCTCCCGATCCGTGCGGTAGAGCCCTCGCGCCGCCGAAGCCAAAACTCGGGAGTTTCGGCTCTCCAGGAAAGGTTCGATCAACGCCGGGGCTCTGACCGAATTGATCAGAGCAATACTGTCGATCGTGTTGGAGATGACCCTGGGATGATCGTGCCACGAGAGAAAGGGCAAGATCAGCTCCAAATCGGCGGAATGGCCCAGTTGACCGACCGCGCGGACGAGAGTAGCCACCACCCATGCGTCCTTCTCCTGGCCGAGCCTCTCTATGATCAACGGCAGGCAGACGGCATCGCGGAGCCGAAGGATCTGGAGCACAGCCTCGATGCGGTAGATCGGATTTCTGTGCCTGAGATAGTGCCAACATCTCTCCTGGTCGATCCTCAAAGGAGACTCGTCGGACTGGATCTTCATCGTCTCGACCAAACTCTGTTCGATCCGGTTCTTCAGCTTTGCGTAAGCGGAGCGAGCCTCGCTGCGAACCTTTGCGACCGGATCGTTCGAGATGATCTGCTTGAGTATCTCCAGAACGCCAGGCCCTTTGCCGAAACGGCCCAGAACGAGCGTCACGCAGATCCGATCCGCGACATCTTCGCTGTTCATCTCGACGGCCAGTTCCGTCAGCATGTAGTTGTCGATCTCGAATGAGCCAGGATCCACGTTTGCCTCCACGCGTTCCAGACGGCACCATCGCTCCAGACATCCCGATCATACACGACAGATATGTCGATTGCACCTTCATTGGAGCTCCGGTACGCGGCCTCATCCGAATACCGGCTTGCCTAGTCGCTCCGTAGAACTATACTTCTTCTGTGCCTCTCGGTATGGATTAGGGCTGACGACCAGGTCGACGGCTCTTCCGACGTGCATCATACTCACACCACCATGAAAAACACGCTCCAGTACCGATTGTCTCTCGCGCTCATCTCAATGGCCGCTCTGCCTTGTTCACTCTTCGCCGGCTCCATCAGTCAGGACTTGACCAACCAGCTTCGATCCGGCAAGAACGTCAACGTCATCGTCTTCTATGCCGACGGAGAGACCCCGCCTTCGCGGGCTCCCGAGACGAGCGAGCAGCTCATCCGTCGCCTTCAAAGCCACCACGAAGAGACGATGCGACTGGTTCAGACTCGTGGTGCCTTCAGAGGAAACCGAATTTACTCGGACAGCTGGATCTCGAACTCGATCAGCATGGTGGCCGACAAAGCCACGGTCCAAACGATGGCCAACCATCCGGCGGTCAAACGAATCATCTGGGACGCTCCTGTCGAGGTTCCGGAAACCCAAGAGACAACGGGCACGCCGGACATGGGCCCCTACACGTACGGGTTGAAGAACCTCAAGATCCCAGAGGTCCGCACGTCTTTCGGACTGACCGGCAAGGGAGTGAGAGTGGGACACATCGACTCAGGGGTCGATGGAGAACACCCGGCTCTCAAGGGACGCATCACTCTCTGGAAGGATTTCGCCGAAACATCACAGACCCCGGTCGACAAGAACGGACATGGAACCCATACGGCTGGGACCATCGCGGGCGGAATCGTCAATGGTACGGCGATCGGAGTCGCACCTGAGGCCGAGCTGATCGTGGCACGCGGGATCGGAGGCTCGAGCCTGTCGAACCTGCTCAAATCCATGCAGTGGATGCTCGACCCGGACGGGAATCCGGCCACTAAGGACTCGCCACGCGTCGTGTCGATGTCCTGGCATACTGGGGCCGGCAACCAAGACGCTTTCTACGAGGCGATCGATGCGTTCAAAGCCGCGGGAATCATTCCCTGCTACTCGGCCGGAAACGCGGGAACCAGCGGGATCACTCACCCGAAGGAGCATCCTGACTGCATCGCCGTTGCCGCGGTCGACGAAAAAGACGTCATCGCGAGCTTCTCGAGTCGAGGTCCTGCCACGTTCAAGGGTCAAGAGCAGAAGAAACCCGACTGGTCCTGCCCCGGCGTGGATGTCTATTCCTCGACTCCTGGCGGAAAATACGGGAAGAAGAGCGGCACCTCCATGGCAGCGCCTCACTGCGCGGGCGTGATCGCACTGATGCTTCAGGCGGATCCGACGTTGACCTGCGGTCGCGTCAAGGAGATCCTCATCCAGACCTCTCTGGACCTGGGACCCCAAGGGTGGGACGGGGGCTATGGACATGGTCGACTCAACGCTTTTGACGCGGTCAGTGCCGTGAAGAAAGGACATTAGTCAACCATCAGCCAACGCTTTTCCCTCTTGACAGACGGCAACCTTCCCAATAGATCAGAGTGACGAGCCAACGAGCTCTTCTGAATATCGAGCCATCGCTACGATCAACGGGGAGGTTGCCAAACGATGAAGCACCTTTTTCTGTTTGCGGGTGCGGCTGTCGCTGTCGCGCTACTCGTCTTGTTCACAGCCTTCCGACGGATCGACCTCCCCAAGATCAAGTCGAAGATCGAGGCGGCGGGTCGTTCCGCGACCGGCCGCAAGGTCTCTATCGGCAGCATCCAACTCGGATTGGATCTGCGGGTGAGTCTCAAAAGCCTCACCCTTTTCTCTCTGGGCGGCCAGAACTCCATCCTCCAAGTTAGTGAAACCCGGTTGAAGGTCTCACCTCTGGGTCTTCTCAAGGGCCAAATCGTCCCTCAAGACGTGACCCTTCTTGGGCTCAAGGTCACGGCCAGGAACGCTGTGGAGTTCGCCGATCTCATCCCGGCATTGAAGGGAGGGCTTGGGGCTGTCCGCTCTTTGGGAAACGTCGGTGACATGTCTGTCGATGTCGAGAACGGTGTCGTCGAAGTGAACCCCGCCCCCCTCGCCGCGGTTCCGACGGTCCGCTTGACCGAAGTCAGAGGTCGGCTCATGACCGCGGGAGAACTTCGATTCGCGCTAAAAGGAGCGCTCGCGGGACTTCACGGCACAGCCTCCGGGGGGCAGACGAAGCAGGCATCAGAGTTCGAGCTCAGTGGGGCCGTCGAGCCGAGCTCCTGGGACGGTCAGGTCTGTCTGCGGCTTCCCGGGATATCGACGCTCGCGCTCGGCCAGCTTCTCCAAGGGGTTTGGACTCTCCCTCGATCGGACACTGGAACCGTCGATCTGGACACGGTCGTGGATCTCGTGAAGGGATTGCCGTCCTTGAGCCGCGCGCACATTGTCTCGAAGGATGTGTCGCTCTCCGGTTCCAAAGGCAAAATCTGCGGGCTGTCGGGCGAGTTCACCTTCTCGAAGGGAGAGCTCGCGATCACCGATCTGACTCTTCGTTCAGAGGGAATAAGGGGACCGAACGAATCAAAAGACGGAGTAAAAATAGGCGTCCCGCACGCCATTTTGCAGCTAAAGGACGGGAGACTGACCTGCCCCCATTTTCCCATGAGCGTCAGCGGAATCGAACCGTGGGCCCAGTCAACAGCCAGTGATCGCTCGATCGGACAGAGTCCCGAGACGTCTGGCCAAGCCTCCGGAGCTCCTGCCGGGTCTGAGTCGCCCACGACTTCCTCGTCCGCCGAGATCTCCACGACCAGTGACCCTCGACGGACGCGCGCCACGTTCGAGGCCTCCTTCTGGCTCGAGGGTACGCCTGGCGACCCAAGGTTCGCGGCGCGTCTCGTCCCTAAAGGGGGGAAAATTCGGATCTCGTCCGCTCCTTCCGGGGCGGAGTCGGAACTCCTTCCAGGTGGAGAGGTAACGATACGCGATGACCGCGTTGAGCTCGCGGGCGTCTCTGTCCGTCTGGGGACCGGTGTGATCACCGTCAACGGAGCGATCACCAATGCCGAGGGCCCAGGGGCCCTGACCCTCGATGTCACAGGAGATCGACTCGATCTCGACAGACTCGTGTCCGGACGCTCTGAGGCGATTCGCCGCTCCGTGCGATCGCTGGGTGTGCAGACGGGACCGAAGTTCCGCGCAAAGATCGATGGCGCATTGATGAGTCCTCGAACCACGGGAACGCTCGATCTGCAGGGTGTGACATTGAGAAATCCGTGTTTCGTCATCCCGCTCGTCGGCTCGGGCGGTGACGCGGTTTTCTCCGGCGACGAGGTTCTCGTGCACGAGGCTCGTTTTCTGCTCGATCGCCACGAACTCAAGATCGCGGGAAAGATTTGCCAGCTCATTTCTGGTGGAGAGATCCAGAACCTGGTCGTCCAAGGGCCGTTGGTGCTCGCTCATCTAAGCACGTGGGGAGGGCCGACACCAACAGGGATCGCGCAGATCGACGCCCAGGGTCACGGTCCTCTGCACGCCCCTTCTCTCGAAGGGACACTGTCCGCGTCGACTCCTGTGCTCAGGACCGGGGGAGGCGGAATCATCAAGGGTGCGGGGCTGAGGGTCCGCTTCGTCCGGACAGGGGTCACGACCAATGCCACGCTCCAGCAAGGAAGCGTCCACGGAGGGGTTCTGTCCGGTTCGGCCAGACTGACGGACGGCAAACCGCTCGAATTCGATCTGGCCGTGGACGGGGCCGATCTGGCGGCTCTCCTGACCGGCCTGGGCGTGGGGGGGATCCAGCTTGGGGGTCAGGTGAAGGCGAAGCTCAGAGGGACCGCCTCCAAGGGAGAGGTGGTGGCCACCGGGTCGGCGGTCGTGAGAAACCTCGCCATCGACCTTTCGAAGAGCATGGGGCTGTCCGCGCTCCGACAGAAGCTCCCCGAAGGAGGGATCACAGGGGCCGGTGTCGATTTGATCTCAAGCGGCGTTGGGTTCGTCTTCCGAAATCTGGACCGGGTCTTGCCCAGCGCGACGGCGAGGATCTCCGGAATGAACAGACTGGGACGTGTGGAGGCGGACCTCACCGTGAAGAAAGACGAATTTCGCATCGACCCCATCCGCGGCGCCAACGTCGCGGGATGGATTTCGGTGAGCCTCCCCTCCGGCAAGCTGTCGGGCCGACTCGCGCCCGTGACTCTGGGCCGGGTTCGAATGAAGACCGTGGACATCTCGGGTAGCCTCTCTTCCCCACGGCTCGACACCGATGTCCAGGCTGTGACCGTTGACGGCCGGCAGTCCGAAGGTTCGCAAGAACGGACCCCCTCCGACGACGGCGAACCCGTGCCGCCCCCCAGCAACCAGACCCATTCCAAGAGCCCTGAACCGACCCCGACGCCGAGCGTTCAGGAGACCTCCGGTGCGAATGGATCGGGCCAGGCGCCGGACGACCGGGCAAGCCCCGCTGTCGAAGAACCACCACGAGTCAGGAGCGAGCCGACAGCGACCGCCGGGACCGCGGAGAGCATCCCCAAGAAGAAGACGAAGAAGAGCTCTGGTTCGAAAAAGAAGACCGGAGAGCGGTCGCCTGCTGACCTGCTGCTCATCCCGGTCAAAGTCGGCACCCAAATCCTCGACGAGATGCTCCAGAGCGAACCGTCCGACGGATCTCAGTGAGCGACCGCCCATCGGGTCCAACAACGGCGGTAAGTAGAGAAGACGGCAACGGACCAAACCCTGCCCCGTCAGTCAGCAGCGACAGACCGTCGGTTCAAGGGTATTGCCATTGGCTCCGCGTCCTCGTCTTCCTTAATTGAGGGACGACAACTGACAAGAGGAGCAAAACCGCCGTCTCCATCGTATATTTATTATTGGGGGGAAGAAAATGTTCGACCGAGGCGACAGACGACCTCCAAGAGATGCAGCTCAGAATGAGGTCGTAAATGAGATGAAAAGAGGTCTCTCGATGGTCCTCGAGCAAAGGCTGGGACGAACCGAATGGGCGCGATCCGGCGTAACCCTGATGCTGGTCTTGGGCGTGCTCTTCGTGCTCGCGGCGTTTGCATTCATCGTACGTCTGCTTTCGCACGGGGCCTACAACGAGGTGAGTCTGCTCAACCACCACCTTCACGCCGTGGCTGTAGGTGAGGCTGGTTACTCGAACATCGTGGCTAGGCTGTCCGCGACGCCCTGGGCCAAAAGGTGGTTCAAGAGCGGTCCAGACTCGCAATTCGACATCCAAGAAGCTGGCGGAACCTACGAATACATGATCCGAGATTCGGTCCAGCCCGCCCCAGCGCTCGACGACAAGGAGACGCTCGTCTTCGGTCCACCCAACATGGTCGACCTCCTGATTCGGGCCACCTACGCCCGGAGCACGGTCACGATGTTCTGGCGGGTTTTCCTTGTCGAAGATGCCCTCGATAAGCTCTCGAGAGTCGTGCCATTGATCTTCACGTTCGCCTCTCCTTCTGCCCGTCCCAATCCGACGGACGTGGACGAGCTCTCCCAGACGGTCAGCTCCCTCGTGGGTCAGCGCAGCGACAACATTCCCGGTTTCGTCACTCTGGCGACCCCGCTCTTGCAGGCCACCACAGCTCCGGAGATCGCGGCCGCGCTCTCCACCAAGCCGGCTGGATCCGTAGTGGACGATATTTCTCCTTGGATCGACGGTCCCTCCGCGTCCAACCAGACTCGAATCATAGCCAGTCGCACCACAGATCAGCCGTTTGCCGAGTTTCCACCGGCGCCGCCTCCTCCAATAGCCTCGGTTGCCACGTCCACCGGATCGACGAGGCCTGCGTACGTGATCACGGACTATCCGGCCTCCACGCGCGACTCGTACTCGGTCTACGTCCCGGGCTGACGCTTCTAGCGGCAAGAAGAGCCTTTCCCACGTTGTGGTTGAGGGGCCCTTCGAGATCCCAGACCGTCTCATGAGTGAACACCTTGCTGAAGGATCGAAAAATGACGATGCAGCGCCCGATCTATCCCTCCAAACCGAGGAATCTCGCGGGTGAAGGACTCCCAGGTCAACTTCGTACGACTTCGAGAGCGTTCTCCCTGCTCGAGGTGATGGTTGCTTTCTCGATTTTGCTCCTCGGCCTGCTCCCGGTCCTGAGCGTCTTTTCGACCACGAGCCGAGAATCGCAGAAGACCTCCGAGCATTCCTTTGGCATGAGCCTGGCAACCAAGGTCTCCGAAGAGCTCCATCTCAGCAATTGGGAGAATCCGGTCTGGCTGGACGAGCTCGAGAGCGACCCATCCTTCAGCGGATCGCTTCCCATCATCAACGGCGAGTCCCCTTTCTTCGCTTCTCTCGAGGACACGAAACCCCCGTACGGGTCGATCCAGTCCGGAGAGGATCCCGGCATTGTTCCTGCTGTGGAGCCACTTTATTCGAAGCTCAAAGGATTTCGAATGGCGGTGGACTGCACGTCCAAGACGTTGCCGACCACTGGCAGCGTGATGGACGCGCAGGTGATCTTTCAGTGGACCACCCCCGAGGGTCGGACAACGAAGGTCCCCCTCGACGTGATCCTTGGCCGGTTCGCCTGCCGGCCGTCGATTCCCTTTTCCATCTCCGATCGGGCCAAGGCTGACACATTGATCCGGGAGTCCTTCTATCCCGGAGCGACCGGAGCCTCGCTCAGTCAGGCGGTCGCTTCGGCCGGAGGGGATCTGGACGCGGTCCGGGCCGTGGGAGATCTCGTGATTCTCTCTCTCGGACTCCGCGATGCGGCCAAGGTCGTTCGTGAGGAAGGGGACATACTCAGGAAAGGATTGTCCGGAGAGACCGAGGACTCCCTCAACAACCTGTTGAAGCTGGGGCGGCTCCACGAACGTTACGCCAGCTACTTTTTGAACGTCATGGCATACCTACAGGACCCGAGCACCAACGTGCCGAACGGTTTCCGGTCTCAGCAACTCGGCCAAACATCGGCGTCCTCTTCGATCTATCGGACAGCCATCGCCCTTTTCGATGATCTCCCCCGGGACTTCGTCGAACACTTCCGGGCCGCCCAGGTCTCCTACGCAGACGCGTTCAACCCTCCCTTTGGCTCTCTGGTGCGTCCTCGACTCCGGATGCGGCTTTTCATGAAGCTGATCGACCTGGGAAAGCTGGGCTGTTTGACCCAGTACCCCGAGTTCTTGCCGTCGCTCAAGAGCTCTCTGAAAAGCTTCCTCACGACCCGTCGCGGCAGGAACCCGAACTTCACCCGATACGTGGAGCGAGAGCTGGAGATCTGTTCGAGTGTCGATAACATCCGAAGTCGGGATTCAACCTGGAGGGATCAGGTCTGGAACAAGCACGCGGCCGCCTACACAGCGTTGATGAACCGAATCAGATAGTCAACGAGATGTCCCGGCTCTTAAGAGAGCCGGCCCGTCGCGAATCACCCTGAGCAACGCCGAAGGAGAGTCTGCAACGGGAACGACGGGTCGAGAGAACCGCTCCTCCAGGTCGCGAACGGAGACATCGTCGAGGAAGAGGTCGGTTCCTGACTTGAGCGAGTAGTCGCACACGAGCGCGAACTCTGCCTTTGGAGCCTTGGATAACGCCTCGGAGAGATCCTGACCGGTCAGCAGTCCGGAAACGTCCACGGCCGATCCGAAAAAACGGTTCGTCACCGGAAGGAGGCCCGGTCGCGGCCAACCCGCACGGACCATCTCCGGGATCACGGTCTCTCGGAACATCGACTCTGCGCCGCGACCGGTCACAATGACCACCTTCCGGTCAATCGGAGCCTTTCGCGAGAATCGCTTGAGGGCTTTTCTGAAATCGCGCAGAAATAGCGGAATCATGCCAACGCCATCCTCCCGCATATCGAACCCCTCGTACGTCGCTGCCGGAGGAAAAGGGTATCCAGCCAACAGATAGAACTCGTCGGCAAGGAAGACGAAGCGAGTTCCCAACCCTTTCAGGAATCGTTGCTGCGTCGCCTGGACAGTCTCGACGAGCTCCCTCGCCGCAGGGCGATCGTACCCCCGGAGAGGATACAGATGCTTCCGGTGACAGGTCAAACCGACAGGAACGACACTGATCCCCCTGAGCCGGGGATGGTAGCTCTCCAGATCGGCGAGGGTTCGGCTTAAGACCGATCCGTCGTTGAGACCCGGGCAAAGGACGATCTGAGAGTAGAAGTCGATCGAGTGATCCGCGAGCCGGTCCAGAAGAGGGAGGAGCGAGGCCGTTTTGCGACGCCCCAGGAGTAGCTGCCGGGCCTCCGGCTCTGTGACATGGACGGAAATGTAGAGAGGACTCATCCGTTGCCGGATGATGCGCTCGAAATCGTCCTCGCTGAGGTTGGTGAGCGTGATGTAGTTGCCGTGAAGGAAAGAGAGACGGAAATCCTCATCCTTCACGTAGAGCGACCGCCTCAGACCGGAAGGATTCTGGTGGACGAAGCAGAAGACGCACTGGTTCGAGCACCGCCGGATCCCATCGAACAGCTCTTCCGTGAACGAAAGACCAAGGGGATCCTCCGAGTCCTTCTCAACCTCGAAGAGAGCACGATCATTCCCACGTTCGACGAGCAAGGTGAGGTTCTCTTCTTCACAGACGAACTGGAACTCCAGACAATCAAGGAGAGGCCTCCCGTTGATCTCCACGATGCGGTCACCCGGCTCGAGTCCCAGCTCGCTGGCGATCGAATCCTGCTCGACGTGCTTCACCACGGCTCCAGGTTCCGCTCGACGAGACATGAAAATACCCCTTTGTCCAAACCAGAGGCCCATCAGGACCGTATCATGTCCTCACGCGATTATACTCGAATGAAGACGCGAAGACGGAAAGAGGGAAAATCCTCACGCGGTCTCGGTCAGTGTCAGACAACCCAAAAAGTACTCAAATGGTCCGCTCCGGGAGCCAGACACGGTCTTGATCGCCTCTCACCGGAAAAGTCGATTTTGTGTATTCTTTGCATCGATCCTATTGTTTTGTATTGGGCCACTCGACATACACTGCCCTGACCGGATAAAATTACGGAAGGGTTAATGAAACGAACCAGAGAGGCGATCGATCTGAAACACAAAGTCGGGACTAAGGCTGATCTCGCACGATTTGCCTGTCGCATGACGAAACTGAGAACCGCACGAGGGCTCAGCGTTGCTGCCCTTGCCCGGGTGGCCGGTGTCGGCCGCGGGGCGCTCATCGGCTATGAGCAGGGCAGCTACTGGCCCGGATTCTCCACGCTGATCCGGCTCTCACAGTTCTTCGGGGTCAGCCTCGATGAGCTGCTGGACCTGCCGGAATCGGTTCCGGAAGGTGTGTCGGACACCGTACTTCTGGACCTGATGCGACGGGTCGACAAATCCGATGACAGGACCAAGACCCTGGCGAAGACGGTGCTGGGGGCTCTCCTGAAGACGACCGAAGAGGGACGGCCCGGCAAGGCAAAGACTGCGCTGGGCCGCCGCCAGAGTCAGGGACTCCGCGCACGACGGGCCACCGTTCAAATCCGGAAGCCCAAGAAGTCGTAGTCGAGTCCGTTTCGCTTGCGCGAAGCAGGTCTTATTTGTCAACCGGAGATACGGGGTCATCTGGCCCCGCATTTCGAGTGTACGAATGGGACGACGAACCTCCATGGTGAACGCTGCCGTGGCTTGTCTGGCCATTGACGACGGCAGCGCCATCCGGGGGGTTAAATCTTTGGTTCTGTTTTGAGTACGTCGTCCGCGCAGCCAGACTCGAACTTTTTGAAGTTCTCGAGGTCTTTGCGCGTGTACTTGAAGCAGAAGGGGCACTTCTTCCCGTCATAGACGAGCTTGTGATAGATGTCGTCCATTCTCGGCTAGAACCTACCGTCCCCGGGCTTCTCTGATGACGGGGACTCGTGGACAATCCGAACCATCGTATCGTTCGCCTTCATGCCGGCGAGGCCTTCCTCGGGACACAAAAGGCGTGTCTTGATCACGGCCCTGATCTTGTCAATCCGCAATCCGACGTTTCTGGGGCGTATCACCGACTCCCGGAGAGGGGCCACGCCTTCCACCGGGTCGAGCAGCGCCGGGTCGAGCTCGAAGACCCGACAAACGGCCTGGGCGAAGGCCAGACGGCTCAAAGGCTGGCCGCCGCACAGGTGAAAAGTCCCTGTCGAATCGCATTCCACGAGCTCCCGGGCCACGTCAGCCAGATTTTTTGCCCAGGTGGGGGTCAAGACCTGGTCGACCCAGACAGGCATCCGCTGACCTGCCCTGAGCCGATCGACGATGCGAATCACGTGGTTCTTGCGGGACGGTTCCCATCCGTAGACGCCGGACACCCTGAAGATCAGGTGGTCGGGATGGAGACGAACCAAGAGTTCACTCTCCACTTTCTGCCGTCCGTACTCGTTGACGGGGCAACAGAGGCTCTCCTCCGAATACGGAGCTGCCTCGCCGTCGAACACGTAATCGGTCGAGAAATGGACGATCTTGGCGCGGACCGACTGGCACGCCTCGCGCACGTGGCGGATACCGTCCACATTGACCAGTCGGGTGGCCTTGGGGTCGGCTTCGCACCGCTCCACGCCGGCCTCTGCGGCAGGACAAAAGATGACCTGAGGTCTGATCTCCTTGGCCAGTCGCAGGATCTCTGCCGGTTCCCTCAAGTCGAGGCGAACGAGTCCGGGGAGTGGATGACTGCTCCACGTCCCGATGACGTCCCACGTCGGGAGGAGCGCTTCTCGGAGGTGTGCGCCCACGAGTCCGCTAGCTCCAATGATCAGGGCACGGCGGAGTCCTGAGACGGAAGGAGCCGGCGGGGGCATCTTTTCTCCTGTGGGACCAGACGCGGGCGGGAGATCCGGGAGCGAGTATATCACCCAGCTCCAGTGGGGTCAAACCGCGCTGCTCATCCCTGATCCCCCATCTGCGCCCCGTCTGCTGCGTCAGAACTCGTCGCCGCTCCTCGATGTACGTCTCTGTACACCTGCGTCGCGGCGACTTCGTTCTTTCTTGCATCCGGGGCACATCTGGGGTCCAGGGAAGTGAAAGTGTATGTCCTCGAAA
>Ga0074195_1000607_pt1 | contig 65263 bp, 68 predicted proteins | sample EPASupsiteHSE623_FD_64525 | JGI IMG/M metagenome (GOLD analysis project Ga0074195, IMG submission 64525) | Bioremediated contaminated groundwater from EPA Superfund site, New Mexico - Sample HSE6-23 | ecosystem: Environmental > Aquatic > Deep subsurface > Groundwater > Contaminated ...
AAGACCGGTACCTTCCGTTCATCATGGATCATCGAGAGATTGCCGGCAAGGTACCGCCGCGCCCGTCCCGTGGTGATGATGCGCCCCCCGTCATTGCGGATAAGACGGTGTTCTTCCATCTGCTTGCAGACATCTTCAAGCAGGACTTCGCATTGAGGAAAAAGAGCGGTGCGTTCAAGAATATCAACAATAGCCGATCGCTCTATCTCCCCGTACTCCACGGCAATCGCTGCTACCTGGTTGGCGAGTACATCTGCGGCATTTCGAGGAAGAACAACCGGTTCGATATCGTTTCCCTTGGCTTTTTTTGCGATGACAAGGGATTCGAGCAGGTCGTCAAAACCGGTGGCAAATATGGTGCCCCGGGATATGGTATTCAGCTGGTGCCCGGCTCGCCCCACCCGCTGCACCAGCCGGGCCACTTCACGGGGGGAGCCGAACTGGATCACATGATCGACCCTGCCGATATCGATCCCCAGTTCCATGGATGAAGTACAGATGAGGGTCAGTATCTCGCCTTTTTTGAACCGCTCTTCCGCATCGATCCTCACTTCTTTTGAGAGCGATCCATGGTGCACCTCCACATCCCCATGCTCAAAGAGCGCGTGTCCCAGTGCCTCGGCAGTCACCCGGGTATTGACAAAGACCAGCGTGGAACCCTCGCGTTTCAGCGCTTTTGAAAGCACTTCGGTCTGGTGTTTGAAATCATCGCCTACGTACCTGACCGAGATCTCAAGGTGTTTTGCCACCGGCACCTGCACCACGGAACACGACCGGCCTCCGCAGAGGAAGCGGGCGATCTCTTCGGGATTTCCCACGGTTGCCGAGAGGCCGATGCGCTGGAATTCCCCGGCATACACGTGCAGCCGTTCCAGCGCAACCGCAAGCTGTGCACCCCTCTTGCTCCCCGCCAGCTCGTGGACTTCATCCACGATCACGTACCTGACCTGCTTGAGATGCTCCCGGAGGCGCTTTCCCATGAAGAGCGCCTGAACGGTTTCAGGAGTGGTAATAAGGAGATCCGGGGGGTGGAGCGCCTGCTTGCGGCGCTCTGCCATAGGTGTATCCCCATGCCGCACGCCCACCGTCAGGCCGAGTTCCCCGCACCACCACTGCATGCGGGACAGGATGTCGCGGTTGAGCGCACGGAGCGGAGTGATATAGAGTGCCTTGAACCCCCCTCCGGCAGGGAGCGACAGCAGGCCGTTGAAGACCGGAAACATCGCGCTCTCGGTCTTTCCGGTACCGGTGGGGGCGATCAGGACGAGATGGTTGCCGTTTACGATCAGCGGGATTGCCTGGCTCTGCGCATCGGACAGGCGGTTAAAACCGCGCTTCCGGATACATTCCTGCACCCTTGGATTCAGCAACTCAATCTGCTTCATCGGGAATCAGTGCACGCAGGGGGCCGATGTATGTCCCATCGGCAAGGATAATCTCGGTATCTTCCTTCCGCATCAGCCGCGAGAGCGGTGAGAACGGCTTTTTGATGATTTGGAGGATATCGTACCCGGCAATCTCATTGAACGAAGGAACAAACAGCACCCGGGAAGGAATGCCATTGCCGGACAGTATGTTGCCATCAGGATCTTTTGCATCGAGGCCGGCCCGCAGGTAAGCGGGGGTCTGCAATGCACAGCCTACCTCATCCCTGAGTGAGAGCAGGGGATGGTGGTGACCGATAACAATCAGGTGGCCGGCCAATGCAGGTGACGGGATCATATGCCCGTGGAGATACCCCACGCCATCCAGGACTGCACCATCTTTGGGTTGGATCTCCCCTTCATGCAGGAACCGTTCGATACCGATGTCATGGTTACCCGGAAACACATGGAGCGGTAGTCTCGCACGTAATGAATCGAGAATTTTTGGCATCTCGTGAAACTCCTGCCACGTCAGGGAGGGAATACTATGTTTGATATCGCCCAGTAGCACCAGGGCATCCGGTTTAGTTGAGTCGATAATCGCGTGCAGGCGCTCAAGCCTGCGCTCGCTCCGGCTTTTAAAATGCAGGCCGTGTGCAGCCAGATCCGCTTCTATCCCGAAATGGAGATCGGCCACTACCAGCATCCGCTGCCCGCCTTCGATAATGAGAGCCGGGCCGTCCCCGATAAATTCCATTTTCATAACAGTTTGACAAATCCTTTCTGGGGCTGGTAACATTCATCGTCAACAATAAGCGCTTCGATCGCTGCGAGCACGTCAGCCTGGGCAATCCCGTGCTCGCCGGCCTGGCTGATGATCTCTTCGACCGCAATCCCGCGGGGACTGTTCGTCCCTTTCATGATCTCCATCACCAGCTCACGGGCATCAGACTGGATTGCAGCAATGATTTCTTGGGGTTTTATACTCTGTATGGCACAGCCCGTTATGTCAGCGAGGGCATTTAGGTGTTCTGCGGTGTGGGCGTAGTGACGATGGGCGGTAAGGATGTGATTGTCAGTGCACTGGCCCTGCACAGCAAGACGTACCTGTTCAAGCCGCCCAAGGGTTGCTTCGGCAGTTGCAAGGGTCCATTGGTCCCGTACTGCACGGTCAACAACAACCACATGATCGGGACGAACGGAGAGATCCACTTTGTCATTCCTCCGGTAGAGCTGGGCACGACCGGTAACCGTCACAAAGGAAGGAACGGGAATTTTTCTGAACTGTTCAGCAAGCGGTGAATTCCTTCCGCCAATAACCAGGTTGAATGCACCGGTAGGATCGGCAAGCCGGCATCGCAGCATATCTCCATCCTCAGTTATTTCAGTGACAGCCCCTGCAAGAAATACCTGCCGACACCAGGCTGCGCCGGGAGTTACAACCCAGGCCGGGCTCTGCCCGTCATCATCCGGAACCGAGAGGGTTGAACCGGAAAAATCCCCGGCAAATACCCGTGCTGCACCTTCCATAGTCCCATTAAATTGGTTGGCGGAAGGTATTCAAGATATAGTCATTACCAGTACAGCTAGGTGAACCGGGTGTCAGGATGACAACATTTTACGGTATTCAAAATAGTCCGGGATTTTTTATTTTGATGGTGAAAAACAGAGAAAAAAGGTTATGTATTATTTACGGGAAAAAACGCCGCCAATAAGAAACACTAATGCGAGTGCTCCAGCTGCAAGAGACCAGGGAAGTGGTGACTTTGCTGTTGTAGATACGGGCGTAACAAACGAAGTCATATCGGTCGGAGGAAGAAGAGTTGGATCCAGCGCATGTGCCTGTGCAAATGCACGTTGGGCTTCGTCAATCTTACCGAGGTGCCGGAGCGCATCACCTTTGTTATACCAGGCAATGGAATGCGTTGTCGTCATATTACCTTCCGAGGCCAGGGCAACATCTGCGGCAATAATTGCTTCATCGTATCGTCCGATCACGGTAAGGATTCCCGCACGGTTGGCCTGAATAACAGGAGTTAAGGAAGTTACATTGAGCGCGAGTGCCTGATCTGCTGCCTGCAATGCTTCCTTATAATTTCCCTCATTGGCAAGGTCCACGCTTTTTGAGTAGAGCGCACCAGCGGACTGGAGTTCTGCTGACTGGAGTTCTGCGGAAGATTCTGCTGCATTCACCAGACCAGAGACCGCGAGCAGGAGAATGATACATACTGAAACCAAACGAAAATTCATCACTATCTACCTGTCCTATTCTTTGATATCGGATATGATAAAAATAGCAGAGAGGCCGGTCAGTGATCGCGCCGGACCAGTACCAGGAATCCCGTAATCCCCACACCGAACAATGCAATCCAACCCGGCAGGGGAGCATATGTTGTCTTTTTTGGAACGGGAGATGATGTCGGTATTACTGGAGAAGTTGTAGTAACCGGTGTTACAGCAGGAGAGATTGTCACTTCGGTTGATGTTGCCACAGCAGTGACTGAAGTTGTTGATTCCGCCAATGACTCTGGAGCAAGGAATGTAACCGTTGCCGATGATGTCGTCTTTCCTTCAGCTGCCGGATAACTCTCCTGCATACGGTTGAGATTCTGGGTTAGGGTGAATGTATAGGTACCGGGGGGGTAAACCGGATCGCCCTGGATGTTCCGGGCTGCATGATCCCATGCATTTCCGTTTTTCCAGAGATAGGGCGAGGATGAAACATAGGGGTTGCTGTCAAAGGGCAGGATAACGGTATCTGCTTTCCCGTAACTTCCGGTATAGATGTTGGGGATATTGCGTCCCTGCGGATTGGTCAACGAAACCGTGAAAAAACCATCTGTGGGGTTTGCGTTGGGACGGTTGCTGTAACTGAGCGCCGGGTAGAGATTGGTATCTATGCGGTAGGTGATATTTGTCGCGCGGGGGATTGTCACTCCCGTCACATCCTGGTCATTATCCAGATCCCAGACCTTAATGCTTACCTGGGGATCGCGGACTTCAAATACGGGAAAATGGGGCTTTTTATCCTCGCAATACCAGGTACCGGTAAACCCGGTAAATATCTCGGGACTGATGTTGTAATGATAAATTTTTTCTGAAGCGGTATTAATCTCAAACAGGGTCACATTTTTTACCGGGGAATCGTCCATACTGCTGCCATTTGGCAGCCAGGCGATCAAACGGCACCCGCTCAATGCAGACGAGATATCAACATCGTTTTCGCCGATGAAGACCGGAGAACCCGCCGCAATTTTATTCAGACTTGCAGCAGCGGGAGCAATAAGCAGAAAGATTACACAAAAAGTGATGAAAAGATATTTTCCTTGCATGAAAGTAATTTCAAAACCATTATGATAAACATTATGACATTCATAAAAAGAACAGATTGTTTTCTCCCTGTATGAAAATGAGTATATCAATTTAAAAATCCAGTATATCATAAGAGTATATCAACAGACTGAGGATACCCATGGAGGAGAGCCACACCATCTGGATAGAAAAATACCGCCCGTCCCGGCTCACCGATATTGTCGGTCAGGATGAGATCGTGGAGCGGTTGTCATCATACGTAAAGAGCGGCAATCTCCCCCATCTCCTGTTCACGGGAAGTGCCGGTGTGGGTAAAACTACCGCGGCAGTCACTCTGGCCCGGGAATTTTTCAAGGATTCCTGGCAGATGAACTTCCGCGAGATGAACGCTTCCGACGAGCGCGGGATCGATGTGGTGCGCAACCAGATCAAACAGTTTGCCCGCACCACTCCCCTCGGGGATGCTACGTTTAAGATCCTGTTCCTCGATGAAGCCGATGCCCTGACAACCGATGCGCAGTCTGCCCTGAGAAGGACAATGGAAACCTATGCCCAGACCTGCCGGTTCATTCTCTCTTGTAACTATTCCTCAAAGATCATCGATCCGATCCAGAGCCGGTGTGCCATTTACCGGTTCAAACCGCTGGGCGCAGATGCAGTAAAAGAAGAAGTCCGGAGAATTGCCGGCAAGGAAGGACTCTGTATCACTCCCGGGGCAATGGATGCAATCGTGTACATCGCCCAGGGAGATATGCGCAAGGCTATCAATGCACTGCAGGGCGGCGCAATCATCAGTAATACCATTGACGAGAAGATGATCTATGCGATCACCTCCACCGCGCGTCCCGATGAGATCAATGAACTGCTGGATCTCTCTCTTTGCGGCGACTTTGACGCAGCCGAATCGGTTCTTCATCAACTGCTGCATGATCGCGGTATCGCCCCCAACGAATTGATCAACCAGTGCTACCGGGCACTGGTCAAACGGGATATGAACCGGAACTTAAAAGTACAGTTGATAGACCATATCGGCGAGACAGATTTCCGGATTTCTGAAGGTGCGAACAGCGATATCCAGTTAGAGGCGCTCATTGCACGGTTTGTGCTCACCGCCCAGAAGAACCAGTGAGGCTTTTGGATGGACAAATCACCAGACCTCCAGGAATCGGACCGGACCGGGGACTGGAGCCGGTTGCTCAAAACCCGGTACAAAAAAGAACTCGGTGAGATCTCGCGTGAATATCCCCACAAACGCTCGCTCTATATCGATTACCGGGAGGTTGAGCGGTTCGGCAAAGCCGGTATCGCGATGGCCGACGAGCTTCTCGAAAATCCCGGGAAAGTTTTAGAAGATGTCGGTGAAGCGATAAAGAGCGGCCAGCTTATCCGGATAAAGGATGGCAAAGAGCCCAAAGGCATCAATATCCGGTTCACCAATCTCCCGAAAAAGATCGCTATCCGCAACATCAGGTCGGATGATATCAATACGTTTGTTTCAGCGGAAGGTATCCTGAGGAAGACCACCGAAGTCCGGCCGCGCGTGGTTGAAGCCGTTTTCAAATGTCCTGCAGGCCATTTCACGGTCAGGAAACAGAAGTACGGGAAGTTCATCGAACCTGACGGTTGCGCTACTGACGGGTGTGCATTCAAAAAACTCGAACTGTTGCCCAAACGCTCAAAGTTTGTCGACTCGCAAAAACTCAGGATCCAGGAGTCCCCGGAAGGCCTCAGGGGAGGCGAACAACCGCAGACCCTGGACATCGATGTAACCGATGATCTCTCGGGAAAGGTTTCCCCGGGAGACCGGGTCATCATCAACGGCATCCTCCGTTCCATGCAACGGGTAGTCAAAGGCGAGAAAAGCACCGTTTTTGATATTTTCCTTGAATGCAACTCGATCGAGATCGCTGAGAAAGAGTTCGAGGAAGTCGAGATCAGCGAAGAAGCGGAAAACGAGATTCTCGCCCTGAGCAAAGATCCGATGATCTACCGGATGATCACGCACTCGGTTGCCCCCACCATCTATGGCAGTGAAGATGTGAAACAGGCAATTGTCCTTCAGTTGTTTGGCGGGATTGCAAAAGAGATGCCGGACGGGAGCCGGCTCAGGGGAGATATCCATGTCCTGCTGATTGGAGATCCCGGTATCGCAAAAAGTCAGCTGCTCAGGTATGTGGTAAAACTCTCCCCCCGTGCTATCTATACGAGCGGCCAGTCCTCAACCTCCGCAGGCCTGACTGCCGCAGCGGTTAAGGATGAATTTGGTGAAGGGCGTTGGACTCTCGAAGCAGGAGCGCTTGTCCTTGCTGACATGGGTGTGGCAGCTGTCGATGAGATGGACAAGATGAGCAAGGATGATCGCTCTGCCCTGCATGAAGCCATGGAACAGCAGACGGTCAGCATTGCAAAGGCGGGTATAACGGCAACGCTCAAGACACGCTGCGCACTTCTTGGTGCCGCAAACCCGAAGTACGGGCGATTCGATATGTTTGGCGATATCGCCGACCAGATCAATATGCCCCCCTCGCTCCTTTCACGGTTTGACCTGATCTTTATCATGACCGATCAGCCCGAACAGAAGCGGGACCTTGCCATTGCCGAACACATCATCAAAACCCACAGCGTCGGGGAACTGATCGCCCAGCATAAGAAATCCCCCATTCCCGGCGTCACCCAGGACTATATTCTTCAGCAGCTCAAGCCGGTGATGCCGGATGTTGACCCGACCCTGTTCAGGAAATATATCGCCTATGCCAAACGCACCTGTTTTCCCATGCTCTCTCCTGAAGCAAAGGAAGCGCTCATCGGGTATTACCTCCGGCTCAGGGGACTTGCCGAACCCAATAAAGCAGTCCCGGTAACGGCACGGCAACTCGAAGCCCTGGTCCGGCTTGCCGAGGCCAGTGCCCGTATCCGGCTCTCGAACACCATCGAGATTGGTGATGCGGAACGGGTCGTCCATATCGTTGACGCCTGCCTGCGACAGGTTGCCTACGATGCAAAGACCGGTACGTTCGACATTGACAAGGTAACTACAGGTATTTCCAAAGAGAAGAGAGATATTGTCCGGGTAATCAAGGATGCAATCCGTGACATTGGCGGGGAAGGCAGGCGCGCGCCCATCGATCAGGTTATGGAGGCCGTGTCATCCAAAGGATTCAGCCGGGACAAGGTAAGGGATGGCATTGATATGCTCCTGCGCCATGGGGAGGCAATGGAGCCAAAGGCGGGGATCATCCAGTTGATTTGAGGTATCATGAAATCTGACAGGGAACAAGCCGTCTTTGAGGCTGGTATCAAACTGGGAGCACTGTACCACCAGTGGGTAGGAACTCCCATTTCACGGAATTCAGCATCATCGGTTGAACATGCAATAGAACAGGCTGTAATACTCCAGCCGTTTGTAGAAGAGATCACCGTCCGGCTGAACCGGGACCTGATGACGGAAAATGCGTTCGGGTACAGTGAATTGTCCGGGTTGATGTATGATGTGGAGATCATCACCCGCGTCGGGTTTACCTACTGCCGCGCCCGTCTTGCACCCGAAAACGGGTATCCACTCATGAAAATTATGGAGTGCAATGAAATCACCGGCATTTCCCATCACTGACGATCACATCCATATCGATCCGGTGAACGGGCGTGGCATCGAAGCCGCCAAGGATTTTCTCAGGGCCGGGGGGACCCATATCTTCCTTGTCTCCAAACCGTCCTGGTCCCTTTCCGTACACCCCACCTGCGGAGCCGATTACCAGAAAGTCTTTGATGAAACCTTGCGGGTTGCAGAGATGGTGAAGGGGATTGGGCTTGGGGTCCATACGATCCTTGGGGTCCACCCGGCAGAGATCAGCCGGCTCACCGAACGCATGAGCCGGGAACAGGCAGTTTCGGTTATGAAAGGGGGGCTTGACTGTGCTGCACGGTATGTGCAGGAAGGAAAGGCTGTTGCCCTCAAGAGCGGGAGACCTCATTATGAAGTAGATCCGGAGATCCTCGCTGCTTCCAACGATGTGCTCACGCACGCACTCAACCTTGCAGCGGAATGCAGCTGCGCTCTCCAGATACATGCAGAGACCGGGCCGTGTACCGATGTGGTGGAGATGGCCCAACGTTCAAAAGTACCTGTTGAGCGGGTGGTAAAGCACTACGGCTCACCGGATACGCCCCTTCATCCCTCCCTGATTGCAAAACATGAGGCGGTCCCCCAGCTCGCCCGCGAGAAAAGGCCGTTCACGATGGAGAGCGATTACATGGATGAGAATTCCCGGCCGGGTGCGGTGATCGGCCCCAAATCGGTTCCGCGTTACACAAACCTCCTGCTTAAAAACGGCCTGATTACCCCGGATGATTGTTTCCGGATTCATGCCGAAACGATTGAAAAGGTATACGGTGTGGTAATCACGGTAGGATAATTATCCTGCTTACCTTTTTCATACCACCACCCCAATGAATATACAATGTTTATAAAAATTCATCATTCGCCGGGAGTGGCGGATGTGGTTGCTGTCTGCGACCGTGAGCTTCTCAACACGACTATTTGCGATGATAAGCTCTCTGTGAGAGTCCACGATTCATTCTATGGCACGACTCAGGTTAGCCAGGAAGAAGTGCGATCCGCACTGGAAAAAGCAGGAAATATCAATCTTATGGGAGAGCGTGCGGTTTCTGTAGCGATCTCTCTGGGGCTTATCACCCGTTCAGAATGTATTATGATCGGGAACGTGCCGCACGCACAAATATACAAGGTTTAACTATGAGTATTCAGGATCGATTCTGCCCGAAATGTGGCAAGCCAACGGAAAATAACGGACTTTGCAGTGACTGCCTGGTGGGAAGCACCAAATGGTTCACCTGCGACCCGCGTGCCATGAGCACGCATTGCCCGAGCTGCGGTGCTATCAAAGTAGGAAACACCTGGACGGATTCTTCCAAGGAGCGGGCCGATCTAGCGCCGGACCTGGCAAGATCCGCAGTACACCTGCACCCGGAGGTAAAAAAAGCAACTATTGATGTCTCCATTATCGATATCAGCCAGAACCGGTCGCGGGCATCTCTCGTGATCCGGGGAGAGTTATACAAGAAATTTGTAGAAGACACCTGCAAGGTCGAACTCGTCTGGCATAAAGAGCAGTGTGACCGGTGCAACCGGATCAGCGGCAGTTACTATGAAGGGGTTGTTCAGGTACGCGCTGATGGCAGGATTCCCAGCACGTACGAGATGCAGATGACCATGAGCATCGCCCAGCAGGTAGAAGATAATCTCCAGGCTGGCGGTGAACGACTTTCTTTCATCTCGGATATGAACGAAATTCATGACGGTATCGACATCATCCTTGGATCCCAGCATATCGGCGTCCTGATCTGCAAGGCACTCATCGCCCAGTTAGGAGGAAAATACACAACCCATCCAAAACTGGTTGGGGAGAAGAACGGGCGCCAGCTCTTCCGGATCACCTACTCAATGCGGTTTCCCCGGTTCCAGAAATACGATGTAATACTGTCCAAAGGCAAGTACGCCGAGGTGGAGCGCGTGGAATCCAATCATATCCGGGTGATGGACCTTGCCGATGGCAATTTCCGTGCCGTAAAAGACGAGGATGTGGAACGAATTATCGGAAATTCGCGGGACGCAAGAAAGGCCCTCGTGGTTTTTTCCGATAAAGATGTGATCGGAATTCTCGATCCGGCCACAAACCATACAAGGGAATTAAAAAAACTGGCATGGATGTGTGCGAGACCCGGTGAACATCTCAACATCTTATACGATGGGGAGCAGATCGTAGTCGTCAGGTAAAAAATGCGCGTAAGAGCGGTGCCAAGGGAAAAGATACAGTCGATACAGGAAGAGGACTGGATTGACCGGAGCCGGAGTCCCTATGCAGACGGCAATACGATCTGGGTCCCGGTCAAAGACGATGCCGCATCTGACCGGGAGATTCCGGAAAAACAACGATACTCAGGAAGAGGTTTTTTCATGATCGGTGAAATTGCCGTTATTCATGGAGAGAGACCCACTCAACCGGAGGTTGAAGAGATTGTTCAGTTCCGCCACCCTCAGGGCGTACTCTGGATCGAATCGCTCAATGAGGTGACCCGAACACCATCTACCGAAGTGCTCTGGGGAGAGGTCGGAGAAGTCCGGCACAAGGAGAACGGGTATACCTTTTTTTTAGATCCCCGCAAAGTGATGTTTTCGCAGGGAAACCGGCCCGAAAAACTGCGCATGGCAGCACTGGTGCAGAAAAGCAACCAGCGTGAACGGGTGGCTGACATGTTCGCAGGCATCGGTTATTTCACCCTACCGGTTGCCGGGAGCGGGGCACTCGTCCATGCAATGGAGATCAACCCGGTGGCATTCGAATACTTAAAACGGAATATTATCGCAAATGGTTCATCCGATCTCGTGACTGCATCCGTTGGCGATTGTCGGGATCTCCTCTCGGGAACCTACACGCGTATCATCATGGGACATTTCGATGCAATCACCATGCTGCCATCAGCGTTACAGCACGTTGAGGCGGGAAGCACCATCCATGTCCACAGTATCGGAAGCGTGGAAGAGCAGATCCGAAAACATTGTGAGAGCGCAGGTTTTTCTCCCACCATCTGCGTACATAAAGTGAAGAAATACCGGCCGCATGCCTGGCATGTGGTGCAGGATGTGACCCTCGCATGACCCTTGTACAGACCCTTGCCGGAAAACAGATCGTTGTGGCAGTCACTGGTAGTATCGCTGCGGTAGAAACGGTAAAACTCATCCATGCCCTGCGACGGCGCGGCGCAACGGTCCAGCCGGTTATGAGCCCTGCGGCAACCGGCATCATCCACCCGGATGCTCTCACCTATGCCAGCGGACGCGAGACCATCCAGCGAATATCCGGGATGGTAGAACACGTGCAGTATTGTGGGGACGAGGGAAGTGCAGACCTGCTGCTCATCGCCCCGTGCACGGCCAACACGCTGGGAAAAATTGCTGCTGGAATCGACGACACGACGGTAACAACCTTTGCAACAACGGCGATTGGCAGTAAAAAACCGGTAGTGATCGTTCCTGCCATGCACCACAGCATGTATCGCCACCCGGCGGTTGTGGAAAATATTGCGCGCCTCCAGCTCTGGGGGATTGAGTGTGCAGAACCAAGGATTGAGGAAGGAAAGGCAAAGATTGCTGATATCGAAGAGATTGTTCTCCGGTGCGAACGGGCAGTCTTGCCAAAACCGCTCAAGGGACAACGGGTACTGATCACGAGCGGCCCCTGCCGGGAGCCGGTGGATGATGTCCGTGTGCTGACCACCCGGTCGAGCGGGCGCATGGGAAGGGCTCTTGCGCTCCATGCATACCGTCTTGGGGCAGACGTGACGGTTGTGCACCGGGATACGTTTCCCTGCGTAGACAATGTGCGCATAGATACTGCTGAAGAGATGCAAACTGCGGTTCACGATTTTTTTGCCGGCAAAGGTGCTGATATCTACATCAGTGCAGCAGCGATCTCTGATTTTGCTCCCCGGAAAATTGAGGGGAAAATTCCCAGCGGGAAACCGGCACACCTGGATCTTGAACCCCTTCCTAAACTGCTGGACGAAGTCATAAACAAATATTCTCCAAAGACCATTGCCTTCAAACTGGGGAGGGACCAGAAAGAAAAAGGAGAGAAAATGATTGCTGCGGGCATCGATATGGTGCTGGTGAATGCACCGGAAACCATGGACAGCGAACGGGGCGAGTATACCCTCATGATGCAGGGTCATACGTCCAGCGTAAGCGGAACGAAAGAAGAGATCGCAGCAGCCATCTGGGAAAAACTGTTGCAATGATTCCCTCAATAGGATTCAATTATCTCACGTAACTTGTTTGAAATATTCAGGAGATTTCTTCGTAATCTCCAGAAGAACACGAATTTTGTCAGTTCCCGAATAGTTTTTCAGCATTTCCTGTCAGGATTCATTAATGTGGGAAAACACCCAACAATTTCACAGATCTAAGGAGGACTCCCCATCAGACCAGACAGTGTTGCAGCATTCTGCCCGGGCCACATATCCGGCTATTTCAAAAAGATAAACGGCAGCACCGCGTTGATTACGGGGAGCATTGGTGCGGGAATTGTCATTACGGAAGGGGTGACATCAACGGTCGTTCCTGCAGATAGCCCGTCAGTTGTTATCAGGCACCGGGCAGTGAATGGTACAACCACGATAATTGCACGTGAATCACCTCTTATGACTTCAGTCATGGAACGATTGGGAGTGACTGCATCCATAACAACGGAATGCCGTCTGCCGATTGGCGCAGGATTCGGTCTTTCAGCCGCAGCACTGCTTGCTTCCGCTACTGCCTTAAACCGCCTCTTCAGTCTCGGGCTGACCCCATGGGAAATCGCCCGCCATTCTCATGAGATTGAGGTTGAACACAGGACCGGGCTTGGCGACGTTGCAGCAGCTCAGGGTGGCGGGCGTGTCATCAGGCACGGCCCCGGGATAGATGCAAAGATTGAACGGAAATTTGATCTGCCGGAATCCTTGTATGCCGTAAGTTTTGGGCCGATTCACACGCCAACAGTTCTAGGCTCTCCATCGCAGATGGAACAGGTCTCGTCAGCGTTTCCCTCCGCAGTCCCCCGAGATGCTGGTGATTTTTTTACGGCATCCAGACAATTCGCCGAGCGAAGCGGATTGATAACCGACCCGGTAAAAAAAGTATTTTCCCTTTGTGAATATGAGAATATTCCTGTTGGCATGACCATGCTCGGAAACGGGGTTTTTGCTTATGGAAAGAAAGCACGCCACGTACTCTCTGCTTTTGGCGAAGTCTACGAATTCCGGGTATCTCCGACCGGCCCGGAAATTATTGGAGAATAAATATGATTCCTGAGGATCATCCGCGATATCACTCACTGGTTACCCGCGAAAAACTTGCCCGTTGTGCCCGTACCGGTATTGTTTCCTGGGAAGGACTCACTGCCCATGGAAGAGGCGAGGCTTTTGATTACCTTATCGGGGAGAGGACAACGGAAAGTGCCCGGCTTGCTGAACGAATCGCAGCAGCGATGCTCATATCTGCCAGCCACCCGGTCATTTCCGTAAACGGCAATACCGCAGCCCTGGCGGGACCGGAGATCGCTGCTCTCCAGAAGGCAAGCGGGGCAATGGTTGAAGTAAACCTGTTCCACCGGACAGAAGAGCGGGTGAAGCAGATCGAAGACCTGCTCCGCGAGACAGGGTCCGATGTTTTTTCCGGAGAGGCGGAGCGGTTACTTCCGCTCTCCCATGATCGTGCATGGTGCCGGCGGGAGGGGATGTATTCAGCTGATGTCGTGCTGGTCCCGCTTGAAGACGGGGACCGGTGCGAGGTCCTGGCAGCCATGGGAAAAACGGTCATAGCAATCGATCTGAATCCGCTCTCCCGCACAGCCAGGTCAGCAACCCTGACTATTGTTGATGAACTCACCCGGGCGCTTCCCGGCATTACCCGTGCCTGTGAAGAACTATCCGAACCTGAATGCCATCATCTCATAAAGTCAGTTGACAATCATTATCTTTTGTCAGAAGCAATACGTGAGATAACATTGAGGCTTGGCCATGCTATGGATTGAACGATACCGCCCGAAAGAATTTGGAGATATTCTCGGGCAGGCGCCTTCAATCCGGGTTCTCTCATCCTTTGCCGAGAAAAGAACCCTGCCCCACCTGATCCTCACCGGCCCCCACGGCACGGGAAAGAGTGTTGCAGTTGAATGTTTCGCACGGAGCATGTATGGAGAGAACTGGGAACTCAATACTTCAATATTCCAGACAGCCGATCTTTTTTCCCAGGGAAAGGCATTGCTTGAACAGGATGAACGTTATGCTCACCTCTACCAGAAAAACCAGTCGTTAATCAACAATTTTAAATATATTATCAAATGGTATGCATCCCTGCGCCCCCTGGATACTGAGTTCAAGCTGATGGTTTTTGAAGATGCCCACACTCTTACGCTTGATGCCCAGCAGGCATTAAGAAGGATTATGGAGCGTTCGAGCAGCACCTGTCGTTTTATCTTTACGACAACAAACCAGAGTTCGATCATCCCCGCAATCGCCTCCCGCTGCCTCCCGCTGTTCTTTGCTCCTGTTGATCAGGACACCATGCTACAATTCCTTCTCCGGATAAAGGAGTCCGAACAAACCGGCAAACAGGGTTGTTCGGATGATGACCTTGATCTGATTGTCCAGTCAGCCCGTGGGGATATGCGACGGGCAATCCTGTTGCTGCAGGCGGCTCTTGAAACAGGAAAATGCCATAACCTCTTTGAGATCGATCAATCAGAATCGGCCAATGTGTCAGGTTCTGCGATAAAGGCAATAAAAGACGGAGATGTTCGTGGTGCTGTCAGGAGGTTCGAATCACTGATGATCGATTACGGATTGTCCGGTAGTGAAGTGCTCGAACAGATCCGGATCATTACCCGAAGGGAATACAATCACCCGGAGATCGCCATTGCACTTGCAGATGCCGAACTGCGGATGCGGCACAGTAACAACGAATTTGTTCAGATCGGGGCATTTACCACCAAAGTCCAGACGGTGTTTTCATGAGCGCGACCAGACACGACAAAATCCAGCACCATTATGATTCCATCGCCGATGTGTACGATCATCACTACGATCACCACCGGGGAAGGAGATATCACACCCATATCAGCAGCCAGCTCATGCGTCCCCTGCCCCGCGGGGGAAGGCTCCTTGACATAGGGTGTGGAACCGGATTATTTGTAGAAAAATTCATCCGGAACGGGGGAACTGCTGTCGGCCTTGATATCAGCGGAAAGATGATCTCGCGGGCACACCACCGGTGTCCCACCAGCGAATTTATCGTAGGAACCGGGGAAAAGATTCCCTTCTGTGACAATTCATTCGAGGCCGTTGCCAGCCTTCTCGCGTTCAGCTATGTCAAAGATCCCCAGGCAATGCTCAGCGAATCCCTCCGGGTATTAAAACCAGGGGGAATCCTTTCCATCTGCACCTTAGGAAAAAAACTCCTTACCCGGGGAATCCCGGCAATCTATCAGATCGGGGAGATGATGAAGATTAAGCACGTCGTGATGAAGAATTTCGGCGAACACTATTACGACAAGGACGAGATGACCAGTCTCTTCACCGAAGCAGGATTTTCGGACGTCGAGGTGTCGTGGTGCTCTTTTGCCCACATCGATATGATCGATCCGCTCTTCAATTTCGCCCAGAAAGTCGAACCCTTTGTTGAGAAACGGGTTCCCCAGCTGGCGTACAATATTTGTGTGAGCGGCAGAAAACCCCGGGAATAAAAAAAAGGTATTAAAAAGTTATTTTTTCTGGAGTTTCTGAAGAACCCGTTCTTTTTTCCGGATGGCTGCCTCAGCGGCATGCAGCACGCCTTCCTTCATTGCCTCGAAATCCCGCGTATCGGTATCGGCAACTTTTTTCACCGGGGTATACGCAGACTCCCTGAACCGCGGGTTGAAATCGCATTCCTTTCCATCCACGAGGAGAACGGATTCAGGCTTGCCCGCTTCCACATACCCGACCTTCTGCATACAGACACCGGCAGTTTTTACTACCCGGCAGATCTCGTCGGCAGCATCCGGGGGGGCAACGATGAGAAGGGCATCGAGCGAGACCCCGAGGTAATCGATCTCCAGTTTCTCGAGCATTGCCCGGACATGGAGTTCAACAAGGGTAGTTGTTGCTGATTCATCGATCACGATCCGGCAATTGGCAGTCTCTGCCATCTCATACACATCGCCTCTCAGCCCGCCATTCGTCACATCGGTCATGGCATGGATGCGGGGGAAAATGTTATTTTTCATCAGGGTTTCGCAGGCCATAAGGAAGTTGAGATTGATGGTGTGTTCCACAACATCCGGAAATCCCGAGTATATCGCAGCGGTCGCAATAGTCCCCCCACCGGCTCCTTCGGACATGAGGATCACATCTCCGGCTTCCGTTGCCTTGCGGGCGGTGAGGTGTTCAGCAACGCCAACGGCACCAACACAGCCGGTTAATCGGTTCCCAAGAACCATATCTCCGCCAATGCGCAATGTCGAACCCGTAACAAGCGGTACATTCATCGCTTCACCGACAGTGGTAATCCCCGCAGTGTAATCAAAAATCTTCGCAACGTCACCGTCGTCGGCAACATGGATATCGGAAAAGAGCATGACAGGTTTTGCTCCCATCACGTACGCATCGCGGAGCGTTGCCCGGGTCACATGAAATCCTGCAAGGAACGGGTAATCAGAGAGCCGGGAGTGCATACCGTCAACGGTGCACACGATATATTTTCCTTCTGCGCAGACTGCGCCTGCATCATCCATCTCATCCACGCCAACAGAGGCCGAGGTTTTCCCGATGATCCGGGCGATCTGGCGGTGGGCGAAAAAATCTCCCTGCCCTCGTGAACCAACCCCGAACTCTCCCATCTTTACCCGGGCGGGCTCGAATTCGAAAAAGTCGCCTTTTAATCCAAGCGTATTGTTGACCTCTTCAATCACTGCACGGGAAAAAGCATCCGCGTACGATTTCCTGACATTTTTTATTTCAAGAATACGTTCGGTAAGATTTTTTTGTAAGGTTTCCCGATCCGCACCATCGGCAATATTCCTGCGGACATACTCCTCAACATCCATACTCTTCTGTTCGTGCGAGAGACATAAAAAAGCGGAGGATTTAAAAAAGTACTTACTGGTTTCCAGTCCTCGTCAATTACCGGAGAAGGACCCCATACACATCGGAAAAACTCCGGAGGGCATCGTCAAATCGCCCGCTCTTTAACAATGAAAGACCCTTGACTACACCGGCCCGGACATCTTTTGCATCAAGATAGTACGCTTTATCGAATGCACGGGCTGAATCATCCAGTTTGCCGAGCATGAAGCACGAATTGCTCATCACCACCCATGCATCGGCAATGGCTGGATCGATCCCAAGTGCCCTTTCCAGGCATATTATCGCCTCTTCGTGCCGGGACAGCATACTAAGAGAAAGACCTTTCCGGTAGAGTGCTTTGGCATTCCCGGGATCGATCGCAAGGGCATGATCGAGCACTTCGATGGCTTCCCGGTAGCGCCTGAGGTTGATGAGAGCCATGCCCTTTTTCACGAGAGCCGACAGGAAAAATGGGTAAATTTTCAGGGCGCGATCATAGCAGATGATCTCTTCTTCGTACCATCTCATCTTCCCGTACGCAAATCCTTTGTTCACCCATGCCGAGAGATAGCGGGGCCTGAGCTCGATGGCACGATCGCAGCAGCGGACCTCTGCTTCAAACCTGCCCAGCATTCCCAGGGCAACCCCCTTGTTGTTCCAGGCAGCGGCATTTTCCGGATCGATCGCAAGTGCCTGTTCACAGCAGGCGAGTTTGTCCTGGAACCGGTCAAGCATACCGTAAGCAAATGCCTTGTTGTTCCATGCGTCAACACACCGGGGGTCCAGAGTGATCGCTTTATCGCAGCATTCGATCTCTTCCTCGTACCGGCCCAGCTTTCCCAGTGCAAAACCCCTGCCCACCCAGGCGAGCGCGAGGGTCGGGTCAACTGCAAGAGCAAGAGAGAACGAAGCAAGCGCTTCCGAGTGTCGTCCCTCACGTCCAAGGGCAAGGCCTTCAAGGTAGAATTCCCGGCCTTTTTGCCGGGAGTCGATCGTCTCGGAAACTTCGGGCAGAGCAGACATTGGCGGGCAATCCATACGGGGAGTTTTATCCTGTGGGAATGCTTAGTGCCGGTGATATTTATGTTCACAGGTTTTCCTCACCGGATACCGTTCCGTGAGAGATTTTACCACGTTCATTCGTCCGAAAAGTGAGGTTATTGCCTGCCTCACAAACATTTCAATAACAATATATTGTCGTATCTTTTATTTCTGGTATTGTCATTAATTCAAAGTAATACAGATGCTACATCTCCGGTTTTTGGTGTTATCCTTAACATCGCGATTACGTTGAGTCTTGCGGTGCTTGTTCTCCTACTCTTTCATATTCCCAATTTTACCCTACAAGATGCAGAAGTGCCTGCAATTTTCAAAATAACCCTGGTACGACATACCAATGAAAATGGGAATCTGAACTATGATAGTTACATGGTAGTAAAAAACTCTGGAGAAACAGATTATAAAACGCTGGACTTGTACGCAAAAACCTACAGGAACGGAATCTTACTGAATTCTGTTATCGAAACTATGAACGCACAAAATTTTATTAGTTCGCACCATTTTGGAGTTCAGTATATTAAAGGCCTGAAGAGAGAAACGTGGAATGACGGTCAGTCGATCGGGATTGATTACAAAGACAGGACATTCCAACCGGGAGACGAAGTCACATTCGAAGTTTATGATAAAACAACCGATCAGATCATCTCACGCCACAAGTATATAGCATAATAAAAAAAATGAAGATTATTGAGCTCAATCATCGAGCCGCTTAAAGACGCCTTTTTTTGCCTTGAGAATTTTGCATTCAGGACAGCGCCACGAATCAGGCACATCCTTCCATACCGTTCCGCAGGCAATACCGTTCTTCGGGTCTCCCTTGAGCGGGTCATAAATATAGTGGCACTCCAGGCATACCCAGCGCTCACATTTTTCATCCGGTGTCAAGTCGATTCAACTCCAATCATCGTTTCTGCTCATCTCATTCTTACGCGGAGATTTATGAATTATCCCCTTCGGGCAATCCATTTTACTGACCGGACTTAAGGATTATCATGCCCATGAAGTTTAAGGTGGCGAGAACAAAGCCGCGCCACGCGAAGTGGTTCCGGAATTTTTCCCTCAAGGGTGAAATCATTGCACAATTTCATCGCATCAGCCAGGTCCAGTCCCCAGGCACGCAGGAAGATCGTCTGGTGCGTGTGAAGAACGACCGGTGTACGCTCACCAAGTTGCCGGTATGCAGCGATCCTTTCTGCATCGTCCGGAAAATGATAACAGATATCCGCTTCCAGTCCTCCCGAATCTTCGTACGTTACCCCAATCACCGGGATTCCGGTCTCATATGAGATACGTGCCGGGTCGATCACGTTGAACCACGCGATGACACAACCGGAGAGCATAATGACGTTAACGTCACGCCGGTTCAGATCCTGCACCATGCCAAGGATACTATCCGTAGCATCCATACCCCCGACCGTAGCATTGCCAAACGCAAAACCATCAATACGGAGATCCTTTCGCATCACCACCCCTGCGAGAGTGGAACGGGTGCGTCCGGAATAACTTTCTGCAATGCCCAATGCGCGCAGCCCTTTTTTCGGGATGTGCATAGAAGCACTTATGCCACCCTATTAAAAATACTATACCAATGAAATTCAACAAAGATGAGGTCTGCATATTAATTCCCACCTTGAACGAAGGCCCGACAATCGGAACGGTCGTGCGGGAGTTCACGGCACTCGGGTATACCCATATCCTGGTCGTTGACGGCAAGAGCACGGACAATACCGTGAAAAGCGCCCGGGAAGCCGGTGCAACCGTCCGTACCCAATCCGGCAAGGGAAAAGGAAATGCAATCATCGAGGCATTTGAGGTCATAGAGCAGCCCTATATCCTCATGCTTGACGGTGACGGCACCTACTCTGCAAAAGATGCAGAAAAAATGCTGACCCCCCTGTTCCTGGGATTCGACCAGGTCATCGGGGATCGCCTCATCAATGCGGAAGAGGGATCGTTCTCCCACCTCAATCTCTTCGGCAACCATATGCTCAATCTTCTTTTCAAGATCGCCCACAGCCGGGACCTGCATGATATTCTCTCCGGGTACCGGGCATTTACCAAACTCGCTATCCAGCAGATGCACCTGAAAGAGAAGGGGTTCGAGATCGAGACCGAGATCTCTGTTGAATCGGTCAGGAACGGCCAGCGGGTCATGGTGGTCCCGATAAAATATTCCCACCGCCCGGGCACCGCCACCAAGCTCTCCCCCTTCCATGACGGCATCAAGATTGTCAGCACCATCTACCGGCTTGCGCGGGTGAACAACCCGATGTTCTATTTCGGCATGATGGGTGTCTTCACTTCCATCCTTGGTATGCTGATCGGTGTCTTTGTTGTTCTCGAATGGCTGAACAATATCGAGCATATCCCTCTCACTATCTTAACCGTCCTCCTCATCGTGGTCGGTATCGAGATCTTCATGTTCGGCATGATCAGCGATATGCTGCTGGTCTTCCACCGCGAGATCATCCGGGAGATACAACTTCTTCAGCCCCCGAAACATCCAAAATAATTTTTTTGGGGTAATGTACTTTTCAGCCCCAATACCCAAAAAAGATTTACCGGGTGAAAAAGGGTAAAATTTCATCCCCAAAATGCAATTCAAAATAGTTATACAAAATGAGTAGTGAGAAAAGGCGCTGCCCTGAATGCAAGTATGACTTCATTCCTCACAATTTGCCCTTGAGATTGATGAGAGGGGAGTGGAAACATATCATTCGTCTTTTTCTGATGGAACTGAATTCCAATTCAATCTTTCAGCGAACTCAGTTCGAAAGACGTCATGTTTTCAGGGTATTAACAAAGACCCGTATTCATCGTCTTGTCAATCATGGTGAAGATATTATCATGGCAACGAGTCTGATAGGATTAAGATGACGAGAATTTTACTCTTAAACGCCGAAACTGAAGAATCGTTGCCTTCCCGGCTGATGCTTCGTTACTCAGGCTTGCCGGTTCCATCCTCATTGATATCAATGAAGAGTGGATTACGCTGCGAAAAAAAAATCTGTTCGCCCATCACAAAAAAAAGGTTTTTTAATTATTTCCTTCGGGCAGCTACTAACAGGACTGCCCCAATCAGACCGACTGCAATTACCGGCAGCGGGACGGGCGACTGGGTTGTTGGCACCGGAGTTGGCTGGGCCGGGTTCAGCGTCACGTAAATATCTACAGTCTCTCCCGCAAGCGGCTGGCGGGGTACCGTGCCGGTTGTGGTAGTATATCCGGTTTTTGAAACCGTGAACGCGGAATAGGGTGTGCCGGTCGTTGCAACCGGTATTCTCAGCACGCCATTGTGGATGATGCCCATGGTGTCTGTTCCGACCGTGACCGTTGCCCCGTCAACATTGGCATGGACGGCGATCCAGCCGTGCTCGCTTCCCGGCGGCGCATTGACCGGTGAAGTGGTCGGCACGGTTGTTATCTGGGTGCCGACAGGAGAGAGTGCGACCCGGATCGGGACTGTCTGACCTTTTGCCGGCGCGGCCGGCAGGGTGCCCGATGACGTTACGTATCCGGTCATTTCAACACGGTACGTTTTGTAGGGAGTTCCGGTACTGTAGACCGGGACCGAGAGTGTCCCGCTCGCGATGGTACCTTTATACTCTGAATCGAAGTACACCGTGGCCCCGTTGACATTACAGGATACCGCGTACCACCCGACATCGCCCCCAATGGGTGTCGATACCGTTGTCGGGACGGTTGTCGATGTCGGGACCGGGTTCAGCGTTGCATACAGGTCGATTGTCTGATCTGATGCGGGCATGCTGGAAATGGATCCATAATAGGTGACATACCCGTTCTTACTTACCGTGTATGAAGAATAGGGTGTGGCGGTGGTGGACACTTCAAGAGTAAAGACCCCGCTGGTTATGGTACCTTTGGTTGCCCCATCGAATGCTACCGATGCGCCGTCAACATTACTGTGGACCGTGAACCAGCCCTTTGCGTTGCCGGCGGGTATCTGGGTAAGTGTTGCATCGATTGTGATATCAGTGGACTGGCCCGGGGCGGGTTCCGGTATGGTGCCGGTTTTGTCATAATATCCGCTCAGGGAAATTTTATAGGTAGAAAATCCGTCTTCGTAGGGAAGAGAAAAAAGCCCGCTTACGATCGTTCCCCGGGAGATGCCATTCACGGATACGGTTGCGTCGTTGGCATTGCAGGTTGACGATGCTACACTGTCAGGGCACTGGAACAGGACTTCAAGGCCTCCGCCGGGGAGAACAGCGCTCACCGGTGCGACACAGAGAAATAAGCCCGCAATGATGAGAAGGGCCGGTAAAAATCTCACAAAATTCATGCTAACAGAATTTCCTGTAATAGGTAATGAGGATTAGCCCGGAAAAAATGAGAATACAGGGTTACTGGGATTCTGCTGCCTTCACGAATTCATCAAAGTGCCGGCTCTTCTTGAACAGCCACCATGTGAACCGCTCAACCACGGAAAAATTAAATGAGCCTCCCGCCGCATTCGGGTGCCCACCCCCACCAAATTCGCGGGCGATGATATGGCTTATCGGGGGGATGGAGCGCACCGAGAACTTGCCGTCTTTTCCTATGATCACTTCAATATCGGTCTTCTTTACATCCCGGATGAAATGGGCGGTCTCGCTCGGGTAGCCATAGAGCGGCGCAAACGCAATCCGGTATTTTTTCCCGAGGAATGTTGCATGGTTCAGGCTGCGCTGCATCATTGCCTCCATCTCGGCTTTGATCTCTGCGTACTCCTGCTCGATCAGGGTATCGGAGAAGATCCCGGCAACAAGGCAGTCGCGGACATGGTCGCGGTTCTTCTTGCGCTGGAGCACCTGCCCAAGCACCGCAGACCGGGGATCCGCGTGCTTCCAGAGATCATAATCGCAGACAACCCGGGCAATTTCGACAGCAACCGGGTTATCCAATGCAAGGTCGCGGGCAACGATACCGGTTCCGCAGACCGAGGTGTCGATATGGAGCAGCGCAACGGTGCGTTCGACTTTTTTGATCTCGTCATCCCGCCACCGGTGGTGATCCCTCCACTCAACGTTCCAGCCATTTGCCGTAGCCTTTTTGGCAATCAGTTCAATATCCCGGTGATACCCGAGATCCGAGATGGAGAGCAGGTCGCCTTTCCCTTCGCAGGAAGCAACAAGTGCAAAGAGCCCGGCAAATTTTCCTACCGAGCTCCAGATAGTGAACACGCCGTCAGTACCGAATTTCATCCGGTGAATCGCGTCCGCTCCCACGGCATCGAGATCATTGTGGGTGAGGTGGACGACGTGTGCAGTACGGCTTTTTATTGCATTTGCAAGGCCGCTGTTCTCTCCGCCGCCACCTGCATTCGGCAGTGACATCTGTTAATACTGTCACCACCTCGTATAAAAATGAGCGTTTCTCCCCCATTTACGGCCAGGTGACCGGATCATTTATTAGTTACCAGTGACAACATTTGTACTCCTGCCCTAGTAGCTCAGCTTGGGAGAGCGCTAGACTGAAGATCTAGTTGTCGCCTGTTCAAATCAGGCCTGGGGCACTCTTTCTTTTATTTTTAAAAACAAATTATCTTCAATCCGGATAACCTATAATTTCACCAGCTATGACGCCACGGAGGACACTATGGACCTGATGCTTGCTGCAGTTATCATCGTATCCCTGTCAATCGCCCTCCTGTATATCGGCAACCACTTCCGCCTTCCGAGTATCGTTTCCTTCCTCATCATCGGCATGCTGCTGGGGCCGTTTGGTTTAGGCCTCATCACCGACCAGACCGCCATCGAAACCTTTGGTGAGGTCGGCATCGTCCTCCTGCTCTTTACCATCGGCCTGGAGTTCTCGTTTGAAAAACTCCTGCATTCCTGGCGCACGGTCATCATCGGCGGTTTTCTCCAGGTTGCGACAACCATCGTGGCAATCACCCTTGTCACCTCATATTTCAGGATCCCGTTCAACGAGGCCCTTGTCTTTGGGTTCATCGTCTCCCTCTCGAGCACTGCCATCGTGATGAAAATCCTGCAGGAACGCAGGGAAGTTGATACGTTGCAGGGCAGGACGCTGCTTGGTATCCTCATCTTCCAGGACCTTGCCATCATCCCGATGATCCTCATCACGCCGATGCTGGTGGGCAGCAGCGGACCTGACCTGAACGGCATCCCGTTCCAGGTTGGAAAAGTCACCGGGCTCCTGCTGATCATCATCATCCTTGCCAAATGGGTTATTCCCGCGTTCCTGTTCCGGGTTGCCCGCCAGAAGAACCGCGAACTGTTCTTCATCACCATTGCCGGCACCTGTCTCGGCATCGCATGGCTCACAAGCGAGGCCGGCCTCTCGGTCACGCTGGGAGCGTTTGTTGCGGGCCTCATCATCGGGGAATCCGATTACAATATCGATGCACTCAGCCATATCATCCCGTTCCGGGATGTCTTTGCGGCAATTTTTTTCCTCTCTATCGGGATGCTCCTCAACACCAGTACCGTATTCCAGGATCTCAACTGGGTCATCTTCATCGTTATCGTTATCTTATCCGTAAAAATTCTCACCGGTGTGTTTTCAGCCGCCGTCCTGGGCCTGCCCGCCCGGCTCTGCATCTTTACCGGGCTTGCGCTCTGCCAGATCGGGGAATTTTCCTTTGTGCTGGCAAAGACGGGTCTGGATGCAAACATCATTCCTGAAGATCTCTACCAGCTCTTCCTCGCGGGTGCGATCATCACCATGGCGCTGACCCCGTTTGTAATGAATGCTTCCCCGCGCGTGGTCGACCTGTATTACCGCTTCGCACCCCGGCAGGCACTTTGTCCCGGGCGGAATGAACCGGATGATGTTTCCGACAGCATCCTCTCCGGCCATATGATCATTGCCGGGTATGGAGCAACCGGCAAAAGCGTTGCACGGGCTGCCGAGATCACCGGTATACCCTACATGGTCATCGAGATGAACCCGGAAATTATCCGGAAAGAGAAAACGTCACGGCATCCCCATTTCATTTTCGGCGATGCAGCCCAGCGCGAAGTCCTCGAACATGCCGGCATATGCAATGCCCGGGCGCTCGTGATCGTTGTCTCGGAGCAGGAAGCAGTACCCCGGATCGTTCACCTGGCACGGCAGCTCTCCCCTCACCTCCATATCGTTGCCCGGATACGCCATATCCGGCGCACGCAGGAGATCCTTGATCTCGGGGCAGACGAAGTCGTGTCCGAAGAGTTCGAGGCCGCACGGGAGATCTTCACCCGCGCCCTGCGGAAATACCACCTGCCCGAACCGGAGATCCAGAAGATCGTCTCCCGTCTTCAGAAATGGGGATATGCGAAATTTATCAAGAACCCGGAGAACGGCATGACGAAATCCAGCATGGACACCATGTTGCATTCGCTCCGGATTCATACGGTCCGGATCGAACCCGGTTCATTTTCTGAAGGCAAGACGATTGCCCAACTGGATCTTAAGAAACGTTTCGGCATCGGGGACTTCGGGTTCCGCCACGGGGAAGTGACCGTCTTCGATCCCGATGACAACCAAAAGATTTCCCGGGGAGATTCCCTGATCATCTTTGCATCTGACGAAAAGATAGAAGAGATGTCGCCGCTCTTTCGTGCTGGCATGACCGAAGAATAAAAAAACTGCCACGTTCTTCAATGCACAACGGATTTTTGAAGAAAATACAATCATGCCCGGTTTTTCCCTCTCGCCCCGATCTCCCTACGACTTTGCCCTCAGCTCCGCTATTTTTTCAAAGGGTGACCCGCAGATCCGGTGTTCTAAAAATAACCTGTTCCGCCAGGTAATGGAGATAGAAAAAATACCGGTCCTGTTCGAAGTGGAATCGAAAGGAACAACGGACACTCCCCAACTACGGTGCACCCTTTTTTCCGATCGCGGACTACCACGGGACATCACGGCCATTGCCCGGGATCGTATCGCCTCTCTTCTCAACATCGCCGATGACCTCCGGCCGTTCTATCGCGCAATGGAGCACGATGAGGTCATGGCACCCCTCACCCGGGACCTGAGGGGGCTTAAGAGTCCCAGCACCCCGACCGTATTTGAAGCGCTCATCGATTCAATTATCGAGCAGCAGATCTCGCTTGCCGTTGCGCACACGATCCAGCACCGGCTTATCCGGAAAACCGGCGCACGTTTACGTCATGGGGATTTAGTTTACTTTTGTTATCCCACACCGGAAATTCTTACCGGTGTGCCTGTTGAATCGTTGCGTGCATGCGGTATGACCTTCCGCAAAGCGGAGTATATCCATGATCTCTCCCGGTCGATCAGCAGCGGCGAGCTGGATGTGGAAAAATACCGGGAGTATCCGGATACGGATCAGCTCATTGCTGAAATGATCCGGGTGCGGGGTATTGGCCGGTGGAGCGCGGAACTGACGATACTGCGGGGAATCCACCGGCTGGATGCGTTTCCTGCCGATGATGTGGGAACGCGAAGGATTATTGCAAAATATTATCACAAGAATGAACGGATGCCGGCCGCTGAGGCCCGGGTATTTGCCGGGAGATGGGGTAAGTGGAAAGGACTTGCTGCATATTATCTTGAAATTGCCGATCGTCTCGGTATTGAACCGGCATCATTAAAACCGGAGAGATGACCCGGTACGCTGTTATGCAGTGATCTCCCACTTCACCAGCTGCCACAATGTTTTATTTCGCCGGTAGTGCGCAGTTACCGGGAATATCCCTTTGATCTCCTGCTGCCCGTATGTCAGTTCTTCATAACACCGGTAGGCGAGCACCGCATTATCTGCATCCTGCATTGGCAGAAGGCGGGGTTCACTGATGGTAAATACCCTGAGGGTAAGTGATGGAAAGAGCGTATCAAGCACACCCGGACGGTCAAATCGTCCCAGCATGTTGATCTCAATGAAGTCCGGGGCAAGGAGGGCTTCGAGTGCCCGGCGGTCTTTCCGGAGCCAGGCATCTGCCCGTGCATGTTCCCGTACCAGGAGCATGTGCCGGAGTTGCCCGGAGTCGACGGGAGATGATGCACCTTTTGTCATAGTTGACTATACTACTGTGACGGAGAATAAAGGATTCGATGATTGCATTGGGTAAGCCGGTGCGGTCCGTGGGTGTGGGTTTTTCCGGCAAACGCGATTATTAAAAAAAAACAGCAGGTTATTTTCCTAAAAATTTTTCAATGCCTGCTTTGAGTTCAATAATGGAGACTGGTTTCTGGAGCATACCCAGCCGGGGATCTTTGAGTTCTGCGATCTTTTCTTCAATGGACGGCGATGCGGTAAAGAGCAGTACCGGGATCTCTTTGAGGCCATATTCACCCCGGAGTTTTTCTAAGAACTCCCACCCGTTGATAGGTGTCATCATGATATCGAGCAGGATAAGGGAAGGAGGATCCTGTTTAATCTGCCTGAGCGCGTCAAGCACATCAGGTACGAGGATTGGTTCATAGCCGATTCGCCTGAGGAGGATCTCCATCATATCCAAAATGGGTTGATCATCTTCAATGAGCATAATTTTATGAGGCATTTTTTATCTCCCTGGGAAGGTGTATGGTGAATGTACTTCCATTGTTCACAGCACTTACTACTGAAATATCCCCGCCATGCATCTGGACAACCTTTTTTGAGATGGATAGCGACAGCCCGATCCTGTCATACCTGCGGGACAATTTTGCTGCATCAGCAAGCTGGAACGGTTCGAAGATCGACGCAAACACACTTTGCTCAATCCCGATCCCGTTATCCTGCACGGAAATGTGTTGTTGAGTGTCTTTACTTTCTGAACTATAAAAAATATGGATCTTCCGCGGGGGTTTGGAATAACTTACCGCGTTCGAGAGCAGGGAATCGATCACGTTGCAGATGCGTTCCTTGTCGGCCGTGAGTTCTACCGATTCGGGGATATCGATCGTCACTTCTGCTTTTGCGAGGTACCCGCTGGTATCAATGATGCTCTTTACCAGGGGATGTAAGGGAAAAGTCGAATAGCTCAGCTGGAGTTTGCCGCTTTCAAGTACAGATAGTTCGAGCATCTGGTTGATGATCTGGCGTTCCCGGTCAACACTGACAAGGCAGCGTTCAAGGATCTTTTTGGTATCGTCAACGATCCCGAAACCCTGCGGATCGGAAAGCAGGAGATTGAGATAACCGAGAATCGGCTGGAGGGGTGTACGCATCTCGTGGGCTACCGTGATGATGATCCCGCGCCGCCGCTCGTTATCCTCGCGGATTTGATCAGACAGGCGCTGCCGTTCCGAGATATCGACAATATTAACCATTATCGCCGGTTTTTTAAGGTGAAGGATCGGGTTTGCCGTAAGTGCACCGACCTTCACACTCCCGGTTTTGGTAACAAACCGGATATCTTTTTCCTCAAGGATATTTTTGCTTTCTGACCAGTGTTTTGCATATTCATTGAATTCGTTCCGGTCACGTGGATCAACAAGTTCATCAAGGGTTTTTCCCGCAAGTTCATTCTTACTGTAGCCGGAAAAAACCGAAAATGATGGGTTTGAAAATTTGATGCTCCCTTCCTGGATGAGCAGGATGCCATTGGGAGAGTTCTCGGTCAGCTGCCGGTATTTCAGCATATTGTCATTATTCAGCCTCTCGGCGATTTTGCGGCCGTTGATATTAATTGCCGTGCAGCTGATAGTGTTTTTATCAATCGCATTCCAGGAGAGGTTTACCCAGCAGCCGGCACCGGATTTTGTTGCGAGACGCGTCTCGAAATTCTCCGTGACACCATTCTTTACAATCCGTTCGAGAAAACGCTCCTTTTCTCTTGGAGTCAGGCAGAGTGATGTAAAAGACTTGCCCTTGATCTCTTCAGGAGTATAATCAAGCATTGCCGGAAACCGGGTATTTGTCTGCCGGATTGTAAAATCCGTACAACTGAACAGGACAAAACCCAGCTGGGAATGCTCAAATACCAGCCGGTAACGGGTTTCCCCGTCCCGGATTTTTTCAATAAAATAAGTAATCAGGAAGGCAATTATGATAAAAATCACTGCTTCAGAAGTGATTGCGGCAAGAGCCCCGTAATTGGGGTACCAGTAATAATAACCTATAGCCTGGTAGATGATGCCGCAGATGAAGGCGACCAGCAGGCCGCGCTTCGGGTAAAAAAAAGCAGCATAGATGATGGGAATAAAGAAGAGCTGGTAATTGATGAAATCTATTGAACGGGCAAATGAGAATGCAGTTATGAGAATACAACAGATGGCAAGCGCGGTAATAACGCAAAACCGGATAATGTCTGTCCTTGATACCCTGTTCTGCAATATCCGAATCACGTAATCATCCATACCTTCTGTGGACAATTGAATTTCTTGTTATTTGAACATTCACTTTAAATGCTGTGAATATATCTGGCAGGGCGACCAACGATAGTGCATGCGACCGTATGTCGTGGTCAATGTTGCCATGAGTGCTGACGGAAAAATTTCCACCCGTGAACGCCGGCAGGTAAAAATTTCCGGCTCGCAGGACTTCCAGCGCGTTGACCGGCTCAAGGCAGGTTCTGATGCGGTCATGGTGGGGATCGGTACGGTTCTTGCAGACGATCCCTCCCTCACGGTAAAATCCGAGGAATGCCGTTCCCACCGGGTGCACCGGGGCGTGGATGAACATCCGGTTCGTATCATTGTCGACAGTACTGCCCGCATCCCGCTGGAAGCATCCATCCTGCACAAGGGACCGGGAAAACGGATTGTTGCAGTTTCGCGCCGTGCGGATCCCGTTAAGATTGCTGCACTGGAGCAGCACGCCACCGTCATTATTGCCGGGGAGTATGATGTCGACCTGGTAACCCTGATGGACAAACTGGGTGAAGCGGGCATCCGGCGCCTGATGGTTGAAGGAGGCGGAACCCTTATCGCCGGGTTGTTAAGCGCCGGACTGGTCAATGAGATCTACTCCTTTATCGGTAACATTATCATCGGGGGAAAAGATGCTCCAACTTTTGCTGACGGGGAGGGATTTCTTAAGGAAACTGAGTTTAGCCGGCTCACACTCATCGAATCTCACCGGATTGAGAATGGGATCCTTCTCCACTGGCATGTAGATAATTTATAATTTTTCCGGTTTCCCACTGTAAAACTTTTTCCGGAAACATGCGAATGCTCATCTCCCGGTATGGATGACATTCATCTACGTATTTCGCAGTCATCGTATTGGCGGCAGTCTTTATCCTGATCGCGGTCAGGCAGATTGGCCGGTTTAATCTGAAGATCTGGCAGATCATGCTCGGAGGAGCCTTAGCCGTCCTTGTCTCCGGGCAGATTGCACTGCCTGATGCTCTCAAGGCGATTAACCCCGGTGTGATGCTCTTTTTATTCGGGATGTTTGTTGTAGGGGAAGCCCTCGTGGAGAGCGGGTATCTTGCGTATATCGCCCGCCGGTTTTTTTCACCTGCGAAAAATCCCGATCAGCTGGTGCTTATGATCCTGTTTGGCATGGGATTGCTCTCAGCACTCCTGATGAATGACACGCTGGCGATTATCGGCACTCCTCTTGTGCTCTCGCTTGCCACGCGGTTTAAGCTCTCTCCTTCCCTGCTCCTTATCACGCTGGCAGTTGCGATCACTACCGGCTCGGTCATGAGTCCTATCGGAAATCCGCAGAACCTGCTGATCGCACAGGACAGCGGGATGACGGCCGCGTTCGTGACCTTCGGTTCTTACCTGTTCATTCCGACCCTCATCAATCTCCTTCTTGCGTTTGTGGTGCTGCGCCTTTTCTATCCGGAAGAGTTCTCGTACCGGCCGGTTCCGGATGATCCCATTACTCACTGCGACCGGAGGGTGACGCTGCCAGTCCGGTGTTCACTCGCAATTATTCTCCTGCTCGCTGCTGCAAATATTGCTGCATCGCTGCTGGGAGCCCGGATGATAATCACCCTGCCCCTGATTGCACTGGGAGCCGCGGCTCCGGTTCTCATATTCTCGGAACAGCGATGGACCGTGCTCCGCGGGATTGACTGGGCCACGCTCGTTTTCTTTGCCGCGATGTTTGTCCTGATGGAGAGCGTCTGGCAGACCGGTTTTTTCCAATCTTTTGTTGGCTGGGGTATGGTCTCTTCAGTGCCGGTGATTCTCGGGACCAGCGTGCTTATCAGCCAGTTTATCTCCAATGTTCCCTTTGTTGCGCTCTTCCAGCCCATGATCCTCCAGGCCGGCGGCGGTTCTACCGCTCAGCTCATGGCACTTGCAGCGGGCAGTACGATTGCCGGGAACCTGACAATCCTTGGCGCTGCGAGCAACGTGATCGTCATCCAGAATGCCGAGAAGCAGGGCCAGACGATCTCCTTTATTGAGTTTGCAAAAGTGGGTGTCCCGCTCACCATCCTCCAGGTTACAGTGTACTGGATTTTTCTTTCGGCAATCTGATCGGAAAGGGGTTCAGTGCTTAGCTTTGGAAAACCTCGAAGAGAAGAAATATCCCGGTTTACGAAATCCTGAAAAATATTCCGGGAGTGCAGAGAAATCCTTTAAGATTCCACCAGCGAAAGGAAACAACGGACAAAACAGTATGAATGTGACCATTGATCGCATGGGCTGCGTGGTGTGTGGGGCGTGCTGGAACACCTGCCCGGATCTCTTCGAGCAGAATCCTTGCGATACTTTCTCGCAGATCGCCGAACCGTTCCGGTTCTGTGGTGATCGGGCCGAAGGAACTGTTCCGGAAGATCAGGTCGCGTGTGCATGGGAAGTGGTGAATCTCTGCCCTGTCGGGATCATCGCTATCACCCGGGACGAATCAGAGGAAAGGTAAATCCCGGAATTATTCACAAACGAAACAGGAGATTGATGTTATGCAGGATGCAGAGCGGGAAGCACTCAAAGGAAAAGTACTGGCGATCAATGACTTGATCGCGTACCAGACCGGAACCGTTGCAAGCCGGATGATCGTGTTCAAGAAAGCGGGGACCCTTACGATATTTTCATTCGATGAGGGAGAAGGATTGTCGGAGCACACGGCTCCCTTCGATGCCATCCTCCAGGTTACGGAGGGAGAAGCCGAAGTGCAGATCGCAGGGGTCCCGTTCACGGTCCATACGGGTGAACTGATCATTCTACCGGCAAATATATCTCACGCGGTTTTTGCAAAGAAACAGTTCAAGATGATGCTTACGATGATCCGGGAATGAAGAACCGCATCAGACAGGATTTGTTTCTTGTCGGAACACTCAGGTTCCGGGATGCATCTTTTTTTATCCGTGGATGGTGAAACACATCCCTTTTCGTTCTGATGTGTAAGAAGCGCATAATAAACTCAGCGGGAGATTTCCTCCCTTTTTTAAAAATGACAAGGGTGATGGCAGGGTCCCTCCACTTCCCCCGTTACGGGCTTATATTAACCCCGGATTGCCGGAACCGGAAGGCACAGGACCGGCCAGTTCGGGGCATTTTTCTCCCCTATTTTGACAATTCGTAATATTATGTCCCTGATTGCCAAACGGACTCTTTTGCAGGGAGGAAAACCGGCCTGTCTGTAACTGTTTGGATTGACGATCCCAGGTTCCCGCGATGGGCTGGATAGTCCGGACAAATCGCTGAAAATCACTCTGCAAAAAACCGCTCACATTGGCGACCGGTTGGACGATCTCCCCAATCACTGTGGTTCAGGATGTCGGTGAGTGGCTGTGAAAGATCCCGGAACCCGGTTTTTGTGTCGGGAAATTCTGCCGGGGTCGATCATGTTTTGAAGGGGATGAGGGTCGGGCACTGGTAACGAGGATTGGCGGGGGTATCCTGAGTACAAAATAATAATGGAGGTCGGGCAATCTCCTTTGAGTATAAGGGTCCCAGTTAATGTTTTGAACAGAGGGATTCCCGAAAAAAATCCGGACGGGAAGACCGGCTATTTTAAAAACCTCCACCCACTATTATCATTTATCTGATATCCCATGGTCGAGTACGAACCACCCAGACACGAAGACAAACCGGATAAGAAGCGCGAAGAGCTGAAGGGAAAAGTGATCAAACTCAAAGACCTGGTCAGCTATGCCGATGGAGCGGTCGCGAGCCGCATGATCATCTCGCGGAAAGCGGGCAATATCACGATCTTCTCGTTTGACGAGAACGAGGGACTCTCCGAGCATACCGCCCCCTTCGACGCGCTTGTCACGATACTTGAAGGGGAATGCGAGGTCTGGGTTGCGGGGCAGACGTACCCGATGAAGACGGGAGATACGATCATCTTCCCGGCAAATGTCCCGCATGCCCTGTCAGCGATCACGAAATTCAAGATGAGCCTGACGATGATCAAGGAGTGATCATGGCCGGCGATGACAAGGATGGGTACTACTGCTCGATCTGCGGGGGAATTCCGCCCGATAAGATCACGACAAAGCGGGTGCTTATCGATGGGAAAGAGACCGGCATCGACCATCTCGATTTTATTTTCGATGATGTCAGGAAACTCCGGCTGGAGAATAATGCAGAAATTTCCGGAGAGATTCTCAAGCGGGTGAAGGTCTTCAACTACGTACCCACCAAAAAGACAGCGGAATATGCCGTGGCACTTCTCGCGGAGTACCGGAAAGGTATCGCAAACCAATAACGAACGTTCACGAATCCCCGACAACCCCGGGGCGCAGCCCGGACAAATTATAAAAAGGTCTGAACGCAGATACGGTACCAGCACATGGACATCCTCTCTATCGTTCTCATCATTGCCGGGCTCTGCCTGTTCGAGACGATCACCAGCATCGACAATGCCATCATCAATGCCGAAGTCCTCTCCACCATGGGAGAGCGGGCGAAGAAATGGTTCCTGCTCTGGGGGCTCCTTATCGCCGTCTTTGCCGTCCGGGGCCTGCTGCCCTGGCTGATCGTCTGGCTCTCCACGCCGTCTCTTGGTCCCATCGGTGCCCTGACGGCCACCTTCTCCTCAGACCCGCTCGTGATTGCCGCTATCGAGCATTCCGCCCCCATTCTCCTGATGGGCGGGGGAGTGTTCCTGATCTTCCTCTTCTTCCACTGGCTTTTCCTGGAAGAGAAGAACTTCGGCCTGCGGGGGGAGCGCTACATTGCCACCAAAGGAGTCTGGTTCTTTGCGATCGTATCGGTCCTGCTCGCGGCCATTGTCTGGTTCGCCCTTGCAAAAAGCCCGATGATCGCGTTCGGGGCGGTGGTCGGGTCGACCGCGTTTTTCATTGTCCACGGGTTCCGCCAGAACGCGGAAGCAGCCGAGAAGAAGATGCTGCATGGCGACATGTCCGACATGAGCAAGATCTTTTATCTCGAAGTGATCGATGCCACCTTCTCGATCGATGGCGTGATCGGGGCATTTGCCTTCACCATGGCAGTACCGCTGATCATCATAGGCAACGGTCTCGGGGCATTCGTGGTGCGAGAACTCACCGTGCGCAACGTGGATAAGATCAAGCGATATCCTTACCTGAAAAACGGCGCTATGTACTCCATCCTGGTGCTGGGCGTCATCATGATCCTCGACAGTTTCGGCTTTCCGATCCCCTACTGGGTCTCACCGCTCCTCACGTTCAGCATCGTGGGCTGGTTCTTTTTAAAATCCACCCGGGCAATGTCGCAGCAGCCGGCAGGGCAGTAAAATCTTTTTTGGGGAGAAGAGTTCCCGGTTGAACATTTTCCCGCAGGTGGCACATTCAGAAGAAATATATGGCTGTAACCGGAGATTACCGGCAACAAAGACTCTTCCTACAGCCGAGAAGGAATGAAACCATGGAACCGGAAAAGAAGAAGGCAGAGATTAAAATTACCGGCATGAGCTGCGCTACCTGTGCGGTGAATATCGAGGAATCGCTGGCCGGTGTGGAGCATGTTTCTAAAGCCCGGGTAAATTTTAGCACCGATACCGCCCACGTGGAGTACGACCCGGCGAAAGTTTCTCTCGCGGAGCTCGAACATGCGGTCAGGGAGGCCGGGTACGATGTCGTAAACCGGCAGGTCACGATCAAGGTTGGCGGGATGATGTGTGCCACCTGCGTCGAGACGATCGAGACTGCCTTAAAGGAACTTCCCGGCATTGTTTCTGCAACGGTGAATCTCGGGACCGAGAAAGCGTACGTCATGTACAATCCTTCCCTCTCCGGCATTGACGACATGAAGGCCGTGATAGAGGCAGCAGGGTACCAGTATCTCGGCATCTCCGGGGAAGTGAGCGAAGAGGCGGAGAAGATTGCCCGTGACAAGGACCTGCATGACAAGTTTGTCCGGTTCATGGTCGGGTTTGCAGTAAGTATCCCACTCATGCTGGCGATGTGGCTCCCGCTCCCCATCTCCATGCAGCAGCTCGGGTACGTGATGCTCGTCATCGCGACACCGGTCTTTGCCTTTGTCGCGTACCCGATCTTCCGGGCTGCATGGATCTCGCTCTCGCACCGCATGCTCTCGATGGATGTGATGTACGCGATGGGCACGGGCGTTGCGTTCGTCTCCAGTGTCTTCGGTACATTCGGCATCGTGCTCACGCACGAGTTCATGTTCTACGATACCGCAATCATGCTGGCAGCCTTCCTGATGCTTGGGCGGTACCTCGAAGGGCGGGCAAAAGGCCGGACCTCGGAGGCAATCAAAAAACTTGCCGGCCTCCGGGTCAAGACCGCGATCGTGATCCGCGACGGGCAGGAACTGGAGATGGCGGTCGAAGACGTGGTTGTCGGTGACCAGGTGCTCGTGAAACCCGGCGCCAAGGTGCCGATCGATGGCGAGGTGGTGGCGGGTGAGAGTTATGTCAATGAATCGATGATCACCGGTGAACCCATTCCGCCGCTAAAAATTGTGGGCAGCCATGTTGTCGGCGGGACGCTGAACACCAACAGCGTGCTCACGGTCCGGGCAACAAAAGTCGGCAAGGAGACGGTCCTTGCCCAGATCATCCAGATGGTGGAGGATGCGCAGGGTTCGAAACCGCCGGTCCAGCGGATTGCCGATGTCGCTGTAACTTACTTCATCCCGGTCGTGCTTCTGGTTGCAGTATTCACCTTTATTGTTTGGTTCTTCCTGCTGGGATCAACGCTCCTCTTTGCGCTCACAGCACTCATATCGATCCTTGTAGTTGCCTGTCCCTGTGCGCTCGGGCTTGCGACCCCGACCGCGGTTACGGTGGGCGTTGGCCGGGGGGCACAGCTCGGTATCCTGATACGGAACGGGGAAGCGCTCGAAGTTGCTGAAAAGGTGACAACGGTCATCTTTGACAAGACCGGAACCCTGACCAAAGGAAAACCGGAAGTAACCGATATCATCCCGGTTGGGATCTCGGAAGAGACGTTGCTCTCATTTGCCGCCAGTGTCGAGAAGAACTCACAACATCCGCTTGCACAGGCTGTAGTGAGAAAGGCGGAAAGCCGTGCAGTCACTATTGAACCGGCAGAACAGTTCGATACGTTTGGCGGGAGAGGTGTCGCTGCCACGGTCCTTTCTGAAACCGTGCTTGTTGGAAACCGGGCATTCCTTGAGGAAAAGGGAGTCAGCATTCCGGAAGGGTTCGATGAACGCATATCTGCGCTCGAACAGGAAGGAAAGACCGCGGTGCTCGTTGCTGCCGGCGGCCGGATGGCCGGCGTAATCGCAATCGCTGATACCATCAAGGATACAACCCGGGATGCTATAACAGAGTTTAAAAAAATGGGGGTCAGGATCGTCATGATCACGGGCGACAACAAGCGGACGGCCGATGCGATTGCCCGCCAGACTGGCATCGACCGGGTAATTGCAGAAGTATTGCCGCAGGATAAAGAAGCTGAAGTAAAAAAACTCCAGGTACAGGGAGAGGTTGTTGCGTTTGTCGGCGATGGCATCAACGATGCTCCCGCACTTGCACAGGCTGATGTCGGCATTGCGATTGGCAGCGGTACCGATGTTGCTATCGAGAGCGGGGATATTGTCTTAATGAAAGATGACCTGCTCGATGCGGTAGCTGCAGTCCAGTTATCGAAAAAAGTCATGGGCAGGATCAAGGGCAACATCTTCTGGGCGTTTGCGTACAATGCGGCGCTCATACCGGTTGCTGCTGGGGTGCTCTATCCATCGTTTGGGATTACGTTCCGGCCCGAGCTGGCGGCTCTTGCGATGGCGGCAAGTTCTGTCACAGTCGTGACGCTTTCGCTCCTGCTCACAAAGTATATACCTGACGCAAAGAAAGGGAGATAACTGAGGTGTTGGAAAATGGCAATCGATCCTATCTGTAAGATGACGGTTGATGAGAAGACTGCAAAGTTCACCAGCGAATTCAAGGGCAAGAAATATTATTTCTGTGCACCGGGATGCAAGAAGAAGTTCGATGCAACCCCGGAAAAGTACGCGTGAAATATATCAGCATAATCAGTAACTGGATAATTCCCGGACAACCAACACTCATACATTTTTTTGAAAATGTCCGGTACGCAAACGTTGGAGCCTAAAAAAAACCGGTGCCCCTACCGGATTCTTTGATGCGATAGTCCACCCGCACGAGAAAAAATTGTGATATTTCTTCTGCCAGAATCCGGACTATCTCTTGATACGGATAACTTAATTTCCGCCGGCGCCAAGTGAACTAACAGAATAGCCGCGTTAAACGCTTTAGTGACTTCCGGTGTACAGTCATGAAAACAGAGATGCCCTTATCAAAACCTATCCGTCGTTTCATCAATACCACAGAAGAACTCCTGGATACGGAAATTTCTCTCCTCCGCCAGCCGGACGCAGAGCCGGGCGGCACGCTGGTCGATGTTTATACTTACGATATCGAAAGAAACGTGATCATTTTCCCGGCCCAGTATGTCGGGCTCTTAAAGGATTTTATTATCGCGAAACACTGCACGCAGCTGATGATCAAGGGAGCAGCCACAAAGAAAGGTGAATACAAGGTTTGTTCCTATACCGAAGATTCCGTGTACCGGGGATTACGCCAGATCTATCTCGATGCCCTGAAAGATGAAGCGAGCAAGAAGGACAAACTCCCGGTCCAGAAACTTATCCAGATGCTCTTCATCCTGTTCACCCACTTTAACGATGACCTGAACGAGCTTCCCTGGAATGCGATCATCAATGCCAGTGTTTACCACCGCATGTCAAAGATCCGCAAGACGCAGCTGTACCACGTGATGAAGGAGAGCAAGAATGACATGGACGAGATGATGGAGCAGGAGACCATCGTCCCCCGGCGGTATTTTGTCCTGAACAAGGCAATGTTTTACGCCCGTGATATGTTTCTTGCAAAGACCCTGCCGGCCGATGAACTGATGCCGGTTCTCAACATCCCCCAGATGAAAAAATTCAACCATCTTGAAGTAAAGGAGATGCTTACCACGCGGTGGACGCACACGGCCTGGTACCAGTCCAAGGTTTTTGGGGATAATATGCTGGAGATCGTGGACAAACCTCTCTCCCAGGTCAACTGGAATGCAGAACCAACGCTCGATTATTATTTCGACCTCTACAAGATCGGAGTCAACCTCACGAATCATCTGCTGTCCTACATGACGATGAAGGACTGGTACGTCTGGGAAGAGCCCAAACATCTTCTTATGGCACATGAGAATAAGGAAGAGTATGAGAAGAAGGCGCTCAAAAAAATTTTTGGCGATCTCATCTCCGATTCATTGGAGGACTCTGCATGACGGTAAAAGAGGCAGATGACCTTCTCCGGAAAGGCTTTTCCTATGCCAAGCGGACCAAATTCAAGGAGGCACTGCCCTATTACAACAAGGCGCTCTCGCTTGACCCGAATAATCCGGAAGGCTGGTACCTCCGGGCCTCGCTGCTGATCGATACCGGCAGGATCAAAGAAGCGATTGCCGACTGCGATAAGGCAATTTCCCTTAACCAGAATTATGCTCCCGCGTGGACAAAAAAAGCACTGGCCTTGTATAATCTTGAGAAATACGAAGAGGCATTATTCGCAAGTACAAGAGCAGCTTCTTTGAATGGCAATGATGTGACAGCATGGTACCTCAAGGGGGTCTGTCTCGATGAGCTGGACCGGAGCGATGAGGCACAGGAAGCCTATGGGAAATCCCTTGAACTCGAGATTATCCTTGACATAGAAGCCGAGAGAAAGAAAGTCGGCAGGTAATTATTTTTTCGTTTAATAATTCTTTTTTTACGTTCTGTTCCTCTTCCAGTATGACGAAGAGAGTATTTGAGCTGCCGCATTGCAAAACCATTATACCGATAGAAACCAAGAACATCGATTAAACGGAGGTTTCTGTATGATATCAAAGACTATGGAAGATGCATTAAACAAACAGGTAAACCGGGAGTATTACTCTGCATACCTGTATCTTGCAATGTCAGCCTACTTCGAATCCGCCAACCTTAAAGGTTTTGCCAAATGGATGAGAGTCCAGGCAAAAGAAGAGCAATCTCACGGGGATAAAATTTTAGATTATCTTATGGCCCGCAGTGGAAAGGTCACTCTCGGGGCTATCGAAGCACCTAAGGCAAAATGGGCGTCTGCCGGCAAGGTCTTTGAAGAAGTCTATGCCCATGAGCAGAAGGTAACCGGTATGATCCACGCACTGGTGGATCTTGCTATTAAGGAAAAAGATCACGCAACGTTTGAGATGCTCCAGTGGTTTGTGAAAGAGCAGGTCGAAGAAGAAGAGCATTCCCTTGCAATCCTTGAACAGATCAAGATTGTTGGCGATGTGCCCGGCCACCTCTTCTACCTTGATCACCAGCTTGGCAAGCGGGGATAAATCCCCTTTTTTTTACCGAATTCTCTGGACCGGTTTCCTGATGCATCCGGCAATTCCAGTCATCCACTCGATATTTTCCATCTCATGACTCCAAATAATAATACGCGGAACACCGATGCTGATTTTACCCCGCCACCGATGGATTATTCTCTTTTAAGGTGTTAACCTCCACCCGGTGGAACAATTATGAAAAGTCCGGTCTATTTTACCAGCCTGAGGGCACATTCCGATCAGGAATGCACAACAGCAAAGGTGCGGCGGCTCTTTGAGCGTGCGGGATTTCCTGAAATCATTGCTCCTCATGACAAGACTGCACTCAAACTTCATTTCGGCGAGATGGGTAATGACGGGTTCATCAGCCCGGTCTATGTTCGTCAGGTTGTAGAAAAGGTAAAAGAGTGCGGGGCATTGCCGTTCCTTACCGATACCAATACCCTCTATCTCGGGAGTCGTTCAAACGCAGTGGAACATATCACTACTGCGATCCTGCACGGGTTTGATTTTGCCGTTACCGGAGCTCCCGTCATTATCGCGGATGGATTGTCAGGCAAAAATGTTGCCCGGGTTGAGATCGGGAAAAAACATTTCAGCACGGTTTCGATTGCCGGTGATATTGCAGCAGCTGAAAGCATGATTGTCCTGAGTCATTTCAAGGGACATATTGTCTCCGGTTTTGGCGGTGCAATCAAGAATCTTGCAATGGGGTGTGCCCCGCCGGAAGGAAAACGTGCCCAGCACAATGCCCGCCCGTTTTCTATCGCTGAAAAATGTACCGGATGCGGTTCATGCACGGATGTCTGCCCGAAATCAGCTATCAGCATAGAAAATACCAAATCGGTAATCGATCAGGAAATCTGTATTGGTTGTTTTGAGTGTATGCATGTATGCCCGGAACATGCGATTGATATTGACTGGGAGACCGAGATTCCGGAATTCATGGAACGGATGGTTGAGTACGCGTATGGCGCTACGAAAGGAAAAGAGAAGAAGATCGGTTACATGAACTTCTTAATCCGCATCACTCCAGACTGTGACTGTTTCCCGTTCAGCGATGCACCGATTGTCCCGGACATCGGCATCCTCGCGTCGCTCGACCCGGTTGCCATTGATGCAGCAAGTTTTGATCTGGTCAACCAGCAGCAGGGATACACTGATTCACTCCTGACAACCCATCATCATGTCGGCGAGGACAAGTTCAAAGGTGTCCATGCCCAGACAGACGGGTTCCGGCAGATCCGTTATGCAGAGGAAATTGGCATGGGCAACCGCGCTTATGATTTGATCAGGATCTGATTATTTCTTTTTTTAGTTTTTTTATTTTTGAAAATTTTTGTGAAAAATTTGCATTTTTTGATCCTATTTTATGTGAAAACAGGGTGGAAATGTATTGCTATCGTAATTATAAACCGTAATGGTTATTAAGGGGTGGAAAGCAAGCGCTTATTAGCGAACAGATTTTAAATTAAAATCAGTTTGAGATCTTTGCTCAAACATTCCCTTTCGTGTTTCACAAGGGACAATCCGTTATGATAATGGAGTGTTTTAATGAATCTTAGACAGCCAAATGCAAACGAAGCAAACGGGACGGTGAACCGTTCACGGAATGTAGCCCCGTGTTCAGGTATCTGTACCCGTTGCATCGATGGATGTAAAGGCAGCTGTGAGATCTGGTTATCATCGTTCAGGGGCAGGGAGGTTCTCTATCCCGGCCCGTTCGGTGAGATCACCGCAGGTGCAGACAAAAATTACCCGATCGATTATTCCCATCTCAATATTCAGGGATATGCAGTAGGTGCAAACGGTCTTCCCGATGGCATCGAAGCTGGTCCGGACACAGCGATATTTTCGGATGTGAACACCGAGACCGAGTATGGCTGGGACGAAAAAGTCAGGATGCGCCTGCCCATATTTACCGGGGCTCTTGGCTCAACAGAAATTGCACGTGCAAACTGGGAACACTTTGCAATCGGTGCAGCAATTGCCGGTATCACGCTTGTCTGTGGAGAAAATGTCTGTGGTATTGATCCCGGTTTAAAACGCGATAACAAGGGTAAGGTTATCGAGTCACCCGAGATGGATCGCCGTATCAATGTGTACAAGAAATTCCATGATGGTTTTGGAGAGATCCTTGTCCAGATGAATGTTGAAGACACCCGGCTTGGAACCGCGGAGTATGTCGCCAGCAAACATAATCTGAACACCATCGAACTCAAGTGGGGACAGGGTGCCAAGTGCATCGGCGGCGAGATCAAAGTCAAGTCTCTTGAGCGTGCAATCGAGCTCAAAAAGAGGGGCTACATTGTTCTGCCCGACCCGACCATCAAGGAAAACCAGGCTGCCTTCAAGGCAGGGGCGATCAAGGAATTCGAGCGCCACTCCCGGCTCGGCTTTGTTACCAAAGAAGGGTTCTTAGAAGAAGTTGACCGCCTCCGTGATATCGGATTCAAGCGTGTTACCTTAAAGACCGGCGCGTACTCCATGGTAGAGCTGGCAATGGCTCTCCGGTATAGTTCCGAAGCCAAGATAGACCTGCTCACCATCGATGGAGCTCCCGGCGGTACCGGCATGAGCCCGTGGCCGATGATGAACGAATGGGGTATTCCCTCATTCTACCTGCAGTCCCTTGCCTACGAATTCGCATGCAAACTGGACAAGAAAGGCTACCGCGTACCTGACCTGGCTATGGCCGGCGGTTTCTCTGATGAACCCGGTGCATTCAAGGCACTTGCCATGGGAAGCCCGTATTTCAAAGCTGTCTGCATGGGTCGTGGCCTCATGATCCCCGGCTTTGTCGGCAAGAACATCGACAAGTGGATCAAGGACGGCGACCTGCCCAAATCTGTTTCCAAGTACGGCAACAATATTGAAGAGATATTTGTCTGCTACGAAGACCTCAAGGAGAAATTCGGACCCCGCATGAAAGAGATCCCCATGGGTGCGGTTGGTATCTACACCTATGCACAGAAGTTCAGGACCGGTCTCCAGCAGATCATGGCCGGCAGCAGGAACTTCCGGCTTTCGACCATGTCCCGCGATGACCTGATGGCACTTACTCCGGAAGCAGCGGAAGTATCCGGCATTGACTATGTCATGTCCGCACGATATGACGAGGCAATGGGCCAGTTACTTGACTGATCTGACATAAATTTTTTTACGTCTGCTCCGGGATTTTTCCCGGTATATTTTTTTTAATCCGGTGTTGACTGTTTTTGTTCATCGCCTTCACATCAGATTATATTTGGATATATGCTCACTAATTCGTTCCTGATTCTTTTTTTAATTCAGGGGTTTTCTCTATTACTTACTTGTAATTGTTGAACCGCGTCCTGAAGGATAATTAATTTTCACTGGGGGGGATCGGGGCTATGATAGCAGACATGTTTGCGGTTCTGCTGATGATATAGATTATCAGGGTCATTTCAATCAAAAACGATAAGATGGAAGGAATGTTCCTACTATCACATATATATATTTGCAAAGTCAACATTTCTGTGTAATACGAAAAGGAGGTACCATGCAACAGGTCACAATCCACAATCCGGATGAAATTGGTTCTTCACGAACCCGCCGGATGCTGACAACTGTGCCTGCTACGCAACAAATGCGTATCAAGCCGAAATGTTTCGATCCGAAGATGACATCCCCCTGCTTACTCCCGGGCGGAAAGATCAAGGCAACGGTGCTTGCGATCATGCACGTTGATTCTGTTGGTCCCGAACCGGGAGTTGGGTATGGCTTGTCCGGGGGATACCAGAGCCCGCAAAAGAAGAAGAACGATCTCAAAAGATTTGTCGAATCCGCAACATGCGGTACCAGCAAATCCGTCACGGCTCCCTGTCCCTGAAAGACGGAAAATAAACCGGGAATCTGACAAAACGAAAGAAAAATCAAAAACTGAGTTATTACAATCGGCGAAAAAATGAGGTTTTAATCATGAAACGACAAGTAGCAATTTACGGAAAAGGCGGTATCGGTAAATCGACCACAACCCAGAACACGGTTGCAGCGCTGGCAGAAGCAGGAAAGAAGATCATGGTGGTCGGGTGCGACCCCAAAGCAGACTCGACACGGCTCCTGCTCCACGGCTTGTGCCAGAAGACCGTGCTCGACACCCTGCGGGATGAAGGCGATGACATTGAACTCGATGCAATCCTCAAGCCCGGATTCGGTAATACCCGGTGTGTCGAGTCTGGCGGACCCGAGCCCGGTGTCGGCTGTGCCGGTCGCGGCATCATCACATCCATCAACCTCCTCGAATCGCTCGGAGCGTACACTGACGACCTCGACTATGTCTTCTACGATGTGCTCGGGGACGTTGTCTGCGGAGGTTTCGCCATGCCCATCCGGGAAGGAAAGGCAGAAGAGATCTACATCGTCGCATCCGGTGAACTGATGGCGCTCTATGCAGCCAACAATATTGCAAAAGGGATCAAAAAATACGCTGATAACGGAAAAGTGAGGCTCGGTGGAATCATCTGCAACAGCAGGAAAGTCGACAACGAACTTCCCCTCCTCAAGGCTTTTGCCGAAGAACTCGGATCGCAGTTGATCTACTTTGTACCCCGGGACAATCTCGTGCAGCGGGCCGAGATCAACAAGAAGACGGTCATCGACTTCGACCCGACATCGGGCCAAGCAGACGAGTACCGGAACCTGGCAAAAGCCATCGACAACAACAAACTGTTCGTCATCCCCAAACCGATGACCCAGGAACGGCTTGAAGAGCTCATGATGCAGCACGGGTTCCTTGACGCGATGTGAAGTGCGGAAAAATTCGATACGAAATACAAAACGGCGGATGTGAAACGATGTTACTGATACGTGCAATTGTGCGACCGGAAAAAAAAGATGAAGTGCTTGCTGAACTGTCGACCGCGGGATTCAATGCCGCGACCATGGTCGATGTCGTGGGACGGGGAAAGCAGAAAGGGATCAAGATCGGGGGGATGGTCTATGATGAGATCCCCAAGACCCTCATCCTGATGGTTATCCCGGAGAATGCCAAGGACAAGGTCATCAAAATGATCCTTTCGATCGCAAAGACCGGAACCGAAGGCACATTCGGGGACGGCAAGATCTTTGTCAGTCCCGTTGATGAGGTCTACACCATCTCAAAGGGAACACAGGGTCTCTAAGGAGGGACACGATGAAAGAAATTATGGCGATCGTCCGGATGAAGAAGACCAGCGCCACAAAAAAAGCCCTCGTCGCGGCCGGTGTAGCCGGGTTTACTGCGGTAAAAGTGCTCGGCCGGGGAAACCTGGTTACGGATCCACAAACTATCGAAGAGTGCAAGGAGAAACTCCTCTCCATGGGAATGGACGAATTCAGCGAAGCGGGAGATACCGAGAAGATGGTGAACAGTTTCCTTGACGGCTCACGGTTCTTCCCGCGGCGCCTTTTCACGATCCTGGCACACGATGATGATGTCCCGCGGATCATCGAAGCAGTGGCAAAAGCGAACCGGACCGAATACGGAATTGGAGACGGAACGATCTTTGTCCTGCCGGTATCCGATGCAGTCCGCGTGCGCACCGGTGAAGCAGGGGAAGCCGCTATCTGGTAAAAAGGGAGGTACAGAAAAATGGCAGAAATCGATGGAACGATAGAGGAGATGCTCGTACCCTACCCGGATCTCGTAAAGAAAAACCGGAAGAAGCATCTCGTTGTAAAGAACGAGGCAGCGGCCTGCTGTCCGCAGATCGAGGCGAACACGCGTACGATTCCCGGCATCATCTCGCAGCGTGGCTGTGCGTATGCCGGGTGCAAAGGTGTGGTCATCGGCCCTATCAAGGACATGATCACCATCACCCACGGCCCGGTCGGATGCGGGTACTACAGCTGGGGAACCCGTCGCAACAAGGCACGGGCGGATGACACCACCCCGAAAGACAAGATCTACTCGCAGCTCTGCTTCATCACCGACATGCAGGAGCCCGACATCGTCTTTGGCGGGGAGAAGAAACTCGCAAAGATGATCGACGAGGTTGTAGCCGCATTTCACCCGCGGGCGATCAACATCTGCGCCACCTGCCCGGTGGGGCTCATCGGTGACGATATCAATGCGGTGGCGAAAGCCGCCGAGGAACGCCACGGGATCCAGGTGCTCGCGTACAACTGCGAGGGCTACAAGGGAGTCAGCCAGTCAGCAGGCCACCATATCGCGAACAACAACCTGATGGAGAAAGTCATAGGGACCGGCACGGAACGGAAAGCCGGCAGACATGTCATCAACCTGCTCGGGGAGTACAACATCGGAGGCGACGGATGGGAACTGGAACGGATCCTCCAAGAGATCGGATACGCGGTGAACTGTGTGCTGACCGGGGATTCCAGTTACCTTGACATCAAGAACCTGCACCTGGCGGACCTCAACCTCGTGCAGTGCCACCGCTCGATCAACTATATTGCGGAAATGATGGAGACGAAATACGGGACGCCATGGCTCAAAGTCAACTTCATCGGGATCGATTCCACGAACCAGTCGCTGCGCCAGATGGCACGGTGTTTCGGGGACGATGAACTCGTGAAACAGACTGAAGTGGTTATCGAGCGGGAGACCGCACGGATCGCGCCGGTCCTTGAGCAGTACAGCAAGATGCTCAAAGGCAAGACCGCGTTTGCAATCGTCGGCGGCTCGCGGAGCCACCACTACCAGTACCTGCTCCGCGACCTCGGCATGGAGATGATCATTGCCGGCTACGAGTTCGCACACCGGGACGACTACGAAGGCCGCCAGGTCATTCCCACGATAAAAACCGACGCGGATTCGAAAAATATTCCCGAGCTCCATCTCGTGGCCGATGAAAAAATGTACCAGGAAGCCCATATCCACCTGAACATGTCCAAAGAGAAGTACGATGAACTGAAAAAAGCAGTCCCGCTCAACTACTACGAGGGCATCTACCCGAACATGAAAGACGGGCAGGTCATCATCGACGACGCCAACCACCACGAAGTCGAGGTGTTGATCCGTACGGCAAAACCCGACCTGTTCCTCTCGGGCGTCCGGGACAAGTACATTGTCCACAAGATGGGCGTTGCCTCCAAACAACTGCACGCCTACGATTACAGCGGGCCGTATGCCGGCTACAATGGCGCCCTGAACTTTGCCCGGGACGTGGTCAATGCCCTGACCACCCCCGCCTGGAAACTGATCACTCCCCCCTGGGAGAAAACCGAAGAACCACGGAGTGAAACCCATGCTTGAATGCATACCGGAAGGCTCGGTCGTCCACACGACCGGCAAGATCAACCCGGCAAAAACCTGCCAGCCGCTCGGCGCCATGTATGCCGCGCTCGGTATTCACGGCTGTCTGCCCCACAGCCACGGCTCGCAGGGCTGCTGCGCGTACCACCGCATGCACCTCACCCGGCATTTCCGGGACCCGGTGCTCGCGTCATCGAGTTCCTTTACCGAAGGCGCATCGGTCTTTGGCGGGGCTGCCAACTTAAAGACCTCGATAAAGAACGTCTTTGCAATCTACAATCCCGAGATCATGGCAGTCCACACCACCTGCCTGAGCGAAACGATCGGCGACGATCTCCCCAACATCATCAAAACGGCCGAGATCCCGGAAGGAAAAACGGTCATCCACGTCAACACGCCGAGCTACCAGGGCTCCCACATTACCGGGTTCTCCGGCATGTGCAAGGCGATGGTTTCGTATCTCGCCCAGTCGGACGGTACTACGAAAAAATCGCAGATGAACGTCCTGCCCGGCTTTGTCAATCCCGGCGACATGCGGGAGATCCGCCGGATCGTGGATCTGCTCGGCGTCAAGATGATCATGTTCCCGGACACGTCCAATGTGCTCGACACCCCTTTGACCAGCAAGTACCAGATGTACCCGGAGGGCGGGGCCACGGTTACCGAGATCCGCGATGCCGGCAACTCAGAAGTCACGCTCGCACTTGGCTCCTTCGCCTCGCACGACGCAGCCAATGTGTTGCAGGACAAATGCGGTGTCACGGGCATTCCGTTGAAACTGCCGATTGGTATCAAAGCAACGGACGATTTCATCATGGCGATAAAAGACTGGTTTGGTGTCGAAATCCCCGCGTCCCTCACGCTCGAACGCGGTCAGGTTGTCGATACGCTGATTGACACGCACTTCCACTACCAGGGAAAACGCGTGGCAATCTTCGGCGACCCCGACCACATGATCGCCCTCACCGAGTTCCTGCTCGCCATGGGCATGGTCCCGGTGTATGTCCTCACGGGCACCCCCGGCAAAGCGTTCGAGACCGAGATCAAGAAGATGCTCGAAGATGCGGGTATCACGGGCTCAAGAGTAAAAGCAGAAGGCGACCTCTTCGAGCTCCAGCAATGGATCAAAGAAGCCCCGGTCGATCTCCTGATCGGCACCTCGTATGGGAAGTACATTGCCCGGGCCGAGGATGTCCCGTTCGTCCGCTTCGGATTCCCGATCCTGGACCGGGCTGTCCACCCGCTCATGCCGGTTGTGGGTTACCGGGGATGCCTGCGCCTGATCGAACAGATCAGCAACGCGCTCCTGGAACGCCGGGACCGCGATTGCCTGGATGAAGATTTCGAACTTGTGTTATAACGGGTAATGCCCGGGAGGAAAAACCATGGATACCAGCTCAGTAACCGCCGATGGGTCGGCATGTATCAGCGAACGCCAGAACTCCATCCTGACCACGGGAAAGAGCAAGAGCAGTATCCACTGCGCTGACGACAGCCTGGCCGGCTCCGTCAGCCAGCGGGCCTGCGTCTTCTGCGGCGCCCGGGTGGTATTGAACCCGGTCACCGATGCAGCCCATCTCGTGCACGGTCCCATCGGGTGTGCCACGTATACGTGGGACATCCGGGGCAGCCTCTCCAGTGGTTCCGAGATGTACCGGAACAGCTTCTCGACCGACATGAAAGAGCGGGACGTGGTCTTTGGCGGAGAGAAGAAACTTGCAACCTGTATCGATGAGATCGTCAGCAAGTACCACCCACCGGCGATCTTCGTGTACTCGACCTGCGTCTCCGGCATGATCGGCGATGATATTATCGCAGTCTGCAAAGCGGCATCTGAACGGCATGCCACCGATGTGATCCCGGTCGAGTCCAGCGGTTTTCTCTCCGGCAACAAAGTAGTCGGGTACCGGGCGGCAGCCATTGCGTTGATGCAGCTGATCAAACCCCGGGAGGGCGAGACAGTAGAAAAAACCCGCAAACTCAATTTCCTCGGCGAGTACAATCTCGGCGGCGAAAAATGGGTGGTCGAGCGGTACCTGCGGGAGATCGGCATTGAGATCAATGTCGCGTTCACCGGGGATTCAACGGTTGCGGCGCTCAAACAGGCGCCGGGGGCCTGCCTGAATCTCGTGCAGTGCACCGGCTCCATGCACTGGGTGGCAATGAGCCTTGAACAGGAGTATGGCACCCCGTACCAGGATGTAAATTTCTTTGGGTCCGCGAATACCGCAGAAAGTCTCCGGAAGATCGCACAGTTCTACGGAGAGCCGGAAATCATTCGAAGAACCGAAGCCCTCATCGATCGCGAGCAGGCCCGCATCCAGCCAGTACTCCAGAAATACCGGAAAAAACTGGCCGGCAAACGGGCTGCGATCTATGTTGGCGGGGCCTTCAAAGCCGTCGCCATCATCCGCCAGCTCAAAGAACTCGGCATGGAGATCGTGCTCACCGGTACCCAGACCGGAAAGAAAGAGGAGTATGATAACTTAAGCACCCTGCTCGACCCGGGAACGATCATCATCGATGATGCAAACCCGGCCGAGCTGGAAAAATTCCTGCTGGAAAAAAATGTCGATGTGATGGCCGGCGGCGTCAAGGAGCGGGTCCTTGCGTACAAACTCGGCATCGGGTTTGTCGACCACAATCACGACCGGAAAGACGGGCTGGCCGGCTTTGACGGGGCGGTCCGGTTTGCCCGCGAGGTGTATGTCACCACGTGTTCGCCAGTCTGGGGCCAGCTGAAAGCAGCCGGCAGGAGGGCATAAGCATGGAAACTGTTGCCACACAAAAAGTAAAACAGGTGAACGAGAACCAGTGCCAGCAGTGCATGCCGCTGGGCGGGGTCGTTGTCTTCAAAGGCATCGAGAACGCGATGGTCCTCGTGCACGGCTCGCAGGGATGCAGCACGTACATGCGGCTGACCAATGTCGAGCACTACAATGAACCGGTGGATATCGCGTCTTCCGCCCTCAACGAAAAACAGGCGATCTATGGCGGTGAAGCAAACCTGCACAAGGCGCTCGACAATGTCATCCGGGTGTACGGGCCAAAGGTCATCGGCGTCCTGACAACCTGCCTGACCGAGACCATGGGCGAGGATCTCGAACGGCTGGTCGCGACCTACCGGCAGAACCGGGGCATCACCACGGTCGACATCATCCCGGTGGCTACTCCGAGTTACAGCGGAACCCAGACGGAAGGGTTCTGGGCAGCAACCCGGCAACTGGTGGCGTACTATGCGAAACCGGCCGAACGGCACAACAGGATCAATGTGATCATCCCCCACATCAGCCCGGCGGATATTCGGGAGATCAAACGCATCTTCGAGCTCTTCGGTCTTGAGTATACGATGCTGCCGGATTATTCGATGACGCTCGACCGCCCGTATGGAGGCCAGTACCAGAAGGTCCCACCGGGCGGCACACAAACGCAGGATATCGCCCATATGTCCGGGGCGAGAGCCACGATCCAGTTCGGGCTCACCTGTCCTGACAACCTCTCCCCCGGCCTGCTCCTTGAGCAGGAGTTCGGAGTGCCGCTGCACAACCTGCCCCTGCCGTTCGGCCTGCAGAACATGGATCGCCTGGTCGAAACCTTAGAAAAACTCAGCGGCAGATCATTCCCCGAGTGCCTCGAACGGGAACGGGGCTGGCTGTTGGACGGTATGGCGGACTCCCACAAGTTCAACGCGGACGGACGGCCGATCGTGTACGGCGAGCCCGAGCTCGTGTACGCGTTCTCCGGCATCTGCGTGGAGAACGGTGCGACTCCGGTTGTCATTGCAAGCGGGACAAAGAGCCACCAGCTCACTGGGCTGCTGGCAACGCTCCTTGCGGATGCGGACGTGCAGCCGGAGGTACTCGAAGAGACCGACTTTGCCGCCATCGATGATGCGGGAGTTTTACACGGCGCAAATATCGCGATCGGCCATTCCGGCGGGAAGTTCCTGACCGAGCGCCGGGGCATGCCGCTCATCCGGGTGGGTTTTCCCATCCACGACCGGACCGGCGGGCAGCGGGTATTGTCGGCCGGGTACACCGGGACCTTAGCGTTCCTCGACCGGTTCACCAACGCGCTGCTCGAAACCAAATACGAATCGTACCGCGAACTGAGAAAAGAAGAGATGGGTATTAAGGAAGGTGCCTGAAATGCAAAAACCGGAAAAACATATTTTTGTCTGTTCAAGCTCACGGCCCAATGGCCAGCAGAAAGGCTTCTGCCACTCAAAGGAAGGAGTCGACGTCATGATGAAATTCATGGAAGGAATCGAGGAACGGGGTATCGGCGGCGAGGTCTTTCTCTCCAATACCGGGTGTTTCGGGATCTGCGAGAAAGGACCGGTGGTCGTGGTGTATCCGGAAAATATCTGGTACGGATCGGTTACCCCGGCAGATGTCGAAGAGATCCTTGACAGCCATATCGAAGGAGGCACCGTTGTCGAAAGATTGGTGATCTAGGTCATGTGCCAGAAACGAGTGAACCGGACGGGTCCGGAGATAGCCGCCATTCTCGGCACCGACGGGTGCAGCAGTACCCTGTCAGAACCGGGAACGGTAATCGTGTACCGCAAACGCGGTTGCTCATTCGAGCCGGTCCGGGAGATGGCGTTTGCCCTTGATCCGGACAAAGGGCTCAAAGAGTTGCGGGCGAAGATGGCGGAACTCATCGCGTTCCTGAACGGGTGTACGATTTTTGTTGCACGGTCAGCAAGCGGCGCCCTGTACTTCGAGCTGGAGAAGGCCGGCTTCAGTGTCTGGGAGATTGCGGGAAAACCTGAGGATATCTTAGCGATTGTGCTGGAAGATGAAGAGAAGGAGCGGGTGGCAGCCCAGGTACCGGGCCTGGCCGGAATTCCGGCGCCGGTCGAGCGATCGCCCGGCAGTTTCTTCATCTCGATTAAGGAGATCCAGGGACAATCCCCGGTCATCAGCAGCAAGCAGGTGCTCCAGCAGTTCATCCGGGAGGGAACGTTCCGGGAACTGGAGATCATCTGCGATCATGTGCCGCCGTGGATCGAGATGGATGCGGAGTGCCGGGGTTTTTCCCTGCGCTCGGAAAAACTCGGGCCCAACGAGTGCCGGGTCCGGTTGACGAAATCCTCCGCGGGACCGTGTGGGTGTTGATCAACTATGGAAAATTTTCAATCACGAACCGGTTTATACCTCCAGTCATTGGAAGGAAATGTTTGCCCGGACCTCACGGGAAGTACGCACAGGAAACAAAACGTATCAAACATGAACCCGAAATTGAGCATTACGTTTACAAAGCCTCCCGGTCAGGACAACACGGCACACATCCTTGAGGTCATTGCCGGAGAGATCAGGCGTGGTAATGTTGCCGGCAACGAGACGGAATTTTCGTGGACTATTGACTCCCGCCTGAAAAACCGGATGGATGGATCTCAGTAACCAGAAGAAATCCTGAAAATCGAGGTATTCACATGACCAGAAGCACATTGCTCATCTCACTAGCGGCAGGGATCACAATCCTCGCCCTGCTCCTTGCGGCAGGCTGTACCTCCTCAGTGACATCTCCCGCACAGGAGAAAAAACAACTGACGGTATTTGCCGCAGCATCCCTCACGGGAGCCATGACGGATATCTCCAAAACCTACGAGGCAGGGCACCCGGACACGAAAATTGTCCTTAACTTCGACAACGCGGCGACACTCCGCACCCAGATCGAACAGGGTGCTCACGCGGACCTGTTCCTGTCGGCAAATACAAAACACCTGACGGCCCTGCAAGGCGAGGGACTGATCATCAACAATTCCGTTAAGATCTTTGCGAAGAACAAACTTGCACTCCTCATCCCGAAAGAAAACCGGGCAAATATCACCGGCCTGTCAGATCTCGCACAACCCGGTATCCGGCTGGTAGTGGGGACACAGGAAGCTCCCTTCGGGGATTACACCCGGCAGGCACTCGGAAAAATGGCCAATGACTCTGCCTACGGGCTGCTCTATCAAAATGCTGTAATGAAAAACATAATCTCAGAAGAACCGACTGTTCCATCGCTGGTAGCAAAACTCAGGATAGGCGAGGCTGATGCCGGGATTGCGTTCGCATCCGATGTGAGTGAAGGTGACCGCGCACTCGTGACCACCATCCCGATCCCGGACCGGTATAATGTGATTGCCTTATACCCGCTGGGGATTGTGCAGGAGTCAATGGTGAAAGATCAGGCAGCCGCATTCGCACAGTTCATCACCTCAACAGAGGGAAACGCGATCTTGGTACGGTATGGGTTCGCCCCCGCAGACCGCTGAACCGAACCGACACAGGAATTGCACGAAAAAGGAACAGGACTTACATGACAACGACAATGGAACGGATCTGCATGAGGGGAAATCTGCCGCTCCGTATCCTGGTTGCCATCCTCGTTATCATCGCGGTACTGTTCATTGGCATCCCGCTCGCAGCCCTCCTGCTCCGGGTCCCCCCGGAACTCATGCTTTCATCATTGCAGGATACGGTGGTAATCGATGCCCTGTTTCTGAGCCTCGTCACTGCGAGCATCAGCACGGTGATCGTGATTGGTTTTGGGACCCCGATCGCGTATATCAACGCCCGCTGCCAGTACCCGGGAAAGAAGATCATCGATACGATCACGGATATTCCGGTCGTGCTTCCCCCGGCGGTCGCAGGGCTTGCGCTTCTCATGGCGTTCGGCCGGCGGGGACTTGTCGGGCAGTACCTGAACCTGGCGGGAATCGATATCGCGTTTACGACTATAGCCGTGATCATGGCGCAGGTCTTTGTCGCCTCTCCGTTCTACATCCGGCAGGCCCGTACAAGTTTTGCCGGGGTCAACCGGGTGTATGAGCAGGCAGCCCGGACGCTCGGCGCTTCACCGCTCACGACATTTTTCTCGGTCACCGTCCCGCTTGCCATCACCGGCATCCTCTCCGGGGCGGTCATGACTTTTGCCCGGGCGCTCGGTGAGTTCGGAGCCACGATCATGTTTGCCGGGAACCTGCAGGGCAAGACCCAGACCATGCCGCTTGCCATCTACGGGGCGCTGCAGGGTGACATCAATGCTTCGCTCGCACTTGCGGTGATCCTTGTGATCATCTCATTTGCCGTGATCATTGTCATAAAAATCCTGACAGAAAAAGAAGAGGCAGCTCCATGATCGATATCGCGGTGAAAAAAGTGCTCCGGGATTATATGCTGGATGTGAACATCCAGATGCCCGAGGGGGGCACGCTCGTTCTCCTTGGCGAGAACGGTGCAGGGAAATCCACGATCCTCAATCTTGTTGCGGGGCTCATGGCGCCCGATACCGGGCATATCCGGATTGGCGGTGAAACCTTTGTCGACACGACGACCCGGACCTGCATCCCTGCTGAATCCCGTGAGACGGGTTACATGTTCCAGGACTATGCTCTCTTCCCGCATATGACCGTGTATGATAACATCGCTTACGGTTTGCGCATCCGGCACCTCCCCCGGGAGGCGATCGATGCCCGGGTGCGGGAACTTACCGGGCCGCTCGACCTGCTTTCGGTTTGCGATGAAAATGTGGGCAGCCTGTCAGGGGGTCAGCGCCAGCGGGTTGCCCTGCTCCGGGCGCTCGCTGTGAAGCCGAAATGTCTCCTGCTCGATGAACCGTTCAGCGCTCTTGATGTCCGTACGCAGGTGCAGGTACGGCAGGAACTCAAAGAGATCCTGACTGCGGCAAACGTTCCCGCCATTATGGTCACCCATGATCTCCGGGATGCGGTTGCACTCGGTGACCGGATCTGCTTAATGGAGCATGGTGAGATTGTGCTCTGCGGTGATGCGGATGCAATTTTACAGAAAGGTCAGCACCCGTTCATAGACCAGTTTTTTATCAGGTCCTGAAAAAAACCATCCCGATTGTATGACAGAAGAATTCCCGCCATGGTCAGGAATATTTTTCCGAAATCTTTTGCTGGCATTCCCGCACCAGGTTCGTTTTTCGCATGCGGGATCGAATCACCAATCCTTCCCGGAATACCCGGCGTTCTCTTCCATCCGTCGTAATCTTATGTTGGTGACACCATCTGGTTTTACAGGATTTTAGAAATATTTATAAACATTGGAAGGAAGATACTTTCCTACAACATTAGGAGGAAAAATTCTGATGATTACAAAAAACGGAAAAAGACTGATCATAATCCTAATCTGTCTCCTTGTATTGGTTTCACCAATTTTAGGTGCAGACCCTTCAGGAAAAGCAACGTATGAAGAAAATCCCCTCACTGCGATAAACTTCAGCTGGGTCCTTATCTGCGGTTTTCTCGTCATGAGCATGCAGGCCGGGTTTGCTTTGCTTGAAGCAGGTCTGACCCGGGCAAAAAATGCAGCCAACATCATGATGAAGAACATGGTGGACTTCTGTATCGGTGCTCTCGGCTTCTGGGCAATCGGTTTTGCCTTGATGATGGGGACAGCAACCGGTATCACCGGCCTGATGATTGGCCTGAACGGCTTTTTCCTCTGGGGGGATGCCTATGATGTGAGTATTATCGAGATGTGGTTCTGGCAGATGGTCTTCTGTGCCACCGCAGCTACGATCGTTTCCGGGGCAATGGCAGAACGTACCAAATTCAGTACCTATTGTGTGGCCAGTTTAATTGTTACGGCTTTCATCTATCCGCTCTACGGCCACTGGATGTGGGGCGGGGGCTGGCTCTCGCAGCTGGGCGCACTGGACTTTGCCGGGTCCGGCGTTGTTCATGCAGTTGGCGGTTTCATTGCCCTGGCTGGTGCATGGATGGTCGGTCCCCGTCTTGGCAAATACCGGAAAGACGGGACCCCGAACGGTATTCCCGGTCATAGCATTACTTTAGCCATCCTCGGTGTTTTCATCCTCTGGTTTGGCTGGTTCGGGTTCAACCCGGGAAGCACCCTTGCTGCCACCGAACTCAGGATCTCGGTCATTGCAGCAAATACCGTACTGGCTGCAGCTGCCGGTGGAATTGTGGCAATGCTTATCACTTGGTGGAAATATGGAAAACCCGATGTGCCCATGACCGGAAACGGCGTGATTGCGGGACTCGTGGGAATTACCGCCGGGTGTGCCTGGGTCAATCCAACAGCTTCGGTGCTGATAGGTGCGATCGCGGGAGCGCTTGTCGTAGCGAGTGTCTGGTTTATTGACTGGAAACTGCGGATTGATGATCCGGTCGGTGCAATTTCCGTGCACGGAGTCTGCGGCGTCTGGGGCATCCTGGCACTGGGCCTGCTGGCTGACGGGACTTACGGTGACGTTACCGGTCTTCTCTATGGCAATGCCGGGTTCATGGTATCCCAGATTATCAGTGCGGTAACGGTAATGGTATGGGCTTTCGGAATGGGAGCGATCATGTTCTATATCCTGAAAAAGACCATGGGTCTCCGGGTATCGGATCGCGAACAGATTGAGGGTCTTGATATTGGCGAACATGGAATGTCTGCTTATCCGGACTTTGTGCCACTAGAGCCTCAAGTGAAAGGTGATTGAGATGATAAAAGTTGAAGCGATTATCAGGTCACAGAAAATTGATGCAGTAAAGACTGCCCTTGATGCAGTTGGTGCCGGGTCAATGACGGTTTCCGAAGTACGGGGAAGGGGACAGCAGAAAGGAATTACCCAGCAATGGCGGGGAGCTGAATATGTGGTGGATTTCATCCCGAAGGCAAAGATCGAAGTAGTAGTCCCGGATGACAAAGCCGAGAAGATCGTAGATCTCATCTGTGAAGTAGCAAATACCGGGAATATCGGCGATGGGAAAATCTTCCTCATCCCAATCAAGGACGCCATACGGGTAAGGACAAAGGAGCGTGGGGACGGGATCCTGTAAGTTGCTCCTCTGCGGCAAGGTTGCCATGACTATCATGATGATTGCTGATGACTGAGTACATACCGGGCCTGGTGACGGGAACATAACCCGTTCTCCACTTTCAGGTCTTCCCTGTTGCAGTTACTGCACGTGTATAAACAATCAGGGATTCAGGATTCAGGCTCCGGAAAAGATAATGGAGGGATAATGATGGAAGTGTAATTAAAAAATTTGACTGGCATGATAATGGGGATCACCACACACCTCATTATTCTGCAAAAAGGTTGATTTTATGCTTCATAAATGTCCAACCAGAGATGAATACCACAACTAATAACAAGTTTATTTTTTCGGGGAATTGTATGAATCAGGAAAAAAAACAGAAAGAATTCTCCTGGGGCTAAACTCAATGAAAATGATCTGGGCGCTTATCAGATCCGAATCTGTACAACGGGTAATCGATGCACTAGAAAAAATAGGTGTCCATACAATGACTCGAATAAATGTTGCCGGCCCTATCACGGAACTGGGGTTTCCGGCTGAATCGATTTCGAGTGCAGACAGGTCCAAAGAAATGCTCATGTTCGTACTTGCAGATTGCGAAGTCGCCAAAGCCGTTGTTACAATAAGGACTGCCGTCAAGACCTGCTTAAATAATTATCCGGATACCGGAAAGACCGGAAATGGAAAGATCTTTATCACCTATGTTGAAGATTTTTACACCCTCAGGAATTCCCAATAGGTGCATGGGACAAAATACGTATGAAAATGATTGTTGCCATCACCCGGAATGAATATGAGAAACCATTAAAAACGGCTCTAAAAACTCTTGGGATCATTGATGTTACCATCATTCCTGTATTGGATAAAGTATCGCAGAATGATGTGATTTGTACTACATATCCTGAGTTTACCCGGCAACAGAAATCCGGAATCCAAAAGTACCAGCAGCGGGGATTTTTACCTGATACAGAAAGTCCGGAAGTTCCTGTACCTGGAGCATCTGAACAGAAATTCTTTCAAAAAAGTATGTTCATGATGATAGCAATCGATGATAACGTTCATCCCATTGTTCAGACATTTGTCCGTATTCATCAGAGCAGACGATATGGTGATGGGAAAATATTTGTCTGCCCTATGGCTACTGCAATAGAGATCGGGAACGGTGAATGTGGTTAACTGTGCACGGTCATAAAAAAAGACTGTTAACATTTTTTTTAAAATCCGGTTGATCATCAGAAGTCTGAAGAAGACTATTTTGGTTTTTTGACGAGAGCGAACCGGCATAAAGATAGAATACTTCGTTTCTCTCTTTGATGATATACTACCTCGAGTATGTCCCGGATCAGAATTCAACAAAATAAAATGGAGATAGTCACCTCCAGAGGTTGTATGTGAACATTCCCCTCTTTGTGTACCTTAATTAAATGCACTGGGAATTCAATGGTCTCTCCCTTGAGCAAAATAAAGCCCGTGACAGCTCCGTTTCCCTTTCTTGAATTCCGGTCAATACCGGAAAAACCCATAAATCCCTCCTTTCTGAATCTTGTAAAAAATAACCCTGAATTGTGGTCGGATTGTCAAAATGCGAGCGGAAAACCCCTCGCCTATGGGCAACCAAAGGCCTTTAAACCGAGGCAAATTTTACCACATAATCTAGTCCACCCGGGAATTTTAAACCCTGCCGGAACGCGAATAAAAGGACCTTTTTTTCAGGGAGGGGGAAAATAGAATTTTGGGTAGTTGGATGAGGTGAACGGATAGCAGTACCTGGTGAGCTGAATCTCTAAATCAATTTCCCACAAATCCAGCCACATTTATTTCCGCGACCGTTCGACAATGGAGAACGTATCAAGTACCTCAAGAGTAATTCTTGTACCCAGTGATGGCTGGATAGCCTCTAACCAGAGGAAGAACCCGACCTTGGGCGGGGTCGGGCGTTCGAATTTGAAGTGCCCGTCTTTAACCTGCACCATCTTGTGGTACTCTTTCTTCTGCCTTGATCGAAGGTAAATGATCAGCTCAAACCCGGGAAGATCAGTGGCAATGATTGCTTTCGAATAATATTTCGAAAACTCGTCGTACTCGATTTTTTTACCCTTCACCGAAAGCCCGTAGGTATCACAGAGTGCTTTTATTGCCGGGGGAAATAATCCGCCATAGAGTATTTTTTTGACAATCTGCCCGGTCTGGCTGGTTCTCTCAAAATTTTTCTTCCCTCCCGTTTTTGCAATCTCGGTGAAAAACTGGGTGCGCACTTCATCGTGATAGCGTTTATAATCGAACGGGTTATTGGTCGGGATGTCTGTTGCCCGGATGAGTTTTTGGTGGTTATCGGGATTGTTATAGAGGATGCGGGGGCGGTAATGCTTGACTAACGATTTGATCTGCTCGCAGGAACTGGTGTTGATGATCGCATTTGTCTTGTCCTTGGCCAACCGTTTGACAACAGAATAATTCGAAAGATCAAAAGAGGAGACCAAAAGGAAGGGGGTGACTTTCTGGTTGTAGAGATACCCGAGGAGTTTTTTCTTGAATTCGATCTCAGCTTCAAACTCTTTCAAATCTGCAGGTGAGGTGACCACTTCTGCAAACGCAATGTGGTTGTCCGAATCGACAAGGAGCAGATCGAACTCCGCAAGATCCTGACCATTTCCCCTGACCGTAATGTCACCGTATTTTGAATAAAAAATACCATTCTGCCCGAGCCGGACCTCTTCCCGCTGCCGGGGGGCATCGGCACCTTTCATTGCAAGGTATTTTATCCGGTCCGAGTTTTTCGAGATCTCTAAAAACATTTCGTAAACAATAGCTTCGAACCAGCGTCCTTCCGCGGTCCGCATCGGTTCAATGTCCGGAGAGAAAAGTTTTTTCCGCTCGATCTTGTTCATGTGCCGCGTGGCGTTGAGGGCGATTTTGGCATTAGGTTTGAAATTTTTAAAATTTACATTCAGCCACGGGATCATAATTGCAGTAGTAAATTGCTTTCATAATAGTAATTACATTCTGCTATGGAAACAAAGCATGTTTTATTTTTTCATAGATAATTATTTATATATTGGAAAGATAGTTCCATCGTACCTCAGATCTGTACAAAATGCAGGTCAGTGGTAGTACAAAGAAGAAAGGGGGGAATAAAAATGCCAAGCGCTAAAAAAATAAACCATGTGGATCCTGTGCCGCGGTACGTCATGCCGGATGCATCGGAACCTGATTATGTGGCAATTCTTGAACAGTTACAGGAATACCAGTATTCGCTCATTGGTTCTTCGTATTTTTATATCCGTGCCGGAGAGGACTATTGTTCCCTGTGCCGGATAGTGCCAGGTGGCGGCAAGATATACTTCCATGAAGTTGTCGATCACGAAAAACTGGGTATATCAGAAGACGAACTTGAGGAAGCGGTACAGCAGGATACCGGTAAATTAACGATTCCGTCTCATTACCCGATTACCCCACACATAGAAATGAAATTACACGCCCTGCTGGACTTTCAATAATTTTTTTGTTCCACCGGGATAATCCTTGCATGAAAATATTGCTGCCAGAATTTTTTTAGCTAAAGCGACTAATAAAAGCAATAAAAAAAGAGGAGGATAAGTCCTCCCGGAGAAAAATTTTTCCTGATTTTAATTTATGTTTCAATTTCTCCGGTTCGTATCCTTAAGGATTTCTCCACCGGCAGGATAAAGATCTTCCCATCCCCGATTTTTCCCGTGCGGGCTGATTCGGTAATGGTCAGGACCAGATTATCGACCTCCGAATCCCTGACCACAATTTCCAGCTGGATTTTTGGCAGGAGATCCACGGTCATCAATCCCCCCCGGTATTCCAGGGCAATTCCTTTTTGTTCACCGCGACCCTTGACTTCCGTGATGGTCATACCATTGAAGCCTTTGTCTTCAAGTGCTTTTTTGACAAATTCGAATCGTTCCGGTTTGATAATTGCTTTTACCATTTTCATTTTTGTCACCGTTATAATGTCCGTTCCCCGTGCTGGGAGATATCGAGACCCACGTACTCTTCCTCATCACTGACGCGAAGGCCCATGGTTTTGTCGATAACAACTGCGAGAATATACGTTATGACAAAAGCGTATATTACTGCTGCGCCTGCACCGACAATCTGTGCGATGAACTGCTGGACATTGCCTTCAATAAGCCCTGATTTCCCGTTGATAGCTGCTACTGCAAAGATACCCGTAGCGAGGGCTCCCCAAAGGCCGCCCATACCGTGTACCGCCCATGCGTCAAGGCTCTCATCAACACCTTTGGCCTGCCTCCAGAGCATGATACTGTAACAGAGCGCTCCTCCAACCGCACCGATAATAATCGCCGCCATTGGCGTTACGAACCCGGCTGCGGGAGTTATCGCGACAAGGCCAGCCACTGCACCCGAGACAAATCCGAGTGAACTCGGCTTGCCGCCATGTGCCCAGGACACGAGCATCCACGCGAGTGCACCTGCTGCAGCTGCTGTATTGGTAGTGACAAATGCTAATGAAGCCAACCCGTTCGCGTCAATTGCACTGCCCGAGTTAAACCCGAACCAGCCGAACCAGAGGAGGGCCGCACCAAGAATCGACCAGGGGATGTTTGCCGGCTCCATTGCGTACTTGCCGTATCCAACACGTTTGCCAATGACCAGCGCGAGCGCAAGTGCCGCAAAACCAGAGCTGATGTGGACAACCGTCCCACCGGCAAAGTCAATTGCACCGAACTGTGCAGTCCAGCCGCCGCCCCAGACCCAGTGAGCCAGCGGGTCATACACAATCGTTGTCCAGAGTGCTGCAAAGACCAGGAATGAGCTGAACTTGATCCGCTCTGCAAACCCTGAGGTAACGATTGCCATGGTCACCGTTGCAAAGACCAGCTGGAAGACCATGAAAAGCAGTCCTGGTATAATTGGACTGTAGGGTCCTGCTTCCATGCCCACGTTATTCAATCCGAGGTACTCCAAGTTACCAATGAACCCGCCGACATCCGGACCGAATGCGAGGGAATACCCGATCAATACCCATTGGATGCTGACGAGCGCAAAGGCAACGAATGACAGGGTGATCATGTTGATGAAGTTTTTCTTCCGTACAAGACCCCCGTAGAACAATCCTACGCCCGGCGTCATGATCATGACAAGTGCCGTTGAGGCAAGAATCCATGCTGTTGCTCCTGTTTCAATAGCCATTCATTTCACCTGTAAATTATTTTTTCATAGTAATGGGAGATTATAAAGGTATTTCCTTACACTCCAGAATTTCGATCCTGCAAGAGGACCGGTAAAGACTCCCACCCGTTTTTAATCCGGATAGAAAGTCCGGGAAATTGATTTGTTTCATGGGGGGAGGTGTCATTCTGATTGATACAACGATCTGTTTTCAGGATTTATTAGAAGGAAGTTGCATTCCTACATATTTAAAATAATCGTTACGGATCCAAAAAAAATTAGTATGTTGCCAGGTACCGGTCCAGCTCCCACGGGTGAACGGCAAGGCGGAAGGCATCAGTTTCCATCTCTGCAATCCGGGTAAGGTTCTCCACAACATGGTCACCGAGCGTCTTGCAGATGACTTCATCTTTGAGCAATGCTGCATTTGCTTCCGCAAGACTTGCGGGGAGCATCTCGACCTTGAGCCTCTTGCGGTCCTTGGCATTGAGGTGGTAGATGTTGGTATTCGTTGACTCCGGCGGCATGATCTTATTCTTAATGCCGTCAAGACCTGCTGCAAGCATGCAGGCAAAGGTCAGGTACGGGTTGCACATCGGGTCGGGGCTGCGGAATTCCGCTCGGGTGCTGTTGCCGCGGGCTGCCGGAACGCGGACAAGGGCCGATCGGTTGGCTGCACTCCAGGCAAGGTAGCAGGGTGCTTCATAGCCGGGAACGAGGCGTTTGTACGAGTTGATCGTCGGGTTGGCTACCCGCGTAATTGCCTTTGCGTGCTTCAGGATACCGCCGATATAGTAAAGACAGGTATCGGAGAGCTGAAGTTCTGCATTGGCATCATAGAATGCATTCTTGCCGTTCTTGGAAAGCGAGCCGTGCGTGTGCATGCCGCTACCGTTGATACCAGCAATCGGCTTTGCCATGAAGGAAGCATGGAGGCCGTACTGGAGGGCAATCGACTTGGTTGCAAACTTGAACGTGATAACGCGGTCGGCAGTCGTGAGTGCATCACCATATTTGAAGTCAATCTCGTGCTGGCTGTCAGCAACTTCGTGGTGGGAAGCTTCAATCTCGAATCCCATGTCGCTCAGTGCGAGCACAACATCCCGCCGGACATCTTCAGCTGAATCCGTGGGAGCAAGATCAAAGTATGCTCCGTGGTCCTCAAACTCCGTGGTGGGAATCCCATCGAACATCTTGAACAGGAAAAATTCGAGTTCAGGTCCGGTGTTGAAGGTATATCCCATCTTGGCTGCTTCGGCCATGGTCTTGCGCAGAACGTAGCGCGGGTCACCTTCAAAGGGCTTGTTCCCGTATGTCTGGACATCGCAGATAAATCGTGCGACCTTTCCTTCCTGGGGTCTCCACGGGAGGACAGCGTAGGTTGCCGGGTCCGGCTTTAAGATCATGTCGGATTCTTCGATTCGTGCAAATCCTTCAACCGATGATCCATCGAACCAGATTCCTTCCGTCAGGGCTTTTTCAGCCTGGATGGAAGGGATAGCAACATTTTTGGGCATCCCCTGGATATCCGTGAACTGGAGCCGGATGAATTTTACTTTATCCGCCTCAATTTTCTTGAGCATCTTCGTTACGTCTGCTGACATAATGGAAGAAAGGTTCCACCCAATCGTATTTATATTTATTTTACTTACATTATTGAGCGAATGCTCACATTCAATTTCAAGAAATGCTTAGTATAATGGATCAATGTTCTCTGTGATAATATGTGTGGTATAATTGGTGTAATTGACAAGAACCGCCAGCTCATGGATGGCGGGAAGATCAGGGATTCGCTCGCCATGATGGATGAGCGCGGTAGCGGAGAAGGAGCCGGTTATGTCGCTTATGGGATATACCCGGATTACAAGGACTACTATGCCCTGCATGTATTCTTCGACAATATCCGGGAGAACAAGGGGGCCCTTGACACCCTGCTCGAGAAATGGGGAACAATAGTACACGATGAACAGATCAAGACTTACGAGCAACCCAATATCCGGAAAGTCCACACACCCTGGCGATATTTTTTCCGCCCCGACCGCAGCCTCATGCCCAAAAGCACCACACCGGATGAAGACATCGTCACCCACCTGGTCATGAAGGTGAATGCAGAGAAGAGCGGTGCACTGATCTTCTCTTCAGGAAAAAACTTAGGGGTCTTCAAAGCCGCCGGCTGGCCCGAGGATGTTGCAAACTTTTACCGGATAGAAGATTACAAAGGCTATCTCTGGCTTGCCCACAACCGGTACCCGACCAATACGTCAGGCTGGTGGGGAGGGGCACACCCTTTTAATCTCTTAAACTGGAGCGTTGTACACAACGGGGAGATCACCTCCTATGGAACGAACCGGCGCTACATCGAGAGTTTTGGCTACAAATGCACCATGTACACTGACACCGAAGTAGTAGCCTATTTAGTTGATCTGCTGGTACGGAAACACGGCCTTTCCGAGAAACTGGCCGTTCGGGCACTCGCGCCACCATTCTGGGAAGAGATTGACCGGATGCCGCCCAAAGAACAGGAACTCAACCGGGCTATCCGTCTCACCTATGGTCCTGCGCTCATGAACGGTCCGTTTGCCATCTGTGTTGCCAACGAGAATGCACTAGTGGGATTCACCGACCGGATAAAGCTCCGCCCGCTCGTCAGCGGAGAATCAGGCGATCGCCTCTACATCTCCAGCGAAGAATCTGCCATAAGGAGAATCAATCCGGATGTTGAGAATATCACCATGCCAAAAGCCGGTGAACCGGTGATCGGGAGGGTGTATTCATGAGCATCGGCAGCACTCCTCAAAAATTCAAAGTGTCGATCGACACAGATCGCTGCATGTCTTGCGGACGCTGTGTCGAGAACTGTTCATATGGCGTGTTCCGTCAGGAAGGAGACAACATTAAGATCAATTCCCGGAATTGTGTTGCCTGCCACCGCTGTCTGGCATTCTGCCCCCGCGATGCGATCGATATCGAGGAAAAACCCAATGACTACCGGAGCCACCCGCTCTGGACCCGGGAAGTGAGGGAAGCGATCTTCAACCAGGCAAAAACCGGTAAAATAATCCTTGCAGGAATGGGAAATGCCAAACCCTAC